>Ga0100403_1000041_pt1 | contig 112561 bp, 122 predicted proteins | sample CryGeymet201501t_FD_83663 | JGI IMG/M metagenome (GOLD analysis project Ga0100403, IMG submission 83663) | Groundwater microbial communities from Crystal Geyser aquifers in Utah, USA - Crystal Geyser metaG 2015-01t | ecosystem: Environmental > Aquatic > Deep subsurface > Groundwater | place...
GGCGTTAGAAATAGCGACAGAGTCTCTCGCTTGACCAGTAATACCATTGTAGGAAACGAGAGTGATGGCGGCTAGAATTGCGATAACTACCACGACGATTAATAATTCTACGATAGTGAAGCCATTTATACGTTTGTATGATCTGCTCATGCCCACTCCTTTTAAAGGTTTTCTGTGCCTAGCGGAGCGAAGATACGCAAATCCCGCCGCTAAACGAACCTTTCGGCCCCATAAATGTTTCCAAACATGACCTACAAGAGTACCGTAACGATGGGATTAACATCTTGTAGGATTTACAGCCGTGCCTTTCACGTAAAAGCTACTTAGTGCAGACTGGTTTGCCAAATTATTAGCGCACCAATAAAAAGTGCTTACGTATAGTATACCACGAGGTCTACAGATAGCGAGTACCACCAAAAGGAATCTTCTGCTTAACGTAGATTCCCGTACCCAGCGTATCGGCCGAATGGACTGTTCGCTCGCCAAAGCGATGATTTAGGTCATCTATCGCTCGCGTCATACCTTGTTCTTGTAACAGCTCATCGGCAAATAATCCTAGCTGCGAATCGTCTGACTCTTCAAGCTGATAGCAATGAATTCCTATCTCTCGTATATTGCCGGGCGCCCTATGAAATAATCGCTGTGCAAGAATATAAATTGCTTGGTCACTAAAGAAGGGGAGTGGAGCAAGATAACTAGCGTGCCAATACTCACGTTCGTGCGTTTTGGCATAAACATACACTCCTCGCGCTACCCTGTTTTGCGACCGAAGTCGACTACCAACCGACTCGCATAAATGGTGCAGCCGCTGGACGACTTCTTCGCGCGATAAATCAAAACGTTCCAGCACGTATTGCCTCCCGACTCGCCCAATCTGCGCCTGGACGTCATCTACCTCCCAACCCCGAAGCCGTTTATACCACCACTCCCCAACGACACTTTTAAACACGACCTTCTGGAGCGTTATTTTATCGGCATCGAGAAACTGCAGGGGAGTCATAATGCCAACGCTTCGAAGGCGTTTTTCGTTTTGCGTCGCTATACCAGTCAAATCAGTTAGTTTCAACTCCCCTAGCACCTCACGTATATTTTCGGACGTTAAAACATCTAGCCCGTCTGGTTTGTGAAGGCCGGCTGCAGTTTTTGCTAAAAACCTGTTAGTAGAAATGCCAATATTACAGCGCATCCAAACCCCAATTTCATCGCGTAGACGTTGTTTTATTTCATACCCTATATCCCCCAAACCTCTCGCCACCAACGCCGCCGGGGCCTGATGAAAATCAATCACCCCCTCATCGATACTTTTCATAGTTACGTGGGCCGAATAATCACTCATAATCGCCAGTAGCTTGTGATAGACGTGTCGATACTTCGCCGGGTCACTCTCTAGAGCCACAATATCTGGGCATAGCGCTCGAGCCTCGCGAAATTTCATGCCGACCTTGACGCCTTTCGCTTTCGCCTCATAGCTGGCTGTCACGATAGCCGTATGTTCGCTACGACGGTTCACGATCGCCACCGGCTTTCCCCGCAACATCGGCCTCGCCTGCTGCTCAACGCTTGCAAAACAACTGTTCAGGTCGATATGCATAATGAGCGGCGTCGCCTGATTATGCTCGGTCATAATGATCAGCCTCCATAGTCAGTCGCCAAGTGAGCCGTTCGCTATCAAACTCTAATCGATAATCGGCCCCGCCGTCAGTCACCTCAAATACATGAATTGTTTTTGAGCCATGGGGTAGGGGATGGCGCAACCCGAGTTCGGACACCTCGACCACTCGCCCGTTCCCCTTCTTAAACCTGACCGGTTGACACGAGTGATGTCCTGGTTTAAATATTGCCACCACCTGCACCTGTTCATTCAAAAAAGTTTCGTCATTCATTAAAAAATCCTCAATAAGTTTACTTATGAGAAACGTTTTAGAAGTTGTTCGCCCGTTCTGCCCTGCGCCGTTTCTTTGCGCCAGGAGACCGAAGACGATGAATGACCTATCGCGAGGGACGCTTTGCTCGTAAACCGAGCCAGTGTGTATCGCGTGGATATACTTATTATACCTCCGACACTAGAAAAAATCGCCCGTTTTTGCTAAAATCATCTCTGTACTATATATGGCACCGTAGCTCAGCTGGTTAGAGCGCAGGACTCATAAGCCTGAGGTCGCAGGTTCAAGCCCTGCCGGTGCTACCACAATTATATCTAGCCTCTTTTTGGGGGCTATTTTTAATGGCAACTTGGCCCCTGGTTATATCCGAGCAAATTCGATGAAAGCCAGCGTGAATAACACGATCATGATAAGCGGCGTGATGTGCGAAAGCCAGTTGATTTTACCGGGGCGAAAGCGCTTCAAGGTCAAGGAGTTGGTGACGACGGAGACAGAGCTGAGTGCCATAGCGAGACCGGCCAACTCAGGACGAAGCACCAAACCAAAACCGGCGAATAAACGGGCGGCAATTGGGATACCCAGACTGTTATAAAAGAGTGCGAAGAACAAATTCTGGCGAATCTTACCAACGGTCTCACGTGAGAGTTGAATTGCCGTGACAACATCAAGAGGATCACTTCTCATCAGAACAATACCGCCCGTCTCCATAGCAACGTCGGTACCGCCGCCCATGGCGATACCGAGATCAGCCTGCGCCAGAGCCGGAGCATCGTTAATACCATCACCAACCATGGCTACCTTATCGCCCTTACTTTGAAGTTCCTGGATTTTTTTAGTTTTCTCTTCCGGAAGGACCTCGGAGATAACGTGAGTAATGCCAAGCGTGCGGGCAATAGCGTTCGCCGTGCGCCGGTTGTCGCCCGTCAACATATAGGGAGTAACGCCAAGCAATCGGAGTTTTTCGACCGCTTTTGCGGCATTGGGGCGGACGGTGTCAGCGACGGCTATTAAGCCATGGATTGCTTTCCTACTGGCGAGCAACATAACAGTCTTACCATCTTCTTCAAGCTTGGACATAGCTGCGGCTTGATTCTTATCGAGAGATGTACGGCTATGTGCTTCCGCAAAGCGACGAGTGCCCAGAGCATAGGTTCTTCGGCCTATCGAAGCCTGTACGCCCTTGCCTGGAACAGCGATAAAGTTAACAGTATCTGTCAGCACGCCCTTGCGTGACTTAAACTCGGCCAGGATAGACTCTGCTAGTGGATGTTCGCTGGTTTGCTCAAGCGAGGCCGCTAGATGCAGCAGCTCGTGTTCCGACGTACTACCCAGTGTTATGATGTCGGTAACAACTGGTGTCCCGTGAGTGAGCGTACCGGTCTTATCAAAAACAATGGTTGAAATATTGCGCGCTGCCTCAAGTGGCTCACCGCCCTTAATAAGAATACCGTGCTCTGCTCCTTTACCAGTACCGACCATAATAGCGGTTGGGGTAGCGAGTCCCAGAGCGCACGGACAGGCAATAACCAACACGGCAGTAAACGCCATTAGAGCGTATGCAAAAGTCGCACCAAGAACAAAGAACCAGACGATAAACGTCACAATCGCGATAATGATAACAGCTGGCACGAAAATGCTCGATACCTTGTCAACAAAGGCTTGAATCGGCGCCTTCGAACCCTGGGCCTCTTCTATTAGTTTAATAATGCGGCTAAGTGTGGTGTCAGCGCCGATTCGCGTGGCGGTAAACTCAAAACTACCGTGTTTATTGATAGTGGCGCCAGTCACTGTGTCGCCGATGTGTTTTTCGACTGGTATACTCTCTCCTGTCACCATCGACTCGTCAATAGTCGAAGCTCCTTTTATAATCGTGCCGTCTACCGGAATCTTTTCACCAGGGCGAACAATGACGGTATTGCCTGCGGCCACATCTTCAATCGCCACTTCGATCGTCCGCTTACCTCTTCTAACAAGTGCTGTCTTGGCCCGTAGGTTCATTAGTTTCTCCACCGCAGCGCTGGTTTTACCTGTAGCCCTTGCTTCAAGCCATTTTCCGAGGATAACAAAAGTAATTAAGAAAGCGGCGACTTCAAAGTACGCTTCAACCTGGCCATGCGTGGCGACAAGTACAGTACCTTCACGCACCACATGGTTAATAAACGCCACGAGGCTGTAGAGATAGGCCGCAGTAGTACCAATCGCAATGAGGCTATCCATGTTGAATGTCTTCATGCGGAATCCCGACCACATGCCCTTATAAAAGCCGGCGCCAAGAATTAACTGCACCAGCGAAGCGAGCAGAAGCGAGACAATTGCCGTATACGGCATAAGCAGATCGCTACCAGGCAAACCCGGAAAAAAGTCGATGAGCATAAAGTAAAGTAACGGTAAACTTAGGCTGATCCCCCACAGGAATTTGGTTTTCCACTGTTTGATCGAGCCCTGATGGTGAGCGTGGTGGTCACGAGGATCGCCTGAGGGCACTTCTGCTTTATATCCAGCCCTCTTAACAGCAAGGGTCAGGTGCTCTGCCTGAGCGTGCTCGCTATGACTAACATGAGCTCGTTGTGATGCAAAGTTAACCGCGGCTGTGTCCACACCGTCAACTTTCTTGATTTCTCGTTCGATGATCCCCGCACACGAAGCGCAGTGCATGCCGCTGATATCGAGTATGGTATTTGTCATAATGTCTTCTCCCTAATCGTTAGTTCACCAAATGGTACACCCATAGCGCAGGCGATAGAATACGTACCGGGCTTATTGGCCGCAAAGACAAGTTTGTGCACGGTACCTTTCGTAAGAAGCTGCGGTGTATTAACGAGTCCGGGAATTAGTATAGTACTCATGCAGCCAACGCCGTCGTCTCTGGCTTCAATCTCCAGCGTATATGTCTGGCCGGCTTCCACCTCAAATGAGCTTGGCGTGATGAGCTCAGGGTAGCCGCCAGCTGAGATATCTTTCGGCGATGGCAATTCAAACACGGCTCGCAAAATGTTACCTTCAGGCGTGGCTGTCCGTGACGTGACATCGTCCGACGTCGTCACCATCGTAGCTGCTGGAAAAATTCGCCAGCCGGTCAATACATACCCGTTGCTGATATTAACAAACGCCAGGGCTATTACCGCCACGCCAGCAAACGTAAAGAAACTACGTCGAAATGAATCCTTTACAAATGACGCCGCACCACCCACCGTCAGCAATCCTGGCGTGGTACCAATTGCAAAGAGTCCCATGACCAGCGCGCCCGATACAAAATCGCCAGTACTAATTGCATAAAGCTGCATAGCCTGCGTAAAACCACAGGGCAGGAAAAAGCTCAATACACCCAGGGTAAGCGCATTTCTGTTTGAATACGCCGCATTCTTACGCCGCTCGACACCCAGCAAACGAGCAAGTTTCGGCGGCAACACAATGCCGCCATTGAAACGGGGGAAGATATTGGCGAGTCTCAATCCAATCGTCAACATAACAATGCCAATAATAATCGTTAAGACACCCAACGTCACACCATTAAATTGAAAAACTGAGCCGACAATCCCAGCCAACCCTCCGAGAATAAAGAACGCGACGATACGACTGGCATTAAACAACAGGTGCGGCGTAAACGCTTGTTTCCTGGTTAGGTTGGGGTGAGTCTCGGCATGACGGGCAGAAAGGCCGAGCACAAGGCCGCCAACCAAAGCCATGCATGTAGAGAAGCCCGCGGTCAAGCCGACGAGTAGTGCGATAAAGATGTCTTGACTTGGGCTGCCAACAGATATTTGCCCGGGCCCAAACGATACAACCAAAAACGCTGCTAGTCCGACGAGCAGAGCGCTAGTGCCAATGCGCTTCCAGTCTTGTGGGTCGCGGTTAAGCCATGGAGCCTTCTCTATACCTACGCTATAGCCAGCTGCTTCAACGGCTGCAGCGATGTCGGCATCTTCGACTTGGCGAGTCGTCTGAAGCACAGCACACTTGGCGCGAAGACTGACGTCAGCCGTTGCCACCCCTGGCAGTGAACATAATTTCTCTTCGACCATAATTTCGCACGAGCGACAGTGCATGCCCGCGATAGGAACCGTGAGTTGTTTCATAAATTCACAATAGCAAACTCAAACACTATATGCAAACATTTGCATATAGTAATATTCTTGTTATACTATGTACTGATGTACGAGAGACTATTTCATCTACAAGAAGAGGTGCTCAAGACTCTAGCCAACCAAAAACGCTTGGAGATTATTCAGTTGCTAAAAGACCATGAACTCACCGTCAGTGAAATGGTAGCCATGCTGGGCATATCACAGACAAACCTATCTCAACACCTGGCAATACTACGGCGACTCAAACTGGTAACCGTGCGAAAGGCGGGACTTCACTCGTATTATCGCCTGAGTGATGAGCGTGTAGCTACCATCATTACGACTCTGCGAGAATTCCTCCGCCACCAGCATGCACATGAATCAGAGATGGTCGCACTCGAAACACTCGATAATGATTCAACCTATCCTATTGTTCGTGACCCTGTATGCGGTATGCGAATTAGCGCACATAGTGCGGCTGACTCCGTACAACAGGACGGAAAAACATACTATTTTTGTGCGAGCGGCTGTAAAGAACAGTTCCGGGCTAAAGCCCAACCATCCGTTCACGCTGAGACAAAAAGTCTTTTAGCTCGTCGTTAGTGCGGGGACGGTCCCAGGTTGCGAGTGAAAGTACTTCGCTCATTGTGACGGGTTCGATGTTAATGTTATCTGTTGCTTCCATAGCGTTAGTTTGTCCTTTTTTTGTTTTTGTTGCCTTATACCCTTATGTTAGCATAAACGTTATAGAAAGTCAATACCCCCTCTTTGACGCCCCTGATACGCTTATGGTATAAATTAGGTATGGATATTACGTCTTCCCTTGCCGCTGTCGCGCTTATTGCGCTCATTCACGCAAGCTTTCAGCTAAGCGTCAGCGTTTTAACGCTTTTGGGAAGTCACACCATCGGTGCGCGCATGTCCCACAAGAAGGTCCTGAGCCTCATTTCCAGCTACGTTTTTGGTGCCACGACCATGACCCTACTTATCGTTTCATTCGCCTCACTCATTTTCTTGCAAGCTTTCGGCTCTGAGGTGCCGCTAATGGCTTGGGCTATTGCCTGTGCGGTCGTACTTGGCATCGGAATCGCCGTTTGGTTGTTCTACTACCGCAAAGGTGCCGGAACCTCTCTTTGGATTTCTCGCGGATTCGCCCGACACCTCACAACGCGTAGTCAAAAAACCACCCACCCCACCGAAGCATTCAGTCTTGGACTGACCTCGGTTATTGGTGAGCTCGTATTCATCGTCCCAACAGTCGTCCTGAGCGCCCTAATTCTCATTGGCCTACCAAGCGGTTGGCAGATGATCGGCCTAGTTGTTTACACTCTGTTCTCGCTACTTGGTCTACTCATCGTCTGGGCACTCATCGGCAGCGGCTATTCACTCAGCTCTATTCAAAAATGGCGCGAGGCCAACAAACGATTTCTTCAGTTCTCATCTGGCGGAGCACTTATAGTTTTGGGCTTCTTCGTCTACGTTACAAGGGTTATTGCAGAGGCTGCGGGGGCTATGTAGCGATGGAGACGGGTGGGACACACATTATTAAGCGTCACAGGCGTCACGGTATTGAGGCCTTCTCGAAAGATAAGCTTCAAAAAAGCGTTGTCGCAGCTTGCTTAAGCGCCGGAGCACATCATGGACAAGCTGAGCTTGTCGCAAAACATGTTGCCGACGCTGTTGAGGAATGGCTTGAAGATCGCCCAGAAGTCACCAGCAGTGACCTCCGACTCGCCACGGCCAAGCAGTTAAAGAAGTACCACGCCGACGCCGCTTATTTGTATGAACAACATAGAATGACGATATAAAAAATTATGACTACTCACACTTTTGACTACGACCTCATTGTCATCGGCAGCGGTGCCGGTGGCAGTGTCGCCGCGACCATTGCTGCTCGAGAGGGTCTCCGTGTGGCTATTGTTGAAGAGAGCATTCTCGGTGGTGACTCATCAAACTGGGGCGATGTCCCAACCAAAGCGCTACTTCATACCGCCCATCTATACGACGAAACAAAACGTGGTGACAGGTTCGGCCTTCGTACAACCTCGCTTGGCTATAACTACCCTTCTATCAGGGCCTGGAAAGAAAAGGTCGTAAAGCAAACCGGTGTTGGCGATAACAAAAAGTTCTACGAAGACCAAGGAATTACCGTATTTATGGGGAAAGCACACTTCTTAACCCCTCATGAAATAACCGTCAATCGTCGACATCTATCTGGTCACCGATTTCTAATTGCCACTGGTTCAGAATGGATTGCCCCAAACATTCAAGGTCTTAGCGACGTCACCTATTTCACACCTCGAACTATTCTTGAAACCATTCGTCCACCAAAAAGCCTCGCCATTCTTGGCGGCAGTCGTTACGGAGTTGAGATTGCCGACCTAATGGCGATTTTCGGCACAAAAGTCTATATTATTGAAGAAAAAAGTCGCCTGTTGCCCGAATTCGAGAAAGAAGTCGGCGACTACATGAGTGCCGTGCTTGGTGCGCGCAAAGAAATTACCGTTCTTACCGGATCCAGGACACTATCGGTCAGCAAAGAGGGGGCATCCCACCGAGTTCTATTTACTCGTGGTGGCGCACAGAAACACGTCAAGGTTGACGCCATCATGATTGCGACTGACTATCGGCCTAACGTCGACATCGGCCTTAATAACGCGCTGGTTAAATACAGCGAAGACGGCATTCCTACCGACAAGTACCTTCGCACTAACGTTAAACACATCTATGCGGCCGGTGACGTGCTTGGAAAAAGGCAAGACACCCACGCGGCTCTCATTGAAAGTCGGGTTGCGGCTCACAATATCATCGGAGCAGCGACAATGGTTCCCGACTACGTCGCAATGCCAAAAGTCGTCTTTAGTTCACCAGAAGTCGCCCAAGTCGGCCTAACCGAACAAGAGGCAAGGCGCACTCACTCGCATGTTCGGCGAGCGGTCACTCCACTCCACATTGTTGCTCGAAGTAATGTTTCTGGCCAAAAAGACGGGTTTATTAAGCTGGTTGCCGACAAACAAGGCGTTATAATTGGTGGGGTCGTTGTGGGCCCTCATGCAACCGAGATTATCCACGAAATAAGTCTCGCCGTTCGCTACCGCCTCACCGCTCAACAACTCGCCACCACACCGCACGTCTTCCTTTCGTGGGCCGAAGCAATGCGCGTGACAGCACAAAAAATAATAGGAGCAAATTCATGACACTACTTTCAATTAATGCCGGATCTTCAAGCCTAAAGGTTGCTGTTTTCGACGACGCACAGCCCGACGAACCACGCGCCTCTTTATCGGTTGAGAATATCGAATCGTTTGACGATGCCACAAAGCAGGTTGCCCAGTGGCTTCACGCCGAGCAGTCGGTTGAGCCAAGCGACGTTCAGGCCATTGGCTACCGGATTGTTCACGGCGGTAACCGATTCGCCGATGCAACCATTATCGACAACGATGTTGTTGAATATCTCCAGACGATTACTCCCCTGGCGCCAAACCACATGCCATCCACCCTCGCCTGCATCCAGGCCTTTACCCGCGCCTACACCGAAGCAACTCACGTTGGTTGTTTCGACACCAGCTTCTTTCACGACGTTCCAGACACCGCAAAAGTACTGCCTATTTCAAAAAAACTTCAAGATGAAATTGGTATGCGTCGTTTTGGCTTCCACGGCCTCTCGTATGAATCGCTGCTTGATAACTTCTCGCGCAACGAAGGGCCATCGGCGGCACGCGGTCGAGTAATTATGGCCCACCTCGGCAGCGGCGCAAGTGTTTCTGCCTGTGTGGATGGAAAACCACGTGACATGTCGATGGGCTTCACGCCAGTTTCGGGAATTATGATGAGTAGCCGAAGTGGCGACCTTGAACCCGGAGTTGTCACCTATCTTCAACAAGAGAAAAACATGTCACCTAAAGAAGTGTCCGAACTATTCTCACATAATTCCGGCCTGCTTGGTGTTTCAGGCACGACCGCCGATATGTATACCCTCCTCCATTCACAGGAAAGCCCCGATGTCGCACTAGCACTTGAGCTGTTTTGCGATAAAGTGCGAAAACAAATTGCTGCATTTACCTCTGTCCTTGGTGGCGTTGACAGTATTATCTTCAGCGGTGGTATTGGCGAACGTTCAGCAGAAATTCGAGCCCGAATATGCAGCAACCTGAGCTTTATGGGTGTTGATATTGACGACACCCGAAACCAAGCCAACGAACGACTAATATCAAGCGACGCCTCGATTGTTGGCGTTCATGTTGTCCCCGCACAAGAGGACTTGGCTATTATTAGACACACACAAGCGCTATTACAAAAAGGAGCATCATGAGCGAAGCAGCTGTTTCCAAAGACCTACTACATAAAATTGACGCCTACTGGCGGGCTGCAAACTATCTTTCGGTGGGACAGATTTATCTGCGCGACAACCCATTGCTTCGCCGACCGCTTGAACTAGGTGATGTCAAAAAAATGCTCCTTGGCCACTGGGGAACCACGCCTGGACAAAACTTCATTTACGCTCATCTTAATCGAATCATTAAAGAAAACGACCTTAACATGGTGTATATTTCCGGACCCGGCCATGGCGGCCCAGCGGTTATGGGTAACGTCTATCTTGAAGGTGCCTGGAGCGAGGTTTATCCTGATATGCCACAGACCACCGAAGGTATGGCTACCCTATTTCGAAAATTCTCGTGGCCCGGCGGTTTGTCTAGCCACGTTTCACCACAGGTACCAGGATCACTTCACGAAGGCGGAGAACTTGGCTACTCGCTAAGCCACGCGTTTGGTGCGGTGTTCGATAACCCCGACCTTATTGCCGCCTGTGTGGTTGGTGACGGTGAAGCTGAAACCGGTCCGCTTGCCACCGCTTGGCACTCAAACAAGTTTCTGAACGCCAAAACCGACGGCGCCGTCTTGCCTATTCTTCACCTAAACGGATATAAAATCAGTAACCCAACACTCCTCGCGCGTATTGAGCACGAAGAACTCGACCAATTGTTCCGTGGCTACGGATGGACACCTTATTTTGTCGAAGGCGATGACCCCGAATACATGCACGCTCGCATGGCCGAAATTCTCGATACCGCTATTCAAGAAATTAAGCATATCCAAGCTCAGGCCCGCGAAAACAACAATACCGTTCGTCCAAGGTGGCCCATGATCATTCTACGCTCACCAAAGGGTTGGACTGGACCGAAAGAGGTCAACGGCCTTCCAAACGAAGGCTCCTTCCGCTCACACCAAGTACCATTTCCGGTCGATGAGGCCCACACCGAAAATATTACTAAGCTCGAAGAATGGCTCCGCAGCTATCGTCCAGAAGAGCTATTCGATGAAACCGGTCACCTTATACCAGAACTGGCTGAACTTATACCGCACGGCTCGAAACGAATGGGCGCCAACGTTCACGCCAACGGTGGCAAATTGCTCCGCGAGCTAAACATGCCAAACTTCCGCGACTACGCCGTCGACATTAGCTACCCAAGCATCGTCAACGCCGGCAACACGCATGCACTTGGCCCATGGCTTCGCGATGTCATAAAGCTCAACATGCCAAACCGCAATTTCCGAGTATTCGCCCCCGACGAAACTATTTCAAACCGCCTCGAGTCGGTATTTGAAGCAACTGACCGTCAATGGAATGCTCGCGTCCAAGATGGTGACGAATTCCTCTCGGAATCGGGTATGGTTTTCGACGCCCAGCTAAGTGAACATCAAGCCCAGGGCTGGCTTGAGGGATACCTCCTCACTGGTCGGCACGGCCTGCTTCACAGTTACGAAGCCTTCATTCGCATTGTCGACTCAATGATGAGCCAGCACGCCAAATGGATGAAAATGTGTGACGAACTACCGTGGCGTGAAGAAATTTCATCACTTAACTACCTGCTGACATCCCATGTTTGGCGCCAAGACCACAACGGCTTTACACACCAAGACCCCGGGTTCATTGACCACATTCTCAACAAGAAGCCTGACATGGCCCGTGTCTACCTGCCTCCAGACGCCAACACGCTGCTTAGCGTTATGGACCACTGTCTACGCAGCCGAGGCTACATCAACCTGACCATTACCGGCAAGCACGAAGCACCTCAATGGCTAACCATGGACCAAGCAGTCGATCACTGTACTAAGGGGCTAGGTGTTTGGGATTGGGCGTCGAACGATAACGGTCAAGAACCAGATGTCGTTATGGCAGCCGCTGGTGATATTCCAACGCTTGAAATAATGGCGGCAACCTCAATTCTGCGCGAACATTTGCCTGACCTAAAGGTGCGCGTCATAAACATTGTTGACCTAATGCGCCTGCAACCAGACACCGAGCACCCACACGGGCTTAGCGACGTAGACTATAATGCCCTGTTTACGGTCGATAAGCCTATCATATTCGCCTTCCACGGCTATCCATGGCTCATTCACCGTATCGTGTACCGTCGGGCCAACCAGCGCCTCCACGTGCGTGGCTACAAAGAAGAAGGTACTATTACTACCGCCTTCGATATGACCGTCAAGAACGATCTCGACCGCTTCCACCTAGTCATGGATGTCATCGAGCGAGCACATTTGTCTAGCCCAGAAGCCCAAGCGCTGTACGAAGTAATGCAGAAGAAGCTCATTGAGCACAACAACTACATTATTGAGCACGGTGAAGATATGCCCGAAGTCCGCGACTGGACCTGGCCATACGGCCGCACAAGCTAGTATAAGAGGCTTGAAAATACCCCGCGTATCTGTTAAGATAGACTTCGTACCGCGGGGTGGAGCAGTCTGGTTAGCTCGTGTGGCTCATAACCACAAGGTCGTAGGTTCAAATCCTACCCCCGCTACCAAGAAAGACTTTTCAGAGACTGGAAGGTCTTTTTTGTTTGCTTAAAGCTGTGAAAAGGCTTGCTTAGCAGTCTTAGAACTAATAGCGAAACCTATATTCTGCTCGCTCACCGACCCTATATACATACGCAACTGGCTACTGTCAGATACAAAACTCACAATGCCGATAACACCACATTCTCCAATGAGTGGCCCCCCCGAGTTACCGGGGTTCAAGGCGGCGTCTGTCTGCAATATCTCAAGGCCTTCCGCCGCATCTTGCGTTGTCATTCGCAAGTCGGAAAGCTTGAGCACTCTCGAAATAATACCACCGCTAAGACTAGGGGGGCCTGCGGTTAAAGCGTTGCTCGGGTAACCGTATGCAAGTACGTCGTCCCCGGCGATATACGTGTCGCTCAAGCTGAAGAACGACTCAAGGGGTTTATCTATTTTTAAAAGTGCCAAATCATATTGCGGTGCCGTATCAATCACCTCCATACCCACTTCGCCCGAGGAATAATTAGCGACAATCGACGACACACCGTCAACCACGTGATAAGCGGTGAGGACTGTACTTCCATCTTTAACAGCAAAACCGGTTCCACTACCTACATCAGTTGCTATTGGGACGATTGCACTACCGTGATCTACATATTGCTGTCGAGCTGTCGTACAGGCAGTGGGGTTATCGTTTGTAAAATTTGAGGTAAGGTTCTGGGTTGCGCCGAGTGCAAACAAAAGCGCATAGATTCCTAACCCAATAAACAGCCCTATGCGCAAATGAAAGAAGTAAATTATTTTACGAAATTTATTCGTTAAAATTATAATAAGCAGTATGAGGATGATACCCAATAGGCCATTCAGCGCAGCAATGCTTATATCTGAAGTGTAATTTCCGGCTAGCAGTGATTTCTGTATTATAGACCCTTGGGTTGTTAAAAATAACAAACCTAATCCTATAACCGGGACGCTTATCCAAGCGCCAACTATCGCCAAGACTTTATATACTCTTTTGGTCTTCGGCTTTAACTTGTTGTCTTCCATGATACTAATATAGCACCTGAAGCTAGATATCATCAGGCTTTATGGGTAGTAGGCAATTTCTCTACTCGACTGTTCGAGACCACTCAACAAACCCATGCCAAGCATCGGGTCGGTTCTTATAACGAGCGAGTACCGCTTCGGTACCCTGTTCGAAGACTTCGGCGATTGTCTTTCCGTTGTCAGATTCGAGCTCTATAACTGTCGCGTTGGGAGATTTAACATCCGTACCACGCGACTCAGTGGTCATGTGTCCATGAATATCGTTTTTAAAAACCTCTGTGATGTTTCCGTCCGTGTAAGCAAGATGCTGACGCAGTGTTACCCGCCTGTCTTCAATACCGTTCATCAATCTCAAGAAATCTTCAGCCGAGAACCAGTGATTTATTGATTTCATGTACGCGCCCGGGAAGCCGTTTAAAGCCTTAATTTCCCAAGTGTCATCACTCACGATAACAGGCGCGCCGAGCTGTTCAAATGCACGCCTCGCCTTGTCGCGCACAATGAGCTCCGGGTCCTCACCTTGGATCTCATCGATATCTAAAGTAATCGGCTTGACCGTGATGTCAGCCTCCACGCAAACGGTCTGTGCTATTTGTATCTTTTCGGTGTTAGTTGTCGCGAAATTAACTGTTTTCATAGAGACAGTATATCCTCTAAAGACTGGCCCGGCTAACTATTTATCCTGCTACATTCATCTGTTCGTTGAACTACGATTAGGAATTTAAGGGGTTATAGGGCATAATAGGAGTATGGTTAATCCAACACGTATACAACGGTTCCTCGATTCTGAGGATGCAATCGAGATACGTAACGAGCTTGAAAAGATGATGAAGAGTAAAGATTTCAACACGAAGTCTACCTACACTCCCTCAACAATTGAAGATCAGCCGTTTGTCGAAAAACACATGAGGTACCTTAGTCTTCATATGAACGTCAAACCCGAGCAATATATCTCGAACCTCAAACTCATGACCCGTGTCACCAAATAAATAAAGGAGCTTACTCATGGCAAAGCAAAAGAACCGCCACAGCGCGTCTCGTAAACGTATTCTCAAAAAGAAACTGAAGTCACTGAAAATCAAACTGGCTCGATAATCTTCGAGTTCAAAAAATAAACCCCGGCAGAGGCGCTGTTGGTAGGAGGGTCAGCTTGTTATGCTTGTTCCCATCTACACTTTTGCAGCGCCCCTTGCCGGGTCATTCATGAAGTGTGTCCCCCGATAGAAACGCCGGGGGCCATACGGTTCTGCTTTGCTCGGCGGCGACCTTGTTTAGATGGTCTGCCGTGGAAACTGCGCTCATCGCGCCACGCCTGACGAGCCTCTCGCCGAGAGCGATCGTACTCGATGCGGATCAAGTTTGAGAACATCCAGTCGCCATCACCCGTCATGTACCACAGGTTCAGATCCTCGCGCATCGTCACCAGAATCGCCGAAACGATCTGATGGTGAACACGAGCGATAACTCTGTCCCACTCATGGCGGCTCATGTAGACCGACTGCTTGGGCATGTGCCTATGGCCAAAAACGCCATTGAGCCCGCGGATGTTCTGCATTACGTAGTTGACGAGAGAACTAACCGTCCCGTCCATCCCGCGTATGTAATTCTGACTCCCCGTGGACATGCCCGTATCCGGACACGTAGCATTAAGGAGTACTCCAACCACCTTTCGATGAATCGCCGCGAAGACTTCATCCTGATCCTCTTCGGAACGAAAGTAGTCTTCAAGCGAAACCTGGCCTAGCTGGTACCGCCGAGCAGGATCTTTACTTGTCAAAGCAACCACCACCTCATGTAGAATGTTAATGACACCCGCACTGCGTGCGGTCAAAGAAACGATTGGCGTCTCATAGCAAAGTCTACCTCTGTTTTACCACACCTTAGACAAAATGTGAACTATAGTAGGTGGCTCCTACGTGCGACCAATACCCTGGCTGTTGCCTCCGAATAGGAAGTTCAGCCATTGCTCGACGTTGCTGGTATCTTCAACAGAAATAACATCACTTGTGGCCGATGGCCCATCTTGAGCTGCGCTCACCGGTTGCCTCTCTGGGCTATGAAGCAATGCACTCTCGCCCGGCATCACAAGCCCTAGCGATTCTCGCACGGCAAGCTCACGATATTCATCGGTCTGATAATAGCGCTTTTCAAGTGCCAGGCTGTCTCGCTGTAGCTCTGTAAGCTGCAATTGTCGTTGCTTGGTATCCACTTCTCGTTGCAGAGTATAGTTCCTCTGCATCATCCCTAGCGCCCCCCACATCCAGTTCACGGCAATTAGAAGAGCAACCGCAATAACCACGTTATTAAGCGTGAAATAGTGCGTGCGAATGTTGTAGATGATTTTTTTGATGTGTATGTGAGGCATAAACCACCATTATTATACCATGAGCGCTATAAACTGACAGTGGTTGAACAGATTGAAATAGGCTATAATAAAACACCGCGGGGCTGTAGCTCATCGGTTAGAGCAGGCGGCTCATAACCACTTGGTAGATGGTTCGATTCCATCCAGCCCCACCAAGAATTAAAGACTGCTCAGCTTTGACAGTCTTTTCTTTTTTGTCATATTCCTGCGAGAGACAAGCCCCTGCAAAACCTCCCCTAGATACTCGTCGATTTCACATAGTTTTGCAACCATTTCGATATATCCCGGCGCACCTTCTCTTTGTGGCTCATCCATTCTAGTATAGCTTTTGAAACTAGCCTGATATTTTTGAACTATTGCCTCAAATTTATCCAGAATCTTCACAAACTTTGCTTCACTCGTCTTCTGGTCTTCAAATTCGTGCCATAAGTCGTAGATATATTCACCTAGCTGGTCCCCTAGAGTTAATCTTATATTATCGACCGCTTTTGTTTCATCATCTATTTTCTTTAGCGCAACATTTTTATCAACCATATGCAAGACGGTAGGAACGTCACCTGCCTCTATTTCGGCAACGTCATGGATAGCAACCATTTCTAGAACTTTTTTCATGTCCAAGTTGAGCTTTGTTCTAGGAGCTATAGCTATAGCCATCATAGACATTCTCCAGCTGTGCTCAGCAACGCTTTCTTGTCTATCATCAGATAGCCACGAATTTCGTAGCTCACGTTTTAACCCTTCGCAATATTCAATAAAATCTAAAGTCCCGTCTATTTCATCTGCCATTATTTCGTTCCTTATGTCCATTAGCTAAGTATACACCGGGGGAGACAGTTTTATACTACCATGGCAGCATTAACCACCTTGCCACGTTCAATCCAGACAACAGATTGTAAAATACTCTAAGCTGTTCGTAGATTTGGTTCAGAATAGTTCCGCTTAAGCCCACCAAAAAAATCGCTCCTTTATTCGAGCGACTTTTTTTATTACTTAAAATAGTCTTGGGCTAGTAGGGCCGTTGTCGCGACGAATACGCGGGAGTCTTGGCTGATGCCCGCTCTTTGGATTCCATTCAGGATCATCGGGGTCACTCAAGGCAACGTCACCGAGAGGTCGCAACATCCTATCTCTAATTTCGGCAGGGTCTTGGTCTTTTTCCATTGCAAGCCGAATGCGGGCTGCAATAGCATCGATTCTTCCCTGCTCTTCAAAGTTGCGCACGTCATCTGGTGTCAGCTGTGCGTAATCAATAGCCTGTTGCCTTAAAGATTCTCGAAGCTCGCTTTCGTACCGTTCGCGGCCAATACTATCGATCATTTGTTGTTCGGCTTCAGGGTACGTTTTTCGAGGATCTTTATCTGTCATTTCCTCGGCACGCTTATCAACCTCTGTCTCTAGGGGTCCCATTATACGCTGTGGTACGGGGTGTTCTCTTTCGGTTGATGTCATATACTTATTATAGCATAAGCTATATTCAAAGTCAATCTACTCCCAGCGGAAGATGCGTATTGCAATGGCGTAAATCAGTACAAGCCATCCACCTATAACCAATAGCTCTGGTCCAAGGTCGAGCAAGGTTTTTGCTTCGGTCATAATCATACGCAAGCCGTCAATAATAGGAGAGAGCGGAAGGTAGGCGGTAATACCCTGCAACCATTCTGGCATCAAGAAGCGCGGAAAGAATACACCTGAGAGAAACATCATTGGGAAAGCAACGATGTTTGTTAAAGCCGCAGATTGATTCTCGTTTTTGGCCCATCCTCCGATGGCAAGCCCAAAACCAAACATCGTGACTATACCCAGGATAATAAACACGACTAGGTTAAACCAATCGCCTCTCATATCGAAATCAAACATCCAGGTGGCGACAGCAAACATGAGCGCCACGCTGAGTACGCCAATAAACAGATAGTAGATCATGTTCGCAAAGATGAGCTGGCTTTTTCGAATCGGCGAAGCGCGTAGACGACGGAATGAGCCGGTTTTCTTTTCAGCTGGCATTTGATTCGCGAGGCCAAATATACCAAGCGAGAGTATCGAGAACCCAAGCAGCCCGGCAAAGACATAGTCAAAGTTTGAAAGGTTCGACGTCGCAGTTGATTTTTGAGCAACCGTGAGCGGTGCTTCTGGCTGGCCAAGTTCTCGGTTGATCCCCTCGAGTGCGCCTTCCATGACCGCAGCAATGGTCTGTCCAGATTGTGGTGCTGCCTCGCTGTAATATACCTCAACCGAACCGCTTGGTTGCTGCCGATCGTTCAGCTCTCCGAAGCCTTCGGGGAGTATAATAATCGAATCAATCTCGCTTCGCCCCATTGCCTCGCGGGCGACCTCAAAGTCTTGAGTGTCGCTGGTTACATCGAACACGTCATTTTCGCGTAGCTGAGTGGCGAATTGCTCTGAAAAGCTAGAGTCCGACTTGTTAATCATCGCAATATTAAAGCTAACATCTCCTCCACCGCTATTCAGCGAACCGAACACGAACAAGAATAGAAGCGGAAACAAGAACGTAAAGAACATCGCCGTTTTGTCTCGGAAAAACCGAATAAGATAGGCTTTTGTAAGGGCGTAAGTCGCCGTAAGATATCGTTCCATTATTCTCGTAAGTCCTTTCCAGTCAAATCAATAAACACATCTTCAAGGTTAGCCTGTTCAACGACCTGCGGTTTCGTAAAGCCTCGTTTAATAAGCGCCTTAATAAGGTTCTTCGGTGTATCGATGGTAATGATTTTCCCATTATCCATAATGGCAATGCGGTCACATAGAAGTTCAGCTTCATCCATATAGTGTGTCGTCAGCACCACTGTTATTCCCTGCTTTTTGATATTTGTAATGAGGTCCCAAAGGTTACGGCGAGCCTGAGGGTCAAGACCGGTAGTTGGCTCGTCCAGGAACAAAACGCGTGGCTTGTTCACCAGCGCTGCAGCAATACTAAATCGCTGCTTCTGTCCACCAGAAAGCTGCTCGACGTAGCTTTTAGACTTATCCGTTAGCTGCACATATTCAAGAAGAGTGTTTGGATCGGTCGTTTCGTCATAGAGTCCGTCGAACAATTCAAGTTGCTCGCGCAAGCTTAGCTTATCGAAGAAAGCTGTCGACTGAAGCTGAATACCGATAATCTTCTTTACTTCATTAGGGTCTTTTGCGACATCGAGGCCATCGAGCTTTACGCTTCCGCCGTCAATAGGTCGCAAAGCCTCAATCATCTCAAGAGTTGTTGTCTTACCAGCTCCGTTTGGCCCAAGAATGCCAAACACTTCCCCTTCTTTTACTGAAAAGCTCACTCCGTCGACGGTTGTTTTGCCACTGTATTTTTTTGTTAAGTTCTTTACCGTAATAATATTTTTCATCAATTCACATTGTATACAAAAAATACCCCCGGGGAAAGGGGGTATTTCTGGCACCTGTTTGTTTGACTTTAGTATAAAAGCAAACTGCTTGTGGTGCAATACTTTTCTGCTAGCAACTATTTCTTCTTAGAAACAGTAAGGAAACCGTTACGTGGGTTTTCCTTAACGATGCGGTCAGCAGGAAGTTCTACTGGTTGACCCTTAGCGTTCTTTGCAACTTTGGCAAAGAAGTAAATTGTTTGTGGTTTTCCACCGCGTAGGGTTACTTCAGTGCTGTGCAAGTAGTAAGTAACGCCTTTAGAGTTTGTGTGACTGTAAGCCATGATGGATTTTATCCCTCCTATTAGTGCTATACAGAGGTAGCATACAGCGACCCTAGGGGTGCTGTCAACATTAAAGTGAACGATATTGTCGGCGAAGGACAATTTGAAGAACGCCAATCGTTATGAGACGAATGACAATGAGCAAGGCAATAACTAGCGCAACGACCACTGTCCACCCTGAGAAACTTGGGGTCCATAGCGGGCTAGCGTAGCTATATATATAGGCCTCCTGACGAGGTTTCGATGTTTCTGTTGCAATTTCTTCAGCAGACGGATAAGTCGCAAGTTGATCGCTGACACATTGCACGTAAGCAGTTGACCACGAGGAGAACCGTGGGGCACATACTTCTTGGGCTTTTTTGAATATATTACCGTTTGGATTTCGGTCTCCGTACTGCTCAGCCTGCCACTTCTCAAGATCTCGGTTATAGCTAGCCTCCAAGAAGACGCCTCGGCCTAAATCGGTGTTCATGTGGCCGCTAACGTAGCCCTGAAGCTCGTATAGACGCTGAATGGTTACTTCTTCGTTTCCTTGCTCATCGGCGCTTAAAACGGCGCTACGGCGCTCTACCATGCCAATATTATCGAGACGAAGAAAAGTGGCGGCAATAAAACCAGAAATAATTAAAAGAATAACCAGTTGCCAGGTCTTAACCCTTTGAAGCCCTTTCAGGCTATGATGTAGCTGTCCCTTGTCTGACACGGATGTACCATCCCACCTCTATTACTACGGTCTATTGTATCACGACGTTGCCCGCACCATGCACCCTGTTAGCACAAGTGATATACTTGAAGGGTTATGAATATTTACTTCTCTGGTATAGGTGGCGTCGGCGTAGGGCCGCTGGCAAAAATAGCCCACGATGCTGGACACACTGTCGTTGGGTCGGACCTTACCGAAAGCCTCGTTACCCGCGAGCTTCGAGCCGGAGGCATTGAAATTGAAATGAGCCAAGATGGTCAGTTCCTAGAGGCCTTCCACCGCCAAAACCCGATTGACTGGTTCGTTTACACCTCGGCGCTCCCTAGTGACCACCCCGAGCTAACCCTAGCAACTTCACTGGGCATACACACCAGCAAACGTGATGAATTTCTCGCCAACTTCGTGAAGGAGCACAGCCTCAAGCTTATTGCCATCTCTGGAACTCATGGCAAAACATCCACCACCGGCATGCTGGTTTGGGTTATGAAACAACTCGGTATTCCAGTTAGCTATTCGGTTGGCTCAACGCTTACTTTCGGCCCAAGTGGAACCTACGACCCCAATAGCACCTATTTCGTGTACGAGTGCGACGAATACGATCGCAATTTCCTTCATTTCGACCCGTACCTATCGCTTATTACCTCAGTCGACTACGATCACCCCGACACCTACCCGACAAAAGACGACTACGTTCAAGCGTTTGCCCAGTTCTCTGCTAGCTCAGACAATGTAATTATGTGGCGAAAAGACGCCGAGTATTTGTCCCTCCAGCCCGACGACAACGCGTGGATACTTGATGACGGCGACGTCCCGCAGCTTGCACTAGCGGGTGCTCACAACCGTCGGAACGGTCAACTAGTCCTTAAGGCGCTCGAGTATCTTCACATGTCAGGCGAAGGCGATCCGGCTGAGGCGCTGTCGCACTTTCCGGGTACCGACCGCCGCTTCGAAAGGCTTGCCGATAACCTTTACAGCGACTACGGACATCACCCAGTGGAAATTGCCGCAACACTTGAACTAGCCCGAGAAATAGCCGATTCTGTCATGCTCGTATACCAACCACACCAGAATCAACGCCAGCACCTCGTTAAGTATCTCTATACCGATGTTTTTGAAGGCGCGCAAAGCATCTACTGGTTACCCACCTATCTCAGCCGGGAAGATCCTTCTCAGGAGATTCTTACACCACAGGAGCTCTCTGCTTCGGTCACCAATCGCGAAAACATTCACTATGCCGACCTCGATGATGAACTATGGAATGCTATTGAAGACGCCCGTGAGCGAGGTATTCTCGTGCTCTGTATGGGTGCAGGGACAATCGACGCCTGGCTACGCGAAAAACTGAATGGAATATTCCTCGAAAAATAAGGGATCTTGAAAGAAGGTTCGGGCTGCAATATCTTCGGTTGCTGGCGCAAGTGCTAGCGATGCCAACTTATGAGGTCGCGCCCACATCAAAGAATCTTTAATCACAATATCATCACTGTTAAACCGGAAAACGTGTGCGAACGCCACAGAAATTTGCTGCTTGCCATCATTCACTCGTATATAGCAATCTCCAGCATGAATCACTGACAGATTTTCAGTTCCAAACTTTTTTCGAGCTTCGCGGACCGCAGCTTCTTGAATAGTGCCGTCACCAAGCAAAACCTCGCCGTACGGCAAGGCTAACCTATTGATATACGGTTGAACATTGCGACGCTGCAAAAGAATATCGCCGTCGCTATTTTGCACTACAAACATCATTTCAATGGTTGGACGAAGGCGCATGCTGCTTTCGGCATTCAGCTCGTCGGCATATTGAAGGCCTCCGCCGGCCAACGTGTAGCCCTGTTCGGTTTTCACGACAAAACCAAGCTTAACCAGGGAATTAAGATGATACGTAAATAAGTTCGTATCGACGCGCGGTGGTCGCAGGTCGCGAAATCGAGCAATCTCATGTTGAGATAAATACTCAAGTATGTGTTGGCGTATGGGATGTTTTACAGATGTAATGTTATTCATTTTTGACTCAAATTATATTTTTATAGTAGCACACCATAGCAAAATATTCCGACTTTAATTAGTTGATGATTCAACAAGTTCGAGTAGCTCGGGGTTCAGCGGGTCGCCATTAAATGCGTCAACCGCTTTAGCTTTCGCTGCCTGTTCTTCGTATAGGGCTATGAACTCTTCGATCGCCTCTCGGTCGAGCGTGCCAAAAGCGCTATACTCGTCAATTGTCGTGTCGTGATCGATTTGGCTGCTTATAGACCTGTAGCCAGGTCGACTTAGGTCAAGTTGTACGGTGCCGCTGACGTCGTACAGCACAATACTGACGGTCGTAAAAACTATAGTAACAATAACGGTAATAATCAGCAGTAGTGACAATCGGTGTCTATCCCAAAAACTTGGAACTTCTTGATCGTCCGCACTAAATAATTCAGCGTGATTTTGTTGATCTTCCATATCCTACCGCTGTGTCCTATCGTAATTAAGCAGGAAGTCGTTTACTGCCGAACGGTAATCATCAATCAGGCGGTGAAGGCGCTGTACATCACCGTGGACTCGCTCACGCTTAGAACGAGCATCGTCTATTGCCCAATAAAAGCCCGACGGATCGGCGCTACAGTCCATCTTTAGGGTATCGGATAGTCGCTCTTCGTACGCCTTATAGTTTGACCTAAAAATATTCAATGCCGAGTTATAGCTGGTAGACACAGACACTGTCGCCTTATTATCCAGCTGGTTGTTCGAAAGTCGGGCATTAAACCTGTCCATAAGCTTCGTCGAAAGCGCTTCATACACCTGACCACGGTTAACTCGAAGCAGTGCGTCGGTCATGTGAAGCTGGTTAAGGGTACTCTTGGTACTCTGACAGTTCTGACGAATGAGCGACAGCTGTTCGTTAGATAAAACGGAAGACTGAGCTCGGGCAGAAGACAACCCAAACATAACGAGTAATCCACTCGCTACAATAATTCCAGCAATAATAAAGCGTATCACGGTGTGCATTCTTTTATTATACCCGTCTATGGCAAAGAGACACAACTATGGAGTTAGTCGATTGATGTCTCGAGGGAAGAGAGTTGCTTCTTTAACGTTCTTGAGACCGATAATCTTTTGAGTTAATCGCTCGAGGCCCATGCCGAAACCTCCATGAGCAGGAAGTCCATAGCGGAAAGCCTGTAGGTAGTAGCGGAAGCCATCGGCCTCTGGATCACCACCGGCAATGTCCTTAAGCTGTTGCAGTAGAACATCGTAGCGGTTTTCACGCATGCTAACGGTTGCGATTTCAACACCCCTAAAAATAAGGTCGGCGCGTTCCACTAGTGATGGGTCAGACTCCGATTTCTTGTGGTAGAACTTCATTTCGCTAGCTGGCCAATCGACTATGAACACCGCTTCGCTATCGAGATTCTTCTTGGCATATTCAGTCACCCAGCGCTCTTCATCAGGACGCATATCTTTTTCGCCACGAGTATCTTCACCAGTCGCCTTGCTGTATAGCTCGTGAACTTCCTGCAAAGCGAGACGCGGAATGATCTCGGGGAGCTTCACTGGCTGAGCGTTCCACTTCTTAAGTTCTGTCTCATTCGTATCCCATACCCGGCTTGCGACCGAACTAAGTAATCCGCCGGTAGTGTTCAAAAGCTCGTCGAAGTCAACAAAGCCCATCTCAACATCAAGCTGAATAAACTCAGTCATGTGGCGAGTGGTAGCCGACAGCTCTGCTCGGTAGGTTGGGTTAATTTCATAGGCACGCTCGAACACCCCAACCATAATTTGCTTGTAAAACTGTGCACTTTGAGCAAGTGTGGCCTCTTTGCCGAAATAATCCAACTTAAATACTTCCGCACCACCTTCAGTTGCACCAGGAAGCAGTTTTGGAGAGTTAAATTCAGTAAAGTCCTGAGAGGCAAGATACTGACGGGCAGCCTCTTTTATAGCCGCCTGAACCTTAAATACACCGGCTTCTTGAAGATTGCGGAGTCCAATGACGCGGTGTTCAAATAAGGTGTCAAGATTCTCAGACTTATGCTCAAGTGGCTTATCAATTTCAATAGGCGGCTCGTCTGTGACGGGAACCAATACCTCAACCTTTACATCGTGAAGTTCTGCTCCACCTGGTGCACGTTCGTCGGCAACAACCATACCAGTTAATGACAGGACGGTTCCAATATGAAGTCCGCGGAGTTTCTCGAGCTCGTCTTTGTCTTGAATCAAACTTTGCGCAAGTCCAGTGCGGTCACGCAAGGTAATAAAGTTAAGACCCCCAAGCAATCGCTTTTTGTGAAGCCAGCCTTTAATTGTTATCGTTTCGCCCGAATGGGCCGCTACATCGTGAATAAGTGTTCGTGTCATATCGGAATTATTGTACCACCTCTGATGGCAATGACCTAGGCCTCAAAGCTTCTTAGTGATTCGACGGCCGATTAGCGCAGCTATAACATCACTCAGCGTCAGCAGGCCAACCGTTTCGCCATCGTCATCCTTAACAATACATATATGCTGATGCGAATTTAGAAAAAGCGACAGTGCGTCTTCCAGTGAATCATCAGGTTTGATAGTAATAACTTTTTTATCCATCGCCTTCTGAGCAGTTGTCGAACGAGTAACGTCAAGCGACAGCAACCCTCTCACGTCTAGCACGCCAACAATATGATGGACGTCCTTCGCGATAACCGGAAGGTGACTATGACCATAGCCATGTAGCTCATCAAGAACAAGTGGTCCAAGAAACTCGGTCTTCTCTACTGTCTTAATATCTTTTTTGGGCGTCATTACCGATGAAACCGGCGTGTCGCTAAAGCTCATGGCGTGAACAATCAGCTTTCTTTGCTCGTCAGAAAACACCTCTTCCGACGATTCAACTAAATAGGCTAGGTGCTCGCGTGAATCAATCCGCCTAAGATCGTCCTGATAATATGCACGAAACGGGCGAATGAATATGTGCGCTTTTTCAACAGCGTTCAACACCCGCAGTTCGTATGGTGCATACAATTTATCGGCAAAGCGACCAACAAACGGTCGACCCGAAAGACCCACATAAACGATGCCGGCCAAACAGGCCACTGCTACACCCCACAGCCACCCAAGCGCTCCAATAGATAGTGCACTTATGGCGACCAGTAAAATGACAACTATGACCCGTCGAAGCGCACGTACGTCGTGCAGGGTTTCGTTGCGCCACAGTTCATTGCGTGCTTTATGGGAATTAATAGCCCGTCGTTGCAGTTCAAAGTGACTAATCGGAGATGCCGAAAGACGAAGCGAGCCGAGCCATACCGCCTTCACCCAAAGTAAGCCTGCTATGACTAATAGAATAAGCGTCATCATTATACCCATTATTGTAACCCACTTTGTTACAATAGAGAGAGTAGCAAATGGAGGTACTATGGAAAAAGCGCGTTGGATTATATTTTCGGTTGTCGTAATATTACTTTTTGGTAGCCTTATCGCCTGGAGCAGATTAGCCAACCCGCCGGTCGATACTTCAAATGTCGATAAAAGTGGCGTTGTTTCGGCAAGTGAAGCTAGTGGCAACATTGAAGATCATGTCAGGGGAGACGCCAGCTCTTCTGTGGTAGTCGTTGAATACGCAGACTTTCAGTGCCCAAGCTGTCAGGCGGCCCATTCCGAAGTAAACGACCTCGTTAATAAGTATGGAGACAGCGTCGCCTTCATCTTTAGAAACTTCCCTCTTCCATCAATCCACCCGAACGCTCAAGCAGCCTCCGGAGCAGCTGAAGCAGCCGGGCTTCAAAATAAATACTGGGAAATGCAGAATCTTTTGTTTGAAAACCAAACAAGCTGGAGCACACTCGACACAAACAAGCGAACTGACGCCTTCCGCTCGTACGCTACGCAGCTTGGGCTTGACCCCGAACAGTTCGTCGGCGACCTAGGTGGTGAAGATGTACGGAAGAAAATATCATTCGACGTCAGCCTTGGAACCGCCCAAGGGGTAACTGGAACGCCAAGCTACTACGTTAACGGTGAACCTATCGACACTGAAGTGGCCTCTAGCTTTGTTAATGGCGACCCTTCGTCCTTCCACGCCCTTCTCGACGAGTATCTTGCGGAGGAATAGCGCAAGCCTCTGCAATAGAAAAACACCCCGGTGCCTTGGGGTGTTTTATGTTTCTTGTGTTTAATCGCGTCTTTAGTGCGCGATGAAGATTCGCCATTCGGCGGGCACCACATCAACTGCTATCTTCTTGCGTCGCGAGGACACAAACTCGATGGCTATTGGCATGTGATTCACACTCCTTGTACTATGTACAGTCCCTTGCACTCCGACCTTTATTTGATTGATTTGGCGCAGGACACATCAACTATAGTATCAATTATCCGGGCATGAGTCAAGAATACACGTCTCTTCCGACGCTCATGCTTTTATCATAACCTATTAAAAACACGGTCGCAAGGGTTTTTGTTGCCAGTTGCGCAGTTGAGGCTCCTACCTTACAATGACAGTACTATGCTTCGTCCCCACAGCGCGCTCTTGCAACACACAACTCAGGCGGTCGACAGCTACCTTACGGCCCTTATTCAACAGCGCATTGATGAAGCGAATACACTGCACACCTCCTATAAACAGTTCTGGGAAAATATCCTTAGCGTCACAACTAGTGGCGGGAAGCGATTTCGTCCATATTTGACTATGGTTGGATACGGGTCGTTCTCGGAGGACATCGTCCCCGTCGCTAGCGCTCAAGAGCTCATTCATACTGCCATGCTGGTTCACGACGATATTATTGACCAGGACATGGTGCGACGTGGCCACAAGAACATGAGTGGAATATATAACGATAAGTACTCACCGCTGCTGGACGAAGCCTCGGCCCGACATCATGCAGACAGCGTTGCCATTATTGCCGGTGATGCGCTTATCGCTGAAGCCTTTTTTGCTGTATCATCGTCCTCAATTTCACCTGAATTAATTCGTAAAATAACCACTCGCCTACACGCATCAATTTTCGAAGTTATTGGCGGAGAGTTCATGGACGTCGAGGCCGCTTTCGTTAAAGACATGTCATACGAACCGCTAATAGTTTCACGCTACAAAACTGCTGGCTATGGGTTCATTGGCCCGCTACTCACTGGGGCGTATTGTGCGAATGCCAGCGAAAAGGATTGCACGGCGCTTGAAGCCTATGGTGGAGCTATTGGTATCGCCTTCCAACTCCAGGATGATCTTTTGGGTGTTTTTGGTGACGAAAATGAAACAGGGAAGTCTACGCTCGGTGACCTTCGCGAAGCCAAAGCGACAAAACTCATTGAAATTCATAAAACCAAGATGAATGAAAAGCAAGCGGCTCATTTCAACGCCGTTTTCGGAAACCAACAGGCTAGCGATAGTGACCTACACTCACTCAAGGCCGACCTTATTGCCTCTGGAGCTAGAAAAGAAGTTGAAACATTGTGCGAAACCTATTACAAGAAAGCCCTTTCGGCACTGCCCGAACTATCATCGTCAACCCAACAAGCCGAACTCTTAGGTCTGACTAACATACTCATGGCAAGGAGCTCATAAATATATGGAGCTTTACGGCAAAACCAGCTACGAGTTATCTAAAAAGCTCACTACTCGCTACTCTACATCATTCTCAATGAGCAGCACTCTTTTCTCGCCATCAATTCGGCCTCACATTTACGCTATTTACGGACTAGTGCGTATTGCCGATGAAATCGTTGACTCGTACAGGGAAAAGGATGCCGACAAGCAACTCGAAAAGCTGCAACGTGATACACATCAGGCTCGCAAGAGTGGTTTTAGTTCAAACCCAATTCTTCATGCCTTCGCAACGACCGCCCGACACTTTTCAATAGACGAAACACTTATTGACCCGTTCTTTGAGAGTATGAAAACCGACCTCACGGCCACTCACTTCACCCAGGAAGAGTACGACCAATACATTTATGGTTCGGCAGAGGTCGTCGGGTTGATGTGCCTCAAGATATTTACCGACGCCGATACCTACCACCAGCTTGAAGATGGCGCGAAGGCACTAGGATCGGCCTACCAAAAAATTAACTTCCTGCGAGACATCCGCGCTGACCACGATGAACTTGGCCGAGTTTATTTCCCAAGTGTTAGCTTCGAGAAGTTCAACAACAGAGCGAAGAGCGCCATTATTAAAGATGTTCGAAATGACCTTGCGAAGGCACAGCCAGCACTTCGCCAGCTACCACCGTCGGCCCGAAAAGCGGTGTATGCAAGCTACCTGTACTACACAGCTCTCCTAGATACGATAGAAAAGACACCAACATCAACACTGGTTTCACGAAGGGTGCGTGTTCCGAGGGCCAGAAAGCTACAATTATTATTGAAAGCGAGAATATCATGACCAAAAAACGTGCCATTATTATTGGGTCTGGATACGCCGGAATCGCGCTAGCTAACATTCTTGGCAAAGCCGGCTATAAAGTCGACGTATATGAGAAAAACGAAGCGGTCGGTGGCCGACTATCGGCCTTCTCGCAGGACGGTTTCTCGTTTGACATCGGTCCATCGTGGTATCTAATGCCCGAGGTCTTCGAACAGTACTATCGCCTGTTCAATGCCTCTGCGAAAGATCGTCTCGACATCCAACGTTTATCGCCTGGCTATAAGGTGTTCTTTGAGAATGAAGCTCCTATCATCATCGAGGGTTCACTAAAAGAAGATGCCCGTACTTTCGAATCGATAGAGCGCGGTGCCGGCAAGATGCTCCGACAGTATGTTTCGCGAAGTAGCTTCATATATAAGTTGTCGACCGAACGCTTTCTTTATACGAACTTTACAAACATCTTCAAGCTTATTGACTGGTCAATTATAAAGAAGGCGCCGCACCTCCTGTACATGGCTCTCGAAACACTCGACCGCTATGTCTCAAAGAGCTTTACCGACCAACGCCTCAAGCAAATTCTTGAATACCATATGGTTTTCTTGGGAAGTTCACCATTCCAGGCGCCAGCAATATATAGCCTCATGAGTCACCTCGACTTTAAAAGCGGCGTCTATTATCCAAAACGCGGTATGATGTCGCTGGTTAGTGATTTAGTCGAGCTCGGAAAACCCTATGACATCACCTATCACACCGACTCACCAATAAAACGAATTGTTGTTGAAGGCGGAAAAGCGGTTGGCGTAAAACTCCACAGCTCGAAAGTTGAGCGTGCCGATATCGTTATTTCAAACGCCGATCTCCACCACACCGAAACCTCGCTACTTTCGCCATCTCACCGAAGCTTCCCAAAACGCTACTGGCAGAAACGCCAGGCCGGCCCAAGCAACGTGCTTATATCACTTGGCGTCAAAGGCAAGCTTCCGCAGCTCCTACACCACAACCTATATTTCGTCGATGAATGGCGTGAAAACTTCCGAGATATTTACGAAACTATGGCTATTCCCGAACATGCGTCTATTTACCTATGTAACCCAACCAAAAGCGACCGTTCTCTGGCGCCCGCTGGACACGAAAATCTGTTCATCCTAGTTCCTATACCTTCCGGTGTCAGCCTGACCGATCGCGCACTAGCCTCACTGACATCACGCACGATTGCAACTGTTGCCCACATCATAGACGCCCCAAACCTTCCAGAGAGAATCGTCTCTCGTCGTGTGTTTGGGCCAAACGATTTCAAAAGTCGCTACAACGCCTGGGAGTACAACGCCTTTGGTGGCCAATCGCACCTCCTGCAACAAAGTGTAATTTTCAGAACTCCGAATGAAAGCAAGAAGGTTAAGGGCTTGTACTATGTTGGGGCGGGGACAGTACCAGGCATAGGCCTACCAATGTGCCTCATGAGCGCACACCTCACCTACAAACGCATTGCTGGCATAAAAGACGAAGGACCGTTAACAGACATAGAGGAACTGCGCTAGTGGCGTTTCTATACCTCGGCGGCCTTCTAGTTTCACTCTTCGGCATGGTTATCATCGACAGAAAATACTCACTCGCCTTTTTTAAAGACAAGCGGCGCGCACTTATTACCGTATTCGTTGCCGTTGCGGTTTTCATTGTCTGGGATGTTCTTGGAATCGCACTCGGCATTTTCTTTGCAGGAGACTCGCCTTACATGTCTGGCCTTTTCTTAGCTCCAGAGTTTCCGATTGAAGAGCTATTTTTCCTAACATTTCTCAGCTATTTTACGCTGATTGTATATCGCACGACGGAGAAACTATGGCAACGTACTTAATACTCAACGTCGTCTTTCTAGCTGTCGTTTCCCTCGCCCTGCTAATTTGGCGCACGCCAACAAGTCCGTCGAAGCCGTTCTGGGTCACGCTACTTATCCTGCTCGCGTTTACCGCCTTGTTCGATTCACTGATTATTTCTGCAGGCATCGTGAGTTACGATGAAAGCAAGCTTACTGGCATATTTATTGGCCACGCTCCTGTTGAAGACTTTTTCTACGCAGCGCTCGCCTGCATTATTGTACCTAGTGTCTGGCGCGGGCTAGGGAAGCGGGGGAGTCGTGAACGAAAAAGTTAAGCTCCTACTCGCCTCCTCTAGACCAGTTTCGTGGATAAATACCGCCTACCCTTTTGCGGCTGCCTACATCGTTCTTGGTGGTGCGCTTGACCTAATGTTTTGGATTGGCACACTATTTTTCCTAATCCCCTATAACCTATTAATGTATGGCGTAAACGATGTCTTTGACTATGAATCTGACATCAAAAACCCTCGCAAAGGCGGCGTCGAAGGTGCGGTTACACCAAAACATCATCACCGGCTCATTCTGATATCGTCCTTTATTTCGTGCCTACCGTTCGTTGTCTGGCTAGCGATACTCGGCAACCCGACAAGTTTTGCCGTGCTACTTGGCGTTTTGTTTTTTGTCGTCGCCTACAGCCTCAAAGGTTTACGATTTAAGGAAAAGCCAATTCTCGATGCCGTCACCTCAAGCCTTCATTTTGTTGGTCCATTTATTTACGCTCTTTCCCTATTTGCATTTCCAGTTGAAGCCTGGCCGTATGTAATCGCCTTCTTTTTCTGGGGGATGGCCAGCCAAGCATTTGGTGCAGTCCAAGATATCATCCCAGATAAAAAAGCCGGCATTCAGTCGGTTGCAACCGTGTTTGGGGCTCAAAGAACCGTTCTATTCTCTGCTGTCCTATACATACTCGCAGCAATTGTAGTTTTAGGTACAGGACTACAAAATATCGCCATAGCCGCCTGTGCGCTTGTTTACGCAGTAAATGTTATACCGTTTGCACGCGTATCAAACAAAACGTCCGGCGTGACACGGTTGGGCTGGAAACGATTCCTGTGGATTAATTATTTTGTTGGGTTTGTTATTACCCTGCAGCTTATTATTTCAACCGTGCTATAAGATCTTGTTTCGAGACAGTCTTGGCGTCGCCGGTTTCCATGTCCTTCAAAGACACGGTGCCGGCCTGCACTTCATCGTCACCAACAATAACGACATAAGCAAAACCCATCTTGTCAGCATAGCGAAACTTCTTTTTCATTGCTACGTCATCGGCAAACAATACGGTCGAAATAGCGGCGCCTCTAAGCAAGGCAGAAACCTCTATGGCATACTTGTTTTGATCTGAAGAAATTGGCACAACAATAACATTCGCTGGCGATTGGCGATCGACAGATATAAGACCGGGAATTTCGCGAAGTTTCGCGAACAATCGGCTGAGGCCAATTGAGATGCCTACACCTGGAAGCTCGGTCTTTGTGTAATTATCGGCAAGATTGTCATAGCGACCACCAGAACACACGCTCCCTACGTCCGGATATTCGTCGAGTGTCGTTTCGTAAACTGTACTGGTGTAATAATCGAGCCCGCGAGCAATACGAAGATCAACGCAGTACCTAGATTCGGGAATGCCCATAGCCTGAAGCGCGTCGATAACCGCCGCAAGCTTGGCGACGCCCTGGTGATACTGTTCAGACGGAATATCAATTGTCTTAAGCTTCTCAAGGATTTCACTATTACTGCCGCGAATTCCTATAAAGTCATGAACTCGTGCAATATGCATGTCGTTGAGCCCTAATGCCGAAAGTTCGCTGACGAAAGCCTCGCCTGAAAGCTTGTCAATTTTATCAATAACTCGCAGAACTTCGGCCGATACATCTCGCAAGCCAAGCCCTTCAAAGAAGCCCGTCAAAATCATTCGGTTGTTAAGTCGAATGGTAAATTCACCAAAATTAAATGATTCGAATATTTCATTAATGATTGCAGGAAACTCAGCATCAACGAGTGGGCTTTCAGAACCAATGACGTCAATGTCGCATTGATAGAATTCACGAAAACGACCTTTTTGCTGTCGTTCAGCTCGGTGAACTTTTCCAATATGATATCGGCGAAACGGAAAGGTAAGATCGCTCTCGTGTTCGGCAACATAGCGAGCCAAAGGAACCGTTAAGTCGTATCGAAGTGTCAGGCTTGTTTTTGAACCTTCACGAGTAAAGCTATAAACCTGCTGTTCGGTTTCGCCCCCGCCTTTTGCAAGCAACACTTCAGTTCGCTCAAGGTCCGGCGTATCTAGCGGTGCGTAGCCGTACTTTTCGTAGGTATCACGAATAGTCGTAAGCATTGCGTTAAATGCGATTTGTTCGCCTGGAAGAAATTCAGCGAATCCACCTGGTCGACGGGGTTCTACTCGTGTCATATCTGTCTCTCAATATACCACAGAACTATAGTTTTCTGCTGTCGTAGGCCCACTGCAGCAAGACTTGGCGTTGTCTTGGGCGGCACTGTTCATCGCCCGGTTCACAATTAGCTTTGATTTGCCCGACATGTCGTCGCATAGCTCTCCACCGCTTAATTTGACGAGTGTCGTCATCGGTTCGTCGGCCCATATAATACCGACAATACCACTGGAACCAACCGCGCGGATCTTGAGGTTGTACCCAACCTTTACGTTGCCACTCGGACAGAGGCTGACTGGCTAATACACCGTAATAGTTGCAAGCTGGGTCGCGCCTATCAGCTGCAAGCTTTGCATTTTCATACCAACTTTCGGGGAATTCATCTCGACAGTCGCGCATATATACGCCACCAAACACCCCCATTGTAAGCATTTCTTTTGGCGTAAGTTCTGGCTTAAAGTCTTCAGGAAAGTCGCGCCCAACCAGGGCAGTACGCTCATAGGAATACCCGCGTTGCATGAGGTCGTTGACGGTAATTGTTTTAACGATTATCGCCGCTCCCTTGGGTAGCGCCACGTTCCTTACGGCTCAAAACCTTATCAAGGTTCTTCTGGGCAACAGCTTCAAGGCTTGATCCAAGCAGAATTGAAAGCGAGTTAACATACCAAAGAACGTCACCAAGCTCCTTAATAATCTCTTCCTTGTCTTCTGGAAGCATTTGTCCATTCTTATCTCGAATCAGCTTCTTGAACTTTTCGGCGACTTCACCGCTCTCGCCAACAAGTCCAAAAACTTGATGAAGTATAGCTGGCGTCATATCATCACTTAGTTCATCTCCGTGAAGAAGCGTCGAAATTGCTGTATCTGAATAATCGTTTATGTTCATATCTAAAACGTAATCTCCGGATAAATATTTTTTGTCGTTAAGTCTACTTCTGGACGAAGCTGCGGGAATGGCACTCCCTCGCGAGCAGTAACGCCCTCAAGGAGCCAGAATAAACGCTCTGAATTTCCATAGCCACAAGTTGGCGGCATGCCGTATTCAAGCATCTCGACGAAGTCGATATCAAGCATCATCGCCTCATCGTCACCAGCGTCTCGCATTTTTTGTTGCTCCATAAACCGTTCTAGCTGGTCAATAGGGTCATTCAATTCGCTGTAGGCCTTACACGCTTCTGTACCACCAAGAAGAAGGTTAAATTGGTCCGTTAAGCGGTCGTCAGCTTCCTGCTTCTTAGCAAGTGGCTGCAAGAATACCGGAATATCAACCAAAAATGCTGGACCAGCGATGTCTTTTCGGATATTTTTCCAGAGCTTGTCTAGACCGCGTGGTATGCTGTCTGAACGCTCTACCTCAATATTATTTTCTTTTAGTTTCGTGGACACTTCTTCAATTGTCGTATTGAATACATCAATTCCATAGGTCTTTTTAATAACATCGACAAAACTGATGCGCGGGAAATCGGTTCTGTCCTGGCCTAAGTCAAGCTTTGTGCCATCGGCAAGTGTAAAGTTGCGCGTACCCCAAACTTCATCAGCAATATATCGTACCATTTCCTGGGTTAAGAGCATGCCGTCTTCCCAGTTGGCGTATGCCCAGTACCACTCCATAGCGACGTGTTCCGGCAAATGCTCGTCGCTATAGTTTTCGTTGCGGAACCTTGGACCAATATCATACACCTTCTCGTACCCTGCACCAATTAGTCGCTTCAGGGGAAGCTCGTGGCTTATGCGAAGGTAAAAATCGGTATCGAGGGCATCCATATGTGTCACGAATGGGTTGGCATCAGCGCCGCCAGCGGTATGCTCAAGTACAGGAATATTAATTTCCATGAATCCGTGGTCATTAAGAAAGTCGCGCGTCGCTTGCCAGAACTTTGAGCGTCGAACGTATCGATCGCGAACCTCGCGGTTAACGTTGATGTCAACATATCGCCGCCGCATTCGCTCTTCTTTGCTATTAAACGCTTCGTGGCCAAGTGGCATTGGGCGAAGTGACTTTGTCAGCAAACGAAGCTCGCGTGTATGCACCGATATTTCGCCGGTCTTTGTTTTAATAACTTCACCGGTTGCCTCAACAAAATCGCCAGTATCAAGAAGATTTAATTCGGCAATACCAAGCTGGCCTTTTTTGGCATCGAGCTCGGCTAGGTCACCATCTTTAATGAATAATTGAATTTCTCCGCTAAAATCTCGGATGCCGATAAAGGCAAGTTTTCCGAACTTGCGAATTGATATCACTCTTCCAGCAACAGCTACCTTTTTGCCCTCAAGCTCATCGAATGACGCCACAACATCTCCAGCGTTGTTAGCATGGCTGGCTTTTGCCGGGTACGGATTAACACCGAACGACTTCAGTTGCTCGAGCTTTTTGATGCGTTCGTTGCGGAAATCTTGTAGGGTTGCCATGTCTATCCTTCGGTCAATTTACTACCTACAACTATACCATAAATCTATCGTGTCACAGGCTCCGCTGCCTCGCTTCGCGTTAAAGTCAGCTTCATGTTATTTGAAGTTGCGTAATCGAGCAGTGCATAAACAAATATCGATATACCTGTCATTTCAAGCACCTCCTCAAGCAAAACGAAAAGTGAATATGAGAAATCCCAACCTATGTTGCTGGCGTGATAGCCCCCGAACATCTCTGCGCCAATAGCGCCTGAAATGAATAATGCCGCCGACAAGAATAGGTACATATACGTTCTTCGCGGCAGTGCAAAAATAAACCTTACGAATACGGCCGCAACCGCGCCCACAAACAAGATTCCAGCAATTACCCAACTAAAGTTAAAAATCGTCCCAGAAAGGTCTCCCGTGAAAAAGCTCACCACTGAGCCGAAGAGCTCGTGAACCCCAGCGCCTTCATCAATACTGAGGCCAACAAAGATTAATCCTAATCCCAGCCAGTAGCGCCACTCCCTGTTTGCTGATTCTTTTTGTCTAGCGCAATAAGCGATAAGTAAAGCAACGGTGCCCGCAACCGCTAGTAACATCTGCTCAAACCAAGTTGGAATGCTTACCTCGTTATCCATGTTAAACAACTGAAAAAATGAAGCCGTAGCGATATCCATACTGGGATCGTTAACTAGTATAATACTCGCACCAACATGAAGTACCGCAAGTAGGGCTACTGTCAGAAGTAGCACTTTAAGAATTTTAGTCGCTGAATAGTGAAGCATTGCTTCATATAGTATCAGATGCTGACCTCGAAAGGTATAGTCGCTAAAAGCGACAGATGGCTCGCGGTGCCTTGTCGGCAAACGCGCCCTCACTTAGAGCAACGGTTTCAGCACCCTGTGCGATAGCCTCTCGCACAAGCGTTTCTATTGAATCGTCGTAGTAATCAAGCTGAAAAACAATAACCGGATCGTACCCGCCGCGCACACTGTCGGTTGTCCGACGAAAACCTTCAAGAAGAAGTTTCTCAACACGGTGTTCGGCGACGGCCGCTTTTACGTCATCGACGCCAGCGACGACGTGGGTGTTGTCGTTCTTTTCGTACTCATCAACTATCGCTTGGCGACGCACATCGTCCAGTTTATCAATTAGCGGATATGTATGATCGTGAAGCGCCTGCTCGTTCATGCTGGTGCTACTGCCTTCAGTATAATCAGCTAGAACGTGTGCATACTTAAGCTGTTTACGCAGCCCGGCTACTCGCTCTTCAACCCCCACCATGACCAGCGGTTCGGTTTGACTTTCGTGCATCAAGTGCACATCGACAGCATGAGCGATAGACTTATAATACCGTCGCTCGTCATCTTCAATTGCCGCATCATCGGTGTGTCCGTGGAATGTACCGGTGCCACCAGATTGGTGCTGTAGCTCTTTGCTATACTCAACATTTTCGACCGTCGACTGAAACGAATCGGGCATGTCTGGAACATTAATCTCTTCGCATGAAAATGTTGTCGCGTGAAGTAGCCGTGGATTTGTGTGGTTAACTTCCAGAATAAAATACCCAGCCCCAAAACTTAACATCGATGCAAGTGGACTAACCACATATCGCTCATCTATGTAGTGCGCCTGGGTCACCTCATGAGTCAACGACACCGCTTCGTACCCATGCGCGTCAGCAAAAACTGCCAGCCCGAGCGTCCGGTGTTTCCAAAATTCGACATCATCAATAAGCGCCTCAAGCGCCTCCATAGTCTCAGACAGCTCCAGCTCGTCGTAGTCCTCATCAAGTCGTATCGCTTTTAACGAGTTCTTAAAGCGTATGATATCTTCATTGACTGTCTGGCTTGAGCTTGCCGAGTGAGTCGGCAAATATATGCTCAACTTCTGATCAGCGTTGTTTGTTTGTAGTAGTTGCTTGAAAATTGTTTCATTGATTATCATGCGCCTCCTATCTCGCCGTCGCGACCGGCTTTTAGCACCTTACTCATCCAAATAAGTTCCGTCCAGGCTGCTTTAACGTGCTCACGATAGGCTTCATCCTGAAGCGTGCCATCGTCATCAAATAGCTGGCCGACTTTTGGAAAATTCATATCAGTGAATGTCGACACCATGCCCATTTCGCGCACAGTTCCGACAAGCTGTTCAATGGCCCGTACGCCGCCCCAGGGCCCGGAAGATACGCCCGCAAAAGCAACTGGTTTGTGAATGTAATTCTTTAACTCGCTATCGAGCATTCGCTTCAGGCTGCCAGGATAGCCATGGTTGTATTCCGGCGTCACTATAAAGAAGCCTTGAGCCCGTTCGGTCACAGCTGTATAGCGCGGGTCTTTGCCCTCTGGATCGTTACCATCACCGGGAAAATTATAATCTAGCGGATCAATAACCTCAGCCTCAACATCATCAAAGGTGTTGCCGATTTCAGCGACGAGCCTAGCTGCAAAAATGCTTTTTCGTTGGTCGCGAGTTGTGCCTGCAAGCACAGGTATGTAAAGTTTTGGCATGCGCCTCCTATTTAGTTACTTCTTAGTGCTTTTCGCTCTTGAAACACCGGAAATAAGCTCGCCAATGAGAATGGCAGCAACCGCGTAGATAAGCATTGCAAACAGTGTCGAGAATTCAAGCACGTAGGTATTCTCGAAGACTCGCGCCGGGAAGATACCTGCAAACGGGTCAAGAAGTACGCCGCTCATCTCGTAGACCCAACTTACAAATCCATTAGACGAATCGGCACCGAAAAGCTTTAGAATGAACCGGAATCCCAGGAATGATTCAACCAGAACGAAGAGCGCACCGAGTAAACTGTTGGTAAGGTATTTGATATTCATAGAATAATCTCCCTTTACTTACCTCTATATAATAGACCCTTAGATAGCTCGATGCAAACATGCTACTGTAAACGTAAGCAGCAAAACGAATGGTGACACATGCAACCACAATATATATCTTCAACCGTAAAATTCTCGAAGACGCTTTCTTCTCGACCCGAGGATGGAACACTTAACTACGCGCCAAGAAGTACGAGCACGTGGTAAATGGCGTAAACTGGCCATACAATTGCCTGAAGCAACCCAAGAACAACTTCCCAGAAACCACCGTTGGACTCTGATATAAAGTAGATAGCTGCACCAATATATGCCATGAATAGCACTGGAGCGCACGTATTGTTCTGAATTATTTGCTTTGATTTCGCCATGAGAACTTTCCTTGTTTATGCTTATAGTATATAAGTCTCTGCTATAATCGCAAGGTATGATAACCCATCTTAGTGACCTTATTTCACATCGCTATTCCTGGAAAACAATAAAGAACTCTGACCTAACAGAGCTGTATGTGAGCATGACAATTAAAACACTTGGGTTGAGCCTCATAGGTATCTTCTTGCCAATTTATCTGTATGAAAATGGGCTAGGTCTCCTGCAGATTGCCTTGTTCTATATGATGGCGTATGGCATCCGTGCCCTCATCGACTATCCTGTAACTCACTTTACGGCCCGGTTTGGACCAAAACACGCCATGACAATCGCAAACATGCTTCTTGGAGTATTTTTAATTTTTCTTGTTACCTACCCCGCGTTTCACTGGCCGCTACCCGTCCTAGCGCTCTTCGATGCACTGTCTGCGGGTTTATTTTTTACGGCGTATCATATTGAGTTTTCTAAAATTCAACACACCAAAAGTGCTGGCCATGAGCTTAGTCGCATGTTTCAACTTTCGAAGATTGCTGGTGTGTTAGGGCCGATGATTGGCGGATTAATCGCTTATTTATCAGATATTCGTATGGCCATAGTCGTAGCTATAGGTATGGTGTTTGCGAGCGGTATTCCACTACTGGCGAGCAAAGAAGCGGTTCGTACCAGGCAGAAAATAACCCTAAAAGGTTTTGCCTGGGCCAAGGTAAAGCGCGACGCGATTGCAAGTGCAGCTCTCGGGTTCGAACAAGTCGCCGGTATGATTGTGTGGCCACTATTTATCGCTCTATTCTTAGTTGGCGAAAGTGTTTATTTAGGCGTAGGGTTCATCGCTTCCATTGGTCTACTGGTGTCGCTACTTGCGACAAAAGTCTACGGTACGCTTGTAGATAAAGGTGAGGGCAGAAAAGTGCTGACAATAGGTACCGTCGTAACAGCGGCTATTGGATCTTTGAAGGCAGTAGCTGGATCATTTGGCGCTGCGGTTGGTTTATCTATGGCTAGCGACCCGGCATCTTTAGCTGTGCGTATGGCATACACAAAAGGTCAGTACGCAAAATCGTCCGAGTTCACCGGTTACCGAGACGTCTACTGGGGTTACATGATGTTCGTCTCCAACCTATCGCGCATGCTATTCTGGGCGATTCTTGCGCTATTTGCCTTCATTCTAGCTGAAAAAACAGCCCTACAGGCCGGCCTTCTCATGGGCGCTCTCGCTGGTCTGCTTGTTTTGGTGAACCGGTTTAAATACTAAAATAGCTATGCACGGTTTAATACATCGTGCACCATATGCATATATGTGTCTTTGGCGTTTTTTGATTTTTCGAGAAAGTCCTCTCGATCAATCCATTCGTACGAAGAGTGCTCCCAGCTCATAACAACGTCAGGCCTAACGGTTGCCTTTGTCGTAAACAATGAATAGTGTGTTCCGTGCCAAGAATAGTCTGCACCCGAATAAAGCTCTGTGGCATCATTGGCGTCAATAATAATACCAGCCTCCTCCTGTACCTCTCGTATCATAGTCTCCAACATAGACTCACCCTCTTCTACGGTTCCTCCGGGAAGGTCTGGGTCTATCCCAAAATAAGGATGTTCGCTTCGATACATCAGCAGATGCTTATCATCTTGATCGATTATTAATAGTTTGGCAACGTTACCCAAAATACTTCTGCTCAACTTGGGCGGCATTGATTCCATTAACAACATTTCTGAAGCCAAGCTGGTTTAGTATTTGAACGCTCATACTGGCCCGACCACCGGTCTTGCAGTAGACGATTATTTCTGCGTCTTTATCGACAGCTTCAAGTTTTTTTGACCCTGACATTAGCTCTGAGGCGGTAATATTAAGTGCACCGTCAACGTGGCCCATAGCGTATTCGTATGGCTCACGGACATCAATGATTATTCGTTTGTTACTCATGCTCTTATTATACTTTAATACCTGCTACGGACGAAGTGTTCCCGCGAACACCTGCCAGGCGAGTAAAGATTTTGCGACAAGGCTTAAGACGATATACACAAACTCACCATACAGATAGTCTTTCCAGGGACCAACTTTTTTGTATTGAAGCGCCATATTTACCGCAAAACAGTTAAAGAAGATGAAGATTGAGACGAATATCCAATACACAAAGTCTGGCGCCTTGCTTCCCTGTTCAGCTCCAAGGAGTAAGTATGATGCAATCACTAACCATGGAATAACTCCGGCAAAACAACCTATCCAGTAGCTCAGCCAATTGACCCGCTTAGTTGTTTGGTTGTGAACTTCCATGACCAGCCCCATCAGGTTCATGATGGCCGCAAGGCTAAATATCATCAGAAGGCTCATGCCATCGTAAATACCGACAAGCAGACTGACAGCGACCAACATTATGCTAGCGGAAATTGAGTATTCTACCCAGCGTGCTTTATTCATGCCCCTTGCCAGCTGTGCAACATACTGCTTGTTATAAAAGGTTGCAATACTAAAATGCGCAACCGCCGAGAGGAAGAAGAAGGCCGCGACCAATAGAGGCAGCGACAGGTCAAAAAGTACCGTTGATGCAGGTTCGAGCTCACGAGTCGTCGAATTAAAATCTAGAAATGCACCACTTATAGGTAACAAGAACTCCCTACTTAAAACAAGGACGGCAATTCCCTGCGCCAGGTGTAGAAACCCAGCAAAAATATTATACCGACGAAGTGATTTTGTTGTGATAATTTTGCTCATGCTTTTAATATAGCACGGCGGTGTATACTGGGGTTATGCTTAAAAAATATCAGGGGAAGCTTTACTGCTTTTCTCCACCAGTTATGTTACTAACTTTTTTATTTGAATTTGGCGCCGCATTCTACACCATATGGCGATACAAGATGACAACCACCTCAAGGCTAGCGGTGTCCATACTTCTGGCGCTGGGAACCTTTCAGTTAGCAGAGTACATGATTTGTGGCGGTCTTGGATTGTCTAACGTCGAGTGGGCAAAACTTGGCTATGCCTCGATAACACTTCTGCCGGCACTTGGTATACATATTATTTTGTCGATTGCCAACAAAAAATCGCGCGCGCTACTCAGCTTTGCTTACGCAACCTGTGCCGCCTTTCTAGTATTCTTTGTCTTCGTTAATCAAGCAGTATCGGCCGAAAGTTGTCAGCCCAACTACGCCGTCTTCTCGACCGATAGCATCAGCGTTTGGCCGTACATCATCTACTATTACGGTTGGATGCTTGTCGGTACATTCCTCGCCTTCAAATGGAGCCAAGAAATTCCCAAAGCCAAGAAAGCTTTAATTGGAATGTCAATTGGCTACCTGTCGTTCATATTGCCAACAACATTCTTCAATATAATCGACCCATCAACCGTCAAGGGTATACCTTCAATAATGTGTGGCTTCGCCGTCTTACTTGCTATTGTCATTGTCACGGTCGTGTTGCCGCATAGTGCGAAGAAAAGGTAGTTTTAGTAACGTTCGAGCTTGAATGAAGCTGCGCCGAGATCGCCGCGGACAATAATTTTCTTAGAGGCTGTATCGAAGCCGTCGGTTTCGTAGAATCCGCTGCCTTTGTCTTGGAGGCCGTCAAGATCTTGGCTAGAGACACCCTTATCGAGCTTGACGCTGACGCCACTGTCTTTCGGTGCCCGTAGTGTTATTGAACTTGCACCAGCGCTAACACTAACCTCAACCCGGTCGACAAGATCACCAAGAGTCACATCGCTACTATTTGCACCGAGGTTCATATCCAGGCGTTCCAGCATGACTTTAGATAGATTGGCGTTTAGGTCAGATGCGCCCGTCTTTACATTAAGGAATACTGGTAGTTGTTTCGCAAGTGTTACGTCGAGATCATTGCGGAAGTGTCCGCTCCACCACATACGGTTGCCGTCCATAGAGACGTCGACCTTCTGGGTATTGCCGTCTATTCGTGAATCGACGTCCAGCGTCGCAAAATCACTATCTAGTACTGCCTCAACAGGTGCTTCAGATTCGTGTGAACCAATAGTAATATTGCCAGCTCCGGCCTCAACGGTCACATCGAGACGATTAACGGTGCTGCCAGTTTTTTCAATTCGTTGCGTTTGCACGCTATTGTCTCCTGTTTGAAACGGCGCCATTCCAGTAGCCGTCCAAGCGACAAGCCCAAGGCTTCCAAGCATCAAAAGCGCCGAGACGATGCTCCACAAAGTGCCTTTTATATTGAGCAGCGATACGCCCCAACCAACAATTAATAGTGGCCAGAGTTGCCATAGGTTTCCATAGTGCACCTCAACGACATTGAGGTTATCGAGTAGCGCCAGTACACCAACGAGGACAAGAAGTAGCCCCCAGAAGATACGACTCATGTCCCATCCCCTATATCGTTTTGGGTTCGATGTAGTTTCATCCTTTTCAACTGATGCGGTTTTCTTTGCGCTTGCCATTACTTTTTTCCTCCCATTTTTGCGAGTAATAATATACCGACAAGAATCAATGCAACTGGCCAAAAGAGCTCCCAGCCAAAGCTAAATACTTCAGGAAAGGCCCGACTAAGGAACAGCCACGCACCGACAACGATTAACCCAATTCCTAGATAGTGCTTCGCACGGTGGCCAGCGCCATCCTTGGTAAACTCGCGTGACAAGTCTGAAAGATTCGACTGCACCGAGCTGGCCGATATTCCCGACTTCGCCTCAGACTCGTTTTTCGGTAAAAGTAGCGCAAGCACTAGGTAAACCGGAATAATAAATCCGACACCAGCGATAACCAAGATAATGAAAATAATCCTTAACAACGTGACGTCAAGATCGAAATATTCAGCCAGCCCTGCGGCGACACCAAATATTTTGCCTTCTTTTGGTCGGCGATACAGTGTTCTTGCTTTAGACATACGTCCTCCTTCACAATTTACTGTAGCCTATGTGCATCAAAAATCAATATAAAATTACACGATCCTTTTAATCAATCGAAGCGCAAACGTAACTCCTGCGACCGAAGCAAGCGCTATCGCAGCGGTCACGCCCCACGACCACTTAGAGACAAGGCCAGTGTTTGGCGCACCAGGTAGGGCATTCGTGTCTTGTACGTTTACGGACGCTACTAATGATAATTCGGACTCGACGCCGCTATAAGTAACCGCAGCGACACTGAAGTACCAAGTTCCGGAATCTAGGGGCGAACTAAGAGTGTAGCTCAGTTGTTCTCCGCCCACTGCACTTGCGGTATTTAGAATTCCCAAATAGCCAAGTGCTTTTTCAACTATGCCTTGTTCGCCAAGCGAGCCCACGACCTGGCCGTTAGAAGCCGATACCATAACACTATTGGCGCAGCCGCCACTCGACGTATCCCAGCAAAGTTTATACTTCTCTACACTGTTATTTTGCGTATACCAAACATCAGGATTAGTATTCCAGGAATCACCCGAATAACCACTTATAGCCCACAGCTTGTCGTCAAAGGCCAGGCTGGTGTGATACCCTCTGTCTCCAGACGCCGTGCTGTCGGTTGCCTCGGTCCAATTTATACCATCGCTTGAGTACCACGCATCATCCGCCAGCCAACTAGGATTTACCTCCGACTCACCTCCGTTAACCCATAGCTTATTATCAAACACAACTAGACCAAATCCGGCTCTTCCAACCCATCCAGCGTCAGCTGTAGCTTCGGTCCAATTTATACCGTCCTGAGAGTGCCACGCATCGTTTGCATATACTGAGCCATTGGTACTCCCTCCTACTACCCAGAGCTTATTATCAAATGCTACCAGCCCATGCTGATACCTTTCTTCAAATGCGGCCGCTCCCGTAGCTTCTGTCCAGGAGACACCGTCACTGGAGTACCACGCATCGCTATATGTAACAGCCCCGCTAGAACCACCTACTAACCACATCTTGCTTCCGAAAGTCTCAACCTTTGCTCCACCACGGGCGCTCCACGCGGCGCTACTGGTAGACTCTGTCCATGAGACACCGTCACTGGAGTGCCACACATCATTATATCTGACGCCCCCAGGAGCCGCAGCGGCATTCCAGCCCCCCATTACCCACATCTTGTTGTCAAAAACGGTGACTGCCAGTTCAGAGCGTGGGCTCCATCCTGCGTCAGCCGTAGCCTCTGTCCAGTTAACCCCATCCGCGGAGTACCATACGTCATTTAAGTACCCGGGGGCGCCTCCAGCGACTCCACCCATTACCCACATCTTGTTGTCAAAAACGATAGCTGAAGCGTACGCTCGCCCGATAAAAGCAGCAGACGCCGTCGCCTCCTCCCACAGAACACCGCTTGGATCACTGTCCACTGTCGTCCAGCTGATTGTTGGCTGTTCCGGATCGCCGCTAACCGCAGGTGCGGTTGGGGTGTTTACCGCTCCAGCTACCAGTGGAAGCACCAATAATGCCGCGAACGAAAGTATCGCCGCTCTCCTCGCCTTTTCAAAAAATACTTTCACCTTGATCTCCAATTCTAGTTTTTTATGACACTTATGTTTTCTATTCTACTCAATAAAATTGGCGTATACAACTAACCTGTGCGAATAAGTATTTAGGCTCGCATCCCACTCGCCAGAACAGGTAACAAGGTTAAGGTTTTTACCAACCGAAGAGCCAAACACCTCTTTTATCGGAAAATCGTCTAACTTATACTCTTCTATTCGGAAAACCTGAAATATGAAAGGGTAGTCCTTATCTTTGGCATAATACTTCAAAGTGTCTCCATCTGTTAAATCGTTAAGTTTTGCAAATACTCCATCATCATTTAAAGTGCTGCCGTTAACATGCCCGGCGATAACAGCGTTCCCGGTTGACCCTGGGCTTGGGCCGCGTTCGTAAAGGCCGACACGTTCATAGTTATTTGGCACAGCCATGTCTCCATTTGATTCCACGCCAACCAGCTCTACCGCCGAAGAGACTCTGATGGCTGGTATATCAAGCCTAGGAACTCCACGATCATCCTTAATATCAATATCACCGCCGCTTACCGGCCTCCGAAAAGACACGCCGGCAGGCGCAACGTCTTTGTTGGTTTGAAAAAATCCTAATAAAAGCACACCCGCTAGAACCAGTAGGCATCCAGCAACCACACTAGCGTACACACCGAGCCTAGGAGTCCTTGCGTCATTAACTACTTGCATATGCTTATAATTGTAGCAGTAAACTGCGTCGATAAGCCCTAGCGTATCAGGGCTGGCATTTTCTGAAGTGGCTTAGCGCACCGATCTTGAATCACTATGCAATTCTTCGGATATATCTTGCTAGCGCAATAAAACTCATGCCTACGACCACAAGAACCATCACCATAGGCGTGATAGCGCTAACCCCCTCCATTATCATTAGACTCATAGCGGCAACGATGCTCAGCCCCATTAATACTGAAAAAGTCAGCCAGGGAACGAGGAAAAAAAGTCCGTCGGGTTTATTTTTCAAGGCATAGTAGCCCGTAATTATGAAGGCCGGAAGAACAACAGATAAATCGATTACATGTATAGGGTTAACCCATAGGCCAGCTTCGACTACAGCTTTAGGTACATCGCCAGCAATCAACGCTGGGATAATTTCACTAAGCCAAAGCAAACCAAATAAAACACCAATAGCCATGATTGTATAAGCTGCAAATCTTCTTACAGATGTTTTTGGATATTTACCCTCGCGAGATCTGATGTCATTGATAGTTAACAAAACAGCGTAGGAACTGAGTCCAAGAATTGCAATATATACCAAAAATAATACGTTAAAATGAACTGCTACGGCATAAACTATATATGCATAGATTAAATACAGTAAAGCGCCCAGCCACAGAAGTGCAGCTCTGAAAGAACCTTTATAGTACATATAGCCACAAACTAGTAAGATTGGCACAGCCAATAAATTACCAATATCCTGGCCTTTCGCTTGGGTTGCCCAGTTCAATGTTTCTTTGCTATAGATACTCGAATCTAACAGACCATAGAAACTAGCTACCAATACCAATGCTGATATTAATAGAGACCAAATAATTATGGATTTTGATACTTTGTTTTTATTCATTTTTATAGTTTACGTCTTTCCGAAGCCTGGCACAATATAGCAAATGACGCATTACGCTTCGGTGAAAGCGGTCTCGAACCGAAACAACCTCACTATAGTTAATATATTACGGAGGCAAAACAAAAACCGGTCACTAGGACCGATTGATGGTTTTCGGATGTCTGGTCTTCATAATATCTTGAAGTTCTTCTTTGCCCCTACTTTTCACTCAAAGACTTACCATCAATAGTATTAATAATAATCTTGTCTCTGTGTTTTGTTAATTCATAGTCCGGACTGCCTTCTTCAATTCTTACCGTGACATTCTCAGTTCTTAACGCAGCATTTGTAGCAAGTTCCATACTGTGAACATCTTCATCATCAAAAATATTATTACCGCCCCAGCTGTTAGGGTGAAGCTTGCGGGACAAAGGTCTATCAGCTATGGCAACAGTTTCGCCCTTAGGTACCATCCCTAAAGCCTGAGAAGACAACAGTTGTGCAGACTTTTCCGCAAACAGTGCCTGCTCATGTGCTTTTTCAACATCCTTTTCAAGATTTTTTTTAATAAATTGCTCGTGTTTGCTTTGTTCTATCATAACTACAGTATAACATGTACGTTAAGTAAAGTCAATACTAGATAAAACAAGGCCCCCCTATAGAAAACCCGTTAACAGTGATGCGTCCTGAGAACTAAAAATGCCAGACCAAAAGGTCTGACGTTTTTCATGGCTCCCGCTAGTGGACGCACTTCGCAACTGTAGTCTTTCTTATTAAGTCTTAAGCTATAGGCCTATTTTAACACTTTCGAATATTGACTTTGCCTCGACGACAGACTGCTTTGCATTAAAATCGGCAAGAGACATATCTTTTTGGTAGCCACCATACATTTCTAGGTAAACACTGGACCCCTCAGCCTCTCCAAGTTTATATATAGACGATCCAGCGAGTTTCTTGTCTCCGACACTAGGTAACACCTGGTTGTTAACAATCTGTAAATTTATTGGTCCAGTCGTGCCGCCCGAATGATCAACGATCACCCATTTTAGGTCAGTACCTGTAGATTTTTGTACGTCCAAGATCGTAGCCGTAAGACTATCGTACTCCCAACCACGGATTAACCTACTGATAGTCATAGTAATTACAAATCCATCAGATGATGTAAGGGTAGTTGATTCACTATCACCCAGGTTATCACCTCCACCAAAACTTCCTCCCGACCACGTCGAGGGCGCTTTGTAATTAATTCCAATATTATCACTTGTCATAAGAGATTTGCTAACCAAGTCTGAGACTTCAGTAGATATTCCTTTTGATTTTGACACGCCCTGCGAGTCATTACTACTCGTATCTGTATTCACAACCGAATCGCTGTCTTTGTTTAGAATATTATTCCAAAAAATAAACCCAAGTGCACCCAGTAACGCTAATACCAATACAATAACAGCTACTACCAATGCATTTCCGCTTTGTTTCTGAGAATTTTTAATCATACATTTACTATACCAAACAAAAACACTTTCTTTTCAGAAAGTGCTTATGCTTGGCTCAGCTTACAGGTCACGGACCCTTCTGTGTAGTCGTTAGCCAATTTTAATTGTCTTCAATACCCTACGCATATATGGGTCTTCATTAGGAAACATATCGATGATACTGAGGGCTGTGAACAGCACTTTGTCGCCTTTGTTGAGGCGTGCATGTTTCTGAACGGTTGCATGTGGGATGAAACCATCGCGCGCAAACTGCGGATCATTAAGAGCAAGTTCTCCATCTTCCAGTGTCGCGAGTACATCCAAATGAAGCTTGATTAAACTTTCCGTTCGACCCAAGAGCACCACCTGAACTTGTCCGTTTTTGCCAAAAAATCTATCGTCTCCAGCCTCAGAGTTGGCCGTTGCATGGTACTTCAAGACATCTGTCAATTTGGTCACCATTTCATCAATCGACCACTTTAAGGCAAACGTACCAACGACCGTTGAATGAAGTGGCCAGTTGTCAGATGAATACTCATAGCCTTCTTCAATATTGTCAAAAAAATGAACAACCGTATATTTTTGGGTGAACCGATCCATGTTAACCCTTATCTTCAAATGTGTTGAGATACTTCTGCCACTCTTGAGAATCTTCTTCCTGGAAGAGTTCTCGTAGGAAACTGACCATAATCATCTTACGTTTCTCGCCTTCTTTTCTACCAGAGTCTGTCAATAGTATTGCTGGGATTCTCAAAAGCTTATCAAAGAAATGTTGGACGCTATGACTCTTTCTCGCAGTTTTGTATTTAGTAACATCAAGTAGCTCCGTTTCTGGCTGTACGTCCTTATCAAAAAAGACATTGCCCTTCGATAGCGCATAGGCATGTGTTCGTAGAATACCAATTGAACCTATGGCATCGCACATGTCGGCGTCGCTCACTATCATTCCCTCAAGTGTACCCGGGCGAATTCCTTCAATGTATTTGTTGTATCCCATCGAACGAATGATGTTCAATACGTTACTTTTTGTTTCGTTTGCAACACTGTATTTATTCAAAATAGTATTAGCGTTCAATAGTTTTTCTGCATGCTCTTCGCCAAAAATCTTATAGTCATCTACGTCGTGGAGCAGAGTAGCAAGTGTGACGATTTCTTTGTCGGCTCTTTCGTTCTCCGCAAACGTCATTGCAAGCTTAAGGACACGATCAACGTGATCCATGCCGTGTCCGCTTTTATCGCCATCAAGAAGCACTTTTGCATCTTGATATACCGCAGAAATATCTATTACGCCCTGATTTGTCATCTACCGTAAGTATATCAAAGACATGAGGCCGGGTCTCGAACTTAATCAACTATCCGCAGACGAGAGGGACTGGTCTAGGACCGCATTACCAGAGGTGGCTATGACAAAAGTATTAATAAATCAATCAATGCGTCATTTATTAACAATAAGTTCACTGTAGATAATATATTTACAGAGGTAAAACAAAAACCGGTCGCTAGAACCGGTTGATGATATTTGGGTGTCTAATTTGGCTCACAACGATAGAGGAAGTTATAACCGCAATCAAACAAGACCATACCAGCCTGCAACCGTCACATTAATAGTAATATAGACTACAATGAAGATATGACTAAGATTCTGGTCAAATCAGATGTATTTAATTTCTACCTAAAATCATACGGTATAAATATGGAGTATCTATCGGATAAGTCCGGTATAGCTCTAGAAAAAGTGGAGGCGTGGACAAAAGCTGACACAGAGATACCTGTTGGCCAATTAAGGACTTTGGCAGATATTTACAAGAAGCACTGGGGTATATTCTTACTTGATGAACCGAAAAACAGCTTCAAAAAGCCGAAAGACTTCAGGGCACGATCCAGCAAACACGCCTTAACCCTAATAAGCAACCTCGCATTCGAGGAAGCTAATAGAATAATTGAGTATTCCAAAGAGTATGGAGTAGGCAACATAGATAATGCTTTATCGGAAATATCTTCAAATGCTACGCCCGTAGGAACACTGGCAACCAAAGTAAGGAAACTGCTTGGTGTGACCGCAGACCTACAGGCGTCGTGGCGTAACGACACCGATGCATGGAAGTATTATTACAAAAAGCTAGAGGAACTAGGCTTCCTGATTTCAATACAAAAACTAGATGAAGGCGTGGACGGCTTCATCGTTGTTAAGGATGAAGCTACAGTCATTGTAATTAACAAGGATGTTAAAAGTGTATACCGCAGAACATTCACCCTCTTGCATGAAGTAGCACACTATGTGCAGAGATTGTCAGCGGCATGCGATACATACGAACTGGTACACAAATCTAAAGACGAAATATTCGCTAATGAATTTGCAAGTAAGGTTCTTGTGCCCGAAACAATGTTTATGTCACAAGCAAATGTCCGAATGATAGCAAGTGGAGAGCCTGCGACAGAAGTAGATTATATGGCAATATCAAAACAATTCTGTATCAGTATGAGTCAAGCTGCTCTCAGGCTTTATGAATTAAAGCTCATAACTCAAGATATGCTAGAGACACAACTAGCTACTGCAAAGCGTATCTATCAAGAAAAAGAAGTAGCTAAGAAAAAAAAGAATAAAGATAAGGGCGGCTTTGATCCAAAGGGTCATGAACGAAATGCGATTAATCGTGTGAGTATACCACTAGCAAACTCAGTTCTCTCTAGTTATTCGACTGAGAAAATTACCCCTCGAGAGTTCGCTAGTGTTATGGGTGTAAAAGTTAATCTGGTGGGCAGAATAGTGACAATGTTGAATGAGCGTTCATGACACCCCTGCCCAAATATCCCTTCTAACTGGCAAGTCAGCCAAATACTGCTTAGATGCAAACTTCTTTTATGAATTCTGGCTACCAAATCGCAAGTTCCCAAAAGACATATACGATAAGCTGTGGGAACATATGTCGTCGCAAATATCTGAAGGTATTTTCACTAGTACAGAAGAAGTCTATCGTGAACTGAAAGAAAGCAGTGATCCTAACTTCCAGCAATGGCTATCATTACACAGCGACAAGTTATACGTCGAGGATGATATTCCGGTAATCGGTCTAGCGACAAAAATACTCAACAATCACCCCGAAATACTATTTCACAAGACGAAGAGAAATGGTGCAGATGCGTTTCTTGTAGCCACGGCAAAGACGTACGGACTAGCTGTAATCACCGAGGAATCCCGAGTTACGGAAGCCGACCTACAAAACAACGCCTGTGTGAAGATTCCCAATCTATGCGATGAGCTAGAAGTAGAGTGCTACTCTATACTCGGCTATTGCAAAAAAGAAGGAATCAAACTAGGTCCGACTTAATTGCTATCCACTGATTATAGGCAGCACAACTGTGATTAACTCTTCGTCAATCTGTTCCTGCTCTTGTGTTCGCTTCTTTGCCATAATGATTACTCCCTAGCCGTAAGGATCACCAACTAGCGACCGCTTCTTTAATCGTACTCTGCCATTGGAATGAATCAGTATGTGTATCTACTGTCTCTACGATAGTATCTAAAAGCCCTTTGAGTGTATTGTGATTGAGTGAGCCCGATTCTATCATTACCCGTGATTTAAGTAGGAAATCTACAAACTCCCCGATCGATAACGGTATAATATTCTGTCGCCTACCTTCATACGCAAATTTATTACTGGTCCAGAATTGATTTAATGTGTCACGGTGAACGTAGGGTGCGACGAATATACAGAATGCTGCCTTACCCTCAGGAAGCTTATCCTCAAAATCACGTAAGTGCCTCATTACAGGCTGTCCCTCTGCGTACCACTGATCACGTCCGTTCAAAAGAGTCACTTCGACTGTCATCCCAAAAGTATCATACTCACACTCTATATCAGATGTGTTGCCTCTGAATCCGGTTGGAAGACCGTCGTCACCTACTTTGAAGCTTGGCTCGATTCTAATAGCGTCATTCAAGACCATAAGAGCCCGAGAAGCATACCACTCGAAATCAAGTGACGGGCGTGCCGTAACAGTCTCATACCTTGAACTCGTAATGTTTGAAAGCTTATCAATAGCTTCATCTAACGCCACAAGATCATGCTTCAATGATCGTAACTTTTCTATACGGACGTCATTAATTTTATCTTTCAGTATAGTAACTTGCTGGGGAAGTGTTTTATCTTCCAATTCTGAAGAATCAAACGTCAGAGATGTATCTTCAGATTCCGACTCCAAGACGGTGGTAAGATTTTCGCTAATATTACGTAAGTCGGCTTCATTTTGCCAAGGCAACTCGTAAGAGAGGTCACCTAGATAACTCAAGTAATCCTCGGCTGAAGAGAAATCAACCGAAGCAAGGGGCAGCGTTTTGATAACACTATCGGCTTCAGCTCTCATATCTGCTGCTATATCTATATACCTGCCTGCCCCTCGTAATGCTATAAGTCCTGAGATTCTGAAGTATCGCAATGAAGAGTCGGCATAGTCTTTAATATTACCTGTGTGTTTTCTCAGGTTCTCCTCGTTTGTGTATCCGAAAATTCTAATTACTCGTTGTCGTACGAAGTTATTTATATAGTCTGAGCGATCTCTTCCAGATAAAGATCTTGACTGCTTTCTAAGTTGAATAATCTGCTCAGCAGCACTGTGAATACTATTTTGCGTTTGAAGTGATAATGCAAATAGTCGATACTCCTCTTTTGATAGACCAACTGGTTCGTTCCCTAGATCTTTCCACTTTTTATTTACTTGATCGATAAGATGTAGGACGGCTGGAAACGGCTTTATGTCAAAGCTGCTGTAGCCACTTTCAATAGGATTAGGATACTGCCATCTCAGCAAAAAGCGGGTAAAAAGTTCTTGGTCATCAATTTCACCACTAAGCCATTTTTTACCTAAAGGGGTAATAACCACAGGTCCATGGGATTGAAGAGCAATACTTAATCCGAACCTATTAAGTACGGCTACGGAGGTGCGACCACGCCCAGCACTATCGACACTACCCCTGTATTTTTCTAGTATTTTACTTACTACATCATCACTGAGGTCTTCATTTTGATCCGAGTCATATACCTCTGACGCTAAATCTTCGCCTAATGTGCCCCGTGTAGGCTTATAAAACCGCTTCTTTATTTGTAAACCGAAGAATTGCTCCTGACCCGCTGCATCAAATGTTGCACCCTCCATTTCAGCTAGAATACGCAAAAGAGCCTCCATGCGTTCAGGATTTCGGACGGTTGTGTTAAAACTCCATACTTCAGCCATTGTTTGTCATTATAACAACTATTTAGTAGTTAGTAACGAGTACTTCAACAGAGCTATTGAGCTTTGCTGTCGATTGATAGTTCGAGTTCTTATAATGGAAGTCGAGCTTGTTGAGCTTGTAGCCGCCATTCTCTACCCATTTTTTAAGAATATCGTTCGATTGCCCCTTATGTTCAATTACGTTAGATAGGGCAAAACGAATGCCACGCTCGTTAAGATTATCAAGAACACTATATAGCTCTTTTTCATGGTTATCGTTCCAGCCACCGCTCTCATTGTACGAAGCAAGTCCGAGCAGATACGGAGGATCTAGATATACAAAATCATTTCCAGTCAGGCTCATAGTAAGCAAGTCTCTAAAGTCTCCAACTAAGAATCTAACAGATTTTTCCGTGGCCGCTTTATTAAATGCCGCTAAATTCCTACGTGAACTACCATTATAATCTCGCTTGCCTACTGGCAAATTGAAACCACCCTTAGAATTGAACCGAATCTGATTATTAAATGCGTACATAATCAATACCAGCAATAACGTCGTTTTTTTCCTAGAATGATTGGTATTATTATATTCTTCCCTCAGTAGTAAATATTTATCCTTGTTGTACAGACCAAGACCTTTGGAACTCTCTGCACCGTACACCTCATAACCATTTACATAGCTATGGCTAAGGCCGAATTTCTCAATGATAAAAAGTATGTCTTGATGCAGCTCATCATAATTAACAGAAGATATTAAATTATGTAGATCTATTACATTCTTATCTTTATCAATACAGACTATGCCCTTGCTCTTTGCATTGATTCCAACATTCGCTCCACCGCAAAATACATCATAGAATGTATCAATATCTTCAGGAATGTATTTCGAGATTTGTGGAAGTAGCTTATGCTTACCGCCTGTGTAATTTAAGGGCGATTTCACAAACTCCCTAGTATCTTCATTCTTCGATCTCGGAATAGATACGCTCTTTTTTTGCAAACTTTTACCGATTCTACAAAAAAATACTCTTTCCTTAAGATCATCTTTTGATGATCGACCAGTCGTAAACTGCTTAAAGGATTTTTCATAAATCTTAACTTTGCCACGTCGTTCGAGTGCTGAAATTATTTCATGATCAGTAATCCGAGACTGTGAACGTGCATCCCCGCTCTTGCCCATATCGTTATATGAAACGAGGATATACTTTGCATCAATTTTGTCTATTAAGTCGCTGAATGCTTCACCCGCTGTCTTCAGACTGTATTTACTCTTAAGGTGTGTGCGATCAATCTTTTTAGCTACACCGTGTACTGGCTCTTTTTTCCATTCTGCAATATTTTCAAGCAAGTGGTAAGCGTCTGAATATTGCCGAGAGTTATACGGCGGATCAATGTAAACGACATCCGATTTTATATGCCTTACCAGCTCGTTGGCATCCTGATTATAGATTTTACTTTTTGATTTCGTGCTTTTTATATGGAGCGGCTGAAGAACGAGTGCCCGTTTCGGTATATCTACTTTTCTATAAGCATCGTAATGTCCGACTGTATTTGCAATTCGATCAAGTGCATATATCAAGGATGTTATTAAGTAGGCTCGCTCTCTATCGTTAATGACTCCATTAGTATATTGATTTTCTATATCCTCTCGAATGGCACCTATCTTCAAAGAATTTTCTCGATCGAAGTAGGTATTGGAGAAATTGATTGAAAAGTAATTTTCCGTAATTTTTTCAGAATCTAAAGCATTATATTCTTCAATTTTCTTATTAAGATAGGGCTGGCGAATACGAGATTTTCCAAAGTATGCACAGTAAGATAGATAGCTTGATTTTAGGATGTCATTTACTATCACGTCTGCCTCATCGTAGAAGTGGTGAGCAACAACTCCTGTACCACCAAATATGTCTGCGAACACCTTAAAATCAGCATTCTCTTCCTTAAGAATGTCTTCGATAAACTCTAATAGCTTCATCTTGCTTCCTAAGTATCTACGCTGATTGATTTTCGTCTTTTTGATTGTGTTATTTCCAAAACCTGCATCATTCATATAATACATAGTAAAGCTTTTGCTTATACGTGTCTATACCCGTTTTTGAACTTAAAACGCCTCCTAGCGTCTCCCTGTGGGTCACAGGCGGTACTTTATAAGCGTTCATCTTTTTGCATTACCAAGGAATGTGCAACTATGGACAAATTTTTTTATCAGCATTTACCCCCCAAACGCCATTTTCCGCTATTATGCTTGAATTTAGTGACACCACTTTTGCTAAAAACTAGTGCGAATCAGCAAGTTAAACTAAAGGACTATGTCAAAATTAAATGAAACTTTATTCCGTGATTCAATCGCATAATTTACTCTAGCTGCAAACGCCATGTCATTGTTCAAGTGCCTGTAATAGGTATTTGTTGATATACCTGCCCACTTGCAACTGTCAGTGACGCTGTAATTATTCCGCAGTGCGTCTGTGAGCTTTAATAATGTTCTAATATTTAGTTTCGTGGGTCTTCCAACTGCTCTATCCATAGCTGTGTAACTCCTTTTTTATTTTGGATTCTTCCTGTTCTTATTATCTCATTTTGCCTTTTTTGATGACTGTGAGCTAGATATGTCACGCTGATTTATAATGATGACTAGAATGGTATATAAAAGAAAATCTAATGGCAACAATGATTTTGCCGTAGCCAAAGCACTAAATGAGAGTGTGATAAGTCTTTTTGAAGTATTGATGATGTATCAAGTAATTGTTCGTCATGAAAAATTTGATAAAGATGAACTCAACAGAGCTTACATATTTATTGTTGATGAACTACAGAAGATATACGATAAAAATCCTGAGCTACAAGAAATTAAGCCAGAACCGACATGGAAGAAATTCGATCTATTACTACCAATGTACGATGTCAGTAAATACTTAGAAGACGATGACGGCGGTAAATCACACAATGCAAGAGTAGAGAAGCTTAGTATGCTTGCTGGCGAGGAAGAACCACGCCTAACGGATGATCAAAAGAGGCTCGTTGAGTACGTAGATACTATTGCTAAGAAATACACCGAAATCATAATCGAAGAGCATAAAAAATCACCTAAAAACGAGGTGGAATTGCCTACTTTATATATACATAGATTTACTTTTACCTATAAACAGGATGGCACGGTGCTTATAAATGATGTTCTAAAATTGAAAAAAGTACACGCCGGATCTATATCTGAGCATTTACTAGAGCAATGTATGAAAAACCCCAACAAGCTTTTCAAACCCAAGCTCGGTAGAACATCACGCAATATCAGTACAATCCTGAGTAGTATAGGCATTACCCCGATTATGAGAGATCTATTCTTCCCTATAGTGAGCGATGAAAAGGGTGTGCTATTCAGACCAACGGTAACATTCAGAGAAGCTCTGAGCGATCGCATAAGAACCAGAGAATTTGAAGAAGAACTTATGAAGCATGGTGCTATCCCGCACCTAGTAACTCCGGAAATTTATGAACCCACCGTCGATGAAGTAAACCAAAGCTTTTATTAAAATGATTGAACCAAAATAGAACCGATTGCTTACAACTTAAAACCGAAACAGCGACCTAGGACTACCTAAGATCTTTAATGGTGAACAGGACGAATAATCCGAGTTCACCTAACTTTAATCGTCCCGTTAGGCGGACTCCATAGGAGTCAGCGATGACAACAAATAATAAGCTCATTGAAAGATTTCAAGAGCTACACCTTAACAAGTACGGAATAGAGATAAGCTACAAATTAGCTGAATATCAACTAAAAGAACTAGCCGAACTAGTACGATTAACATCGAAAACTGAGGCTCAAAAATGAAATCCCATAATGTCGAAGCAAAGGTACATAAGGAGCTGCCCTTTGGCTATCGAGTGAAAGTATCTATTTTGGATCTAGGGCTTTACATCAACGGCATGGTTGTTTTTACACCAAACGAAGAGCATGACTACTGGACTGTAAAACCACCAGCAATGCGAGCTGGTAGAGGAAAGTACGTATACATAACTGAGTTCGATAAGAAGCTCCCTTTATGGGAAGAGATCTTTGACGCATGTGTAGATGCGGTAAAACTAGATCAGTCCTACCACAAAGATGTAGTAATTACTGATTTCGACGAGGACACCCCAATTACATTAGATGATATACCGTTCTAACAAACCTTTATATTAGTAGACCTTTATATATAAAGATAACCTTTAACTATTAAAGATAATCTCCATATAAAGGTTCTACTAAGTAAAGATATAACCATGAAGTAATGGTATACAACCCACAAGAATCCGACTATAATTAAACAATGAAATAGGACTTATGTCCATAAAAGGAAATTTGCTATGTACAATAAAAATCTACAAAATCTACGCTACCGATTATACGCCCGAAAGTCCACGGACACCGAGGACAGGCAGGTTCAATCACTTGAGGATCAAGTGAAGTATATGCAAGAAAGAGCTAAGGAAATGGGTCTAACGATTGTCGGAAAGCCTATAAGAGAATCTAAGTCGGCTAAACGCCCAAACAACCGTCCCCTTTTCTCTGCAATGTTAGAGGAAATAGAAGAAGGCAAAATCGACGGTATTATTTGTTGGAAGGTTGATAGGCTATCACGAAATCCGACCGATAGCGGTCGCATACAACAGCTACTGCAAGACGAAAAGATTCAGCATATTCTTGCAATGGATAAAAGCTATTTCCCCGAAGATAACTCTATTGTATTTAGTGTTGAAGCTAGTCAGGCGGCGGAATATGTTCGCAAGCTTGCTGTAGATACCAGACGAGGAATGCAATCAAAGGCAGAAAAAGGACATAAGCCTGGCATACCACCAGTAGGTTACTTAAATGACCGTTTTGAAAAGATAGTGATTGCTGATCCCGATAGGTTTCATCTAGTGCGAATACTATGGGACAAAATGCTAACAGGGACATACTCGATAGCTCAGCTCGTAACAATTGCAGACAAAGAATTAAGCCTCACTACACCAGTGCGAGGAAAGACGGGTGGAAAGCCAATTGCTTATTCTAGCTTATGTGCGATGTTCAAGAGTCGCTTTTATATCGGAGTCCTGCCATTCAAGGGTCAAGAATATCCTGGCAAGCACATGCCTATGATTACTGAAGAAGAATTCGAGAAAGTGCAGCAAATAATTGATCCTTCTCATACAACACGACCTAAAGACAAGACTTACAACTTCCAATTACGTAACTTATTCCTATGCGGTGAATGTGGTTTTGCAATCACGGTCGAACAAAAGCAAAAGTTGATTAAGTCTACAGGCGAGACAAAGACATACATCTACTATCACTGCACTGGCAAAAATAAGAACATTAAATGTACTCAACCGAAACGCCACGTTTCGGAAGATGAGCTGCTGAAACAAATAAAAGATAAGCTAACTAAATTCACAATTGATCCCGACTTTTATAAGCTTGCAGTCGAAGCATTGGCTCAAGAAGAAGATGAAGTCGTAGAAAAGAACACTGCCATTTCAGATGCTCATGATAAAGCTATCGCAAAAGCTCAGCGTTCTATAACTAATCTACGTCGAATGAGGTACTCAGGAGAAGCCGATGATGACTCATGGTACTTCGCTGAGATGAAGACACTTGAAGATGAGCTAGAACGCCTACAAGACGTACGTAATAAAGATGAGTACAAGGCTCGCAACTGGCGTGAAGTAGCCGACGAGACATTCACCTTTGCTCGTTACGCAAAAGAAGACTTTGATAGCGATGACTTAGAGAGGAAACGTTCAGTAGTCATGAAGCTAGGTGAAAAGCTTACGATTTTGGATAGAACTATTCAATTCACCCCTAATAAATTCTTTGTACCTATAGAAAAAATGAATGAATCGAAGGCTGAGCTTTCAGAAATGGTTAGAACCGACGATCTACAGATAAAAAGCCCTGCTTTACAGCACGGCTCTCTATCATGGCTCCGGCGGCTGGGTTCGAACCAGCGACCTTGTCGTTAACAGCGACCTGCTCTACCGCTGAGCTACGCCGGAATGCTTTGGTTATTATACTGCTACCTCTGGTAAAAAGTCAATGACCCTTAAAAACCAACTGGTGTTTCACGCCTACCAAGCCTATAATAAATACCACTATGATGACCCCTAAAACCAATCACCGTACTGGTCGCCTACTGTTCACCGGATTCTCTATGGGGTTTGCCGACCTTATTCCGGGGGTTTCTAGTGGTACTATCGCCTTTTTGTACGGTATTTACCAAGAGCTTATTTATACTATTCGCCTTCTCACCGGTGCGGTGCCGAAACTTGTCCTTCGAGGCAAATTTGTTGAGGCTTGGAAACTAATTCCGTTTCACTTTCTTATTCCTCTTGGCATTGGTATGGCGGCGGCAGTGTTTGGTATGGTGCAGGTGGTGTCATACTTGCTTGAATCGCAGACGGTCTTCATTTGGTCGGTGTTCTTTGGTCTTGTCCTGGGCTCGGCGTTTGTTATTCGAAAACGCATGGAAGGCTGGACGACGCGACGAGTCGCACTACTGCTGGCTGGTTTTGCACTAACATTTTTCATTGTTAACTTACCAGAGCTTGATACTGTTAGCTCACCGCTTATCACACTTGGAACTGGTGCGATTGCCTCGGTTGCCATGATTCTACCTGGTATTTCTGGCTCACTGATTATGGTGCTGCTTGGACAATACGAGCACATCATTGATGCTATTTCATCGCTAGACATCTTCACGCTTGGACTATTCGCGGTTGGTATTATCACCGGTCTCGCCCTTTTTGCCAGGCTACTTAGCTGGTTACTCCACAACCATCACAGTGCGGTTATTGCCACCCTTACCGGCGTTATGCTTGGCTCACTTGGCGCTATTTGGCCGTGGCAATCGGCTGCTGGAGCGATTGTTGCCCCAGAAATAAGCTGGCCATTCGCCCTAGCCATTATCCTGATGGTTGGCGGTTTTGTTATTGTTCTCTTCCTCGAACGAGCCGGTATTGCTAAAGAACACGTTAGTGACGTCGATTCAAAAGAATTTAAGCGCGAAATTAAGACCCAGCACGAGTAACAATACTCATCAGTTTGGAGCGCATTGCTTCATAGGCGCCATCGAAGCCAAGTACTTTCAGGGCACCAATTAATACATACAGCTCGTCCAGCTGCTCGGATGTTTTGTTGGCTTTATAGGTAGAAAAGCGTTCGTTAATGACTTCAACCAACCACTTTTCGCGTGCCTCGGTTGCCCCTTTTGTTGCGTTTTTAGCAACACCCGGTGTGTAGTGAGAAGTTATAACTTCAAGGGACCTCGCTGAATTATCCCTCTTCCGTACATAGCCTTTGGCGATTAATCCATCAATGTGCACCGCAACTGTCGATACCGACTTGTACCCCAGCGCATTCATGATTTCTCGATAACTGGGGCCGTACCCGTGTTCGGTAATGAATGTCGACACGTAGTCGAGCAGCTCTTTCTGTCGCTTGGTCGATCGGTCGGTCATGGCGACCTACACCCTCACTGCGTAGACAATAACTCGTTGGTCGTAGGTCTTTTCTTCGGGGAGCCATTTGCCAGTACAGGTCATGAGGTTTAAGCCTTCAGTTGCGCCGCCGTGTACTCGAAGCGCTTTTTGCATATCTACTTCACCAAGCGGAACGGTTTCGGTTGTGGCGACTTCGTAGTTGAATGCCTGACCATCACCGCGCTCAACCGATATGCTGTCGCCGGCAGCAAGCGTATCGAGGTAAGCAAATAGTCCTTCGCGAGTTGAACCGCTGGCATGGGCATCGATGAATCCAGCCCCTGACTGTCCTGGCTTTGCACTGGCACCATACCAACCACTGTCGAATATGTTAACCGGCGCCTGAAGCGATCCATCGCTGTTCACGCTCATTGGCAAGACTCGCGCCTCAACACCTATTTTATTAATGGTTAGGACCCGAGGAAGGTCTGGTGCAACGGTGTATGAGTCGATGGCGCTCTTCGTAACATCGGCTTCATCTTCACCCTCACCAAGGACGGCCATTGAACGCGCCGTGCTGTCGCCAGCAACCTGTCGGTCAGCAACCACTTCGCGCACCTGGTTGTTGGTAATCCATGTATCAAGGCTAATATAACCAGTAAAAGCCAAGACAATTGCTGCCGCTGCTCCACCGAGCATAACCCGTGAAGGAAGTTTTGCCCCGCGGACACTCTCGAGCAGTTGAAGCGGGGTATTCATAAGCGTGGTTCGGCTAATGAACCCGACACCAGCAACACTTGAAAGTGACGGCTGACCGCCGGTTGGCCCTTCGGCTTCAATTTGGGTAATCTTAACAAGAACTTCATCAATATCGAGCGACCGATAATCGGCCTTTGTAGCAACCCGGTTCACGCCGGCTGGAATCGACTTCAGCTTTTGAAGCTCTTGTCGCGATCGGCCTTCTTCGGACACGCGCACCACACGACGAGCATACACGCCCATTTCATCGGGACGATAATTCACCATCGGCAAACGCGTGGTCGAACTGTGTCGGGTTGTGATGTTGTCTATCATGGTTTTTGTGTTTTTGGTTTTGTTGTTTTTTGTCTGTTTTACAGCTCACAAGAAGCTGTGTTTGGAACTGTCCGTATTATAACAGGGAGAGATGTATCTTGGCTAGTGCTTTGAACGATGAAGGCTATCCGCACTGTATTAATCTGAACCGTCGAGCAGCCCTCGGCCGCGCCAAGGAGTTCAATAATATACGATTCTTCGCCATCGACAACCTCTCGGGTTATACCTCGAAAGGCTTTGGCTTGAAGAGCATCAAACTGCACGGCTACAAGCACCTCTTCGTTCCAGTCAACATCTGCCGGAAGATATAAGTCAGACTCCTGAACTACCCCAGCCTTCTTGTTAGAGACGTAGCGCGACAAAGCGTCACTCGTATCGATGACCTGAGGCGCCGCGCCTTCGTACACTGACATAGTGGCGGTCTTCGCCTCGGACTCATTGTTATTTGTATCGCTTCTCTGCGACAGACTATAGACAAGCGCAACAGCCACTACGGCAACCAGCAGAACGCTTCCGACAATAATCCATAGTTTTCTTTGACGCACCATAAACACTCCTTACTGGCTTCGGGTGCGATACTTCACCGCCCCGACAATGGCTGCAAACGAGATAAGAATGCCGAGACTGGCTACCAGTACTGCCTGAGCTGTATTTGGCTGCAATAGGCCAGTGTTTGGAGCATCAAGTGACCCGCTAGCGTCTTCGGTATTAATTGAAACGCTTGAAGCGCTAGAAACTGCACCAAGAACGTCGACTGCTCGGACCTCGGCAGTATAAGCGACGCTTGCAAGAATATTCTGGAAAGTATAACTGGTTGTTTCAGAAGGAAGTGTCTCGATAAGCTGATTGTTCAAGTAAGCGCGATACTCTTCAATGCCGTCGCTGTCAGTACTTGCTGTCCAAGTTACGCTTAATGTGCCGGCGTCTGTGTCATATACATGATTCGTAATTGTCGGAACAGTTGGCGCCGGATTAACCGTCAAGTTTAGAACCGAATTCACTGATCCGTTATAGCCGCTAAGACAGCTGAGTGTATAGCTTGCTTTTGCGGGAACAGAAGCACTAATAGCGCCACCCTGTACAGTAACCGCACCGACACCGTTGTTTAACGAACAGCTGACAGCGTTTTGGACAACTGCCTCAAGGGTGATAGTTGCGTTCTCATTTACAGTTCCCAGCGGTCCAGTAAAACTGGTAATAACAGGGTCCGGTGAGCTTTGAAGTGCCGCTGCTAATTGGATGAGCGGTTTTGTGCCTACTGTGTATCCTACTCGCGTGTCATCAACTGCTGTTCCGGTGGCCTGCAAAAGCCCCAACAACTGACCTACTGTTGCGCTCGGATGCCTGTCCTTTAGTACAGCGAAGGCGCCGGCTACCATTGGCGCCGCCATCGACGTACCCTGCTTGACTACAATCTCCGTGTCGGAACCACTTCCTGCACCCAATATCATCGTCTCGGCGTCAGTTCCATTATATTCACCGCCCGGTGCAAGCAAGTCGGTAAGTGGCCCGTTATTTGCATAGCTCGCAATTGCCGTTCCAGTCTTATTCGTTGCCGATACCGCAATCGCATTACTAAGACACGACGGAGATGCAATCTTATCCTCGTTACCAGCCGTATCGCCCGCATTACCGGTTGCGATGACCGTTGCAACTCCGTGAGACGCAAAGACGCCAAGCGTGTTGTTATACGCCGTAAATTCTGAGTTGGCATCGCACTGTGTCTGGCTGCTGTGATACGGGGCGCCACCTAGGCTCATATTAATTGCCGCAAGGGGACTGCTGAATGAATCGGCAATGATACCATCAAGCAAGAAATCGAATGCAGCAAGTTGGCTTGAGGTAAACGACATCATACAAGGAGTCGCCGAACCACATAGACTAACACTACTTACTTCACTAAACACGTTCACCGCAACAATATCGCTTCCGGCAGCGACTCCTGAGAGTGTCTCGTTTTGCGCATTAACAGAAACAACAACCGGCGCGCCAGAGGCAATTGACGCGACGTGCGTTCCGTGTCCACAGCCTGTTGCGTCAGTCGTTAAACAGTCGGCAGCACTTCCTGTTGCCGTTGACGATTCAACGCCACCTGGACAGCTACTGGTCACGCTCGCATCGGTGTACTCTTGATTGACGCTAAAACACGCTTCAGCAATTACCTTACCGCTCAACATGTCGTGGGTGCTTAGCACGCCAGTATCGAGGACTGCAACCGAATAACCAGTTCCTGTGTACGACGACGTCCCGTCACTAAAGCCAGTCGTAGTGCTTCCACCGATGGTCGTAACGGCTTCGTATAGCGAAGGGGCATGAAGCTGGTCGTCGACAACCGATGCAACCCGAGGGTCATTTCGAAGCGATTCCTCACCTCTCGCGTCAACCGTATAGGCAGCAAACGGAAGGTTGTCATAGCTTCGAGTCATTTGCTTATAGCCTTCAGAATAAGGAAGTTCGTCTTGAACGGTCTGGGTTTTATCGGCGATAACATTTCTCTGACGATCGTAGGTCGCGCTTCCCGATACAACTGCAGCATCCTTGAAGGTCACTAAAACGGCTTTTGTTGGACCGTCTGGCTCATCGGCTGCAATGATTGCTCGGTTACCCGACTGTGCGCCAATAAACGCGACTCCAATTAGTAGTGTTATTGAAATAAACGCCTGAAAGAAAGCCTTCATTCTTCGCTTACTTACTGCCTGCGACATGTTTCACCTCTTCTATTTGTGTTTGCATATTATAAATTTCCCCTACATCATATCACGCTTGTGATTATTAGAATAGGCTGAGAATGCTAGCGCCACGGCCGCTAGTCCCCACCAGATAATAGCGACGGTATCATCAACCCAAACGGGGAGCAATAGACCAATAAACACCATGCCGACACCACTGGCGCCAAGCCCGAGCGCTAGCCAGTGAAGGTGACGACGCCATAGCCCCCAAAGCACCATACCCTGTAATGTCATAAATAGCGCAAGGCCCAGCCAGCCGGTCTCGTGTGCCACTAGTAGATATTGATTTTCAATGATAACCGGCTCATCAGACAGTAAGGACGCCGATCCGGTGCTGCCCACGCCAGCCCCAAGCGGTTGTTGCGCCATCCGCTGGGTTCCATCGATAAGCGAGTCGATATGGCCGATGTTTGACGTTGTCTCACTTCCACCTTCGGGATTAACGTGAAGCACGACGTTTGACACAAAGCTACTGTCGCGGAAGATTACTAGTCCAGCGGTAGCAGCAAGCATACCGGCAACCGACGCAATTGCAATATATTTTGCGTACTTTCGTCCAGCAGCCACGGCCAGCACTAAGCCAATCGTCACAATTGCCGCAAAAGCGGCGCTCCGTGAGTAGCTTGCCCACAGGGCAATAGTTGAAGCAAAGACAAGTGCGCCAAGCCCCACCTGCCGCCGAGGATTCATAGCCCTTCGCGTCTTAAGCCAATAAGCCAGACACGAAGCTATTACAATAACCGCGTAAGCTCCCAGCGGGTTCGGCCCTCGAAGCGTACTATTTATGCGAACATAGTCGGTGTTCTGGTCAATAGTAAGATACGGAGCAATGGTTGAAGTGCTGTACCCGATGCCGGACAGCACATCGTCTGGAAGAACGGTCACTTGCAGCAATGCAAACCCAGCCACAACGGCCGCGCCGCTGAAAAACGTCCATAAAAACAGCCTCGACAGCTGCGGATAAAGTTTCGCGGCTCCGTAGACCAGAACAAAGAACGCCAAGAAGCGAAGGTCAATCATTAGCCCAGCAATGGTCGAATCGATCCCAGAGAAGAATACCGGTATAAGGAGCAAGTGCAGCACAATATAGGCCGCAATAATTATGAACAACGGTGTTTTGAAAAACGGCGGTCGTTTTTCACGGATATATATTACCAAAAACAGCCCAGCAGCAATGGCGAGCAGCACCTCTTTCCAGGCTTTGATAAACAAATCGGCCTCCGGGAATACCGTTCCAAGACTTACGATAAGCGGCGCGTGAAGGACAATTCCCCCAAATACAGACAATAACAACCCAATAAAAAGCTTGTCGATGAAATGAAGGGGAGCGGCTCGCGATATCATATCCCTATTAGTGTACCGTATGAATGATATACTTATATATGTCTATGAATCGTCAAAATTCTCAGTTCTATAGCTTTGTATTAATAATTGTCGATGCCTTGGTGCTTGTTGCTGCCTTTGTCCTTGCCTACGTTGCCCGCGTTCAGTATGATCCTCGCCCACTCCTACACAACATTTACGCCTACGACTATCTCGTCGCCTTCTTGCTTCTTATACCAATATGGCTAGGGGTGTTTGCGCTAATCGGCCTGTACCGACCCGATACCTACAACCGTCGCCTGGTTGAATGGGCAAAGATTGGAGTTGGATCGTTCATTGGTATTTTGCTGGTTATTGGCTGGGAGTATATCAGCGAAAAGAACCTGTTTCCGGCCCGGCTGGTTGCCGCCTATGCCCTAATTGGCTCATTCTTCCTGCTAGTCGCGGTGCGCGAGATGATGCGCGCTATTCGTAGTATTATGTTCCGTTACGGCAAGGGGGTTCGACGGGTGCTGCTTATTGGTACGTCGGGCGCCACGCAGGATATTGCCAGGAGCATTGCCAACACCGAGAGAAGCGGCTACAAAGTGGTCGCAATTGCAGGCCCAAAGAAAACACTCCCCGACCACTTTCACGGCCTACACTACACCAACGCCGAAGCCGCGCTAAAAGATATTAAGAAGAACCGCATTACGGCAATTATTCAAACCGACCTCTACGAAAACCCGGTGCGCAATGAACGTATATTGTTTACGGCACAAGAACATCACATCGACTACAACTTCATTCCTGCAGAGAACGAGTTCTACTCGGGTAAAAACACTGTCGACGTATTCCTTGGATACCCAATGATTACCGTCTACCAAACCCCGCTTGTTGGATGGGGCGCCATAATTAAGCGTATATTCGACTTCTTTGTTAGCCTCCTTTTAATTATTATTCTCTCCCCTGTCTTCATTATCCTCATCATTCTTCAAAAAGTCCTTAACCCGGGCACGATTCTATACAAAAATAAGCGCTTGTCGCGATTCTCTGAACCGGTAAGTCTGTTGAAGTTTCGCTCCATGACACACCTTAAGGGCTACGACTTCAAAGATGCCGCTGAAGAATTTCGAGCCATGGGTCGCGAAGATCTTGCGCTTGAGTACGAAACCCGTCGAAAAGTCGAAAACGATCCACGCATTACACCCTTTGGACGCTTCCTGCGTCGAACCTCGCTAGATGAACTGCCGCAGTTCTTCAACGTGCTAAAGGGCGACCTGAGTCTGGTTGGGCCGCGACCTATTTTGCCGCAAGAACTAAAGCAGGCGAAAGGCCGTCTATCTATATTGCACAGCGTTAAGTCTGGCATTACTGGTTTATGGCAAGTGTCTGGACGTAGTCAGCTAAGTTTCGATGACCGCATTGAACTTGAACTATTTTACGCTCAAAACTGGACATTTTGGCTGGACATTAAAATACTATTTAAGACTATCCGTGTAGTATTTAGCAATAGAGGCGCCGAGTAGTGGCAAAACCAAAAATTGCTATAACCTACGACTGGCTTACCTCAATGGGCGGTGCCGAGCCAGTGCTTCTAGCCATTCACAAACTATTCCCAAAAGCACCCATCTATACATCGGTGTACAACAAGTCGGCCATGCCAGCTTTTCATGGCATCGATGTTCGCACCACCTATCTCGAACGGAAGCTACCGCGCTTTATCCGCTACAAGCACGTGCTGTGGCCAGTACTTCGGGCGCACGCCTTCAGAAAGCTTGACCTTAGCGAGTTCGATATCATCATCAGCACGTCAAGCGCCGAAGCGAAAGCGGTCAAGAAAACACGCCCAGGCCAAATTCATGTTGCCTATATTCATACGCCGACCCGCTACTACTGGAGTCACTACGAAGAGTTTAAGAAAGAGTTTAACTTTGGCCCACTCACCTTGCTTATTCGACCGTTCATACCCTTGTTCGTAGCCTGGATGCGTCGCCTTGACCTCGCATCGACCAAAGACATTGACGTCTTCATCGCGAACTCGACCATTACCCAAAAACGCATCAAGAAGTACTACAGCAAACCAAGCACCGTAGTGCACCCACCTGTCGACGTCGACCGCTTTACCCCGCCGCCAACAGGCAAACGTGAAGGCTACGTTCTGTGGGGCCGACACGTACCTTACAAACGGTTTGATCTAGCCATTCAGGCCTGCACGCAGCTCGGCGTTCCATTGACCGTCATGGGCAGCGGTCCCGACACTGAGCGCTTGAAGAAACTCGCTGGGCCGACTATAGAATTTACCGGGCGGGTGAGTGATGAAGAACTTGTCGCCCGGGCGCATAAAGCAAAAGGATTTCTTTTCCCAAACGAAGAAGATTTCGGGATATCGGCAGTTGAGGCGCTAGCCGCTGGCATTCCAGTTGTTGCCTACCAAAAAGGTGGCGCATTAGATATTGTTCAAGACGGCGAAACAGGAGTATTTTTCAAGAAACAGACTGTCGACAGCCTTGTAAAAGCTATTCAAAAAGCCGAGACCATCACCTTTCGACCAGCTACCCTTCACCGCAAGGCAAAACGCTTTGATAAGGGATTTTTTGACACCAAAATGCGCAAAATTATTAACGATATAACCGAGTAATAGTTAGCGAATAACCGCAAGAATTGTCTCAAGACGATCGGCGGTATTCTCCCATTCGGAAACTTCGAGCGACTCAATACCCATAGCTTTAACTGGGTAATCGTTGCCACCTTCTTGCAGTTTGTCGCCAAAGAATAAAATATCGTCACGGGAAATATCGAGTGTGTCGATAAGTTTTTGCATACCATACGCCTTATCAATGCCGGGGCGCGTCACGTCTATGGATGTTGAGCCCCCAGCACGAACCTCGAAGTCTGGAAGCTGCTTGGCAACCGCTGCGCGGAGGGTTTGCTTCTTTTCGCCAGTTGGATCCCAGGCGTATTTATCTTCAGGCTTCGCTTGCTGTCCAAGCGCCGAGTAGGTAATTTGGCTTTCGCGATCTTCAATAATGTCACCGGCCGGGTTTTCCTCCCAGTAGCCAAGTTCTTTGGCTGAAGTTTCGACAACTTTAATAATGCGCTTCTTCTGCTCGGCGGTAAGGTCTTCAGCATACTGCAGTTCCCAGTCTTTGGAGACCTCGTCGTAACGATAATAGCGCGTGCCGCAGGTTGGCATAAGGTGAAGTCGGCGAAGGGCCATCGGGCTTACGTCGAGCCGCTCGATAACCTGCTTCACGAATTGTTCGTAGCGGCCACCAGAAATAACGCAAACGTCGAACTCTTCAAGGGTCTGCCCCAGCAACTCGGCCATACGGTCGGTAATTGGTGATTTTGTTATTGCTAGGGTGTCATCTAAATCGAATGCTAATAGTTTTTTCATTTACTGCTCCTTTTCGCTGGCAATTTTCTTAGCAATTTCGCCCACTTTCGGGCTGGCGTCTTTACGGGCGACTAATAGGCCCTCGGGTGTGTTCACAACGATAATGTTATCCAGGCCAATAACCGCCACCGGTGTGCTGGTTTCGTTACGTACATAGGTGTTCTCGACGTCTATGGCGTGGATGTTGTTGCCTTGAACATGGTTTCCTTGCTCGTCTTGAACAACGGTGTCGTGGAGGTCCTTAAACGATCCAACGTCAACCCAGTCGAAGCTGGCCGCTACAACCGATAGTCCACGGGCTTTTTCAATAAGGGCAATGTCGATAACTTGGTTGTCTAGCTCTAAATAAGCATTGTTGTATTCTTCGCAACTATGTTCAGAAATGGCCGAAAGGCGATTGTAGCTTTCTTGGAGGTCAGGGGCGCTGTTGGCAATCTCGTCGAGGAAGGTTCTCACCGATCCCACAAAGTAGCCGGCGTTCCAGACATAGCTCCCCGACTCGAGGTACTTCTGGGCGGTTTCGTAGTCTGGTTTTTCTTTGAACGATTCCACAAGCGACACACCGCGCTCGGCGTCGAGTACCCCGTCTCGCTCAATGTAACCAAAGCCAGTGGCAGCGTAAGTTGGCTCAATGCCAATAAGGCTAATTTCGTTTCGTTCGGTCGATACATTTCCGGCTATGGCGAATGAGCGGGCAAAGCCTTCAACGTCACGAATATGATGGTCGGAGTGAATAAAGGCCACCGGCTCGTCGTGGTCATGGTTCCTGGCAATATAGTCCAGCGCAAACAAAATACAGTGCGCCGTTCCCCGTCGGCCTGGTTCAATCAGAAATTTATCGTCCGTTAACTCTGGGAGTTGGTCTTTAACGTGGTCAGCGTGACTGGCCTCGGTGACAACATACACCGTATCGCCAATTTGAGATGCTCGCTCGTAAGCCGATTGCAAAAGACTCTTGTCGCCTGTTAATTTCAGTAGATGCTTTGGGTAGTCGCTGGTAGAGAGGGGCCACAGGCGCGTGCCAGACCCTCCGGCGATAATAACAATAATCATATACCCCCTATTGTACCGTATGGGCTGATATAATAAGGCTATGAATATAGTTGTTACCGGTGGTGCGGGGTTTATTGGCTCGAACTTCGTACACTACACCCTAAAAGAGCGCCCAAATTGGCACATAACAGTTCTTGACGCACTCACCTACGCTGGCAACGAAGAGAACCTACGAGGCCTCGACCCGTCTCGTTTTACGTTCGTTAAGGGCGATACAACTGACGCCGAGCTTGTAGACAAGCTTGTTTCAGAAAACGATGCAGTTGTTCATTACGCGGCCGAATCACATAACGACAACTCACTCAAAAACCCTCGCCCATTTCTAGATAGCAATATTATTGGCACCTACACCATTCTGGAAGCGGTACGCAAACACGGAAAACGGCTTCATCACATATCGACCGACGAAGTGTATGGAGACCTTGAGCTAGATGATCCGCGACGATTCACCGAACAAACGGCCTACAACCCCTCAAGTCCATACTCGGCCACCAAAGCAGCCTCAGACCATTTAGTGCGTGCATGGGTGCGAAGCTTCGGTGTTCAGGCGACTATTAGCAACTGCTCAAACAACTATGGACCCTACCAGCATGTTGAGAAATTTATACCCCGACAGGTTACTGAAATTCTTGAGGGAAGACGCCCAAAGCTTTACGGCAAAGGTGAAAACGTCCGCGATTGGATTCACACCGAAGACCACAGTTCCGCCGTCCTGACTATTCTTGAAAAAGGTGTCTCGGGCGAAACCTACCTCATTGGTGCCGATGGAGAAAAGGACAATAAATCAGTCGTCGAACTAATTCTTAAAACCATGGGCAAAAACCCCACCGACTACGAGCACGTATCGGACCGTCCGGGACATGACATGCGCTACGCCATTGACTCATCGAAACTACGGACCGAGCTTGGCTGGAAACCAACCTTCACCGACTTTGAAATGGGCCTGAAAGACACTATCAACTGGTACGCCGATAACGAAGCGTGGTGGAAACCACAAAAAGAAGAAACCGAGCAAAAATACAGCAAGGCCTAGGCGCCCGCTAGTCCAGCCCTATTGACTTTTTTCAGTATTTTTGCTATAATAGTATTCTACACGCTCAGCCGAACGTGTCGAACATCGACATAAGGAAAACCTCATGACAAACGTATGGATCGACTATACAGGCGGCCTATGGTGGCTCCTAGACGTCTCCATCACGGCATTCGTCGTCATCTGCCTGGTAATTCTTTACCTCGCATGCGTCAGCCTCGTAAGTGACGAGATCAAACTGATTAGGCATCCAACCGGCCGCATTCAGATAATCGGATCGACAAATCGCATAGTTGTTGCTGTCGCCATTAGCCGGGCAGGAACCATCGCCGCACTCGCTGTGGCTCCAGTTCTGGTCCTGGCATGGGCAATCGGCCTCTTACTGGCGGTAATCTACTACGCAGTACCCCTGCTATTAGATGGCTTAAAGGACATGGTGTATACCATCAAGTCCTCGAGCAGCAAGTAACGGGCGTGTACGAGTATGAGACGTAATCCTAAATAATCCCCCCTTGGGGGCACGATGTTCACAGGGAGAGCTTTTGCTCTCCCTATTGATTTTGTTTAACTTATATACTGTGCTACACTTTCACTCATGAGAGCGGACGGTGAACGCACGCAATTCAACAAAGAATTGCATGTAGAAAAAACGCCGATCCCGGGTCTCCTTGCCGTCGATTTGCCTGTTTATGGCGATAGTCGCGGGTGGTTCAAGGAAAACTGGCAGCACGCCAAGATGACAGGTCTTGGCCTGCCGGACCTTGGACCGGTTCAAAACAACATCTCCTTCAACGCGGAAAGAGGTGTTACTCGTGGTATCCACGCAGAACCATGGGACAAGTATATTTCCGTAGCCAGTGGTCGCATTTTTGGCGCCTGGGTTGACCTTCGTGAAGGAGATAGCTTTGGAACCGTTTTTACAACCGAAGTAGACCCCTCCAAGGCGATATTTGTGCCACGAGGCGTTGGCAACGCCTTCCAGGCGCTTGAAGACAACACCGCATACACCTACCTTGTGAACAACCACTGGAGCGAGGAGGCTCAATCGCTTTACACCTTCCTCAACCTTGAAGATAGATCGTCAAACATTCCGTGGCCAATACCTCTAAACGAGGCCGTTCGATCAGATAAAGATCTCCTCCACCCTCACCTTGAGGGCGTAACTCCCATGAAGCCCAGAAAAACGCTTGTTACAGGCGCAAACGGCCAGCTTGGCCGCGCACTACAAATAGAGTTTCCTGGAGCAGAATTTCTTGACCGTGAAAATTTTGACATCGCCAACCCAAACAGCTGGGAGACCCGCGACTGGAGACAAGTCGAGTCTGTTATAAATGCTGCTGCCTACACGGCTGTGGACGGCGCCGAAACTCCAGAAGGGCGCGTTGAGGCATGGAAAGCAAACGCTCGTGGCGTACAAGAGCTCGCAAGCCTTGCAATTCAAAATCACTTTACCCTCGTTCACATATCAAGCGACTATGTCTTTGACGGCACAAAAGAAACTCACGACGAAGATGAGCCCTTCTCACCCATCAACGTCTACGGTCAATCAAAAGCAGCTGGAGATGCTATTGTCGCAACCGTGCCGCAGCACTATATAGCAAGAACATCGTGGGTTATTGGAGACGGTAATAACTTTGTAAAAATAATGAAAAGCCTCGCTGAAAAAGGTAAGAAGCCAGATGTTGTAGATGACCAAATTGGACGACTAACCTTCACCAAAGATCTTGCACGCAGCATTAAGCACCTACTCAAGTCAGAAGCGCCATATGGCACCTATAACGTCACCAACGATGGCGAACCCGTGAGCTGGGCGGACATCGCGAAGAGGACCTATGAATTTACCGGCCACAACCCTGACGATGTTACCGGTGTTTCTACCGACGAATACTACGCCGGAAAAGAAGGCGTCGCCCCTCGGCCTTTGCAGAGCACTCTTAATATTGGTAAACTACAGAGTGCAGGCTTTTCGCCAAGGCGGTGGGACGAGGCGCTCGAAGAGTACTTAAAGTCATAGCATCATATCAATCGAAGGGAACACCATGAAGGGTATCATTCTTGCCGGAGGTTCTGGCACGCGACTTTGGCCAATAACCAAAGGCATCAGCAAGCAGCTAGTGCCAATATACGACAAGCCGATGGTGTACTATCCACTGTCGACGCTAATGTCGGCTGGGATTCGTGATATCCTCATCATCACCACACCCCACGATCGCCCAGCGTTCGAGAGTTTGCTTGGTGACGGCTCCGACTGGGGCATATCACTCACCTACGCGACTCAGGCTTCACCAGATGGTCTCGCGCAAGCATTCATCATCGGCGAGGAGTTTATTGGTGATGATAAGGTGGCGCTAATTCTCGGCGACAACATCTTCCACGGTCACACGCTAAATGAATCTCTCAAGTCGTGTATTGACCCAGATGGTGGTACTGTATTCGCCTACGAAGTCAGCGACCCCGAGCGTTACGGCGTAGTGGAGTTCGACGATAAGATGCGGGCCAAGTCAATCGAAGAAAAGCCGAGCGACCCCAAATCCAACTATGCTGTCGTAGGTCTATATTTCTACGACAATAATGTTGTCGACATCGCCAAAAACGTCAAACCGAGTGAACGCGGTGAGCTAGAAATTACCTCAGTTAATGAGGAATACCTCAGGCTAGGTAAGTTGACCGTAACACCGCTAGACACGGGAGACGTCTGGCTAGACACCGGCACTATAGACTCGATGGCCGAAGCCAGCGACTATGTCAGAGTATTGCAAAAAAGGACCGGGCAAATTATTGGCAGTCCCGAGAAAGCGGCTCGCGATGAAGGATTCGTCACCGACGAACAACTACAAAGCCTCGCAAAACCACTGATGAAGTCCGGCTACGGCAACTACTTGGTGTAGAGAAAGGGGTCGCCCATGCGACAACCGGAACCCTCGGGTTCCGGTCTTTTCTTTGAAAGTGCCACTTAAGCTAGTTCTCAATCTTTTAGCGTATGTCGCCAATCGGTTGCATTGTACTTGTGTTTTCTCTATAATAAGCATGAATATAAGGTAGCCTTCACCATGAAAATAAAAAATCGATACACCACTAAAAGAAACCTCGTAATCGCCCTGGCGGCGTTGCTCGTTGTCGGACTTGCGTCTCTGTCTATTTATGTTTTTGCCATGAACGGGAACCTCTTCGGATGGCAACTCAACCCAACGACACAAGAACAAAGTTCGTCAGAGACGGATGCGATTGACACCGAAGACGCTACACCGGACCCTGAATCACCACCAACCGATGAACAGATTAGCGATGGCGCGGAAATTAAACGCGATAGCCTTACCGAAAGCGAGCAAGACGAAACACCTCAAACAACCACCGTTCAAATTACTGCAGCGAGCCAAAGTGCGCCAGGAGAGACTGTTTCTATACGTGCGTTTATTCAAAAAACCACCAACCAAGGTACGTGCACGCTAACAATGAGCAATGGAAATAAACAAGTTTTGAAAACTGCACAAATTCAAGCACTTCCGAGTGGCAGCACCTGTAAAGGTTTTGATGTTGCCTTTAGTGAGCTATCGTCTGGAACGTGGAACGCAACCATTGAATACCGCAACGGTGATGAATATGCAAAAGACGAACAAAGCATAGAGGTTCGTTGATGAAAAAACTGTTTGCACTCTCCTTCATCGTCTTAGCACTTCTTGGAAGCCTATTTTTCATCAATAGTCAAAACAAGACAGAAGCACTTACAGCGAGTGACTTTGTGGCAGGGAACATTATGAGTGACCTTGTAATGACAAACAAAAACTCAATGTCGGTTAGTCAAATTCAAACATTCCTAAACAGCAAAGTGCCAACCTGCGACACGCAAGGGTTGCAAACTTCTGAATTTGGCGCTGGCGACGCCGACGGAGACGGCGTATACAACACACAGGCCGACATAAACTTAGCTGACTACAATGACGACGGCCGCATACAGCGATGGGAGTGGGCAAAAGTAAAAGGCTACTCTCCACCTTTTACCTGCCTGAAAAGCTACAGCGAGAATGGTAAAACTTCAGCACAAATAATCTACGAGGCCGCTCAGGAGTTCTCCATTAACCCACAGGTACTCATTGTCCTTTTACAAAAAGAACAGGCACTCATAACGGATACCTGGCCAATTCCAGGATCGTCTCAATACAAGACCGCGACAGGCTACGGCTGTCCAGACACGGCACCGTGCGACGCTGAGTACTTCGGACTGACCAATCAGCTGCGGTGGTCCTCACGTATGTTTCGAGCCATTCTTAATAACTCACCAACCTGGTATACGCCCTATCTAACGGGAACCAATTATATCCAGTTCAACCCAAGCACTTCTTGTGGCGGAAGTAACGTTACTATTCGGAACAGAACGACCCAAGCACTGTATAACTACACGCCTTACCAACCCAACAATGAAACGTTAAGCTGGAAGTTCAATGGGGGTGCTTACCCAAGTAGTTGCGGTGCGTATGGAAACTTAAATTTCTTTGTATACTTCTCCGAATGGTTTGGGTCTACGCAAGGCGTTCGAATCATACCTGTAACATACGACTCTACAACAGATAAAACAGGTGAGCCGGCTCTTATTGGGTTTAAGCTCAGCAGCCGCCCAACCTCACCCGTAACAATAGTGTTTAAAGTATCAAGTCCTTCAAATGGTGAGGTTGTGGGCAATGGTACTATTGTTTTTAATTCAGAAAACTGGGATAAGCCTAATTTAAATACTATTAGGATTAAAGGCAAAAATAATACCGACCTAGTCGGAAATTATCGCTATTGGCTAATACCATGGTCCATTGCATCACAAGATATTCGGTATAATAATTTATCAAGTATTTTTAGGGGTAACGCCTCAATATTACACCAAGATACATCAAGTGCTCCAGCCGTATACCGTATGGCCTCAAGCGAGACAGACAAATACTACTTTACCTCAAGTACCTCAGAGCGCGGCGAAAGAACGGCGGAAGGATGGGTAGATCAAGGTGTTAATTTCTACTTTTGCCAATCTGGCGAACAATTAGTCCACCGAATGACAAACGGCGAAGAGCGACGCTTGGCGGTTGAAGGCTCCGGTACATACGCAGCCCTCGCTACACAAGGATACAGAGTTGAGTCTCCTGTGTTCTCTGTGAGCAATCAAGGCAACGTACCTATATACTGGCTATACGACTCGGCCAATAAGCGCAGTATTTACTCTATTAACCCAAACGAAGGGGCGGCTGCTGGATTCATTAATAAGGGCGTTGCCTTCAATACGTGCGACAGCAGCGATAATCAAGCCGTCTATCGTCTAGTAAATACAGAAACGGGTGACAGATTATACACAACCTCAGCCACAGAGCGCGACAGAGCTCTCTATGAGCGCCGTTATCGTTACGAGCAACTAGCCTTCTACACTTGTGCCGACGGTGAGGTGAACGTGTACCGACTAGTAAGTAAAACAAATGGCGACAGACTATATACATCGTCCGCCACTGAACGCGATAGGGCGGTATCTAGTTATAACTATAGGGACGAAGGTGTTGGTTTTAAGGCTTGTAGTAGCGTAGGGGTGAACGTGTACCGACTAGTAAGTAAAACAAATGGCGACAGACTATATACATCGTCCGCCACTGAACGCGATAGGGCGGTATCTAGTTATAACTATAGGGACGAAGGTGTTGGTTTTAAAATCCCCTAACCTCTGTTAGAATAGCTGTAGTTAGCTTTTCGCTTATCTAGGAGGTGTATGTTCAAATATATAAATAAGCTGCGCATTAAAGGCGGTAAAATAAAGGCTCATATATTTGCACTTGCCAGAAAAAGTCGCGCCAGGCTTGAAGAACTGCGCACAAAAATCACCCTTCCTAAAGACCCTGTGCTCACAAAGGCTCTTGCCTTAAAGAATGCCGGGAGATTGGCTGATGCATTTTTAACACTAAATAACTCCCTAGAGGAGCTGCCGCTTGGTACTGTCATAAACCAAGAAGACCTTGTCCGATGGCTTGCTATTAGCAACGAGAGCGCTGAGATTAGCATACGAAGTCGAATTAAAAAACCCGAACTATACAAACAAGCTATTCTGAAATATGTATCCGAGAGTAAACATGTAAAACATAATCGCTCAAAGAAAATTGCTATTTTCACCGCGATTTCTGGTGGATACGATTCAGTAAAGCTCCCGGCCACCCTAGACAGCAGGTTTGACTACATAATCTTTTCAGATAAACCAGTAGATAATCCGGGGTTTTATGACGTGCGCCCTCTTCCCTATATTGATTTTGACAATACGAGGAGCGCTCGTTACGTAAAAACAAACCCCCACAAACTGCTTCCGGAATATGATATAGCCGTTTGGATAGATGCAAATATTATGATTCTTGGTGATATATATCCCTACGTAGAAAAGGTACTAACGGCGAACGTAGCGCTTGGTGGGTTAAGACACCCTCTCAGAAAAAGTGTGTACGACGAAGCCGACGAGTGCCTCAAGGCGTCAAAAGGCGACCCCGCTTCAATTAATAGCCAGGTTGATTTTTATCGTAAACAGGGCTATGAATCTGAAACATTGCTTGAGACAAACTTTCTTGTATATGACCTGCGCAAGCCAGAACTACAACTATTTCTTGACGAATGGTGGAAACAAATCGACACGTTCAGTAATAGAGACCAGTTAAGTGTCGGGTATGCGCTCGACACGCACGAAATCAAGTGGGTGCCGTTGATGCCCCACCCGAACACTACTCGAAATAATAAAGCTCTAAGTCTAACTCGTCACGGACAAGACATTTCTAACCTTCTAGCCGAACTATCTTCACGCGTCGGCGCCAAACAGCAAGATCCAAATGCTGTTAAAGCAGCCAAACTCAAGAAGAAGTCTGCGGCTAGTATAGATATCGTCTATTGCGTTCACAACGCGCTAGACGACGTTAAAACGTGTCTCGAGTCTGTAGAGAAACACCTTGAACCACACACGCAGTTGATTATCGTTAACGACGGGTCTGATAGTGAGACGACTCAATTCCTAAGGAGGTTCACGCACAAAAATGCCAAATGGGTAAACCTGAAGACAAACAAAAAAGCGACCGGCTATACGAGTGCCGCCTCACAGGGCATCAAGATGTCGAGTGCTGATTTTGTTATCCTGCTTAATAGCGATACCGTCGTTACAAAAAACTGGACAAGAAAAATGGCTAGATGCGCATATTCATCTAATGATATAGGTATCGTTGGACCCTTATCCTCAGCAGCCAGTCACCAATCTATACCCACACATAAAAATTCCGACAATCAAACCGCTACCAACGCTCTGCCAAAAGGCATAACTGCAGAGAAGTTAAATAATTTATGTGAAAAGAATGCTGGGCCGCAACCCTACATACGCGTGCCTCTCGTGCATGGTTTTTGTTTTGGAATAAAAAGAACGGTTATTGATTCTATCGGGTATTTTGATAAGGAAAGATTTCCCAGAGGTTACGGTGAAGAGAACGACTATTGTTTCCGAGCGTCTGATGCCGGATTCGGTCTCGCCATCAGCTTGGACACCTACGTCTACCATGCAAAATCAAAAAGCTTTGTAGGAGCAGAGCGTATAGCGTTAATGAAAAAAGGTATGGAAAAAAATGTGCTTAGATACGGCCAACACCGAATTAGTAGAGCTATACAAACAATGGATTCTCATCCAAGACTTGAAGAGATTCGACTAATCGCCGCTGATCTATACAACTCTGTCCGTTAAGTGATTCAGTACCCGATCGACAGGATCCTCTAAGTTATCGTCCCAGCTTGCTGTTACTAATTTAATCTCGCCCCCATCCGTATTTTTAACAGCCCCATCCTTGGCTTTTACTATCTCATCAACCAGAGCGCGCGTTATCGCACCTACGTCTGGATCAACAACCACAATACAGTCCGAATACATCGATAGGCTCTGTTTAACACCAAAAGAAGTCGTAATAACCCGTGCGCCAACCGACGCAAACTCGAGCGTTGGGTAATTAGGGTGCGGCGCCATCATGGGCGACACCGCCACATCGACCGTGCGCACAAACTTATAATACTCATCGAGTGGCATTTTTCCCAAATTCACAACACGAGCACCACTATCTAGTTGTATGTCCGGCACCCCGTCTTCACCGGCGATATAAATATTCCAGGCGTCAACATCAAACTCATCTATCTGAGTGGCGTTATTTACCGCCTCAATAGCAGCCAAGAATAAGTTTCTTTTCACCCTGGGTCTTCCGTAAATAAACAGTGTTTTTTTGATCGTATTAGAGCTGTGCCGCTTTCTTTTTTCTAGTGCAACAGCTGGCTCAAACCAAGTTTTAAACGTGTTATTAAATCCGTCGTAATTCTGGCTTGAGATGTGGTCATAAAGCAATTTTGTATTACATATTGAAACATAATTTTTTGACCGGTAGGTAGATTCTGCTCGTATACGCTCGTCACCATTCGGATAGAAAATTGGCTCGAAGTCTTGCATTAGGTAAATAAATTTCTTGCGAGTAGGAAGTCTGTCTATGACGTAGGCATCCGCCCACGCAGACGCCATAAAAATATCATCAGGATGAATATCTATAAAAACTTTCTTATTATTATTCTTCTGAGATACGTCTTCAACTACTATGTCACCGTTAAACTTAATACCCTTGCTATCCAAAAATCCACGCACGTCTGCCGTTCCATATTTAAACGTTTGAACAACCCTAAGATTAAGCTTGGCTTTCTTTGCGAATTTCACAGCAACAATTAGCGCTGTTGCGATTCCGCCGAATATTAGCTCGTTGCTAAGAGTCGGAATAAATAAAGTTAATGCTGGTTGTCTATCTTTTTCTGGAAGAGCCGGATAAACGTTCATCGCCTGCGGGAGATGCTGGGATAATAGTCCATCTACAGATATAACCTGTCGACCACGCTCCATATCCAACAAGGCGGAGCCTAAAATCAATTTCGTTGATTTGTGTTCAACCTTTTCAAAAATTTTTGCTCCTCTATATGCAAAACGGCCCGATATACGTGCGATTTTTCGAACAGCTCTTAGTGCGTTTTTTTTCATCTAGTTCTCCTCTATTTCTGAACTTAGTATGTACGGGTCAACTAATTTATCGTCCAGTCCCCTGATATACGACCTGTAGGACTGTACGTAGTCGCTCCAAGGTAATTTTATTCCAACCCTTGTTATGCTTTCTTTATGGAGTATATAGTCAACGGCACTGCTGCCCACGCCAAGGCACCATGTTTGATAGCCTGCTCGATTTAACCTTATACATAAATCGACGTCACCCCCACCAATTACAAAATCCTCATTAAATCCCTCGACTGCCAAGAATTTAGTCTTTTCAATCATTAAGCAAGCAGCTGTTACGGCGGTTCTTGGTGCATCCTCTTTTAGTCGGTGCTCTTCGTTATTACGCAGCAAACTTCTTAACGAGTTTTTAGCATATAGATGCTCTGCCATACCGCCATTACTAAGATATACGCCACCGTGCTGTATGTGCTTCTCGTCGCCATATAGCAATACACAACCAACAGCACCTACGCCTGCTAAACGACTCTTACTGTACATTCGCTCAATAAGCCCTTCGCTACCTTCTACAAGTTCAGTGTCATTGTTAAGAAATAGGATTATATCGTGAGAAGCTTGTTTTGCCGCCCAGTTATTTATTTTTTGAAAATTAAACCTTTTATCATAGTCTAATAGCGAAACTCTTTTATCATCTCTATATTTTTTAGCAATAGCATCAACCTCGCCCGGGCTTGACCTATTGTTAACAAGAAGAACCTCAAGCTGCCAGGCTGACCCAAGTCCTCCAAGCAGTGAATCTACAGCGCATATAGTAATAAGCTGTTGATTTTTATATGGAATAATTACAGTGAGTGATTTTTTTGACATCGATGGAACCTCGTAGTAGCTTTATTGTTAATATTGCGTAAGATCGTCATCAATAACCTTACGGCTCGAGGCAGGTCTTTATAGTATCTATAATTGTAGTTTGATCTTCTTCTGACATATTGTCGTGAACGGGGAGTGACACTATTCTCGAGGCTATCATTTCAGTAACGTCCAAACTGTCGGCTTGCTTAGTTTTATCTTTAAAGATCGGCTGAAAATGAAGCGGCCGGTAGTAGGAGCGCGCCTCTACCCCATTTTGCGATAAAGCCCCGAGGACGGCCTCAGCATTTTCTGAGGTGTGGAATACCACGGAAGCAAAAGCAACAGCAGAAAGTTCGTCATTACGCTGAAAGGATGCCCCTAGTTTTGAAAGCTCTTTTTTATATCGGACCAACGTTCGCCTCCTCGCTTGGATTCTTTTAGAAAATCCGACCAGCTGTCGACACCCTATTGCACAGTTTATTTCCTGTAGCTTGGCGTTTGTGCCAATTCCTTCTATTACTTGATCATTAAACCCAAAATTCTGAAGTTTACGAATCCTAGCAACAAGTTCGGCGTTTCTGCTAACCACTAAGGCTCCCTCGCCCACACAAAATGGCTTAGTGGCGTGAAGAGAAAAGACCTCGCAGTCACCCTTTACACCCACTGGCACACCCTCTTTATACTCTGACCCAAAACCGGCCGCAGAGTCTATAATCAAAGGTAATCCAGCCATTTTAGCAAAATTTTCCCAATCATCAACCTCTACACCACCCACACCGAACACATTACAAAGTAGAATACCCCTAACCTTATCTTTGTTTTGCTCTACGAATCTTTTCGCTTGTTTGATCGAAGGCTGCCATGTGTTTACGTCTATGTCTATAAAAACAGGCGTGTAGCCTTGACTTACCAGAACCTCTACCCCGGCAGCAAAAGTAAATGAAGGCATTATTACATAGTTATCTGTTTCTTGATTCTTTACTAACAACGCTCTTACGGCAAGGTCAATACCCAGTGTTGCATTTGCGGCCGTGGCCACCTGTGCACCTTGACCAACGTACCCAGCCACTTCTTCTGTAAACTTTTTCTCGAAGGGTCCAAAATTTGTATACCAATTGGACTTAATAATGCGCATGTAGTCTGCCGTTATTTCTTCTGCTTTAGGAAACGAGGGTTTAATAAATGGAATTTTAGATTTCACGCAACCAGCCCTTGTTTACCCTTATGGTCCTAGCCGGAACGCCCACAGCAACAGCATTTTCCTGCTCAATATTGTTAATAACGGATGCTCCTGCGCCAACCACGACGCCGTCAGATATTTTTACATCATTCATTACTACTACGCCGATACCAATAAATACACCCTCGCCAATTTCAACCCTTCCGCCAATGTGTGCGCCAGGGCTAATAGTAGAATAGTCACCTATGACCGTGTCATGACTAATGGTTGCGGCGACATTTACCAATACGTGCTTACCTATCTTTACATTTGTAGTAATTATTGAGCCTGGAGCAACAATAGACCCTTCGCCCACGCTTGACGACTCGTCGATATATGCACTCTTTGAAATAATTGTTTCGTATTTTCGACCAGCCCACCTATCGATCAGCTCTACCTTTAGCGCCGGGGCTCCGACCGCAGCAACAACAGGTGTGTCTCCGTACTCTGATGCGGCGAGAGCTATTGAAGTTACCTTTTCATCATCGGTTACGTATATATCATCTACTGCCCTAAATAGGACTTCGCCCTTATCGTAATATGACTCCGCCTCGTCAGACTGTCCACCGGCTCCAAGTATACCTATATTTTTTTCCATATACTCTTCATTATACTACTGTAAGCCTGTTACCGAAAAAACTGATATTATAGTAATCATGAAGAGAGTAGTATACCTATACTTAATCCCCCCCTCAAAGGTGGTCAACGGGGGCGTCTTGTCAATTTTTTCCATATGCGCTGAGTCAAGAAAAATGAACGAAGACCCTTCGGCCGTTTTCCATATCATCACATACCCAAATAACCCGGGCTACGGACATAATGATCTGTTTGAAAACGATGAAGTTGTATATAGTTTAGATGAAATATTAGATAAGTACACAAAAATATCAAAGCTCGTGCTAAATATACCCGAGCTAGCTGTTCCTGGTTTTCTGGGTCGCTTACTTAAATACAAGCAGGCTTTTCAGGCTGTTCCTTATATATCAATTAATATTTTGAATCAAAACATTCGATACATGCCCGGTCCATCTGATATACAACAATTGCGGGCAGTGGCGAATCACATTACGCAGAGTACAGCACACGAACGATACGCAAACCAGTCAACGGCAGACACATACGCACTGCCCCTTAAGCACCTCTCTGTGTATCTTGACCCCTCTCAATACAAGCGTGTGCCTATTGAGAAAAAGAATAACCTAATAGTCTACTCTCCCGACGATTCGGCCTATAAGGACGAGTTGATAAGATCTATCAAGGTGAAAATGCCGGGCTATACATTTAAAGAGATTCGTAATTTGAAATACCCAAAATACAAGCAACTACTAGAGAGGGCAAAGTTTGTTATTACTTTCGGCGAAGGCATGGATGGCTATTTTATTGAGGGCGCTTTTAGCGGAGCTATACCGCTATCCGTATATAACAGCGACTTCTTTCCAGATAGTGATTTTCTGAAACTTCCCTGTGTATTCGAGTCTGACGTATCAATTCTAAAAAGCGCGCAGGAGACCATCGTAGAGCTTGCTAACAGTACAAATTTTTATAAAGAGACACAAGATAAAGCTTTCGACATGACTGCGCATTTTTATAATTTCTCAAATTACTCTAATAATATAAAAGGGCTGCTTAGGGGGGAGGTAGACTATACACCCACCGAGCACGCAAAAAATGTGGTATACGAAGCGTCATTGTCGGATATATCAAAAAAATTGATGGAACATTTTTCACAAAAAAAAGATATGGAATATCATTTGCAGCAAAAAGACGACGAGCTATATAGATTAAAAAAATCTATAGATAGCCTAAGTAGCAGTATGTCCGAACTGGAAAACTCCGTATCTTGGAGGGTCACTGGTCCTCTTAGGAAGATTGGTAGATATTTTCAAAAGGCTAGAAACTAATCTTCTACACCTTGTTGCCAGTCGCCCGTAATATAAACAGCTCCACCATGCACCCTGTCGCTACCTTTAATTACAAATTCAGCAGCCCTTCTGCGAACTTCTAGTATAGACATGGTGTCTTTATTGAATATAACTACATCCACTGAGTATGTACCTTCTGTAAATCGTTCCAGTGCGATATCTAAGGTAGCTTGGTGCTGTTTGTTCATAGATGCACTCAACTCAACAGGACGTGAGTTTATTTCCGCAACAGAGTGACCATCTTTAATAATAGACATCCCTAAGGCCGGAATAAACTTAGCCGCAAGCGAGTACTCCACCGTTAACCTGGCCGTGTCGTCGCGGGTATACTCTGTCTTATCTATATATGCATCTAAGCTCGAAACCTTTGAGTCTTGTTTACTATTCGCCTGACGGTCTTTGTGCGGAAGATTATCTACGGTATATTGATCGGCCACCTCAGAGGGCGATCCAATCATCTTTATTTTTCCATCCTCTAATAATAGCGCTCTGTTGCAGAACCTTTTTACAGCGTCCATGCCGTGCGTAACTAATATAATCGTCTTCTTTTCTTCCTTAAGCTCTTCAAAGTAGTCATAGCATTTTTGCTGAAAAGCGGCATCACCAACAGCCAAAACCTCATCCAACAGAAGAATATCTCCTTTCGCCTGTATCGCTATAGAGAATGCCAGCCTTACCTGCATCCCGCTTGAGTAGTTTTTTAGCTGCTCCTCCATAAAGTCGTGAAGCTCAGCAAAATCAACTATAGATCCGTACATTTTCGCAATTTCATCTCGGCTAAAACCGAGCAAGGCTGCATTTAAATACACATTCTCCTTTCCCGTTAAGTCAGGATTAAACCCAACACCTAGCTCTATAAATGGAACAAGGAGACCGTCCACGGATACGGTTCCCGCATCGGGCGAGTATATGCCCGCAATCGTTTTGAGTAAAGTGCTCTTTCCGCTTCCGTTACGACCAACTATGCCGAAAAATTCTCCTTCTTTTATATCGAAGGATATACCGTTAAGTGGCGTAAAGTTTCGATAACCCTTCTTGCCTTTCGTGATGTTCAAAATTTTTTGTTTTATGCCACTTGCACCATCGAGAGGAATCTTAAATGTCTTCTTTATACCCTCTACTTTAATCACCGTATTGTCGCTACTCATATTAAACATACTCCGCAAATCGCTTAGACTGTCGCCTGAAATATATTATCGCAACAATACACATAGTTATGATAATCAGGAAAGGAACTGCTATTACCCAAGGGGCTAATGCGAGCTGCCATAACGTCTGAGTGTCTCGGGTAATAAACACATAACGTACATCCTGCATCACTTGGGCCACCGGGTTTAATAGAAGAAGCTGAGCGGCGAGCTGGCTCTGATTAGCAACAAGCGAAAGTGGATAAATTATCGGTGTTGCATAAAACGCTCCTTGAATAAAAATGTCCCAAAGATAACTTATGTCTCGGAAAAAAACGTTTACCGCAGAAAGGAAGAATGCAATCGCCAATGCAAAAATATATAACTCAATAATAAGTGGAATTATTAATAACGCGCTCCAGGTAAGTTCGACTCCATTAATAAAAACAAACACCAAAACCACACCAAGGTTGATAAAAAGGTTTATTAAAGATGAGATTGTTCCAGATAAAACAATTATGTAGCGAGGGAAGCTTATTTTTCTAATCAGCGACCCTCGCTGAACAATCGCCTTAAGGCCGTTAGTTGTCGCCTCTGTAAAAAATCGCCACAACACTATACCGAGCAGTAGATAGACTGGAAAATGCTCTATGTCTCTACCAAGCCCAAGAAATTTGTCAAAAACAACATACAGAATTGCAAAAAGAAATAGCGGGTTAAGGATTGACCATAAATATCCAAGCGCTGACGCTTGATACCGCAACTTAAAATCGGTTCGGACAAGTTCTGCTAGAAGTATTCGATTCTTGCGACTAAATATATTAGAAAGTTTCATAAGTTCAGGATTAATTATAAGATAGATGTAGCATTATGACTAGCGTACTCGTTGTTGTACTAAACTGGAACGGAGCTGCAGACACTAAAAAGTGTGTCACTTCTCTTGTAAGTCAGTCCTATAAAAAAATGGATATTCTTGTGGTGGACAATGGTTCGATAGATGATTCTCTTCAAGTTTTGAGTGGGTTAGAAGAAAAGCACAAAAATGTCACAATTATAAGGAATCCCAGGAATCTTGGGTTTGCCGGCGGCGTTAACACTGGAATAAAGTACGCACTCGGCAAAGGCTATGAAGCTGTCGCACTTTTTAATAATGATGCGACTGCTGACAAAAACTGGTTAAGCGAGCTGGTAGAAGAATTTAAACAGCCAAGCACCGTAGCCGTTACGGGTCTTTTGCTGCACGAAAAGGGTAAAACTATCGATAGCACAGGCGATTACTATTCTACCTGGGGTATGCCATTCCCTCGGTCTCGTGGTGAGAAAACATCTCAGGCCCCGGACTCTAGTTTTGTGTTTAGCGCCACCGGTGGCGCAACACTATATAAGACATCTCTCTTTAAAGAAATTGGCCTGTTTGATGAGCGATTTTTTGCATACTACGAAGATGTCGACATTAGCTTTCGAGCGCAACTCGCCGGACATAAGGTATATTACACAAAAAACGCCGTTGCCTATCACAAGCAAGGAGCAACGAGCAAAAAAATTCCTGGCTTTACCGTATACCAAACATTTAAAAACATTCCCCTTTTGTACATAAAGAACGTACCGACAAAACTATTGCTCCCTATTGGCGCCCGTCTTCTTCTGACCTATTGTTTAATGTTTGCGAATGCAGTTCGAAAAGGCTCTGGTGCTTACGCCCTCAAAGGCTGGTTGATGAGTATTTGGCACTTTTGGACGAACAGTCTCTGGGCCCGGTTCAATATTCAACGAAACAAAAAGGTATCTGACGACTATATAAACTCTTTGCTTTGGCACGACCTACCGCCCGACCAGACGGGTGTACGAAAATTCCGTAGTATATTTATAAGGAGTAAATCATGAACATCGTCGTAATTGGTAGTGGATATGTTGGTACAACAGCTGCAGCTATTTTTGCTACTTCTGGTCACAAAGTAACAGCGGTAGACATAGATGAAAAGAAGGTTGCTTCGCTAAACGAGGGTAAAGCTCCGTTTTTTGAAGAGGGGCTCGATAATCTCATTACCGATGCTGTTAAAAACGACGACCTTGTTGCTACCGCGTCGTACGAAGCCGTCGCCTCTGCGGATGTCGTTTTCTCTTGTGTTGGAACCCCCGATAACCCAGATGGCAGCTCGAACCTCACCTACGTTTTCGATGTCGCCAAAAAGGCCGCTGAAGAAATGAAGCCTGGCGCGATTTTTGTCCAAAAGAGCACCGTTCCCGTTGGTACCGGACGAGAGGTGCTGAAACTTTTCCCAGAAACCATATCATACGTGTCGAACCCCGAATTCCTTCGTGAAAGCACTGCTATATACGACACCCTGTTCTTTGACCGTGTTGTTGCTGGTGGAGACGATACCGATGCTTGTAGCACCATTCTTGAGCTTCATGGAACCGTTGAGACTCACGCCAAAGATATTGCAGTTATTTCAGACATCTCAGTTGATATTGATGCTCTCGCAAAACACTCCGGTGAATACGTTACTACGCGACTTGAAAGTGCCGAGCTCATAAAGGTTACCTCAAACGCATTTCTTGCACTCAAAATATCCTTCGCAAACTCTATTGCCCAGCTTGCCGACACAACTCACGCCGATATCGACGAGGTTATGGGTGTTGTTGGAAGTGATGCTCGCATCGGCAAGGCATTTTTCAAGGCTGGACGCGGGTACGGGGGCGGTTGTTTCCCGAAGGACGTTAGCGGACTTATCAGTAGCGCCAAAAGCTTTGGTGTAAACATGCCTATTATGACAGCTGCCAGCGATGTAAATGCAAGTATGCCTTCATATATTATTGAAAGAATAAAAAAGGTGCACAAACTTGAAGGTGTGCCTGTCGCGGTACTCGGTCTTGCGTTCAAAGCGGGGACAAGTGACGCCCGGAAGTCACCGGCCGTTAAACTCGCGAACCTTCTAGTAAAAGAAGGTGCTCACGTTTCTGCATATGACCCACAGGCAAGCGAGGAGGCCGCTCCAGACCTAGATGCCTCTGCTACCCTATGCGAATCAATAGCCTCAGCAGTTAAGGCGGCGAGAATTGTCGTTGTCGCAACCGACTGGCCTGAATTTAAAGACCTCTCCTGGGTTCGGGCGATAAACACGAAACCTCTAGTCGTTGACGCAGTGAACTGCCTTGTACCGAGCGATGTACAGGCCCTTGGCGCTGAATACCTTGGTGTTGGTCGTGGTGTATAAACGACTCACGGTGCTATAATAAAGCGAATGAAAACCGTCTCCATCCTCATCCCCGCCTATAACGAAGAAGAGTCCTTGACTCATCTTTTTACTCGCTTGGCGAACCTGGCGAATAAACTTAAAGACTACGAGTTTGAATTTTTGTTCGTAAATGACGGCAGTAAAGATAAAACCCTCGACATCATCCAAGACTATGCCGAGAAAGACTCGCGGGTTGCCTACATCAACCTATCGCGAAACTTCGGTAAAGAAATTGCCATGATTGCTGGGCTGGACCACGTGAAGGGCGACGCCACGGTTATCATCGATGCCGATCTGCAAGATCCTCCAGAACTCATTCCAAAAATGCTTCACTTCTGGGAAGAAGGCTTCGACGATGTCTACGCTAAACGCGAAACCCGCGACGGTGAGACCTGGCTTAAACAATTTACTTCTAAAATGTACTACCGCACCCTCCAAAGCGTCACCCATATTCCAATTCAGGAAGATACCGGCGACTTCCGCCTGCTTGATCGCCGAGTTGTTGAGGCACTCAAAGAATTCCGCGAGTCGCAGCGAAACACTAAGGCGATGTTTAGCTGGGTTGGTTTTCATAAAAAAGAAATTCTTTATAACCGCGACCCCCGTGTAGCTGGTGAAACTCATTGGAACTACCGTAAACTTATTAACTTAGCTGTTGACGGAATTACATCATTTACCACAGCGCCGCTTCGGGTAGCGACAGTGGCTGGTATGCTTGTGTCGGTTTTTGCCTTCATTTATCTCATATACACTGTTTTAAGCGCTCTGCTGGTTGGCTCCAGCGCCGATGGTTATCCATCCATGATGGCGGTCATATTGTTCCTAGGTGGCGTCCAGTTGCTGTCTCTGGGGATTATTGGAGAGTACGTCGGGCGCATCTTTAACGAAACTAAACAACGACCCCTATATTTGATTGAGGAGTACCACGGTGGCAAACCGTCTCGGCGATCTGCGTCTAAAACACGGCCAAAAGCTTAGGTTCGCCATTGTCGGTGGGGCAAACACCGCCCTCGACTTCGTCCTGCTTTTTGCATTAACCGCTCTCGGGCTTGATAAAATACCGGCGAACTACGTATCGACCTCTGTCGCCCTCGTGTTTAGTTTCTTCGTTAACAAGTCTTTCACCTTTCGTTCTAAAGACGGCAACGCCCGTAAACAATTTGTTCTTTTCCTAGTCATTACCCTCTTCGGCCTGTGGGTCTTGCAGCCACTTGTTATTCTCGGTATCGACCAACTCTTCGTCGGCTCCGCCTGGTCTGAAACGGTTGTCTTGTTCGTCGCGAAGCTCTTAGCGACCATTGTGTCGCTAGTGTGGAACTACCTGCTTTACTCGAAGTTGGTGTTTAAAAAGTAATAAACATTCTTTTGTCATACTGTTATGTATGGCAGTTATAATTATTCCTCCTGGACTTAAGCCACGGCCATCCGAACGAGAGCGCGAGATCGCTTCGCTTATTGCTGCACACTTTGGGTCACCTGTTGAGTTCCTTGTCCCTAGAAATAGCTATAAACAAAAGACGCCTGACGTCATTGTTAAAGGTTTACTCTGGGAGGTTAAAGCTCCGGTCGGATCCTCGTTGCGAAGTACTGTCAAGAAACAGCTTAAGCTCGGGTTAAAACAGTCTGAAAATATAATTATATCCGGATTATACATAAAGATTAGCGATGACGTTGTTATTAAACAGTTACGTCGTGAGTTAATTGGGCACAAGAAGGCTCGGAGAATCATTTATATCACAAAGCAAAACGAGATCATTCAAGTACTTTTTAAGAATTAATGTGGTAAAATAACAGTGTCAAGGAGGACGTAGCCTTGAAGACAGGGAAGACCAGGCAGGCCGGACGGCCAGTCGAAGGAGTATCCCTGCACAAAATTATTGAGAAGCGTTTGTTGCGCTTCTCTTTTTTATATATACTGATGTCATGGCACATATCGCAATTGACGCGCGTATTATAAGCTCCTCAACCGGGCGCTACGTCGAGCGTCTTGTCACCTATCTTCAAGATGTCGACACGAAGAATAAGTATTCCATATTAGTGCGCGAGAAAGATCGCGACTACTGGAAACCAAAAAGCCCAAACTTTGAAGTATTGGTTGCCGAATATGACCAATATTCCTTCGCTGAACAGCTTGGCTTTTATGTATTTATTAAAAAACTCCGCGCTGACCTGGTTCACTTTTGTATGCCTCAGCAACCTATTCTCTATAACGGTCCAAAGGTAACCACCTTTCACGACCTTAGCCTGCTTAACACCTACAACACCGATAAAAACTGGTTTATTTACCACGCCAAACAGGCCGTTGGCCGCAAGGTTTTCAAGAAAGTGGCCGAGAGCAATGACCAAATTATCGCCATTAGCGACTACACGAAGAACGACCTGCTCGAAACCTTCCCTACTGTTGACGAGAAAAAGATTACCACTATCTACGAGGCTTCAGATGTTGGCCAGGTCGCCCCAAGAAAATATTCATTACCTTTCAAAAATTATATTCTTTACGTCGGGTCTCAGTCTGATTATAAGAACATCTCCCGTTTAACAGATGCCCACCAGGTGCTGCTAGCAAAATATCCGAAGCTTGGCCTCGTTTTGGCCGGTAAGAAGAACGCTGCTGCCTTAAAGACCGAAGCCCACGTTATGAAGCGAAAGTATAAAAACGTCGTCTTCACCGATTTTGTCGATGACCGTGAACTTTCGTGGCTATATAGCCACGCCGACGCCTACGTCTTCCCGTCACTCATGGAGGGTTTTGGTCTGCCAGGTCTAGAAGCTATGGAACACGGCACACCCGTAGTGAGCAGTAACGCAACTTGTCTTCCAGAAGTATATGGCCAAGCGGCTCACTATTTCACACCCACCGACACTAGTGATATGGCCGACGCTATCGACCAAGTGCTGGCCGATGAAAAACTTCGTACCCGACTTTCAAAAGCTGGTTTTAAACAAATCAAGAAATATTCGTGGAAAAAGATGGCTTCACAGACCCACAAAGTCTACGAGTCGGTGCTTAAGAACTTGCCTGAACAATCGTAATACGACGATCACGACCTTCGCCCTCTGAAAAAGTGCGAATATCTGAATATTCCATAGCTGTTTGGTGAACAATCCGTCTATCGGCGGCGTTAAGATTTTCAACGTGTGAGTTTCCGGTTGTGCGGACTTCTTCAATCCATTCTCGTGTTTGGGCAGCAAGTCGTTCGGCGCGCTGCTTCTTATAGTCAGCAACGTCTAGGTTAACTCGGGTTAATGCGGCTTCTTTATTGCGAAGAACGGTTGAGACCAAGTACTGCAAACTTCGGAGCGTCTCCGCTCCACGGCCAATAAGAATACTACTAGCGTCGGTTGGCGGGATGGAGATTTCTATGACGTCGTCCTCGACCGTGACCGAAACATCGGTATTCACGCCGAAAAAGGTAAGAAGGTCTGCAACGTAGGTTTGAGCGAACTCTACCGATTGTTCTTTATTCATAAAAACTCCTTATTTACGACGGGTGTCTTTGGCAGAAATACGGGTTATTCGCTCGGTCGATACAGTCTTGGCTTCCTGGGCTTGTTTAGCCCGAGCCTTGGCTGTCGCTTTCTTGCCTTGTTCTTTCTTTATAGCACTTTCTGCTATGTCTTCCAACTCTTCTGTGTCTTTCTTTAACAGGAAATGCTGTTGAATAGCAGCAAAGGCGTTAGAGGTAACGTAGTAAAGGCCGACCCCTCCTGGAAGACTCAACATAACGAAGAACATAAAAACCGGCAGAATCTTAATCATTTTACTCATCATAACGGCGTTGAGTTCGGCTTGGTCTGGTTGTTTTCCATCGCCAGCTTCAGCCAGTACATCGCGTAGGCGCTTACTTGAGGTTTGTGGGTTGGTTTGTTTTGAAATAATATACTGAGTTACCGCCGCCAGTACCGCTAGTAGAAGAAGGAAAATACTTACCCCTTCAGCAGTTATTGCCCGGCCCGTAAGGTCAACTAGTCCTAGGAAGTGAGTATGGAAACTATCGGGGTTGGCAACAAGGTCGCGAATTGGGCCAAATTGTTGCATGAATCCGTAGGTAAACTCTTCAATCTGCTCGCGGTGAGAGGTGAACACTTGTATAACCTGGAAAAGGGCAATAAAAATAGGCAGTTGAATAAGTAGCATAAGAATAGAACGGAACGGTTTTACCCCATGTTTTTTATATAACTCGAGCATTTTCATGCCCTCAACTTGCCTATTTCCTTTTGCGGCTTTTTTAATCTTTACCAATTCTGGCTGTAGTTTGCGCATTGCTTTTACTTGGTGAAGTTGTTTCACCACAAGTGGCCACATAGCGAAACGAATAATAATAGTAAACAGAATAACAGCAACACCAAAGTCGCCAAAAATTCCATACAACCCAAGAAGCAGGTTAAAAACTGGTTGCACAATTAATAGTTCAAAGATATTCACAGACAATTCTCCGCAGATGTTATTTGTCTATAAGTATATCAGTTTTTTGAAGCTTTATGTAGGCCGGCCTTCTCGAGAAGCTGGTCGAGGTGAGCCGAAAGCTCACTATATGGCATATTTCGTAGCTCTGACGACGTCACAATAAGTACAATATCGTGAACATTTTTAATTTCTGGAAGCTTATGACGCATATACTCATATAGCCGCCGCCGAATTCTATTTCTTCCAACTGCGCTTTTTAATACTTTTTTACTAACCACAACAGAAACACGCGAGTGTTTTCGCCTGGCGTTTTCGGTTGCTTTAATTGTCAGTAATTGCGATCGGACCGCTTTACCGTTTGTGTAGACATACCGAAGGCTGCCGTGTCCGTGAAATCTGAAGAGTGATGAAATCATATGTCTAGTATACAGAAATACCGCCACGTGGCGGTACCCTGATTATTTTTCGGTAAATTAAACCGACAGTTTTGCGCGACCCTTTAGGCGGCGACGCTTTAAAACAAGTCGTCCGGCCTTTGATGCAACGCGGGCTCGGAAGCCGTGAGTTCGGGCGCGGTGACGGGTGTGTGGTTGATGTGTTCGCTTTGGCATATCAGCCCATTATATATCTTTTACCCCTGTTTTTCAAGGTATAACTGTTGATTTTATCTTAAAAACTTGTCTGGTTACATAAACTATCCCCAGATGAGAGGTGTTTATCCACACATTTAACAGGGGTGGTGTTTTGTTGTGTATAACTCAACCACCAGTCGACCCTCTTTTTATATAACACTGTTATGGTTGTGGAAAACTCTTTATATCCGTATAGTAGAGAGTACTATCGTTCACACATATGAGGGGAATATGCAAAGAGACGTTGATACATTATGGCATAGTATTTTAGGTGAGGCGCAGGTTGTATTATCTGCTGCCCGCTATGGTGCCTTTTGGTCTAACTTAAAACTCATCCAATACGATGACGAAGAGGCAGTGTTTGAAGTAATAAGTGTCTTTGCAAAAGCTCAGTTCGAAAAGAAAGAGCACGTCTACCTTCGTGAACTGCTCGAGAAAAACGGCGTTAAATCAAAACAACTCACCTTCCATGTCCAGTCTTCCGGTGCTCGACTTCGAGTAAGTCGCGAAACGACAAACGAAGTTGTAAGTAGTGCGCCTGTACGTCAGCAATCATCCTCACCTATATCAACATCGTCGCTCGCACAAAGTGGGCTTAACCCACGCTATACTTTTGATAGTTTTATTGTCGGTTCAAGCAACGATCTTGCGTATGCTGCTAGCCAGGGTGTTGCATCTAACCCAGGCACGAAATACAACCCGCTTTATTTCTATGGTGGTGTTGGTCTTGGTAAAACTCACCTTATGCAGGCGGTTGGTAATGAAATCGTTAAAAACAACCCTGGCGCTCGTGTCGTCTACGTTTCAATGGAAACTTTTGGAAATGAATTCCTTGAGTATATTCGTTTTAAAAAGAAGGGTTTCTCTGAAAAGTACCGGAGCGCCGATGTTTTAATTGTTGACGATATGCAGTTTATTACTGGGAAAGAAAAGACCCAAGAAGAATTTTTTCACACCTTTAACTTCCTTCATCAGAATAATAAGCAAATTATTATCAGTAGTGATAAACCGCCGCGAAGTATTCCAACGCTTACCGAACGTCTCCGAAGTCGTTTTGAAATGGGAATGGCTATTGATATTCAAATGCCAGACTTTGAAACCCGCTGTGCAATTATTGCCTCGAAGGCTGGGTTGCTTGATATAACACTCGATCAAGAGGTGGTTGAATACCTAGCAACACATATAAAAACAAATATTCGTGAGCTTGAGGGTATATTAAACCAAATTCTAGCCCACGCAGAGCTTCATAACGTCACACCAGACCTTGCAATGGCCGAGGGTGTTGTTGGAAACGTTCGTCTTTCTCGACCACACCATATAACAAGTAAGCGGGTGCTTGATATAACCGCTAAACACTTCCAATTAAAGATGGATGAGCTGTGTGGAAGTAAGCGCGATAAGCATATTGTCGTGCCTCGCCAAATTGCTATGTATTTACTTAGAAGCGAGTTGAAGTTAAGTTTTCCTAAAATAGCTCACGAATTGGGTCGCAAAGATCATACTACAGCGATACACTCAGTTGAGAAGATAGAAAAAGCCATAAAACTTGATGTTATTGTTCGTGAGCAAGTGCACTCAATTCAGGAGAAATTGTATGTCTAATGGCTGGGTAAAAAATGTGTACAGCTTGCGAACGAGTAGCGGTATTTGGAGTGGAGAGTTGTACCCAATTCACACTACCCGCCTTATAAGCCTATTAAAAACCAATGGACAACTAGTTAATTATTCACTAACTATACGACGGTTGTCCTCGACCTTTTCCACGATAAAATTTACCGTTTTACATCTGTTAAAACCCAAGTTATACCTATTTTCCACACCACCTACTATAACGAAAACGATACAAAAAAACTTAAATCATTCATAATAAGAAACGAGGGTATTTTATGGAACTAACAGTCACACAAGAAAATTTTGCGCGAGCTTTGTCTGCAGTAGGCCGAGTTGCAAGTGCACGAACACAGCTTCCAATACTTAGTAACATTCTTCTTCGTACAGACGGAAACCGACTTCTTATTGCTGCAACAAACTTAGAAATTGCAACTACTCAATACATTGGTGCAAAAATTGCTAAGCCTGGCGCCATTACGGTCCCCGCTCGTCTTATTTCTGAATTTGTAAGCAGCCTTCCAAAAGAATCAATCGACATTAAAGTTGTAAAAGATTCTATTCATCTTTCAAGCGGTAACTATAAATCGGTTATTAATGGTGTTATTGCTGATGATTTCCCAGAGTTACCAACAATTGATGAGTCTGGATCGGTTAGATATGAACTAAACGCTGAAGAATTTAAACAAGCCGTATCTCAAACAGTTATTACTACAAGTACAGATTCGACTCGCCCTGTTCTTACAGGTGTTTACTGGCATTCACACGAAGGTTATATTTACCTAGCTGCAACTGATGGTTATAGGCTTTCCGAACGAAAATTAGTTAAAACAGAAAGTGAAGTTTCGGCTATTATACCAACTCAAACCCTTCAAGAAGTACTCAGAACCCTTACCGAAGGTTCAGAAACAATTGATATTTTGTTCGATGATAGCCAGGTGCGCTTTCGTATTCACGAAGCAGAGGTTATTAGCCGGCTTATAGATGGTAAATTCCCCGACTACAGACAACTAATACCTAGTAAATCTGACACTCATGCTGTTATAAACAAGCAAGAATTTGTTCGAGTAACAAAAATAGCTGGTCTATTTGCCCGAGATTCTGGTGGAAGCGTCACTATGACGGTTGATGGTGATAAAAAATCTATCTCGCTTCACTCTATTGCTTCAGAGCTTGGTGAAAACACCTCTGAGCTTACTGCAGATATTACAGGTGGTGGACAAATTACGCTTAACTCGCGATATCTCTCTGAGGCACTAAGTGTTTTTGACGCCGATACAATTGAAATTGGGTTCAACGGTAAACTTTCACCATGCATTATTAAATCAACCGACAAGAAAACCAATTACTATCACGTGATTATGCCCTTGAAGAGTTAGTATTATGACGCACATTAAGCGGCTAACAGTTACCTCGTTTCGCTCTCATAAAATAAAAAAGACTTTATTTAACCCCAAAACAACGATAGTTTTAGGAAAGAACGGCGTTGGAAAAACCTCCCTTCTTGAGGCGGTTTATATTGCCCTCAGAGGAACATCTTTTAAAGGTACAGACACCGACATAGTAAAAAAGGGTACTAAGTGGTGGCGAGTTGAGGTTGAGATGGATGATGGTTCTATCCGAGCAGTCTTTTTTGACACCGAAAAACCGAACAAACGGAAGGAAGTTGTTATTAATGGTAAGAAATCGAACAGATTATTACCAAAAGATATGTATCCGGTGGTTCTTTTCGAGCCAGATGATTTACAGCTACTCCATGGGTCGCCAACCCGCCGACGAGCCTATATAGACACTTTTATATCCCAAATAGACCCGTTATACACAAAAATTATTCATAAATATGAACGGGCTCTAAAACAAAGAAACGCCTTACTAAAACAAGGTATAAGGAACCAAGCTGAATATTTTGCTTGGAATATTGCGCTAAGCGAGTATGGAGCCTCAATTATCGCCAGGCGAGAACGAGTTATTAATATAATAAATAAAACACTAACCTCAACCTACCGATCCATATCGAACAATAAAGATACTGTCGCTCTCCACACAAACTACACCGAAAAAGAATATACTGCCGACAAACTTCTCGAAGACCTAGATGATTCTTTCGATAAAGACCTTCATATAAAGCACACAACGACCGGACCACACCGACACGACATCGAATACATCTATAACCACTCACCCGCCCTAACGACCGCCTCACGCGGCGAGGTGCGAACAATCATATTATCTCTAAAGTTTATAGAAGCTGAAATTATTGAAGAGATTACCAATAAGAAACCGATTATCTTACTTGACGATGTATACTCCGAACTTGATCAGTATCGGCAGAAACAACTTTTATCGCTAAAAAATCAAACAATTATTAGCACAACAGAGGTACCAGACACGTATACCGGCAAAAAAACTAATATAAAGATGATTCGACTATAGTATACGTAATTGTATAGTTTTCAGTATTGATACTTTTTAACGAAAAATATTCTTCAACCTGCTTTTTATACACCGAAAGCGCAGCATCCCTGTCGCCTCGCATATCGGCAGCCGTAAGGAATACCTCAACATTTACATCGACAATACTACTTCCATCAGCCCTCACCCTAGTCATATCTGGAGTTATTTTATAACTAAGGGTTGAGTGCGGAATATGTTCAAGAATTGGGTCGGAACGGAGCTCTGTGGTTTCGTCTTGCTCCTCCAGGGCGCGCTCTAATTGTTCACCGTCGGTTAAATCATCTGTTAATACAACGTCGAATTGAAATGAATCTAATTTATATCCATCAACACTCTCAATTTGCTGAAGTTCTATAGAAAGTGTTTCATACTCCACGATATCGTTAATAAAAAGACGTACAGATGATTTATTAATTTCATATGAAGCGAGAATAGAAGAATTTGGTGAAATTTTTACAAATCCAACACTCTTTAAATCTTTATTAAAAGATATGTCGATAAATTGCGAGAACCGAGATGTGTTGTTTGGACTGGGGGTTATGCCGGTATTAAAAAAAGTAAACAACTGAATATACGCAATAATCAAAGCAACTAACCCAACAGGAATAAGTGTGTAGAGTAACATTTTTTTACGCGGTCGAGATGTATCCATATATTACCCCTTTATTGTAACGAAACCATTTGTTTGACTATTTAATAAGTAATCGTACGTATATTCAGTGACTTTACTGGTATTAAAACTAGACGCGCCGTCAACACCGCCGTATCCCTGATTTCCACCAATAGTTGTAATTGTAGTACCATCAATTGCCACAACAATATGTGTATGGCTCACGCCGTTCTTTTGAATAACAATATCACCAATTTTTGGAGTATAACCCTGCTTGTCATAATAGGTGAACTTTTCATTACTTTGACCAATAGATTTAAGGCTATCAACAAGCGGAACGGCACCATTATTTCCATCTACAATTGGGTAACCGGCTTTGTTGTAAACCCAACTTACAAACCAAGCGCACCAGTTACCCGAAGCACCGTTCGTATATTTTTGGTAGTCAGTGCCGTTTCCTTTAAGTGTCCCCGCGTCCCATAAAGCAAGTTCTTCCCTGGCAATTGAAACAACTTTTTCTGCAGTCGAACCAGCTAGGCCACAACCAACACCCGTACTGTTTGTAAGGGCTGCATAAATAACATAGGCACCGTAATCATTGTTTGCGGGATATTCTATTTGTCCGCCATCTTCTTTAATTTGTCCCCAAGTCCTATCACTAGATGGAAGCGCCGAAGGGTCTCGCCTTGCCTCTATTTTATTTACTACATACGGCGAACCTTCGTAGCCTTCGCTAAACCCAAGAGCCTCAGCCTGAGCCTTATACGCCGCCGCCCGACCGTTATAACCAAAGAAGGCATCTTTTACAGCTGCAACATCACCAGAAAGAAGCGATAAACTTGTTTTGCCTTTTATGAATGCGGCAGCCCATTTTGACTGTTCAAGGAATGACTCTTGGGTAACTTGCCCTGGCGGATATTTGTCTGTATCTTTTGCGGAAAAATCTTGATATAACCCCTGACCATTGGCTGGGTTTACGAGCTGGAGTCCAGTTTCGCGAAGGTGAAGCACAGCAAGCATTTGCCATGGTATGCCAGCCTCCTTCGCGGCAGTTTCATACACCGATTGATTGGTTGCTATTTGTTTTTTCTGAGCATCACTGAGTATCTCAAGACCGTTATAATCGCGGCCGGCATTAATAAGTGAACCATTAACACAGGTTGAAGATTCTGGGTTATAAAATAAGATATTATTACTTGAATAAAACTCCTCGTCGTACGCATAAACAGGAATAGTAAGGAAATTTAACGCGAGAACAAGCGAGGCAATGAAACTAAAGATTTTCATATATAACATTCTCCGCCTTACTTTCAAGAACAGCTACTCTTGCCGACGGTGCAACGAGTTTGGTTATTTCATCAACTGTGTAATAGTCGAATGGATCAATAACTAATTCGGGGTCGTAGTCTTTATGAGTATACACAACCGCAATTGCTGAAACGGTTTGCAGAGGCTCGTCTTCATTACCGTCAAGGTGTTGATCGGGACGACTTATTAATACCTTAGCAATGTGCCACTCGTCGTTAAAGCTTTGTATATCGCCTCGTATTTCGACCAACCGACCTTCAGCACCAGCCTCAAAAGCGTCCTTACCAATAAGCTCGTTTAACCGTTCTTTCGATAATGTTTCCTGGTCGCCCGGTTGGCTAAATAAAGCAATTATACCAATAATAGTAAGTGTTGAAATAAATACAACAACAATAGCTAGGAAGAGTCTTTTGTTCATCCCTTTACCCCGATATGTATGTGGGGCGTAACACCTACGCCATCATCAACAAACACATTACAGCTAGTGCCAGTAACCTCTACTGTTTTTACATAAGTTGCATTCGGTACACCAATTTGACATGAACTAGATTGAATAGTATTCGCAACCTCTATAAGAAAGGTGCGTATTGTGTTATCAACGGCGCTGAAGCTTGGGATACGAACACCATTAATACCAACGCTACCCGAAAAGTCTATCGCTTCCCCGTTTGTGTGCCAACTATAGACACCAGCACCAATACTTAATGGCGAACGTTGGAATGATGAAATGGTAAACGTATTTTTTTCACCAAGTGCCGCAACAACGGCTAGTACCTTGTCTGAAACGTTTGTTTTTGAGCCTGAAGCTACTTGATTGATTTGACCAGTTCGGTCGCTAACATTGGTATTATCTTTTATCATAGTTGCAAGCTCTTGTTTTGTGCCAGTTGGAAGTGGTGTGGCGGTTGAGGTGTTTGTAGATGTAGTTTCTTGCACCTCTTCATCCTCACCGTTTATCGACTGAATCATTTGGTAGTCAAGAAGGAACACAGGAATAGCAGTAAGTGCGCGCTGGCTTGGTGTGCCTTGAGGTGTAATTGTGGTTGCTTCTCCGTCTGTATCGTCAACCACTCCCCCGCTAGCACAGGTTTTAATAGTTTCACCTTCGGCATTAACACTGTTGGTACATACGGACAACTCTGTGATGTTAGTGTCGGGCGTAGAGTCATCTATCATACAGCCGGCCGTGTTAAATAAGTAGTCCCCTGATGTTGGGTCGCCACAGGCTTCGATGTAGTCAGTAAGAGGTGTTTCACTTTTTATATATCCAAGTGCAATAAGATCGTCGATAGTTGCGTTATCTGGAATATCTATATCAAGCCCTTCATCGATCCAGCCTTCACTAGCCATTAAATCAACTGCCTCAGACGTCTCCATATTTAATTGGCCGTCAGTCATACCGGTGCATGGAAGCCCGGCTACGTTTACCGCAGGTGTTGTGTTACCTTCGAGTGAACCAGTACCTAATTCAAACTCATCTGCATATCCACAATAGCTAGACGAATATCCGGTTGCGGCACTGGCGTTATTCGCGAAAGATAACGACGCTACTGAAAAAATATTTGATACTATTGATTGAAAATTATTATTGTAAGCTCCACTTGAAATCATCGAAAACTGTAGATTATTCATAATACTACCCAGGAAGGTATATTTACTCGATGTGTCAAAAGGACTAAGTGAGGCGATGTCCATTTCTCGCTGAAAGGCCTCATTTTCTTTTCGAGCAGATTCAAATGCTACCGCTTGGTCGACGCTTAAGGTTGGTAGGTTTCTAGACATACCGCCAGCCGAGAAAAACGCCGCCGAAGAAATACCAAGAATATCACCCAACTCCTCGCCTTCTGCTTGAGGAATTGCGTCGTTTTCGGCAACCTCTTTAATAACTTCCTCACTCACAGAAGCAATAATTCCAGGAACAACCTGCTGCAGAGCAGCCATAAGGGCAAATGATCCAACAATTTTTATAACCCCACCAATAATAGTTGCCGATGCAGCCACGGTGACAGCGGCGTCGGCGGCGGCCGCTGAATACATTGCAGCCGGGCTCATTATGACGTTACATGATTCCTTGGTCTCGTTGTCGACATTTTGCGCACCGCTAAAGAAACCGCTTTTTAAAACTCCATAACCAGGCGTGAACTTTGTCGATACGGCCGGCTTACCTTTATTTACGCCAATCGCAGCAAGTAATATAGCCGAGTCGAGCGCTGAAGTCATTTTGCCATCACTCTCACGGGGTGTTTGAGTGGTTAAAGTGGTTCCCACTGCGTTCATGTCGTCCCCTGAAAACCCAGAACCAACTCCCGCAGCTTTTGCTTTTGAACCAGGAGACAACACGATATCCATTGCGAAAGGTAGTATTTGCGCAAGCTGAACCGCCGCGACGCCCGCCGCGACATATCCAGGTGCCTTCACGGCCATGCAGCCTGCTACAGCGGTAGTATACGCGACGCCACCCCTGCCCGCCTTCTTCATTTGCGATCGGGCTTTTGCGTTTATATTATCTTTTACACCAGAAACAGCCTCAAGCCCCGGAATATTTGCACGAAGCTTCTCCATTGTTGCTGCGTATCGAGTTTTTCCATCCGTTGTTGAGTGTTTTCCATCGGCTATTCCGCCAGACCGTGTCAGACCAAACTTGTTATAGAACTTTTTCGTTATATGATTACCAATCCACGCTTTAACGCGCATATTAAAAGCGCCACGTGCTCCGAGTACACTCGAGGCTAGTTTTCGGTTTTCTGGTTGAGAGAGGAAGCCGCGTAAGTCCTTGGCTTGAACCGTCCTACCGTCGCTGAACGTGTATGCTGTCGGATTTTTCGATGGGTAACCCGTTCGTTTACCATCATAGCCGACCGCCTTGACGCCCTTCTTATCAAGTTTGTAAAGAGCGCTGTTAGATATTCGGCCCATCTTACAGCGGATAGACTTTTTGCTATTATTTGCACAAATAGGATCTTCGGATGACATATTTCCAAACGCCTTCATAAAACGTCGTTCCATAGTTGTAGACGTTGAGTCATTCGTCGAGACCATGTTTTCCATGAGGTTGATGACAAGACTGGCTGGGCCGAAGAAGCTAGCTAGTAACCCGCCACTGACACCGAAAACACCAATAAGCCCAAGAATACCTTTTCGTTTTCTGGCCTGCCCGAGCGCTTGAAGTGCTATATTCTTTTTTTCCGACTGGTTGTCTTCTGAGGTTACATTATTTGTCCAATTAGCACCTCCACCGCCCTCCACTTCGTTAAGTTTTTTTGAGGCGTCTACTTCACTGTCGTTGAGTTCATTGGTGGCGTTGGTTGGATCGTTCGCAAAAGCTTCGGCCTGATCAACCCCAGCATCGGTATAGGCCGATTTATAATGCTGTTGCGACGGATTAATTTGATCGTCAACTTCTTTTTGGCTGCCGGGTCTAAATAGTGCTGACATAGATAATCCTATTATACCTCAGCAGATAGGCTCTTAGGCTCTGGTCGAGGCTTCTCTTCTCCTGGGTTCGTGGTAATAAGTTTTGTTTCTGTTTGGCTGGCTTGAATTTGAATGTGGACATGGCTTTGACCGGCAAAGAACAGCCCTTGGCCAATTGGGAAGTTGGCGAGCCGCTTCTTTTCTTCGTCGGTAAGCTTAAAGACATCAGATAATACATCAACGGCGCTTGGGGACTGTTTAAGTAGAAGCTGCATAGAGCTGTTGGCAACGATTGCTCGGCCCATTTTACTGCTCATAAAGTCTTCAACGTCCTGGGTGATGGTTGTGAGGCCGAGTTGATACTTGCGCGCGCGCTTGGCGAGACTAAACAGGAAGTTTGCCGAATCGTCGTATTTCATAAGCTCCCAGGCCTCGTCGACAATTAGCATGCGCTTCTTTTTGTCGGTCCGGGTAATGTTCCAAATGTGGCTAAGGACAATGTACATAGCGACAGGACGGAGTTCGTCTTCAAGGTCGCGTATGTTAAATACAACCATTGGGTTATTAATATCGATGTTTGACTGTTGGCTAAAGATACCCGCAAATGTTCCAGTGGTGTACTTTCGAAGACGCTGTGCAAGTGCTGGTCCACTACCGCCCATATGAAGCAAGGTGTCGTATAGGTCACTAATAACTGGCGGTGGTGAGTTGTGTGTTAGTGGGTCACTGGTAATACCGACACGGGCGTAGGTATCAATTAGTGCTTGGTCAAGGTCAGCCTCTTCGGCTGGAGTAAGCGCGACAACTGGTGCTCCGCCAGTAGTTGAGGTTTGTGAGCCGCCTAACATAAGGCGGAATAGCCCGTGCAGGGTCACCAAGTTAGCTCGAAGCGCATCATCGGCCTCGTCGCTGTCTATAACCCGCGGTAAGTCAAATGGGTTAATGCGTGTTTGTGAGTTGAGGCTTAGTCGAATATAGGCACCGCCTACCGCTTCGGAAAGCTTTTGGTATTCATTTTCAGGGTCGACAATAATAATTTCAGAACCAAGCATCATGCTTCGGAGGGCTTCAAGCTTTACGGCAAATGATTTACCAGCACCAGACTTTGCAAAGACCACCATGTTGGCATTTTCAAGTTTGAATCTATCGAAAATAACCAAGCCGTTGTTGTGCATGTTGATGCCGTATAAAATGCCGGTATTGTCAGTTAGGTCAGCACTGGTGAACGGAAAGCTCGTGCTGATGGCGCCAGTGTTCATGTTACGACGAATTTGCAACTGGTCGGCCATTTGCGGTAGTGAACTATTAAGTCCCTGCTCTTGCTGAGACGAGGCAACTTTACTGAACACCATTTGCTGGCCGAAGAGGGTTTCAATTTTTTGTTGCATAAAATTAAGTTCATCCATACTGTCTGCGTATAAAGTAACGTATAGACCGAAACGGAAGAATCGCTCAGAGCCCACTTGAATTTGGTCTCGAAGTTCCTCGGCATCATTAATAGCCGCTTCAAGCCCTGGGTCGCGAGTTCGTCCCTTTTCACTATTTATTGATGCGCTTGCCTCGAGCTGCGTCACCTTCTTACGGAGGTTATTCAGGACAACCTGGCTTTCGACAGGGTAAATGTATATGCTAACATCGAGCACTTCATCAATGTTAATTAGCGAACTAAGCCACCCTGTGTAAATTTGTCGCGGATACCCGTACACATATATAGTTCGGCCGTATTTTGTTCCAAGTCGGAAATAAGACGAGTGAATTTCAAGGCTACTTGGTGCAATAAGGTCGCGTAGCGTCGAAACACCTTTGAGAAAGGCCTGCTCAACTTCACTTTGTTCTTTTGCTCGTTGCTCTGCAGCAATATCAACCGCTGAAGTTCGCTTAGCCATTATGACTCCTCCTTGTTCGCCGGATTTTGCCCACTACCCTTTTTTACGTAGGTTGTCGCAACGTTGTTGAAGTCTCCGAGCGGCTGCCGAAGTGCAGTATCGGGATTGTAGGCGCTATACATAAGCTCCCCAAGCGATTTTGTCTCAAGCTGGACGCTCTGTACCCCTATTTGGTATAAACCAGACATGACGGTATCTACCCTGTTCTTTATTTCATCTTTTGCTTTTTGGTAGGCTGCAGGGTCGATTTTTGTAATGGTGTGTTTTGGTTGAGCGAATAATTTTCCAAAAAAGCCCTTACCCTGTTCAACAAGGTTTGCGGCATCCCCGGCTGGGAAATACGGAACGGTAATGTAAAACGTTTTCTCCATAATGTTCGCCTCTTCAGCCAGAATATCAATAAAGTTTATGTAGTCATCCATAAGCACACCAAGCAGCATGTTGTCTTGTGTTCGTCGTGTTTCAACGAGGCGTTCTATATATGGTCCGATGTCAATGCGCTGTGATCTAACTAGAATTTGAATTGGGAAAGATAGTGAGTTAAGGAAGTTTTGGTAGCTAAATTCGACACCGTCTCGTTCCCTATCGCTCATAAGATCAAAGTTGATTGAGGTACAAGCGACTACTGCACGGAATGAGCCATCGAGCATAATAAGCATATTGTCTCGAATTTCCGAGAAAAGAAGCGAGCTTTGAGTTGAGTTCGGGTTCTTCGGTGTCGGTTTTGTTGCTTGCTGCGGAGTTGCTTGCTGTGGCGCTACGCGTTGCGGTTGAGGCGCCTGGGGCTGCGGTGTTTGCGCTGGTGGAATAGACCCAGAAGGAGAAGGGTTCTGTGTTGTTGAAAAAGGATCAAACGGCTGCATGTGTTAGGGGTTCCCACTTCTTAAAGTTTCTGATTATCGCAGAGAAAGAAATGCTTCATCCTCCGTAGACACTTTTTTGTTGAGGCGACTTGCCTCTTTCCCAAGCGTTTCTACCGATATATCAGAGTTGGTTGCAAGGTTCATTATATCAGCAGTAGGGGGTGTCTCGCTAGTGCTTGATTGTTGCGGCTCCGGCTGGGGCGGTTGCGCTTGAGCCGGTGCTGGTTTTGGAGCCAGCTCACTAGCCAGGTCGACAACAGGTGCGTTTGTGTCGCCGAGGTCGTGTATTGGTTGAATTATTTTCTGATGGATATCATCGACTACGGGCTCTGGCTGTTGTAGCTCTGTCGCCGCCGGCGGAAACGGGTTTGGCGCTGGTTGAGATTGCTGGGTTGGCTGAGGGGCTGTTGCTGCTGGTTGCTGCTGGGGCTGAACCTGTGGCTGTGGAGTAAGTGCTGAGCGCATTTTATCAAGCGCTTCCTTTTTAGACTTCTCGGCTCGTTGTCCCATTAAGTATTCAATAGATTGTCCAACAGTGTTGTTTGCATCGAGAATATCTTCGGTGTTTTGGGCATCATAGAAAACGTCTGAAATCATGGCGCTGTTTGGCGTGGTGCCAGCTCCGCGAATAGCCCACCCACCCGAGTCGACTATATTAGCAAGGTACCCAAGCCGCTGTTCCGCTTCACTGCCAGATAGGTCTTTCACGCGGCTTTCTTCGGTTGTTTTTGGGGCAGACACCTCAATAAGTGTCTCCACGCCTTCCGGATCCCAGAAGCGTTTGTGTGGCTTAAGGAAGAATGAAACAATTGCTGCTAGGTAGATTTCCATGGGCTGATCTTTTCGGAGTGGTAGTGCTAACGCCCCAAAAAGGAGAATAATGGGAAGAGGAATAATTGCCAGAACGATAAATATTTGAGCTAAGCCCCACGCCAAAGCGCCTGCGAGCGCAACAACAATAAGATATATGAATTGACGAAAACTAAACGGACCAATGAGCTTGTCATCAGCTTCGACGTCTTGGGGGACTTTATATGAACTGGGCATACTGCTTATAGTATATCAGTCAAGAGGGTCCTTGCATAAAATGCAAAAAAGCCGTACGATTTTAATAGATATGAAAAAACAAACAACACTTTTGACACTTGCCGGGGCGACACTCGCCTTCTCTGCGTTTTTTGTAAGTACCCCTGTTTACGCCGCTGAATGTGCGGGCACGAGTACTGCAATTATTGAGTGTGAAGACACGGGCGCAGACGGTATCGAGGGCACCGGCCTCTGGGGTCTCCTTTTGCTAGCTATTAATATTCTCACCGGCGGTGTTGGCGTTGCGGCAATTGGTGGAATTGTCTATGCGTCAATTCTCTACACTTCTGCGGGAGGAAACCAAGAACAAGTCAAGAAAGCTAGAGGTATAATCACGAACGTCGTTATTGGAGTTGTCGCATTCGCATTAATGTACGCCTTACTCAACTTTATTATTCCGGGCGGAGTGTTCGCGTGAGACAGAAAATAACATCTGCGCTTCTTGGCCTTAGCTTCATCTTTCTTGTCGCTGCACCTGTGACGACAGTTATAACACCAGAGCCGGTTTCTGCTGCCTGCGGTGAGCGTGTCCTGGGGTTCCCGTATTGGTACAGGGGTATCGTTGATGCCGACTGTAATATTGTCTCCCCTGCTGGTGATCTTCCTGGATTCATTACGACCATTGCCCTTAACCTAATTGAGATTGCCCTGTTTGTGGTTGGATACATAGCCGTATTCTTCATTCTCTACGGTGGTTTCTTGTTTATGACCGGCGGGTCAAACCCAGCACAGGTTGAAAAGGCTCGAAAGAGCATCCTCAACGCCGTTATTGGACTCACTATATCTATCGGATCAATTGCGATTGTGAACCTAATCTTTGGAGTGTTTAAATCATGATGACATTTTTCGATAACCTAACTAACGTTGCCGTTGCTATTGACGCAGAGCAGCAAAACATTCCTGAACTTAGCGCTGAAACTGTTGTCCAAAACGTCCTTTATCTTGTTTACTTCGCCGCTGGCATAACTGCCGTGTTAACAATTATTATTGCCGGCTTCAAATACACAGTCTCGGGTGGTGACGCTGCTGCGACCGCAAAAGCAAAGAACCTCATTTTATATTCGGTAGTTGGGTTGGTTGTTGTGGTGTCGGCGTTTCTAATTACTAACTTTGTTACAGGAGCACTATAATGAAACTTTTATCAACTCTTTTAATTGCCATTGGTCTTGGAGCCGCTGTTATTATTGCTAGCCCACTCTCTGTGGGAGCGGTTGACGTCGTGGGAGACGCCTGCACAAATCCAGCAAACGCCGACAGCGCAATATGTCAGAATGCCGACGATGACATTGGCGGCGTTATCGGTATCATTGTTAACACGTTACTCTACATCCTTGGTGCGGTGAGTGTGTTGATGATCATTATCGCCGGTATTCGTTTTGCTACCTCTGGGTCAGACGCGTCGTCGGTCCAGAGCGCGAAGAACACCATTCTATATGCAGTTGTCGGTCTTGTTGTGGCATTTCTGGCCTATGCAATCGTTAACTGGGTGTTCAATCTTTTTGGCTAGAAGAGGGAATGCCCTTAACAAGAGAGTAAAAGTCTGCTATAAATAACAATAGATTTCATAAGAAAGGAAACAACCAATGAAAGAAGTAACAAAAAAGACAGTCGTTGGATTCGTTGCGGCGTTTGCCCTTCTAGCCGGATCACTGTTTATTCCAACTGGTGTCGTACAGGCTCAGAACTGTGACGCCCAAGGCGGTGCTGCAGATGGTATCAACTGTGCGCAGGGAGACGGCGTTCCAACAACCCTCTTTGGAGATGACTCAATCTTCAAGACGATTGTAAACACGCTCCTATATATCATCGGTGCAATTAGCGTTATCATGCTTATTTACGGAGGTATTCGCTATACTACCTCTGGTGGTAACTCCACTAATGTATCCGCAGCAAAGAACACAATTATGTACGCGATTATTGGGCTAATCGTTGCCTTCCTGGCGTTCGCGCTTGTGAACTGGGTGCTCGGCATCTTTATCGTTACGTAGTTTTTGGTGCGATACTGTTCAATATAATAAAACCCCCTCACTGGGGGTTTTATTATTAGCAATGGAACGGACTACTATTGGATAGTAATGCGCTTTGCTTGCTCTTGCTTGATTTTAGCGAAGCTGACCGTAAGGACACCGTCCTTAAGTACTGCATCGACTTCATCTTCTCGCACGCTTACCGGCAACGCGAGGGTTCGGTTGAACTCTCCCCAGTAGCATTCTTGGATGTGCCAGTTGTTAGCGTCGGTGTCGTCGCCACTACTTAGCGTACCGCTGATTGTAAGGATGCCGTCACTGATGCTAACATCAAGGTCTTCCTTGTTCACACCTGCGGTGCGAGCTTTTACAACCAATCGGTCATCGGTTTCGTACACGTCTACTGCGAGTTGGCCAAGAAATTCTTCTTGGCTGTCGTCCCAGTTGTCTTCTCCTGCTACATCTGAGTCATCAGATGCTGCAAGGCTGTCGTCACTCAAAAAGGCTGCAGTGAGCTCGTCTTCAATGAGTAGGTCTTCGTTTGGTTTCCGGGCCATGATATCCTCCACTTTCTCTTGGCACATTTGACAAATAGTCCCTCGTATTATAACGAGGTTTTGCAGTATAATCAACTAAATGAGCCTAGAAAATGTAAAAAACACAATAATAAGCACAAGTTTGCAATACATGGCCCCCGACCTCTGTCTTGGATGTGGTACTTTAGGTGTGATTTTATGTGAACATTGTAAATATGACATCGTTCATGAGCCGTTTGTGGGCTGCGTTGTGTGTGCGGCGCCGTCTAGAAGCGGTATTTGCGATAGTCATAACGCCTCGTATAGCCGTGCCTGGGCGGTTGCCGATCGCAAGGGTGTGGTCCTCGCCCTTCTCGATACGTATAAATTCAATCGAGCGGCTCGAGCAGATAAGCTACTTGCAGAAATGCTTGACGTACGGCTCCCCTATCTTCCTCCCGACACCGTGGTCCTTCCTGTGCCGACGAGTCGGTCTCATGTGCGCCAGCGTGGCTATGATCACTGTCTTCGTGTCGCACAAGAGTTTGCACGATTGCGGGAACTGACGTTTCTTTCTCCTCTTGAATCTCACGTGCAAAAAACTCAGCATTTTTTGAATAAGGCCGAACGTCAGAGTCAGACGGAACACGCCTTTTCTCTGACGACAGCACTTGACCCAGCTCGCCCACATCTTATTATTGATGACATAGTGACTACGGGTTCGACGCTTGCGGCTATTGCCAATATTATTCGCAGTGCAGGCGTGAACCAGGTGTGGGTGGCGGCTATCGCTCGACAGCCTCTCGACTAACGGCCTCGTATCTGTTAAAATAACGCGAGCTACTCAAGTGCGCACACCGTGGAGAGGTGACCGAGTGGTTTAAGGTAACGGTCTTGAAAACCGTCGTGGGGCAACTCACCGAGAGTTCGAATCTCTCCCTCTCCGCCATAAAGATGATTTTATACGTTTGTCCAGTCAGCTCCGGACTGAGATTCTGGCGAAAGAACGCCGAGCAGGAAGTTAACAGCTGCAAAGGCTAAGAAGGCAATGATAAGACCAACAATGGCATAAAGAATAGTATTCTTGGCCGATGTTACTGCTGATGAGTTGCCCCCAGATACGACATAGCGAAGACCGCCGACAATAATCATGATAACCGCAAGAGCACCGGCGACAAACAGGAGTATATTGGTAATTTCTGTAATAATACCATCAGCTCCAAAAAGCGTTGAAGGTACACCGTCAACTCTTGTAGCGCGGACACCTTCGGCAACGCTCGAGGCTATGGATTCGATAAATAACGTCATATATTATTACTATATAACGTATCGCCTTTTCGCGCAAGGAGCCACCCCGCTAGTCTGTGCCCCTGTTTTATGCTACAATCAGTCTCGCTACACACCACAACGCACGGAGGAGTACCCAAGTGGCTGAAGGGGACGGTTTGCTAAATCGTTAGTCTGGGGAGACCTGGAGCGAGAGTTCGAATCTCTCCTCCTCCGCCAAGAAGCTATCACCTACAGGGTGATATTTTTTTTGATAAATACGCTCGTGCTATACTAAAAGTGACTATGGAAACATCTGAACAAGCTGATCGAAAAGACGAGCCTACCGCTGTGGATAGCCCGCCGATTTCCTGGACGGCTCAAGAATATATTCATCCAGACAAAGGTCCTTATTGGTTTATTCTATTCGGTGTGTTTGTGCTTGGTTTTATTGCCGCTGACGTCTTTTTTTTGCAGTCATGGACATTTTCGGCGCTCATCGTCGTAATGGCGGTAGCGGTTATGGTTTATGTCCGCCGTCCGCCGCGCACTATTTCTTACAGCGTCAGTCCTCGACAAGGCCTCTATATAGACGAGAAACTATATCATTTCGATGATTTCCGTTCATTCGGCGTTATTGACGACGGCGGCAATCACTCAATCATGCTTATTCCGCGAAAGCGATTTGCGCCCGGTGTGTCCGTCTACTTTCCGGAAGAGGTTGGTGAGGATGTTGTCGACACCTTCGGCCACCAGCTTCCCATGGAAGACACAAAACTTGACCCCATAGATCACCTCGTGCGCAAACTCCGTCTCTAGTAGTATTCCCCTATTCGTGCTACAATATCCTCTGTTCGTCCCGTAAAAAGGATAGAAAGCACCTTCTAGTTACATAGATATTGCCCGTTGTTATTATGGCAACGGGTTATATCATATGCACCCGTAGCTCAGATGGATAGAGCGTCGGCTTGCGGAGCCGAAGGCCACAGGTTCGAATCCTGTCGGGTGTACCAAGTAATGGAGACGAGTTAAGCTCGTCTTTTTTATTGACTAAAATTATAAAATGTACTATAAATAGTAACCGTCTATATCGTTGATATTGACGCACCTACTAGTGAAAAGAGATGAAATGGAAACCTTGATGGCAAGATCCTTCAGCAAGGGCGCGAAGGTTCACTACATCGTGGAGGGTGGGTACTTGGTTGAGGGTATCGTTGTCAGAAGCCCTCACCTGCTGTTCCCACAGGGTGGATGCCACCCCGGCGCCCACAACGAACAGCCCGAGCTTGCCGTGGCGCTACGGGAACCGAACTACGTCGTGCGCCTGCTTCGAGACATCGGGGTAGACATCTCTGACATCGAGGCGTACATCATGGAGGTTAACTCAGTCAACGAGCACATCTCCTCGCCGTCCTACGGCTAGTAGGTCACCTCCCCGCGTCGCGTATGTCCCAGAAAGGGCTCTGCGTATACTCGCGGGGCTTTTTCTTTTCTGCGAGACAAATGGGATATCTGCTAGAATATTGATTGGAGAGGTGCAGGAGTGGTTGAACTGGCCGCTCTCGAAAAGCGGTAAGGCGCAAGCTTTCGAGGGTTCGAATCCCTCTCTCTCCGCCAAGTGCGCCTATGCTAAAATATACATAAGCATAATTTAGCAAGTAAGGGGCGTTGCGCATTTATTATGACTCATCGAAAACAATTCGGCTTCACTATCGTAGAATTATTAATCGTCGTGGTAGTTATCGCAATTCTAGCCGCCATCACTCTCGTTTCCTACAATGGTATTACTGGTCAAGCGAGAGACTCTGTCGCTATTTCTAACGCC
>Ga0100403_1000044_pt1 | contig 108064 bp, 109 predicted proteins | sample CryGeymet201501t_FD_83663 | JGI IMG/M metagenome (GOLD analysis project Ga0100403, IMG submission 83663) | Groundwater microbial communities from Crystal Geyser aquifers in Utah, USA - Crystal Geyser metaG 2015-01t | ecosystem: Environmental > Aquatic > Deep subsurface > Groundwater | place...
GTATAAGAATGTTCAATACTTTATGCTCAAAATCTTGCAACGTTGCGGAATCCTCGGACAGCTTTACACAAACTTTACAAGACACAAGCCCCTGAATTTACCCACTTGATGTCGAGAAGAGCCAACGGCGCTTGGATGAAAAAGTGCCAGGCGCCATAAATCAAAGCCATTGAGTTTGGCACAACTTCTGCAATGTCCCCTCTGAAAAGAAAGGGACACTACAATGCGAATTAAAATACTAATCAACTTATTGCTAACAATATTAGTTTCTTGCGGGAACCCAGCCGAGAAATCCTCAACAGAGGACAATCCGAACTCGCTTCAAGACTCCGAAAGTTCGGACACAGCTCCAATTGATTCCGTAAAAACAGAAGACATTGCCCCAGAGGTTTATGGCGAAAAATGGGAAAGAAAAATTAGCGTTCCCTACGTCGACGGAGAGCATTACCTTGTTACGAAATATGATTTTGAAACGAGTCGATGGACTTATATAGGGAAAACTAATGAAAAGGGAGTTGCCTATGACTACGACATTAGCAAGCCAACAAAATATGTCATCGGCGACTACTACGAATCCACCACAATGATTCCAAAGTTTGACTTTATATTAAGCCAAGCAACTCTCCCGAAAGATGGTCTCATTGCTGCCACGAGAATCATTGTGCCTGCCGAAGAAGTCATTTTCCTAAACGGTGGAAACTTTGAGCTGTGGGCCGAAGACATTGTCATTGATGGAGAAATTCGCAACTACAATAAATTTATAGGGGGACGGCACGGTGGAAAAGTCATTCTACAAGCCAAACGTGTTCTAGGCATCGGAAGCTTGATCCTCGACGGGGAAAACGGAAGACCAGGAAACCCAGGGTCTGACGGAAGAACTGGAGACGCACTTCAGGGAAGAAACTGCGAAAGCGGAGGCCCTGGTAGTCCTGGCCAAAAGGGAGGCGATGGGTCCTTTTTAGAAGTTAATTTCCAAGCGGACTTTCTTTTGAGCAATGTGATGTTGAATGCTGGAAAAGGAGGCAAGGGCGGGGCAGGCGGCAAGGGCGGACGCTTTGGTATCCCCGGGCAAGTGAAAGATCCCGAAGCCCGAGAATTTTTAGCCAACAGATACCAGATACCAAGAGTTTGCCCAGATGGAGCCAATGGTGCAGTGGGAGCTAACGGAAGCGTTGGTGTGTTCAAAAAACTACGAGACTTTAAGCTCTTAGAAAAAGTAGAAAATAAGATTTTAGAGCTTGCCTCGCCCATCTAATCCTTGGCATTGCTCCGTTGAAGTTTGTGTAGCCGGTAATACAGCAGTATTATCGGTTACATGCCTGAAATTGCCGTTGAGCACATCCATCCGCTACTCGTTCACTTCCCACTGGCATTATGGCCTGTAGCGACCCTGTTTTTGCTTTTATCGTTTTTACCTAGGCTTGAGGGACTAAGACTATCGAGCACATTGATGGGTCTGCTGGGTTGCGGGATCGGCTATCTAGCGTTGGAGTATGGGGAGAAGGCTGCCAAGATTGTGGGGCCAATCATTTGTGACAATCAGCTACTCATCGAACACAACGACCAAGCCCACACCACCTTCATCATCATGACTGTCGTTTGGGGAGTAACTTTCCTCTACGAAGGTGTTTTAAGAAACCTACTCAAGCTGGCCACCATTCCCAAATGGCCAACCGTTGTTTTACTCTTTGGCGCACTGCTAGGCTGCGTTTTCCTGGTGAGTAGCGCCCACAAAGGCTTTCAGCTAACTTACTTTGAAGCTGCGGCCGTGCGGGGTGTCCAAAAAACCTGCCCTTAATTTGCTGACCTCTACTGTCAAAATTTTGTTTTTCCTGAAAACGCGAGTAGAGTTTTCCTGGGAGGAGAAACGAATGCGATTTCTTTTAATTTTTGTCTCTTTTATTACTGCGGGTGCGGCACTTGCCTTGAGCCCCATTGAGAAGGCTCAATGGAAGGCTATTGATGGTGAGTTTATCGTTAAGTTTAAAAACGATGCCTCAACTCAGTCTTTAAAGGATTTTGGCCTAAAAAAAGTGGATGTGCTCCACAAAGCTAGCAATGTTCAACTAATGAACATTGCTTCACTTCAACGGGTCAAAAGTAAGCTTCCAATTTCAGCAGAAAGCTCCGACAAAGGAGTTTCCGCCGAATTGATTCGCGCACTCGAGAAGCTCCCAGGAATCGAATACGTAGAACCAAACTACATTTACGAGCTATATGATTCCCAAGTAGTTCCAACTCAAGTTTCTAAAGAAGAAGCAGCGCTACAGCAATCGGGCCTCATTCCAAACGATGAATTCTTCACAAACCTATGGGGAATGAACTTCATTCAAGGACCAGAAGCTTGGACGACTGCAATCGACGGCGCTGCTCGCGATGTAGTTGTTGCTATTTTCGACACTGGAATCACCGCGGACCATCCAGATTTAGCTCAAAACATCTGGCAAGCTCAAACAATCGATGGCGAGGTTATCCATGGCCTCAACACTTTTGATTACGGCCAACCCCCTCTTGATGAACACGGCCACGGAACCCATGTTGCAGGAACAATTGGTGCCGTTGGAGACAACGAAGTTGGAGTGGCTGGAGTAAGCTGGAATGTAAAATTACTCTCCATTAAAATCTTTGAAGGAGCTGGTGCTCGATTCATCGGAATCGCTGGCGTTGTAAAAGCTTTAGACTGGAGCACGGAACTTGGCGTGGATCTATCTAGCCATAGCTGGGGTGGCGGCGCTTACGCTCAAAGCCTTTTTGACTCTATTAGCCGCGCAAACGATGCAGGCATACCTTTTGTTGCTGCAGCTGGAAATGGATATTCCGACAATGACCAAAGCCCTCAATATCCTGCCTCTTACGAGCTAGACAACATAGTAAGCGTGGCAGCAGTGGATTCAGAAGGAAACAAACCTGGATTCTCTAACTGGGGTATTGAGACAGTCGACATCGCTGCACCTGGAGTAGATGTTTTCTCTACACACCTCAATGGCGGATACACTCAAATGAGTGGCACCTCTATGGCGACTCCGCACGTAAGTGGCGCATTGGCCCTTCTTTTGGCTCAGGACTATTGGATGTATGGCGATCAAGCCAAAGACCAATTGCTTAGAACAGCAGTAGCTAATGAAAAGATGACAGAATACATTGGGGACGAGGGAGCAACCCTTAACCTATACACTTTGATTCACGACGTTAGCCGATAAATTGAATTAAAATCCCGAGAGTTGAAAAAACTCTCGGGATATTTTGTGCCTAACGAACGTAGGCTTTTAAAGCACTCTTTTTGTGATTCCGAACAAGTGAATCCACCAAACTGCTTTTATGAACCGGCCCAATAGAAGCCACACTTCTCTTGGACTCATCATAAATTCTCTCATACCAATAGTTGTTTCGAACAATTCTTGAAACATAATTGCGCGTTTCTTTAAAAGGGATCAAATCCATATACAAAGTAATGTCCTCAGAAGGATAACGTGCATTCCAAGTTCTCACTCGACTTGGTCCTGCATTGTATCCAGCAAGAGCCTTTTCAACACTTCCAAACTTCGATATCAACTGAGCCATGTATTTAGCGCCAAGGTCGACACTCGTTTTAGGACTATAAAGATTGTTCCAGCGCCGGCCGCTCAGATTTCGAGCCGTGCTTGGCAGAATCTGCATAAGACCTCGAGCATCTGCCACCGATCGAGCCCTTGGGTTGAAAGCGCTTTCTTGTCGAGCAACAGAGAGTAATAAATACGGATCGGTCTTACGAGAAACTCTAGCATCCTGAAAGTAGGAAAAGTAGGGAGTGGGGAAAAGCATTTTAAGAGTTTGTTCGTTCAACATCGCAGAATCATCACGAATCTGACCACTCAAGAAACCAATAGTGGCCAAAGTGTTATTTTTCTGCTCCTTAAGAGAGGCAACATAATAGACGTTATTGGGAGAATAGGAATCTGAAAACCGATTCATCAACTTGCTGGAGAGTATACTCGCCCCTCGTCGCTTTCCTGAAAGATAAAGTGCCTCCAACCAATAAATCCCTTGTTGCGCTCGATAATGGCGTCGCCCTCTTAAATCACGACTTGCCTCCATATCCGGCTTTTGAGTGTAATAGGTGTAAGGGTCCTTACCTAAATCTCTCCACGCTTCCAACGCATGATAAGAGAGCGGGTAATCGCTAATCAACTCAGACCAATGTTTCTGCTTTAGCTTTTGAGACTTCTCTAGTTTTCCAGCCCAATACAAAACACGTCTTCTTTCATAGTGATCCTTGGCTTTAACTGCCATAGAAATAGATTCGGCAGCCTGCCTTGGCATATTCCACAAATGCCTCAAGAGCGCCTGTCTAAAATGAAAGTATTCATAATGAGAATCATTCGGTCCAATACAGGGAGACGCATGTTTGTAGAGATTTTCCATGGCCCTAATTGCAGAAACACTCGGCAAAAGGTCTTCTAACTTTCTCAAGGCAGCCGCGGAAAGATTTCTCGGGCATCCACGAATTTTTGTCATCTGTGAGCTCCACTCTAGAACAGTTTTTGAGCTCCTCTTTCGCAAAGACTTTTGAACTTGTTCATAAGACAGTTTCTGCTGATAACGGAAATGTCGAGGATTGATTGGAACATAGGGCTTGTATGTGGATTTGTATCTAGACTTCGTTCCACTATTCAAAGAGGTCAGGAAAGAACATAAATGACGGTTCTTGATCCGCGCACTACCTAGACAAGCTTGTTCCGCCCTACGCTCTCCTCTTAATATTCGGTCTAAATGGTAAACCTGAGATCGCATTTCAGACTCTGGCATTCTCAAAGAAGCGGCCACCTTTTTTAGATTGAGTGACTTTATAGGACTTTTCTTAGTTTTGGGAGCGGTCTTTGTTGGGCCAATAACTGCAGAACTAGACACCATCGGCAGAGTTGGATTTTCAGTCGTAGCTCTTGAAGGGCGATTTGCAGCTACATTTTGTCTTGCTTCTTGGGCCTTTTTCCACTGCAGTTCTCGCCTCTTCTTAGCGAGTTCAATCAACCTTGCTCTTCTTTCAGAAAGCTTCTTCTCCTTTACATCATGAGAAGTCGTGCAAGAAACCAAAAGTAATAAACAAAAAAGGCGTAGCCACTGCATGCCTTCATTGTATGTTTAATGGGGCAGGTGTTAGCCGCCAAAAATATTTACTATTTTTGGCCGCCAATATTCTGTAAATTAAACGTTTCCGAGGCTATTTCGAATCACATTCAAAGCTGAGCCGGCCTTAAACCACTCAATCTGCTCGGCATTCATAGTATGGCGAACCGCAAACTCTTTTTGTGATCCATCAGCCTTTGTCAGACGAAGCGTCAGATCCTTGCCAGGAGTAAGACCGCTCAAACCAAGAACAGAAATCTTATCGGCCTCTTGCACTAAATCGTAGTCACTCGGATTTACAAAAGTCAGAGGAAGAACCCCTTGCTTCTTTAAGTTTGTTTCATGAATTCGAGCAAAACTCTTAACAACAACTGCAGCAGCTCCAAGAAGCCTTGGACACATCGCCGCATGCTCACGCGAGGAACCTTCTCCGTAGTTTTCGTCTCCAACTACAGCCCAACGAAACCCTTTGGCCTTGTAGTCTCTTGCAACTTGAGAAACGGATTGAGACTTTTCTTCAGTGAGCTGATTTTTAACTTTTCCGGGCTCATCGGTATAAGCATTCACAGCCGTTAAAAACATGTTGTCACTAATATTGTCTAAGTGACCGCGATACTTTAGCCATTTTCCAGCAGGCGAAATGTGATCCGTGGTAGTTTTTCCTTTACACTTAATTAATAAAGGCAACTCAAGATAATCTTCTCCATTCCAACCCTCAAATGGAGTTAGCAGCTGGAGTCGATCACTATCATCCTTAACCGCAACGCGATTCTTAAGTCGCTCTTGGCTACTTCCGACATAACCACTTTCGGCCTTAGCAAAGGAAGTTGGTAACTCAGGAGCGCTTGGCGCTTCTAGCTTAATTTTTTTCCCGCCAACCTCAAGCTCATCCTTCATCGGATTGAAATCAAGACGCCCCGCTAGGCCTAGAGCCATAACAATCTCAGGGCTTCCAATGAAGGAAAGCGTTTCCGCATTGGCATCATTTCGACCACGGAAGTTTCTATTGAACGAGGTAAGGATAGAGTTCCTCTCCCCCATTTTTATATCATCACGACGCCATTGACCAATACAAGGCCCACAAGCATTGGCCATTACAGTAGCCCCCACTCGTTCAAGCACTTCCATTTGACCATCACGCTTAATGGTTTCAAAGATCTTGTCAGAACCTGGAGTCACTAAAAAGTGTTGTGGCATTTTACCGCCGGCCACCAAAGCTTGCTTTGCGACATGAGTTGCTCTGCCAATGTCTTCATAAGAAGAGTTGGTACAAGATCCAATCAGAGCTGCCGACAGTCTAGTTGGATAGCCTTCTTTAGCGCAATCACTGGCCATTTTTGAAAGTGGGCGCGCCACATCTGGGCTATGAGGCCCAACAATGTAGGGCTCAAGCTTATCCAAATCAATCTCTATGACTTCGTCGTAAAAGTCTTTTGGGTTTGCAACAACTTCCGCATCAGGCGTTAGGCAATCTTTATAGGTATTGGCAAGATCGGCAATAAAAGCTCGATCGGTTACCTTTAGATAAGACTCCATTCTTGAGTCATAGGGAAACAAAGAAGTGGTCGCACCAAGCTCGGCTCCCATATTAGTGATCGTTCCCTTACCAGTGCAGCTAATGGATTCACAACCTTCGCCGAAGTATTCAACAATTTTATTGGTTCCACCTTTGGTGGTTAAGAGTCCGCACAAATACAAAATAACGTCTTTAGGAGAAGTCCAGCCATTGAGCTTACCCTTCAGATGAACACCAATGAACTTGGGCATTTTAACTTCCCAAGGAAAGCCACTCATCACGTCAACAGCGTCGGCTCCGCCCACTCCGACGGCGATCATTCCTAAACCGCCTGCATTGGGAGTATGAGAGTCAGTGCCAATCATCAAAGCTCCTGGCATTGCATAATTTTCCAGGACGACCTGGTGAATAATCCCAGCCCCTGGCTTCCAAAACCCAACTCCATATCGACCTGAAACAGATTCCAGAAAGTCATAAACTTCCCTATTCGTATCCAAAGCCGTTTCCATGTCTTTTTCTGCATCCACACGCGCCTCAATCAAATGATCACAATGAACAGTGGATGGCACTGCCGTCGTTTTTCGGCCGGAAAGCATAAACTGCAATAGCGCCATTTGGGCTGTAGCATCTTGCATCGCCACGCGGTCAGGGTTCAGCATTAAGTATGAATCACCACGCTTAATTTGCTCCAAGTCATCTAAGCTACTTAAATGAGAAAACAGAATCTTCTCAGCTAAAATCAAAGGCCGCTTTAAACGGGTTTTGATTTCAGTAAGCCTAGCAGCAGCGTGCTTATAGATTTTTTCAACAGATTCAGGGGTATTTTCAATTTTTGGAAGTTGTTCTGACATAGGGCCACCATACTAGTAGCTCAGGAGGAAATTTTCAAAGGGCAAAGAGGGTTTAAACCCCCTCTACTGCGTCTTGCTGCTTTTCGGGAGAAGCTACCAAACATTCCTCGGTTTGAAGAGCGTTCTGGTAAATCTTCCATAACCTAGGGAAAGTCCCTTGAACATCCAGACCAAAGCGCAAAGCATTATAAATCTGCGGAATCAAAGCCAAGTCAGGTAAGCTCGGCGAATTTCCAAGAGAAAAATCTTTAGCCAAAGCAACTCTAGTGAGCGTCTCGTCAAAAACGGACAACCCTCGCTGAATATAAAAGGCACTCCACTCCACCCTTTTCTGAGGATCATCGCTGTAACGAGATATGACGCTAATGTTCTGCAACGGATGAGTGTCTGCTGCAATCACTTCCCATAACTCAAACGCTCGCGCCCGATTTAATGGATCTTCTGGAATAATCTTGGTAGCTTTTTTGAATACCTGCGAATCTAGATAAGAGATAATGCCCAAACTTTGATTAAGCCTCGTGCCGTCCTCTAGTAGCAGCATGGGGACTCTTCCACTAGGATTTACTTTCAAATGCGCAGGGGATTTTTGCTCCCCTGTTTTTAAATTCACAAAATGGTGCACACAACTTAACCCCTTGAGATTCAACGCCCATCGAACTCGCCACGCGGCCGATGAACGCCAATATCCAAAAAGCTTAAGGCTCATAGAGCTCCAAGCTGTTACGCAATTCTCCCAATTGATCGATCTTCAATACGATCTGATCTCCTGGATTCATCCATTGATTAGTCACACCCGAACCATTGAGTTCCAAAAAGCAACCTGTTCCAACAGTTCCAGAGCCAATCACATCGCCTGGGAAAATATCAACACCATAGGAAACTCTCTCTAAAATCTGAGCAAAAGTGAAGGTCATATCTTTCATATTTCCCTTTGAAATTGGTTTGTCATTCACAACAGCCGACATCTCAAGGTCAAAGCGCTCGCCTTCTGAGGAAGCAATCCTTTTAGCCTCAAGCTCATCTCTTGTAACTAGCCATGGGCCTAGAGCTGTAGCGAAGTCTTTGCCCTTTGCAGGTCCCAAGTTAAGTTTCATCTCTTCCATCTGAAGCGCACGCGCAGAGAAATCATTCATGATTGTGTATCCAAAAATGTAATCATCGGCATCTTTTGCCGCAATATCACGACCTTTTTTTCCAACCACAATGGCCGCTTCGAGTTCGAAATCGAATTTTTCAAAGTGTCTCTCTCTTAGCTTTACACTTCCAGGCCCAACCACTGCTTGGTGATTGGTAAAATAGAAAATTGGAAAATCATCATATTCAGGAATCATCGGAACTCCGCGATTCTTTCGAGCCGCTTCTACGTGCTGCCTGAAGGCATAGCCATCTCTCATGGAAGGAGGGTTCGGTATGCAAGCGTCGAAAGTCACGCTAGAGGCTTCAATGTTCGCCTTGGCAGCAAGCTCCTTCAATTTTGAATTTTGAGAAGACCAATCACCACGAAGCCAATCTAAAAGTGTCGGCGCCAAAGCTGTGGCTTCAGCGATTCTCCCTCCTTCACCAAGGATTCCCCAGGATTTTTGTCCATCACTTTTCTTAAAACTACAAAACTTCATCTTAACCTCACTAACGGTTGAATATTACTCACATGGTAGCTCCAGCAGGGATCGAACCTACAACTGCTCTTTAGGAAAGAGCCGTTATATCCATTTAACTATGGAGCCTCAAATTGCACTCTACTCAAACAGCATGTGACTTGGATGACAAGAGAAGGACACGAAAGGGGTTATGACGCATTGAGCTATGGCGGAAAGGTCCTTGAAACCAAAACTTTGGCTACGAAAGTTTAGATTTAGTCTAAGGCTAGCCTTAACATAGTAGTAGCTATGACTTCAGGATCCGAAATATTCACCATTTTACAAGACAACGTATTTTTTATCGCAATGTGGGGGGTTTTGTTAGTTTTTGTCGCAGCGATCATTGTAGGAGCTCTTGTCGTCATCAAAAACCACAACCGAAAATCGAACTTTGAAGGCAATCTTGAGTTTGATCTTGAAAAAATTGCAGGCGAAATCGACGTTGAGATAACAAACCTCCGGAGTCTCCGAAACAGAATCCTACCCTATGCAAACCTAGAGCAAGTAGACCCCGAACAAGAGGCCATTGTAAACGCGGACGGCAAAAGCACTTCAGCGCTCTCGGCGGCAGACCCAAGCGTAGTCAAAGAGTTTCAAAACAAAATCACTGAACTTGAAAGCAAACTCAAAGAAGCACAAAGCAAAGCTGGCTCGAATTCAAGCACGGCCAGTGAAGAAGAGGGCGCTGCTAGCGCCTCTCAACTCAGCGAGAAAGATGCCGCAGAACTTGAAAAGCAAAGGCAAGAGTTTCAAGTAAAACTAAACAAACAAGAAGAAGAACTAAAAGAACTCAAAAAGAACAAAGATCTTCTGGAGAAGATCGTAAGCGAATATCAACTTTTCGAAGATGATTTTGCGCTAGTTAAAAAATACAAAAGAGAAAACGAAGAGCTGCGCAAACGCCTCATGGACAAAGAAGGCTTGAACGAAGAACAAGTCGACAGCCTCTTGGCAACGGAGCAAGAGCCCTCCGCCGCAGTTGCTTCAGCGCCACCACCCCCAAGACAAGAAGAACCTGAAGCTTACGCCGAAGCCGTCGCCAACCAAGCCACTAATCTTGAAGCCCCATCCTCTTCAGATCTCTTAGAAGAAGATGCAGAGGCGGCGGCAGAAGCAGAAGCTGAAGCAGACGATCTTCAAGCCTCAACTCCAGAGGAAGAGAAGGCAAAGGAAGCTGCAACTAATGCCATTAACGAAATAAATGCCGAAGGCGTTGACGATGCCCAAGCTGCCATCGACGACGTCTTTGATCAAGCAGTTTCTGCTGCGGCTGCTGGCGATGCAACAGAGGAAACAAACTCTAAACCGACTGAAGACAACTCCCAAGCTGAGATTGAAAATGTCTTTGAAGAAGCCCAAGCAGCTGTTGAAGCCAGCGAAACAAAGTCTCCAGAAGCGGAAGCAGGAGAGGACGATCTCATGGCTGAGTTTGAAAAACTCCTAAGTGAAAAGGTATAAAAATGAATTCAATCTCAAAAAAACTTCTCCCACTAACTCTCACAGTTTTGTTTTCTACTCCCGTTAAAGCAAACCCTACTTTTAAGGGAAACCCCTCTTGGATGTTACCTAGCTTTGTGGAAATGACAGCAAAATACCCCAAAAGACTGCTCGACCTTGCCTCTAATCTTTTTTCTCAAGAGAGAATTGCAAAAGCATCCACCACCGCCTCACTTGCGCACGAGTGGCAACATCGCTCCGCAATGGTGAATAGTCTGGGAGAGTTTTTTTCGCCAGAACTTAAAGTTAAAGAGATTTCAAAGCATCAACAACAAGCCAAAGCATTAATTGAAAATGCCTTACTCAAAGATCCATCCCTCTTAGTGCGAGACACTGCAGTTGAAACGGTAGGAAGGATTGTAAGAATGAGCCCCACCCAATCAAAGGCTTGGAAGAAAAGTCTTGAGTCAGCTTTCCTCGACTCGAAAAACATCGTTCAGGGTGAAGGGCTCTTTATTCGAGAAAGTATTTTAAGAATTCTTAGAGAATCAAATCTGAAACCATCAAGAAAAGTTCTAAATGCCGCTAAGTCAGATTTAAATCCTCAGGTAAGCTATATGTTAAAAGCATGGCAAACCAACTCTTTTGACTCTTTATGAGCGAGGCTTCTTGCTACTACGAGCTTTGGCTTTCTTTTTTGTATTAATAATCTTCAAACGTTGAGCCACTCTGTAAAGAATAATTTTTTCTTCATAACCATCGGTGGCAATCTGCTCCCAATCCGTAAAAAAGTTTTTATATTCTTTAAGCTCCTTAAGAACTTGAACTCGAACCGCGGGTCTTCCTGTTTGAGAAATATAAGCTTTGCTCAACTTAATCCGCAGTCGATACTGAACCTCTTCAAGAACTGGATCAATGTCTGGATGTTTGTAGAGCTCTGGATTAAAGCGAAAATGAGACCACTCTGTTTGTAGCAATCCGGCCTCACGATTTGCCACCGTGATAGAATAAAGATCAAGCACTCTCACCGTCGCAGCCCAAACATCATTAAAGGTTCCAACAAAAATTCGAGAATAGGGATAATCAAGAGGACGAGGTGGAACCTGCGATGAAACACAGGCTCCAGTCGAGGCCAACAATAGCGCTAAATAGAAAGCTCGAAAAAGTCTCATTCGATCAACGTAAAACCTCTACCACAATCGACTCCATATGCTCGAACAGCTCATTGTTCGGATCCAAATCAGGGTGAGCAACCTCACGATCCGTCCCCACGAAAGCCAATGTTACGGCCAAGGTGCTAGGGTCGGTTCCATCGGGAGGCAACATAACAAAGGAGCCATCCGCTGGATCAACCCACGTGTGACTAACTCGTGTGCCGATATCAAACAAGCCCTTCAAATCAAAAAACCAAAAATAAGAATTTCTAAGAGTAGACACATGTCTTTGCTCGGTAAGAACACTCATCCAACCGGGACCTCGAGGCGCATCCCACAAAACTGCACCACCTTCGATGCGTGCGTTAGCGATGCGATCTGGAACGCCTTCTGCGAAAGGCTGTTCGCTCACCCGAGCGCGAATACCTTTTAAATTATTGTCTACTTCTCGCAGACGAGCGAAGAGAATCTTTTGCCTATCCGAAAACCCTTCAGCCATCTTAATACGTCCCTTGGGGCCAGCATTGCCGATCAAGTCAGAAAGAATCCAACGAGACGCTGGAGTTTCCTGAAAAGCAAAGATGTGATCGGTCTCTCCTCGGTCAGCACGACTGCGGGACCAATTAAAATTCGGGCCATCCACAAAATTGCCAGACAATTTAAAATCAACTCGGGAGTTTTTGCTGTAATCAGCTAGCGGTTTAAAATCGAAGCGCTTCAACGAAACCATAGGAAGAAGCTGTGAAGGGGAGGTTCGCCCACTTTGGGCTGCATCCATCAAATCAGAAAATGGCGCCGTAAAGGAGGTTGCAATCACCTCCTCCTTTGCTCCGGGAGCTGAGTAATATCCATACTCAGACTTTTCGATGGTGATCTTGAAAAAGCCCCAGTTCTCAACTTGCCGAGGAACAAAGAAATTGCCAGGCACATTGATTGTTTTTGGACCGGCCTTAAGTGGCTCGCTAGGAGAGACAAATTGCTCAATCCTAAATTGGGTAATGTCTTCTGGGCGAAAACTTTTTAAGACCAAAGAACCGTTCACGATGTCGTCAATAGGTAGGGCTCCAAAGCCCTCAACTTTACCCGGCACTCGAACATCAGCAGCCATTACCGGCGCAACGCTTCCAACAACTAGAAGTGCAATAACACTCACTATTTTCATAAAAAAATTCCTCCCAGGGCATTAGAGTAACATTCAGTAGTTCTAATTGAAGCTTGCACCGGGCCATAAGCGATGCTACTACGCTGTGTGTCTATATTGGTATGTGGCTGGGTAGCTCAGTTGGTGAGAGCGGTGGATTCATAACCCACAGGTCGACAGTTCGAATCTGTCCTCAGCTACCACGAACCAAATGAAAAGCACTGCAATTTTTCCCTCTCTATGCAGGAAAAACAAAGCGAGTTTGTTTTTTCCGGTGCTTTGAAGCACTACAAAATTAATAAAACTAGCATTGGCCCTCGTTTTCCTTTTTCTTCGATTGCTTTTAGCCAGGCCCCCCGCCCAACCCTCGCTCAAGAATGCTGGGTGTAGAACCTAAGCCATGATAAAAAACTAAATAAAATCAAACATAAGAGATTTTCAACGCTCGGCGCCAAGACCCTATGCTCTAGTCTTTGACTTAATCTTCCGAAAAACCCTTAGGATGAGTCGATACGTTAAATCGCTATTACTAGCGCTCTCTTTGCTGTCTTACACCTGGGAGGCCTATGCCGTTGAATCCTGTCCTGCACTCTATCGAAGTCTTTTATCCGTTCAAAGAAAAGATCGCGCCTTTGTATCCAAAGACTCTAGAAAGCTGTCCAACTTTCTAACTCCAGAAGAGATGGAAGAACTCAACTTGGATGAAGAACTAAGGCACTCTCAGATATCCGATAGCTCTGTTCAAAATTGGCTTAGAGAAAAACTCGGACTCGAGCCAACCGAAGTCGCAAGACGCAACCACACTGAAGATGAAGGGAAAAACCTGCCAGCAACGCGCTCTATTCGGCAACTTCTACTAAAACTCGGCTGGTTGAAGCTTAGCGCGGAACACCTTCCTTCGCGCTTGAGTGTGACTGCAAACAGCAAGATTAGCGAACTCATTCGATCGACTCGCGTTGAACCCTTTCTAAAATCAAAGTTCAAAGAAACCTACGAGGGCGCGCAATTGTTTCGCGCTCAAGAAGCTCTGAATAGATTGAACAACAAACTCCCCTTAAACGAAGAAGACCTGAAAGCACTTGAAGCAATGAACGACCTCTTCCACGACTTAGAATCTATCACCAGCAGAAACCAGTTTAGTTTTGAAAGTGAATTTGGAATAGCTCGAAAGGCTCTCGATCAATTACTCGACCAGAAAAATTTTCTCGAAACTCATTTTCAAAAAAGCAAAACACCCATGGAAGTAGTTATCCCCAAAGTAAACGCTGAAAATGGTGACATCTATTTAGAAGTTACAAAAATCAAGAACATTCGAGACTACCATCAGGCCGTTAATCGTTTGGAGTCTCACATACAAAATGAATCAAATCTAGACGAATTACTTGAAGAACAAGCAATTCTTTATGCGAGTCTACGCCAAGTGATCACTAACTTCTTGGCGATCGCAAAAGACTCATCAATTCCGAAGGGGAAACACTCTCAAAGGATCAACAAACTACAAAAAAATCTCGAGGAAGCCTTTCATCATGAAAGCATGATTCATCCCCACCCAAGATATTTACAAGCCGCGGATCGCCACATGATGAACTTTGCCCGAAAAGACTATCTCAAAAAAAGAGCCGGAACTTTAGTGACTCAATTTCTAGTTTTAACCGGTGTTGGAAGTGGCGCCTATTTTGTAGTGGATCTACTTCAAGACGGGAATGCTCTTGCCCTACAAAAAGAACAAACCCTTGAGGAAAACAAAAATTTACTCAACACTGACTATTGGATTCAAAAATGCGTCAAGGCAAGCAAAGAATCTGCGACCGATCCTGAGAACAACACTCATAGCCTTCAAGCCACCGAACTGTGCATTTACGACTACATCACAAAACTAAACATTCACTTTGAAAAAATCATCAATGAAAAGAAGCGATTGGACTCAAGCTATTCTGGCAGAGCCGAAAGAGTCGCTCTAGAGCAAATCATCGACCAGCTTGTTAACAGCACTTACAATCAATCAGCCTTTTCTGCTCAGTCCTATATCCAAACGAAACTAGCCATATACTACGCCGAACTTGGACTGTTTCAAAAAAACAATGTTGCTGCAGCAGACTCAGACTCAAGTGCAATCTCTGAAAATAATATTTCCAAACCTGTTCCAGAGGTTAAACAGATGATTGAAAACTCCAACAATCTCAGCAAAAAAATCGAAGACAGTCCGATTTTTACTGAAAAGATTGATCAGCTGAAAATTAAACTGGAAAACAACACTGAAAACATCGACCAATTCAAAAAAGAAGTGTTTCTTCTCAGTTATAGCTTAACCAATCAAATAGGACTCATCATGAAAACAAAGATGGAAGAAATTAGTGTTGATGAGTCCCTAGCCCTAAGTGAAGAGTTAATTCGGCTCGAAAAACTGCAACAACAACTAGACAAAAAAATAAAAGACATCACAGACTCATAAGCTTTATTGTTGCCCTACCGTTGAACAAGCTGTAGCCACTGTGTTCTCAAAGCAACTCAGCTTTTCAAGGGCAAGGTTAAAAGCCTTCGAAACTGGCTTTCGAAAAACATACAGTGTCTTGGGCTTCAACGTTGCCGCTTCCAAATCATTAATAAGAGATACACACAAACGCTGTTCCAGAGGCTTATTATGACGACTAGCTACTCCATAGTTAACTCTTAGCTTATGCTTGGCGCCAAACTCCAACAATGGGTAATAAAGTGGATCGCGAGAAAATTCTATTGGAGCTAAAAAGCAATCCTTTACCTTAGAATGATCAACCAAAATAAGATCTGTGAGTTGAACACTTTGCAAAGTGGGTAAAATCAAAGAGTTCAGCTCTTCTCTAGGAAATTCAATATCAACACTCCGTGGGTAGATCACAATTCGATTTATATCGACAAAATGCAAAGAGGAAATCACTACAAAAAAAATGGACCACTTTCTCGAACGAAGATCAAAGAAGCTTACAAAGCACCAAACTAAGATCATGTAATATAAAGGCCAAACAAATCGCCCAGAGGAACGAAATTGATGAGGAAGGTTTCCTAAAAACTTATAAAACCAACTAAGATCCAATATAGGTTGTCCTGCAAAGTGCACTTGATTGGAAAGAGCAAAAACCAACCCGGCAACTCCAGCGAAAATCAAAAACCGGTAATCTTTGACCGAGGTCGTTCTCCAGCGCTTTCTCAAGTGGAAGAGGTTAACTCCTATAAAGATTAAAACACCTAGGCCGAGATAGGCATAGCCTTCGTATTGTCCTGTTGCTCGAGGAATGTTGGGCATAATAACCGGCAAATCATGAGGATGAAAGAAGCCCAACAAATCAAACGTATAATAACCAAATCCACTATAGCTGACTTCTCCAGCGCTCAAAAAATAACCACATAACCAAAGAAAAAAGAAAGTCACCCCCACATAGCTCAGCACCAAAACAAAGAATGCTTGAAGCTTTTTAGTGAAATTATCAGCCCACGAGGCCTTCAAAGCAGCCGAAGCAACAGCAATGGAAAGAGTCATGGCCATAAGATAGGGATGGATTGTTGCCGCAATCATGGCCAAAAACAGGAATTCAATGTTGGAGAATTCTTTTCTCCTAACAGCACGACAATAAATATAAATCCCCCAAAGTAACAACCAATGAGAACATAAAGCTATGTGCCAGTTTCGCCACATAAGTGGAGGCGCCATAACAAAAAAAGCCGAGGCCAAAGCAATCTTCCAACCCTCTACCGAAGGACGAAAAAGACGAAGTAATTTTTGAGCAAAATATCCCTGCAAGAATAAGCTCATGCAAAACCACAGAGTAAGGAATTGAAAGTTTTCGGGAAGTAGCCCGCGTAGAATCTTAAAAAAAAATGCTGCTAAAGGAATTGAATCCGTTAAGCCAATAGAGCTTCCTTCTGGGAAAAGGTAATTTTGAATAATCCCCGGCGGGAAAGTCCAGCCCTCATTCCTATAAAACAACCAACCTAAATAATGTGTTGCCCAATCGGCCTGCCAAAGCCAATCTATCTGCGTGGGATTCAACAAGGTAATTCCCATTCTTAGATGAAAAACTAGCAAAGCTAATAAAAATAAAAAGAAAATCACATTTCACATATTACAATAGTTCAATGAAGATTACACCACGAACATAGACATCAATCCAAGGCTATTGATTCTCGTAAAACTCTTTGGGAAACGCGGGCCTGTTAACGTTGCGCTCAATATAAGAATTGATGTTAGTAAAACCTTCGCAATGCCCCCGAGCTTTTGCCCAAAGTAGAGTCTGCGTAAGCATGACATCCACTCCGTAAAAGCGACTAGAAACAATGCAATTCTTTTTCAACAACTCTTTTTCAATAACCGCTAAAGCTTCAACCAACTCTTTTTCCAAAACAGCTAAAGAGAGAGGGCTACGGCTTTCAGCTGGATAACGCCATAAGTGCCCCTCAGCAGCCCATAACTTGGCATCAACTTCAGTTAAAGTGAAAGACAACCATTGATCATACAACGCCCTTTCAGTTGTGGCCGGATCAGGGATAAGCCCTTTTTCAAAATAACTTTCACAAAGGTAATTACAAATTGCTGCAGACTCAAAAAGAGTTAAGTCTCCGTCTTGAATTGCAGGAACTTTCCCAAGTGGATGGATTTTCTTATATTCTGGAGAAAACTGCTCTCCTTTACGCAAATCTATAGAAACGCTCTCAAACTCAGCACCTAGCTCCTTCAACAACCAATGAATCCGAACCGATCTAGACTTGGAATACTCAAAAAGTTTAATCATGGTAGGAGAGGCTAAAAGAGCTTTAAAGCAGTGGCAAGCAAAAGTTTATGAAGCAGGCTCCACAGCACTTCCGCCCTGTGCTTTACACTCAACCTGCCACTTTCCCTCAAAACATTTCGTCACTCGACAGCCCAAGCCCAACAAGGGCTTCAAGCCGCAACTGGCCTTAAGGGGCTTTATCTGATTTACAGACTCACCTGGCTCCAGCTTTTTGCAATCCTCGACCCATTTTCCATCCTTACAATCACTCACACGACAACCAAGAGATGGTATCGGCATCACTCCACAGTCTTTCCTCTTATTTTCAAGAACCTTGGCAGAATCGGGCATTTCATCACAAACACTCAAACATGACGAAAAAAGAGAAAACACAGCAGCTAGGAAATATGGATTGCTAAAGTTAAGTTTCATACACCAACTCGATTATACACCTATTGAATAAAGTGCGCATATCACAACTAGGGATGCCGCCCGAGCTTTTTCAAAGTCTGCGCACACCAATTCGAAAACCCACTTGCCTTTGCAGAAGCAAGAAACAATTTTCTTCTTTTCTCAAGTTCTCTTTGAGTCGATCCCAAGGATAGAAGTTGCTCTAAGAGCTCTCTTTGATGAACTAAAAAACGAGCTTCTCCCTTTCCAGAAAACCCGCTTAAGTCTTCCAATATTTCCATCAAAAAGATTTGGGGGGGCAAATACAATTTTCCAGAGGTATCGCCCGGCATAGAGACAAAACGTTTTAACTCAAGATCCGCCCTACCAACGCCCGTCTGAATCAGTTTAAACTTAACTTTTTCAATCTCCTGCCTCAAAGACTGCAATTCACTTTCAAACTTTTCTATACTCGAATGACTAAACGGTGAAAAAAGAAAAAGCAAAAACAGTAAACCCTTCAACATAACTGAAAATCTATTAAACCTCATATACACAATGAGCGAAAGAGAATGAGGAGAATTATCACTTATTCAAAAACCAAAGGGAGCACACATTTAGAAGGTTCCTTTTGAGATTTGAAAGTCATTCCCGATATCTTCTCGGTCACTAGCTCAATCAAAGGGGATAGAGACTCTGTTGGGTCGGCTCGATTTATCAAAGTGTTCGATAGAATCTTTAATCGTGTTACACGACCCGCCCTTGAAACTACAAACTCAAAGCTTAATAGTCCGTGCAACTTGGGATAAGAAATAAAGGCCTCTTGGCAATCACCCAGCCCCTTGCTTAGGGCATCCCCAAAAGTTTTCTCGGACAATTCACCTTGAATCACTGGCTGGGGCGGTAAAAACCACCCATGCAAAACCAAGCGGCCCTCTAAAACTCCTAAAGCATTCTCCACCCTCTCAACTGCATGCGGAAGCCTTGGATCAAAAACTACGAGTCGATTGAAGTCCGGTGAAATGTATTCAAAAAAATCTGCCTCGTGAAAGTTCTCCAAAGAGTCAAAACTAGCCCACAAATCCACTAGAGAGTCTTTTGCCAACATTGTTCTTCCTGCGCCCTTAAATTCCTCCGGCGTGAGCGAATACACAAACGCCCAGGGACCATGAGGAAAGTCGGCATGAAGTTTCTGAAAACACCCCTCTGTATAGGCGCTTAACCAAACTGGGCTCACCTGAGAACACCCCAGATTCTTGAGACCCCACTTCTCTAAGTGAGCATAGAAATTGGCTAGGGAATCTGCGGAAAAGACGCTCTCAGGCTGTGCTCTTAAGTGCTTATATTGCCCTTGAATACTCCAAAAATCCCAGACAAAACGAGCTGGTTTCGCCAAATCTGCCATTCCAAAAACGCCTTCAAACTCACGCCTTAAGACTTTTGCTCCACCAAAAAACTTGTCCTGTATCCAATATCTTTGCCTGTCCATTTCCCCCTCCAATTAGGCCTCCGGGGGGTAAATCTCAAGGATAAACGTTAAGACTCCGTTAAGAAGGCATTTTTCCCTCAGAATCAGGGGGGAGCCTGCCGACAAATATAGAGCAGATAATTAATATGGATACAAAAAACCAGCTGGTGAAGCTAACCCAAATTGGGATTTCGTTGAGCGAAGAGAGAGACCTCGAAAAACTCTTTGGCAAAATTTTAGAAGAAGCTCGTCGATTCACTAATGCAGAAGCAGGCACTCTTTACGTAAAAGACAAAGACAATCTGAAGTTTGCCGTCACTCAAAACTCTTCTATCAAAAACAAAGGAGCTTCCCTTCAATTGAGAGGGCAATGTATACCTTTAACTAAAAACAGTATGGCCGGTTACGTAGCCATAACGGGAGCCCAACTCAACATTGAAGACGTCTACCAACTATCCTCCGAAGAAGAATATAGCTTCAACAAAGACTTCGACGCAGGAGATGGGTATCGATCTAAGTCGATGTTAATCTTACCTCTTAAAGTTCCATCCGGCGAGACCATCGGCGTCCTACAACTAATCAACGCAAAAAACCCCGAACATCAGGTCATCTCTTTTGACAAAGATCAGGCCGAGTTGCTTCAAGCCCTCGCCTCCCAAGCGGCTGTCGCCCTTCACAACGCCCAATTAAACGAAACTTTAAAATACGCTTATTTAGACACTATTTACAGGCTTGCCATGGCCGCTGAATATCGAGATAACGAAACCGGATACCACGTAAGACGCATGTCCCACTACTCTGCCGTGATTGCAGAAAAAATGGGACTTCCAGAAGAGTATGTAGAAAAAATTCTCTATGCAGCCCCCATGCACGACATCGGTAAAATCGGCATCCCCGACAGAATACTAAAAAAAGAAGGTCCTCTAACAAAAGAAGAATTCACCATTATGAAACTTCACACCACTTACGGTGGAAGAATTCTGGCAAAGTCTCGCTCCGAGATTTTAAGAATTTCTGAAGAGATTGCCCTTAATCATCATGAAAAATGGGATGGAAGCGGATACCCTCTTGGAAAATCCGGAGAAGATATTCCCATTAGCGCTAGAATTGTTGCCGTTGCAGATGTCTTTGACGCTCTAACATCAAAACGCTGCTACAAAGATGCGTATCCGGTTCAAAAAGCGCTAAAAATGATTGAGGCAGAGCGCGGAAGATACTTTGACCCCAAAGTGCTTGATGCCTTTATGGCAGGCATTGAGGATATCCTACAAATTAAAGTCCTTTATCGTGACCCTCAAGAAGAAAGCAAAGCCGCCTAGTTATCTATTGAAAACCCAAGGGAAGAACGATTAGATGGTCTCATGAAAGAAGCGACAAAATTGAAAGTCCTTTCGCTTCTCCCGGCTCTGATAGTTGGCAAAGGTCGATCTGGCATCGCCGCAGCTGACCTTCTCGAGACCTTAGGTTTTTCACACAAAAAAGATTTCTTTTTCTACAGCGACAACGAACTCGAATCTGACTTCCTTAAACCTCCAACCCCGAAAGAACGAGCATTTGCCTCGTTAATCATATCGCCTGGTTACCCAATCGATAAGGATTGGATACACAAATACCTAAAAGTTCGAACACTTTTTACAAACGAACTTAATTTAGCAAGCGCTGTATTCGAGGAAGAAAAAATTATGGCAGTTACTGGCTCCATTGGAAAAAGCACTTGTGTTTCTCAAATAGCATTTGCTCTTGAGCAAGCCGGAGTTCAATCGTTTCTAGGAGGAAACATTGGAAAACCTCTAAGTTGCTACGCGATTGATGTTCTGCAAAAGAAACCAAGAGCCGAAGTTATCATACTCGAACTTTCAAGTTACCAGTTAGAACTCCTAACCATGAGACCTGATCTTGCAGCAATCACCAACTTCGTTGCCAATCATCTAGACAGATACCCCAGCAAAGAAGACTACTACCGAACAAAATGGAGACTCGTAGAACTATGCCGGGGCAAAGTGTTGATCAACGCCTCAAATACAGACCTAAGAGATTGGGCAAAAGAAAACCCGAATCTCAATTTACAATTGCAATCAGCCAACAAAGATCAAGACCCCGTCTCATTACTCTCTTTTGAAGCATGCAAACACCTAGGTCTAAACAAAGAACAAGCCACGAATGTTTTTCAGTTTAAAGGATTGCCTCATCGCTTCGAAATCATTGAAAACTCTAGGCTCTTGGCGATCAATGACAGCAAATGCACAACCATGGAAGGAGTCGTCTATGCCACAAATAGATTGCTCAAAATTCCCCGAAAAAAGCCCGGCTTCACACTTCTTGTTGGGGGAAAGGACAAAGCCCATAACTGGGAGGATTTGAGACCCTTAAGTAGCGTCAAAGGAATCAAGATTATCACCTTTGGTGAATCAGCGCCTAAGATTATGAGAGTATTCTCGAAGGCCATTATGTTTGACTCTTTAAAGGCGACACTTAACTCAAGCTATCCGTTTGAGGAAGATGGCGCACTTTTACTTTCTCCGGGAGGAGCAAGCCAGGACGAGTTTTCTGATTTTGAGGAACGTGGAAATTATTTTAAAGACTTCGTGCTCAGAAATTTTCATGATTAAATAGCCAAATGTCTAAACCTCAACCAATCACCTTGAATAAGCAGACTTTTTTGTTCACCCGCTCTTGGAATTATTGAGATGAGCGCAGGTGAACTTTGCTTAACCTCGCTAAAGCAGGCCGTCGAAAAAGCGACATTCTTCACGTCAGACTCGCGACTAACCGATGATTGCACAATTTTTGTAGCTTTGAGCGGATCAAATGTAGATGGGCACGATTTTGTTCACGACGCTCTGAATAAAGACGTTGTCGCTTGCATCACTCAAAAAGACGTCGGCATTGAAGACCCCCGAATCATTAAATGTGAAGACACTTCAAAAGCCCATCGTCTACTAGCCAAATTGTTTCGCGAAAAATTTCAAGGGAAGGTCATTGCCGTCGGCGGAAGCAACGGCAAAACCAGCACGAAGGATTTCCTGTATACACTTTTGGCAAAAAAGTTTTCCGTCATTAAGACTTTGCATTCGCAAAATGGTTACCTTGGCATCCCGGCAACTTTTGAACGCCTTCGACCTGGATTAGATTGTGCTGTCATCGAAGTGGGTATCGACGGACCTGGTGACATGCAGAGCCATCTAGACATTGTTAAACCCGACATTGGGATTTTAACTTCAATAGGGACGGAACATTTGAGACAGTTAAAAAACCTCGAAGGAGTTTTTGAGGAAGAGTCTAAATTGGTGGAATTCTGTGCCTCTAACGGAGGCCCTTCCTTTGTTCCGGCAAACGATCCTTTCCTTTCAAAACTCAGCAAACAAAAAAACGTTACCCTTTGTCCCGATGATCCGCTGGAAATTGATTCGCGCTTTCACTTAGAACAAATACAGGGAATTGCCCGCCGAAACGCGAGCTTGGCAATTACTTGTGCCTTAAAGGTCGGAATGAGCTTAGATGAAATTCTTACACAGCTACCTAGCCTCAAATTACCAGAAGGTCGAGGTGCCCTAAATAGAGTTTCAGGACAAGAGTATGTTGTAGAAGACTTCTACAACGCCAACCTAAGCTCCATGACAGCTGCGACAACACAAGCTGCGATAAAAGCAAAGGACCTCAACCTTCCCCTCTACTTTGTCTTGGGAGACATGCTTGATCTTGGAGATGAAAGTGAGAAAAGCCACCAAACACTTTTAGAGTCCCTGAAACCAACCCCCTATCAACATTTAATTTTAGTGGGGAAGAATATGGCCAAAGCTCAAGAATCTGTAAAGCTATCAAAAGTAACGCTTTTTGATTCTCACAAGGAACTACAACTAGAGATTTCAAAGCTCATTAAAAAACCATACTTCACTTTATTTAAAGGCAGCAGAGGAATGAAGTTAGAGTTAGCTTTAGAAGAACTAAAAGGCTCTAATCAAAGAGCCCTCTAAAAGTTAATCAACCTTTTTAAAGCTACAACGCCCACCAAACTCCAAACAAGCCAGGTAGATTTCCAAAGCCAATGGCTCTGGTAAATTTTTCATTGTTTCCGCTTTTTCCATTTGATCAAAACTAATCTTGCGTTCTTTTATCTCGTTTTGAAGCCATGGTCGATCAAGCAAAAGCTTCAAACAACGATTCTTGGCTTCGCTTATGCCCTCTGCACCAACTCCAACCCACTCTAGGTCGTAAGAGAAACCTAACAACTGCCCCATGCTAGCAAGTTGGACACGTTCTACGATTTTCTGAGCAGGGGTCTCTGACTTTTCATCCCTTTCTTCTGCCTTTGCATCAGTAGAAATTTCAGAGTCCTCAAGCCCCTCTTCCATGGGAGTTTCTGAAGCGAAATCGCCTTCAACAGACTCCCCCTCTAGATTATTCGATTCAAAACTAGGAACTTGAAAACCTTGCTCCCCATCAAAAGCAGAATTTTCGGAACTTTCATTACTTAGATTGGGGTCAAAATCTGGGAGATCGGCAACTTCACCAAAGCGCTGCTCCATCTTAACTTGCTTTGTATTCGGCAACTCAAATGGATCGTAAGGCATTTCATCAGGAAGATCTTCTGGCGCAGTCATAGCTTCACTGGCAGCCATAGAAACCTCCTCCTCTGCACTAGAATCAATATCAGATTCTACAAGAACTCTGTTCTTTTCATCTTCAATGTCCAACGCTACCGGAGCTGCCGAAAAGCCTGACTCATTTGCCTGAGAAACTTCGCCTGAATCCATATTAGACAAATCGGGCATTAGAATTGAATAGCCACAAGCACACTGCATTTCAAAGGCATCTGGGAAATCATCTGTGTCGTGCTTTGCACCACACGAAGGACATTTTAGTTCCATGATTCAATTGTAATTCACTTGATGGCCAAAAATCATGACAATATTCAGTCAGGCAAAATTAAAGAATATCCAAATAGCTACTAAGAGTGAGGCTCACGCTCCATTGCCCAAACTCTCCAAAACCACGATATACGCCAAAGCTACTTTTAAAGTTCGCATAGTGAAAAGCCTGGCCAAACAGATCCCATTTAACCCCCAAAGTAGAAAAATACTGCCGTCCAAGCCTAAAACGAGAGGCTTCATTAAAAGAATCAAAACTAGCCGTCTCCGCAACTAAGACTTGCTCCAAGTCATCCAATCGAAATCGATTCCACTTAAAGGCACCAATTCGATCTACCAATTTGAATCCAAACTCGAACGCACTTCGCATGGCTTGTTTGGCTACAATAAAGCGGGTTGGAAAACCACGAGTCATGAAGCTTGCTTCTCTGGTAGCAAACGGCGCTTGCCCACCAATTTCAAAATAACTTGCCGGATAGTTGGAAAGACGCGTAACTCCATGCTCGAACATAAGCTGAGCGCCCGAATTAAAAGGTAAGGACGACTGAAGCACTAGACGCTCGGAAGACTCAACATCACTTAGGTAACGCAAACGTCCACTTAACTGCACTGAAGGTTCAACGCTTGAAAGACGAAAAGCAGCACTTTGAGGATTCTTTGCCCTAGGAGTGGCAGCAGAAAATGAAAATACGGGGACAAAATAACGATAAGCAGAAAGTCTTCCCGAGCCACTGGCCTCTAAATACTGAAACCCGGGTCGAAACAACAAATTCCATGTGGCCAGCCGCGCCCTCCAATCAGTAGAAACTCCTAGACCCCATCGATCCTGTACCGAGGAGGCAATCACCGATGGAGAGTAATACGCATTCAAACTTAAGCGAGAAAAAGGACCTATATTCAAAGATTCTCGCCACAAGCTAAAGTTGCCATAGGGGCGCTCCGGATACGTATCATACCCGGCGGCAATAGAAGCAAACCACCTCTGAGTTAGGTCACTAAAAAGAGAGGAGCCTCCGACGGAAAAACCTTTGTCATAGAAATAAAGTTCTGGCAGCCAATACCTTGGCCAGAATGAATCCATAGCACCGTAGGATTGGTAAGAGAGTTTTTCTTCCTCCTCTGGGTTGAGCCGAGACTGAGTTGCTTTCAATTGAGAGCGCTCAACAGAAAACGCAAACTCATCAAAGTCATTTGGATGCAGTTGAATCAGTCGATCGGTATTCCAGAGCTGCTGCTTGATATAAAAATTATTGCCAGGACCGACCACCGCCTTATCTCCACCAGTCGAAAGTAACTTCGTTCGGTAGGCCCTTAGTGTGTTATTTTCTTGTTTGACCAAAACAGGTCCCCAGTAGGCCTTTGAATGCTCAAAGAACATCCAGCATTTTTTTACGCCACAAAATCCATTCCTCAAGCCAAGCGGATGGCTCAAGGGAACTTGAGCTCGAAAAAACTCTGCCCGCTCTGTCTGAATTTTTTCTTTGTATGAATTACGCCCAAGACTCCGAGAGAAATACAAAACTCCGTTCTCATCAAAGGTCGGAGAAGAGATTCTCTCAAAATCTTTTAGAGAGCTTGTTATCTCGATAGCTGGACCTAGTTGGCAACCTTCCTTTAAAGGGGCCTTTTTCAAAAGCATTTTCCCAGAGGTTTTGCTTTCCACCCACGCAACCTGTGTCTTGGTCGCTACAATTTCTCTAATTCGAGTGGGGAGATGAAACTCACACTTTAAAAAAGCGTTGCTATCTAACAAGAGAACTTTCTTAGAAGAAGGCTGATTGCTGTCTTTTGGATTAAATTGAGCTAGCGCAATCCAATCTTCACCGCGAGCAAATGCAGACAAAACACGATGATTTCCTATAGACAAAGGCAAACGAACAATTTCAGCCTTACTTTCATAGGCCAATTGCCTCTTTCCATCATCGTCTTCCTCTATCCAGCTTATTTTCGAATCACTAGAGAACGGGCCAATAATTACTTTTGCACCAGAAACAATTCTTCTATTTTCAGGAGCAGAAGATAAAACTCTATGCTTTGCAGCAGAAGATAAAACCTTTTGAAACTCAGAATCTAGATCAACTCCCAAGTTTGATAACTTTTTCTGAAAATTAAGCCCTAGTGAATAAGAAGACGATCTAACAAACTCAGCAAACTTAGAGTTTTTCTTTGAAAACATTCTTTCGCTAAGCAGATACCCCATATGATAGGGAATTTCGCCACGATCAACACTACTATTGCGAAAGTTCCCATCCATTTGGTGGTCATCGATTGGATATCTCGAATAACGCTCATAAAAATCTGCAAACTTTCTAAGTTCGTAGTTGATGTAACCAGAACCAACGCGCCCTCCTACACTAGACTCAACCCAAACGGCCGTGCCCTCATGTAGCCAACGAGGCCAAGCCCCCAAAGGTCTGGATGCATTTCCAAAAACCCAAGACAGAAATTTAAAAACTCCTCGACGCTGTTGAAGCACAATCATGTGGGCTAATTCATGAATTAAAGTATCTCTCAAATAATCGGACGCAAAACCAATGCTACTGTCAATGCTGGGAGCTTCGGTGTGTATGCGAATCCAATCAGAGGGAACAACCGTGGCGAAGCCATTATGAAAATCAGGCTCTGAATCGAAGTAGATCCAAATAGGATCTTTAAAATTTAACTGAGTGATGGAACGCACCTTCTCGGCAGCTTCTAAAATTAAAGTGTGAAACAATGAAGTCTGGCGCGCCAGGCCATTGCCCAAAACTGCTTTCAGCTCAAAACTAAAGCCATCCTGATTCAATTCAACATCGAAGCGAGTAAAACGAGGCGAAGCAGACACAACGCCTTGTGTCGTGAAAAATACGATTAAAAATAAAAGGATGGGTGCAGATGCTTTCATTTTGACCGATACTGCGTAAATCTATAGTGCATAAACATTAGGTTTATAAACTTAATCTTTAAAGAGGAGAATTTGAAGCGCATGAGAGCGAGAATCCTTTCCAGTCTATTCATCACCATTTTAGCAGTAGGACTTATTTCCTGTTCCAAAAAGAAAGCTAGCGACGAAGGCGACACAGCCTCCGACATTACTTCTTTTGACACAGCAGGAGAAGGCCTCTCACCAGGAACTCGCATTGCAGAGCTTGCAACGGTTTATTTTGAGTATGATTCCTTCGCATTGGACTCTACATCAAAAGCAGCCCTTGATGCAGCTGCGCAGTGGCTTTCTGCAAACCCAGGTCAGTCTATCCAAGTCGAAGGACATTGCGACGAACGAGGAACTACTGAGTACAATCTAGCTCTTGGAGAGCGAAGAGCGGGCTCCGTTAAAGACTACCTAGTTTCTAGAGGTGTTTCTGCAGGACAAGTTTCAATCATTAGTTACGGCGAGGAAAGACCTGCTGTAGAAGGTATGGATGAGAGTGCTTGGGCTCAAAACAGAAGAGCTGAGTTTGTTTCTGCCGGCAATTTCTAAAATCATTAACTTGAAAAGAGCTAGAAGCATTGGTCTTCTGGCTCTTTTTTTTGTCTTAATTGGCTGTTCCACTACGGAACGACCTACTCGTGAAATGATATTTGCAAGTGCCGCAATGAGGGCATCTCAACAATCTTTTGCAGAAAAAAAGGCCCCTGATCTTTACCGTCGAGCTGAAAATGCTTTTTGGAGAGCAAAAAGATTTTATCTAGCCAAAGATTACGAGCAAGCGAAGAAATCCGCCTATGAAGCAAGACGCCTTGCAGAGCAAGCCGAGCTTAGTGCAGAATTAAAAGCGAGTTCAGGAAATGACTGGTTTAAATAAATTAACCTTAATCGCCCTATCTGCAATTCTTTATAGTGGGTGTAAAACTTCTGGCGACTTACGACATCGATCCAACAACGAAGAGCCCGAAGAGATTAAAACCGTTACCAACCCGGTCATCCAACCTACCAGTGGAGCTTCTCCAGATTTAGAAAGAGAACTAGCCGTGACCAAAGGTAGGCTTGCCGAAGTAGAAACACTTCGGCAAAGGGAAAAACAAGCCTATTTAGAACAGATCGCTCAACTTGAAGGCGAGCGAGAAAAGCTGATAGCAGCCGTAACTGAGCTGAAAGGCAAACCCTCAACTACCCCAGCCCCTACAACGACCAGCGGAAAAGATGGGTTTAAAATTCTTTGGGACGAAGCCTTTGCTCAAATAAAAACAAAAAAATACTCATCCGCCGCAAGCTTGTTTGAAGAGATAACCAAACGATACCCCTCTCGATCAGGCACCTATTATGCCTATATTGGCATGGCCTTTTCCCTCTACTCTTCTGGCAAATACAAAGAAGCCGCACTTGGATTTAACGACGCCCTTGATAAATACTCTAAGCATCGCAACCGCTCAATTGCGACATTTGGACTTGGCGTTAGTTTCTCAAAGCTAAATAAAGCTAAAAACGCCAAGATATTTTACGAAGAGGTTAAAACCGTAGCTCCGAAGTCTGCCCATGGGCAGTTGGCCACAGCCCTACTCGCCGGAAAAGCCAAAATTCCCCAAGATTTGTTTATAGCTTTGCCCAAGTGGTACCAATAAGACTTCACATCAATAGCTGAATCGGCTACTTTCTCTAAAAAATGAGAAATCTAATTCTAGGAGTTGAGTCCTCCTGCGATGATACCTGCCTGGCTCTTGTCGATCAAAACGGAAAAGTCTTGGCAGAAAGTAGCTTTTCACAAACTGCTATCCACCAATGCTTTGGTGGTGTTGTTCCTGAAGTGGCCAGTCGATCTCACTTTGAAAGGCTTGAACCGCTTTTTGGAGAGCTCATCTCTCAAGTGATAGACAAGGGCTCTAGAATTCAATCTGTAGCGGCCAGCTGCACCCCCGGACTAGTAGGCCCCCTGCTTGTCGGAGCTAGTTTTGCAAGAGGACTGGCTCAAGGATGGCAAATTCCCTTTATAGGCATCCATCATCTAAGGGCCCACGTTGCCTCAATCTTTCTAGAGCGACAAAGTAACAGACCCATGCGCGAACAGCTAGAGGACCTATCCGGCTCACTCGTCGTATTAGTTTCCGGAGGTCACACTCAAATACTTCAATTGGGTCCAGAACTTTCCTTAAAAGTTTTGGCCTCTACGGCTGACGATGCCGCTGGCGAATGCTTTGATAAAAGTGCAAAGATTATGGGACTACCTTATCCGGGAGGCCCCTCCATTGAAAAACTTGCTCTTAGTTTAAGCGAGGCTGATTCGCCTATTGCCTTGAGCATAGCCAACTCACTCCCAAGACCTCGCTCAAAGCTTGGCTTTTCTTTTGCAGGCCTAAAAACAGCCATTAAAATCTTCATTGAAAAAAACCCGGACCAACAAAAATCCGCAGCCACCGCTTGGGCCATTCAAGAAGTTATTGGCGACACTATAGTCGCGACGATAAGAAAGACCTTTAAAGAGAGCAATCTCTCGCCTTCTAATCTTTTTTTCTGCGGCGGGGTTAGCGCAAACACTTCTATTAGAAAAAAACTAGAAGAACTAAGCCAGGAGCTTAACTGCACGCTTCATGTGCCGCCCGTAAAATTCAGCACAGACAATGCCGCTATGGTGGCTGCCTGCGCGTGGCTTCAGTCTGATAAATTTAACGAGAACACAATTACAGCAAGGCAATCTCTAGGGTGAGCAACATCGCAAAAAAGCACTTCGGACAGCATTTCCTCAGCAACACCGGGGTTATTGAAAAGATATGCAACCTTTGCGAGAGAATATCGACTACAGCCTCCCCCTTGCTAGAAATTGGTCCCGGTCAAGGAGCACTTACAGCGGCACTTTTGGCCACCAAACGAAAAGTGATAGCCTATGAAATCGACTTAGACATGGTGGCTCACCTCCAAAAACGATTTAAAAAAGCAATCGAAGAAGGACAACTAAAGATTATTCAGGGTGACTTTTTAGATTCAAACCCTGAGTCACTGCGAACACACTTCAATCGAAACGACGTAACAGCGGTTGGAAACCTACCTTATAACGTTGGGTCCCCGATCACATTCAAACTATTAGAAGAACTCGACTTTATTTCTGCGGCTTGTCTCATGCTTCAAAAGGAAGTGGTTCAGAAATTTATAGCTGGGCCCGAAGATAAGAAACATTACGGCCCTCCCTCCATTAAGATGAAATGGCTGACTCATTATAAAGATCACTTTTGGGTTTCCCCAGGCAGCTTCACCCCTCCTCCCAAAGTTCACAGCGGAGTGTTTGCCTTCAATAAGAAAGTGGATTCGACAGTTTTTTCCTCACCCATAACAAAAGACCCCTTTTTCAAGCAAGCCTCTCATCTGCTTCATAAGGCCTTTAGTCAAAGAAGAAAGAAGCTCAGGAATACCCTGGGAGATTCCATTCCTGAGGAGTTTCTTGGGCGGCATCCAGAGGAACTCAGCCCAGATGACTACTTATGCATTGCTAAGTCGATCAAAGCTAGCTAGCGTTCTAGGCAATGATTTCTAAAATATCTCAGCAGTTAAAGGAATACTTTTTCCTAGGACTCCTAACTCTTGGCCCTTTGGCGATTACAATCTGGATTTTCATTGAAGGCTTTCAGATTATTGATAACTTTTTCCCAGAGTCCGTCAAACCCTTTAATGGTTTAGGCATAGTCTTTTTTTTCAGCTTGATCATATTCGCGGGCTTGTTAACGAAAACCTTTCTTGGAAATATTTTTACAACTTTGTCGGATGCGATTCTAAGTCGCCTTCCTTTAGTTCGAAGCCTTTATGCATTGATAAAGCAAGTTAGCAACGCGCTACTTTCCGGAGACTCCCAAAGCTCTTTTAAACGAGTTGTCTACATCTCCTTCTTAACTGACGACGCTAAACTCTTGGCTTTTGTGACTGGAGAAATCCCTCAAAAAGATCAGCTTGTCTTATTTGTTCCAACTGCGCCAAACCCAACAAGCGGCTATACAATCATGTATCCTAAAAACAAGGTTGAAGATGCCAACATGACAGTTGACCAGGCACTTAAAGTCATTGTTAGCTGCGGCTCCTCATTAAGCCTCAGAAATCAGAAGACGGCTGAGGGTTTAAAGTGAGTGAAAAAAAGATTCTTTTAATTAGTCAAAACAAAAAAGCTTTTCACAGTTTTCATATCGAAAAAAAACTAGAGGCTGGCATCGTTTTAAAAGGTTCGGAAGTGAAGTCCTGCCGCGAAGGAAAGGTTCAATTAGTCGATTCTTACGCGAGCTTTAAACAGGACGAAATCTTTCTAGTGAAAGCTCACATTTCTGAATTCAAACAAGGAGGCCCTTTTTACAACCACGTTCCCGTGAGACCCCGAAAGCTCCTTCTACACAAACGAGAGATTGCGGAAATTCGCTCCCTCATGGAACAAAAGGGATACACTCTTGTTCCCTTAAAAATGTATTTCTCTAAAGGAAAAGCCAAGATAGAATTAGGACTCGCCAAGGGTAAATCCCATTCTGACAAGCGCCAAAGCGTGAAATCTAAAGAGGAAGATCGAAAAATGGCTCAGGCCATGAAAAGAGATCGAAAATAATTCTGACTTTATCTCTTGAGGAGATTGCCTAAGCAGGCAAGATCTTTTAGTTTGAACTTATGGCTCGCCCGCGTAAAATGACTCTGCTTCAAAAGCTCTATTTGCCTGAAATCATTCGGGGCATGATGATTACTTTGAAGTTTTTGTTTCGCAAAAAATCGACGCTTCAATACCCAGAACAAAAGCATAACTTTCCAGTCGGCTACAGAGGCGTTCCCAGGCTTATTTTAGGCAAAGATGGCAACGAACGTTGTGTGGCTTGTAAGCTATGCGAAGTTGTCTGCCCACCCGTAGCTATCTATATCGAGGGTGAAGAGTTTCCCGATCAAGATTACAGAGAGAGAAGACCTAAAGTTTTTCAAATTGATTTTGGAAGATGCATCAACTGTGGTTTTTGTGAAGAGGCCTGCCCTGTCGAGGCAATTGAAATGAGCCAATCGGTAGAAATCGTTGGCGAGTCTCGAGAGGAACTCATCTACCAAAAAGACAAGCTCTTAGAGATTCCCGAAGATCCAAGAAAACTGCACCTACGCGGACTGTAAAACAAATAAACAATGACCGCAAAAATGGGGAAGATTGGATTCAAATGAATCGCTATCCCCCCGCTAAATAAGCGTTATTTCTTGGCACTAATCTTGAACTCTTGTTTATCGCTATGTTTATCAACCCCTTCTTTTTTAGAGCCCTTGGAGCCGCCATAGGAGCTATTGCTTTTATTACAGCCATTGCTTTTGCTCAAAGTGTGCGGGCTCAACACGGAGTTCTTTGGCAGCATGATGACAGCATGGCCACCCTAACCATTCAGGCAGGACAGGAGGACAGCGACTCCTTTAAGCTCATGAGTGCCTTCTCAGAAGTCGACAAAGAAGGACCTTCGTTGAAACGAATTGAAACCTCTGACCAAAAATTAAAGATCTATTGTATCGGCATGCAAAATAATAGCGAAGAAGGCTCTCCCGTTGAGGCTAGCTGTAACGTAGAAGTCAATTTTTTTAGAACCCTACCCTCGTCTTCTAAATCAATGGGCCAAATTCTCTTAGTTCAAGACCCGCAGGACGCAAAAATGCTTTCTAAAATGTTTGGAAACAGAGCCAACAACAACGAAGTCTTTCAATTTAAAACAAGCTCATCCAACCTTTGTATACAGTGCTCAGAGAACCCTAGAAATCCTGTGTGCGCAGTTTCAATTGCTCCAGAAAACGGTTCTTGTCGCTTTCTAGACAACCTAAGATCTCAATCAAATCAAAATACATTTATTAATATTTAACTAGAAAAAAAAAACGGCCTAGAGCTCTCAAAAGAACTCCAGGCCGATGCAATCAAACTTTAAAAACTTCTTACTTAGAACATCACTCTCAAACCAGCAGTTGCTCCAATAGCATTCAAATCACTTCCAAGGACCATATATTCACCATCCACATAGAATGAAAACATTGCGCTCAAAGGAACGTTCAAACCAAGACCAAAGTAGTAACCTGTTTCTGTAGATGATGATGCTGGAACTGTCGCACCCAAAAGAGTGAAGGCACCTGTCTTAACTTGTTGATAAAGAACACCAGCTTTAAGACCAAAATAGCCCATCCAATATCGACCACCAATATTCCAAATCGTGTCATCAAGAGAATAAGTTCCACTGGAACCCAATAGAGAGATGGTTGTTTCTAGTTTGTGCTTTCTCCAACCTGCCTCGAGGCCAAAAGCAGGAAAATCTTTATCTTTACCAAATCCGTATCCTAGAACGGCGCCAGGAGAAAATGAGGTCATGCCATCAGCATAAGACACAGACGACTTTGTTTTTATGTAAGAGCCTTCTCCCGCCAAATATAGACCCGCACTTGCGAAGTTCGAAAAAGTTAACGATAGGACAAGAAGTAATAAAAATTTCATTGATTTCATAGGTTCTTAGTTTACGGATATTTTTTTAGAATCCCAGATAAAAAAATCAAATTTTACGTCAATACTTTGAAAAACTAACAATAATCTCACTGGCCCAAATTATTGTTAATGAAACAGCTATACGGCTAACTTTCACTAGTTCAAACTATTCAAAATAAAGCTCTAAACTTACCCTATATGCAGCTTGAAACGCAGGATTGCTTTTCCATGGGAACTGGTGACTGCAAACAACCACTTTCATCTTTATGACGAACTACAGAGAGATAGCTCACATTTGCTCTGCTGTTGGACCCAAACTTAGCTAAGCAGGCATTCACTGCATGAGCCCTTAGAGCCTTACCTTGATTTCCTGAATTCGTGTAATAGTCCTTAGCGTTCATTCGAGTCACTCCGATGGCTCCTTTTACCGGTGCACTTTGAATAATCTTGAAATCGAATCTTGAAGTTCTAAAGTTGTCGATATTACATTGTCCTACAGAAAAAATTCTACTCAACCCCCAAGGGTCGTTACCCACTTCCGATACAATCGTTACATGTCCGCTAATGGCTAAAATATCTCCAGCCTTCAAATTATAATCAGACTCACTAAAGCTAGCTTTAGTTAAACAACTTAGCCCATTAGATTGCGGCTCTTTCAACATACTTGAATTCACGTTGTGCACAAAGTCCGGCTTAAACGCCACGTCTTTTTTAGGTCGCCGTCCAACAGCTGCGAGCGCGGAGATAACGACAGCCGAACAGTCGATGCCTAACACAGAGGTTCCAGAGCCGGCGTTTTTAAAGAAATTCAGATGGGTCGAAGAGGCATAAGGTTTTCCACCAAAATCATAAATAGGTGGGCTTTGCCTCCAATTGAAGCATTGGCTACCATACTCACCACCTTCTTTTAAATGATAATGCGTTCGAAGAACGTCCTCTAGATCGCCTATCACCCTCTTATTTCCACCAGCTGGATGTCTTCCAATCACCTTGACTCCCTCTAGGTCCGCGTGATCAGGACCAAAGGGCGGCGAATCACTCGCTTGGCAGTCTTGATAAAATACTTTAAAAAACTTTAAAGCTCCTTGCCCAGCTCCAGGTACAAATATTCTCTCTTTAACCATTTCCTCAGTGCGGTGTTCACAAGTGATTCCCAATTTATTTGATACACTCTCAACCTTTTTAATGGCGGAATCCACCAAGCGATTATAGGCAACTCTTTCGGGTGTGGTTGAATCTCCCAACTCTGCACCCGCCACCCGCTTATAAATTTCATATGAATCGAACGTCTTTACCTCCGGATGAGAATAGAGAGTGGTTTTCCACAAAACAGACAGTGCATTCTTAACTTCCAGCCACTGAAAAGGAGCTAACTTCGCTAGTGAAGTATTTTTAACAAGTGAAGGACTCAAATTTAAACTTGCCTCTATACGAAGCTGAGCCTCGGATTTTGAAACTCCGTCTCGTAGTAAATCATAAGCTGAACTGAAAAACTGACTACGAAAGTCTCCACAACCTAAAAAAGAATAGGTATTTTGAAAATTGGAAGCTCTAGAGCTTATACCTAGCAACCCAAAACACAAAAGTGCCGTTCCATTTCGAAATAAAACATTCCCCATTTTTCTTACATCCCCCAAGCTCCCACAAAGAGAGCCAAAAAATCGCGCCTCTCTCTATTGTCTTAATAGAGAGATTCAAAAACTAGCCACAGTGCCTCATCAAATAGTGGGAACTGAATTGAGACTCGGCAAATTACGACGAATTTGAATAAGCTTGTCTTTAAATAGCTCTACAGTAATAAAAGAATCACCAACTTCAGATAATTCGTCTAAAACTTGACCCCAGGGATCTATAGCCAACGCATGTCCAAAACATTCAAAGGTCAAGCCTTTGGCATTTGAATGCTCACCCCATTGCGTGCTCGAAACAACATAGCTTAAATTCTCCACAGCACGTGCCCTATTGAGCAAGCTCCAATGAGCCTTTCCCGTTTGCATGGTGAACGCAGCAGGGGCTAATAAAACTTGTGCTCCTTGCTCTAAAACCATTTTTCTATATGTTTCTGGAAAGCGAAGATCATAACAAATAGAAAGCCCAAACTTCCAATCCAAAAAATCGGCGCATACGACGGATTGCCCAGCTTTAAAATCATCAGACTCTCGATAAGAAGCGTCTGATCCAACAAAATTGAAAAGATGTATTTTTCTATAAGACACTAAGTCCATACCAGGGCGATAAAACAAATGTGTATTGAAAGGTCGCTCCAGTTCATCAGAACACTCAAAAACAGAACCAAAACTAACGGCAATAGGGCAGTGCTTTAACATTTCAACAAACGAAGAAGAGAATTCAGAGTTCTCTTCTATTTTACCTTTTTTTATTTTCAGGAAAAGCTCCTTGCGATCAAAGACATCGCTACGCTTTGGCCCCCTGTAACAACAATTCTCCGGGAAACATATCAATTGGCAATTAGCCCCAATGGCCTGATCAATAAAATCCTTCATCGTTAAAAGATTTTCCCAAGGATCTTGGGTCGACCTCATTTGCACTATGGCAACGCGAAAGGGGCTTATTTCTGACTTCATCTCAGGTCCAATTTTAACATTCCTGGGCATGAATTGCGCCCTCAGATTAGAGCGTTTCCTCTTTTAATATTCTCTGCTATTGCTAGTTAACATGACATATCAGGAAATTCTCGATCACTATAAAAAAGTTAAACTCATAGTAAGCGCCGCAAATCTGCTTCATTGGGATATGGAGACTTATATGCCTGAAGAGTCTGGCAGTTTGCGAGGACAACAATTGGCCAATTTGAGCGGGATTCATCACGACCTGTTAACCGAAGACCGCTTTATGGATTCGGTCATGAGTCATAAAAGCCCAAAAAACAGTCAAGAAGAAAAGCAAATCAATCGATTAAAAATAATGGTCGCAAAAACCAAGGCTCTCGATAAAAAGTTAGCCGAAGAACTTAGCTCAGTTGAGGTTTCTGCTATCAACTCCTGGAAAGAGGCGCGTGGAAAAAAGGACTTCAAGATAGCCGCTCCAAGCCTAAAAAAAATGATGAGCTTACAGATTCAAAAGGCCCAGAGCTATGCTGCGAGCAGCGAGCTAAAGAGCTACTTTGGCGACAAGAATAATTACGAGATTCTAGTGGATGACTATGAGCCAGGCCTGAAGGCGACTGAAGTGAAGAACCTTTTAGGAAGACTCGTTGAGGGAACAAAGGATCGACTTCCCAAACTTTTAGGAAAAGCTTCCAAAGAGATAATAAAAATTCCAATGTCCGAAGCTGAACAAACAAAGATCAACAGAAAGATCGTCGCCGACCTTGGCTTTGATTTCAAACAAGGGCGCTTAGACAAATCTGTCCACCCCTTCTCAGGAGGAACTCCTCAAGACATTCGGATGACCACCCGTTATTTTGAGCATGATTTGTTAGAGGGGCTAACCGGCTCCATTCACGAAACTGGACACGCACTCTATGACTCCAGCCTGCCTAGAGAGCATGTTCTAACTCCTTGTGGTGAAGCCTGCTCCATGGGAACACACGAGTCTCAAAGCCGTTTTTATGAAAACTTTATTGGTCGGTCTCGAGCCTTTTCAAATTATCTTTCCAAACTAATCGACAAACCCTCAGAAGATATTTTCCTCTCTCTGAATAACGTTAAACAAAGTTTCGTACGAGTTGAGGCAGATGAAGTAACCTACAATCTTCACATTGCACTAAGAATGGAGCTTGAAGAAAAGATGATTCTAGAAAAGCTTAGTATCGATGATCTACCCGAAGCATGGAATTCGTTGTTCAAAAGCTATTTCGACCTGACTCCACCTTCTGACTTAGAGGGTTGCCTACAAGACACTCATTGGTATGGTGGGGCTGTTGGATATTTCCCAACCTACAGCATTGGAAACCTGTTGGCCGCGGAATTCTTTCAAGACTTTAAGAAGGAATACCCTGAATGGGAAAAGAATGTAAGCAATGGAGAGTTTACGTTTATTCGTAGATTCATGGGCGAAAAACTTCACAAGCACGCTGCATTTTACAATAGCCCTGAAACAATTTCTCTAGCTCTTGATGGTCGTCCACTTGGAGAACAAGCCTTTCTTAACTACTTGGATGAAAAATACTTATGAATGTTTTACTGATAATTCTCGCAATTGTAGCCGCCTTGTTCTTGACTTTCGTTTTGCTAAAAAAGCGTAAAAAGAAGCGGGCTGTCTTTCTTTCGAATCAGAAGCACCCAAATGGCTTTCTGAAGTATCACAAACAAACAAAACTTCGCATTAAGCCCCCCTTAAAAGAGAGCAAGAAAGACGAAGTAAAAAACATCGTATTTTTTCGATTTAAAGGAGACATCAAGGCCTCCCAAAAGAATTCACTTTCGAGGATAATCGACGAGATTATTCTTAACAAAGAGGAAATTTTAAGCGCTTTAATTCTTGTAGACTCTCCTGGCGGAAGTGTAACCGACTATGGCCAATGCTACAGCGAGATCAAGAGGCTTCGACAAGCGGGAATCAACCTAGAAGTTTGTATTGATAATGTTGCCGCAAGCGGAGGCTATTTAATGAGTCTTTCTGCGAACAAAATATACGCAGCCCCGTTTGCTATGATTGGAAGCATTGGAGTCGTTTCCTTTATCCCCAATATTCGACCCCTACTAGAGCGCTTTGACATTAAACCAAGAACTTACACTTCAGGAAAATTTAAACGCACGGTTAGCCTCACGGACGAGGCAACCCCCGAGGAAGTGGCTCACTACCAACAGCAACTTGCCCTCATACACGACCAGTTCAAACAGGCTCTAAAGGAATTTAGGCCTAATGTAGACTTAGGCAAAGTGGCCACTGGAGAGGCGTGGCTTGCGAGCACTTCTTTGGAAATGAAGCTTGATCTCGTAGATGAAATTAAATGCTCCAGCGAGCATCTTCTTGACCTCAATCAATCTGCCAACTTGATCGAAATTCTTGAGGAAACAAAGGAGAGCGGACTTAAGAAGTGGATTAAGCTTCAATCTGAAGCACTCTTAGAGAGAATTTCAGCTCATTTCTAGACATAAGCGTCAAATCTATGAATTTCCTAAAGAAAGATAAGAAAGTGCCGAATAAATAGACATGAAGCGGAACATAGCACTTTTTACCGAATGGGCATGGGCCAACGGTCTACTAGCAGAGCCTAGTAAATTGAACGCATTCGCCCATGTCGTGTATTCAAAAATACTGGAACACTACCCCCACGCCAACGGCTATAAAAAGGCTGCTATCCCCGAGATCGAAAGAGACATTTGGAGATGCCTTAAGGTCTTAAGTTATGGTGGGAAGAAACCCTCTCAGCTCAGCAAGGAAAGAGTGTGCTTTCTTACTGAAAAAAGCCATGACTTTTTCAAAGCAGCCTAAGTCTCGGTGAGGCTCCCTATACCAGCTCGTTTATCACCGTGAAAAGTAAACGGATACGTTTTAGACATTGTTCGCAAAAAACGTCTCGAACCCGTAATATCATGTAATTCTAGAGCCTTTTTTCAGGCACTTATAGCTGGCACAGACTTCGCACATTCATTGCCACGTATGTTGATGCTCAAATCGAAGAAGTGGTATTTTTTACTTTCCATTGCTGTAGTTGCCTGTAACGGGAGTGTTCTCGTTCCATCTAAAAAACAGCATAAACACGCTGGCGACCCTGGCGCCCCAACTGATCCTGGAGACCCTACACTTAATCAACAAGAAGCCCCTTCTTCAGACCCTGGCCTACAAAAAGGCAAAGGGAAGAAGAATCGTTTTGGACACAATAGTGACAATTGGGATAATGATGACAACATGGATCACTCCGATATAGATAAAGGAGATCATTCTGGTCACGACCACGATGGTGACTACGAAGATCATCGCCCAAAGAAAAAAAGGAAAGATTTCTTGTCGGAATTTAACCAGGAAGATTTTGAAAACAAACGTATCAGAGGAATTATTACCTTTGAGCGGAAGTTAAATGCTGGTGGATTAAGATCTCTGAAACATAGAGGCTACGTTCGATTTATCGTAGATAATTTCAACACCCGAGAAAGAGTCGAATACGCAAGTGAACCGACCGAGGTAAGCTATGCTGGAGACAATCCAGAAGGAATACTAGAATTCACTAAGCTCATGCCTGTTTCTCAAAGACATGGATCGAACCCAAGGTTCCAAAGACCACTTTATATTGATGGCTATCACGCAAACAAAGCATGGAATTTTCGATTGATGAACGAAAATGGCGAAGTCATCATTACGTTTTCTTCAATGCGCTTTTAAGTAATTATCCGCAGAAAGCTCTAAAGAGCAAAGTGCTCTCTTAGAGCTTTCTTGCGATGACTAAACATCTGAGAAAGTATTCTTTTTAAAACCAACGCATCTAGCACTCCTGCTAAATCGACCGAGAACTCATACTCCACTAAATCGTAAAACCATGTTCCGGCCTCTGCCATTGAAGCATCTCCAATTTTTTTAGTGCCCGCCACGAATCTGTGTGAATGGGTCCAAGACTTAAATGGTCCCTTGACCTGAATGTCTTTAAATTCGAAAATGTCTTCCGTCTCAATGACGTCAGCAATCCTAGAAGTCCACTTCAAAGCAATAGGCAACCCAAACGGGTGCATAGAAATATCGAATTCCTTACCCTCTTCGGTAACAACATCGCCCGATAACTTCATATTTAAATAAGTGGGACTGATTTTCACCAAGTTGTTCGGGTCAGAAAAAAACTCTTTAGCAGCACTGAGCGGCACTGGAAGCCAAAATTCAGTTTTGAAAACAGATTTACTCAAAATATTTTCTTTATGCTGCAGTTTCAGGCTTATTAACGGGCTTTTCGTCGGCTTCGCCCAATTGACGACCGCGTTTGCCGTATCCACCTTGATGATCACCAGAAGTTGGCCGAGCCACCATCACTTTGTTTTGAAGCTTAATGAGTCCATCCAGCAAAGCCTCAGGCCTTGGTGGACAACCAGGAACATACACATCAACTGGGACCACTCGATCCACACCCTTAAGAACACTATAGCCGTCTTTCCAATAAGGTCCGCCCTTTGTGGCACAAGATCCCATTGCAATAACCCACTTTGGATCAGGCATTTGATCATACAAACGCTTCACTCGAGTCGCCATTTTCAAAGTCACAGTTCCAGCAACAATCATAAAATCTGCTTGGCGAGGAGTGGCACGAAAAACACCACAACCAAAACGCTCTAAATCATAATTGGCAGCCCCTGTTGCCATCATTTCAATCGCACAACAAGCCAGACCAAAAGTCATAGGCCAAAGAGAATTCTTTCTCCCCCAGTTGACGACATCATCAACGCGACCAAGAACAAGGTTATCTCCAGAGTTCATTATTGGTAAATCTGACATGCTTTATCCTTTCTACCATGGGAGAGCCCCACTTAGAACCTGCACTAGGCGGAAAAACTAGAGCCGCAACCACAAGAGGTTTTGGCATTCGGGTTATTAAAAACAAAACCCTGGCCGTTGAGCCCGTCGCTAAAGTCTAAAATCGTACCCTTTACAAAAAGAAGGCTTTTAGGGTCGAGAGTGAGTCGAACGCCTTTGCAATCATAAGCCTTTTCGCCCTCGGTAGGGGTTTCCGTAAAGTCGAGCTTGTAGGAAAGCCCAGAGCAGCCGCCACCGACGACTCCAATCTTGAGACACCAGCCAGCCTTGTTTTCTTTGGCTTGAATAGACTTCACTTGCTCGGCAGCCTTTTCGGTAAGTTCAAACGGCATCTGTTCCATGATTTCAGGCTAGCTCATTTGAAGTGTCGCTCACAAGAAAAGCCTTCGTTAAAGTCCTGATTTCTCTAATGGCTTGCTTCAAACGAGGAAAAGATCTATTAAAAATCGACAACTTACTTGACACAAAACCTTAAACACGGCAGAGATTAGACACAATGCAACATTTGCTCAGAGACCCCGTCCACCGCACGATTTCACTCAGCAGTGACGAGCGCCGCATTATTGATCACCCCTACTTTCAAAGGCTTCGTAGAATCAAACAAACAGCCTTCCTTAACTTAATCTTTCCAGGGGCCACACATGATCGCTTTAGCCACAGCATAGGGGCCATGCACGTAGCCGGCTTGCTCTTTGATCCCATCGCGGAAGAGTTTATCTCATCCTACGGACCTAGAGCCCTTCAACCCACTCAGGTCGACTACTTCAGACGCTTGGTCCGGATGGCAGCCCTCTTGCACGACATCGGACACGGACCCTTCTCACACAGCCTTGAGGGGGTCAGCAAAGCAGGAAAACCTATTCACCCAAGGCGCGAGGAACTTTTTGAAGAAGGTCTAATCCCTCATCACTGGATAGATCCCAAAGGCGCCGCCGCAAAAAAATCTTGGATGAAAACCGCCGCTAGTCACGAAGATTTTAGCGTCGCCATTATCTCGCTCATCTCGGAAGAAAACGACGGGAGAGTTGGCGGACTCTATGCTCAAGATGTCGTGGCCCTCTTCAATGATTGGGTGGTGCCCTCTCACGAATTTGAGGAAATGAACAAGGTGGGCCCATCCGGAAAATGGAGCCTTCGCAAGGCCCTTAAGAGCTTGGTGTCCGGTGAGATTGATGCCGATAGAATGGACTACCTCCTCCGAGACTCTCACTACACGGGAGTTCCCTACGGCCAATATGATAGAGAAATGCTTTTAGAAAACCTCCTTTTTCGACCTGACCCTTTGAAAAAGCGCGAGCTCTGTGTTGCCTTAAGACGCAAAGCTCTTCACGCTTTTGAAGATTTCTTAATTTCTCGCTTCCATATGTTCATGCAACTCTACTCTCACAAGACGGTCGTCGGCTTTGACGTTATTTTAGAGAATGCTATTGCAGAACTTCCTGACTTTAAGATTGATCCTAATCTGCAAGACTATCTCACATGGTCAGATGACTACCTGCTTAGAAAAATTATCGAAAATCGATCTTCGCGATGGGGAATGCACATTCGCGACAGGCAAACTCTTAAGCATCTTTTTACGGTTCGACAAAAAGAACAAAAACATTTCATGAAGTTTATTAAACCCTATGAGCTCTCTCGTGGAACAACTGCCTGGTTTCCCTCTTTAACGACAAAAGAAAGAGAGAAAACTGAAGAAGTTCCAAAGATATGGTGGCGACCGGCTGTGAACTACCTTACTCGTGGTGTGCGAGGCCGTTTCCCACTCTACCTAGAAGACAAAGGCAAACTTGTCCCCATTGAAGACCTCTCGTTGTTATTGAAAAGTGATTACGTTCGACGCTTTGAAATGATTCACGTCTACAGTCTACGAAACGACAATGCAGAAGTTAAAAAGTGGTTTAACAAGAAGGGTCTCTCTGAAAAATTCATCAAACAAGAGACCCAACCTCTGTAATCTTAGCTCTCTTAAAAGCGGTAACTTCCACCAACAATGAATCGAACATCTTCTGCCGCTTCGCTCAACCCCACCCGCATGGTGGCGTCCAGCAAGAGTTTCTCACCGGTAGCGTAAACCGCCCCAACTCCAAGTAACGACGCCCACGGCATATCGTCCTCAAAAGTGTTTCGGCTATAATATTCAACATACATTGCAATTGGGTCAGCCAGAGGCTTGGTAATGCTAACTGAATTCACTAGCTCAAAGTGGTATCCATCGGCATCGGCCACATCTTCAAAAATATCAACTTCAATCATAGCTCCAAAAGTAAACTCGTCTTTAAGCTCTAGAGTAAAAGGAGCTTTTACTCCAAACTCGATAGCATCGTTTGTGTAGTTGTGAGTGTTGGAAGGAATTTTTACAAAAGGCACAACAGACAACGCCGAATTGTAATCTCGGTTACCCCAAATGTTATACTCAGCACCTAAACGCACATCACCAATTCCACTCTTTGATTGGAGATTGCTGGGATTAAAATGACGAAAAACGTCAAAAGACGTGAAAATGTCTAACACGTTCGTCAGACCATATTTAGCAGAAAGCGAAAGAACATCCACATTGTGCCTCTTGTAGCCACCATCTTTTTCATAGCCATATTCAAGCGCGCTTCCCTCTAGTTGAAACATCCCAGGACCTACGGTCTGAGGCTTTTCAGTAAGCTGAGGTCGATCTGCGGATCGCAAAACTTCTACATCCGCAAATACCAATGAAGTTGAACAAAAAATACAATACGCTAAAACTTTTTTCACCAAAAACCTCCTGGTTAGTGGAATGCAATTTATAACGAAGAATGTCTAAATGCAAAGATACTCAGCAAGAGCTTCTGGGCTTCCCCTAAAGAGCCTTTTCTGCTTCGACCAAAGCTCGGCCCTTAAGACCCAATGCTTGGCTTCAAATCTGCCCTTAGAATCTTTTCGTCTAGCCAAAACCGTCTTCAGAACAACCTTTAACTCAGGCCCAAGCTTTCCAAATTCTAATTTTCCGAGCTCAGAAATGATCCCGTTGATTTCAGAGTCATCACCAAGCCCCCTCAACCACTTTAACCACTCCCTTTTTGCTAAAGTGCTACCAGGCACCTTCATCAAAGAGATCACTAGCTGACTAGGGCTCGAACTTCTCAAGTAAGACTTTGCGCTCCAATGTGTGCTGTCCTTCTGAAGCAAGCTCAGAAGGCCTCTAAAGCGTGTTGAGATCAAATTGTGACGTTTAGACTTTGGAAAAAACTCCCATGACTGCAACTCAAACTCTTCGATGGACCAGAGTCGCCAATCTTCTGGCCGACTCGCTAAAAAGGCCATGGCCCCTTCAGACACATCTTCAAATGGAGGTATCACGCACTTCATCAATATTTCTCATCATAATTCGCGTTGTGCCAGCAACCAAGCCTTGAGCTTCTTTTCTGTTCGGGGTTCAATAGAATGAAAAGATATGGATTTTCAAAGCTTTATTGATAGCATCGCCGCGGTAAAAAGCCTTGGCATCACTGCCCCCTGTCCACCCGACGGAGACTCGGTGGGGGCTCAATGTGCGCTCAAAGAGCTCATCGAGCAGCTTCACCCACACGTAAAGGTTGAGATCATCAACGAAGACCCTTGCCCCAAACGCTACGAATTTTTGAAGCTTTCCGACCAGTTCAAACAATCAAAAGACATTAAAGAGAGTCCCGAGGCTTGGCTCTGTGTTGACGGAGGCCCTTTACGCTCTGGAGTCGAAACAAAGAAGCTTTGGGACAAAGCTAAAATTCACGGCTTAATGGATCACCATGTTGTGGGATCAAAAGAATCCTTTCACTTTCAACTTTATGATCCAACGGCCGCTGCTACTACTGAAATGGTTTATAAACTTGCCATGCATTGCAAAGCCAAACTAACGCCTTCGTTGGCCCAGGCCATATACGTAGGCCTTATTTACGATACAGGTCTCTTCAAACACTCCAACACAACTCCAGAAATTATGAGGATTGGCGCACATTTACTTGAAGTTGGATTCAACCATACCGAGACTGCAGAAAAAGCAATGTTAATCCGCAGCAAAGGAAGCCTTGACCTCCTACGACTGATGCTCAACAAATTTAATCATTCCGATAAAATTTCTTGGAGTGCAATCACTCACGCAGAATTTATTGAATCTGGCGCGACTGGTGAGGACAAGGACGGGTTGATTGACGTTTTATTCTTACAAGATAAATGTTCTGTTGCAGTCTTGTTTTTTGAGGCCAAACCCAGCTTGTGGAAACTTTCTTTCAGATCCCGTGGCCCCGATGTTGCTTCTTTTGCTAGATCGCTTAACCCTCAAGGTGGTGGCCACAAACTTGCTTCGGGTTGCACTCTTGAAGGTGACATGAAGACCATTACCGATAAAACCATCAGCTCACTTTCAAAGGTTGTTTCATAAATTTTAAGATGAAGCTTCTTCAAAAAATACTATTAGGAACTTTAACAGCAACTTTCGCCCCAGCTGCCTGGTCGGAAGAGCAAAAGTCACCTCTTGAAGGTTACGCACAAAAGCTTGGCTACGAAAATGCTTCCAAGCTAAAAGAAGAATATGAAGAATTTAGCAAACGTGTAAAAGCAGGCTTTGCACCTAAAGACTATTTCACCTTGTGCAGAAAAACCTATCAACAATCCCTATGTGATGTTCTTAAAGAGCATCTAAAACCTCTCCCCACACTGAGTTCCTCCAGCAGACGGGCCAAAACTCCAACCATCCCCTTTAGGCTCTCCAACAAAGACAAGCTTCAAGCTGTTTCAATTAGAACTCTTGCCCGCAAGATTCCCAATTTTTCTAAAAAAACTCTGTCCAGCTGGGCTGAAGAAGCCTTAAAGACAAAGCAATGCCCAAAAAACCTAAACCTTGCTGTTGCCCTAGAGCTTGAACAGAAAGAGCCAGAGGGCGCAGATTGGAAGACCATAGACTCCCTGTGGGAGGAAGGCCTAGCTTGTGTAACTCCGGAGACAATTTCTTCTGAGTATATTTTTCTCAGAGCAGCCCTAAGTCAAATAGCAAGAAACAACTTCAAAAAGGCTCTAACTTATTTAAACTCTTCTATTGAGTCCAAAGAAGAGGATGAAGATTTCAGATCCCATCATTGGAAATACTTTGTTTTAAAAGAATTGAAAGAAAATTCTGCCGCCGAGAAGCAACTTGATTTGATAGGAGAAAAATTTCCGCTTTCTTGGTATTGGATAAGCCATTCAAACGACCATAAATCCGACCCCTTAGAAGTTCTTAGCAAGCGAAGTAAAATTGCAGATGTTGATGACGCCCAAGATAGTATGACAAATCAATACCTTTATTGGACTCGTGTCGCCGCAGAGCTTGAAAAAGATCCAAACGATTTGAGAATATTTTTTGAAAAAGTAGCTCAAAGAGTTATTGCAGAGCAAAACATTGGACTTTCTCAGTCTACTGCTCGAACTTTTAATAAAATGGGGCTCTATCGGTTTCAGATATATGCCTTGTCTCAAGTTATATTGAAGTCACCGGAAAAATTGAACAGAGAGCACCTTGAGTTACTTTTCCCTAGACCATTTTTCGAGAATATGAAGCAGCATTCTGGTGAGATTGATACAGCGATTCTTCTTGGATTAGCTAGACAAGAAAGCGGATTTGATAGCTTTGCCCGCTCCTCGGCCAATGCTCGAGGCCTACTTCAAATACTTCATTCAACAGCTTTAGGGCTCAACAAGAAAATAACTCACACTGATCTTTATAATTATGACCTCAACATTCAACTTGGCGCAAAATACATTGCCCGACTTCTAAACCGCTTTGACGGCTCTCTCGAGCAAGCTCTTGGGGCCTATAATGCGGGGTCCACCCACATGAAGCGCTGGAAAGAACGCTATTCTTGGGTGAAGAACGAACAGTTGTTCATGGACTTCATTCCATTCAGAGAAACTAGAGACTACATCCCCTCAATCATTCGCAACGCCTACTGGTATCACCGGCTATTTCCCAGTCTAAATGAAAATGGAAATAAAAAGGTTATTTCTGGAAAGCTCCTTGAGCCTTTGCTGAAAACAAGTCAAACCAAACCCTAGACAAGGTAGAAACTGCATTTTTTTTAATATGTGAAGAAACTTTCAAGCATCCGTAGGGAATGTTTAATCCTTTACAGAAACTACTCAGCTCTCCGGTAAAATCATCCATGCCGAAACAATTTAAATCATCTTGGATAAGTTTCTTGAGCTTTCTATTTTCCAAAACTTTTGTGGTAGAAAAAATATTTTTCTCACTGGTCATGTACACTTTGGGTGAAGCCGCCAAAAGAGCGCCTAGCTCTGACTGAATCTTTATGTCAAAGCGAAACTCCTCATACAATAAAGGGCCTGAGAGTAAATCTAAATTACATTCAGAGCGCAAACAGTTTTGGGGAAAATAAACACAATCCTCGGCCGTTTCAAGGGCTGCGCTGGTGAGCACCTCAACAACCCCCGTCGAAACAAAAGCATCGACTTGAAGGTTTTTGTAACACCAAACCAAAGCCTCTCCGTTCTCAGGCCAAGCGCGATCCAACAAAACAAAAGACGGATAGGGCTTAGACTCATCCGAATCAGCCATTAGGATGGGGGCACCGAAAGGAGTGTCGCTCTTCACAAAAGCCTTCTTGTCTTCTTTTAAAAAGACTGCACTCAAAGCTTCAAACTCTTTAGCTTTTTCAACAACTGCTAACCACATCTAAACCTTTGCTCCTTTTGTAAGCCTCGTGTAGGATCATCCTATTATGGAATCGCTACCAAAACACCCCAAACAAGCAGAAATCAAAGTCTACACAAAAGATTATTGCCCCTACTGCACGGCCGCAATGAATCTTTTAACCCAAAAAGGCGCTGGCTATGACCCGATTGACGTTGGCAGCGACCCTAAACTTTTTGAAGAAATGCTTAAAAGAGCCAGCCCTCGTCGAACCGTTCCCCAGATCTTTATTGACGACCTTGGTGTTGGTGGATTCGACGATATTCAAGCGTTGGACTCTCAAGGAAAGCTAGAGGCTCTCCTCTTTCCAAATGGCCGAGAGTAGCCGCCCTTCTTGGTAACATAAAGTAAGAATAATTGAAGAGCCTTGCCGCTTAATACAGTTTATTTGCTAATTGTTGGAGGCAGGATCTACAGCCGATCCAGGTGCAGCCTGAATGATCATCCGATCATTGTTATCCGGAGTTAACAACGTGGTTCCCCTTACTTTGATCTCGGGCCCAGAAATGGCTTTGTTGGAAATTCTTTCGTGATCATCAAGCTCTGGATGGCGAGAGATAAAAAACGCGACATCCATAAAGGCAGCATTAAAACGAACAGAACGCACAAGCTTAGTCCAATACGACTTTAGCTCTCCAGACTTCGGCTCTTTGGCATCGGTAAGAAATTTTCCTTTTTCCCAATAAGTTTTCTTGCGCCCTCGAACCCGTCTATATCTTGTTTGCTTCTCAAAATCTTCTAACTTTTGGCCAATAAACTGCTGAATGAAATTCTCTTCATGAAGCTTTTTTAGAATATTATCTGGAACGTTATCCAATCGAAGATTTCTTATAACACCTTTCATGTCATAGAAAACAAAGGCACTGGCTAGTCCAGCAGGAGTCTCGAAAGAAGCCCCGTGAGCTATTCCAATCATCTTTTTATCTTTGTACACTTCGTAAATTGCTCGAGGTGTTGACATTCCCTCGTATTTTTTATTTGGCTGATCTCCCAGCAAACGGACAACCAATCCGACAAACGTAGTTCCCCCCAGTTGCTTTGGAGTCACCACAACCTCTTTAAAATCTTCACCTTCAGGAAAAACTTGACTAAGTGAGCCTTGATAAGCCCCCAGCCGAGTTCCTTCATAATTAATAGGGCTGGCTGCCACAGCTGGATAAACCAGCAACAAACTGAACAACAAGACCTGAGCCCAAAAGGTGCGATTCAATGCAACGACAACCATCCCTTCATATTGTTCTAAAGACAATCTAATTTCCAGTGACTCAATGCCAAAAATATCTTTAGGCCTCAAATGATTGGTGTTAGAAGCTCTAGTTATGATTTTCCCTACCTTCTCCACCTCAGTATACGCAAAGCGGCGAGAACGTTTGGCCAAGTCGCTTAGGCCCGGCCGAGACTTGCTCCTTTTTATGAACAGAAAACCTGTCATTAGAAATTATGACAACTACTATAATTTTAGAAGCGACTCTAATTTTGTCTACCTAACAGGCTTTTACGAAGAAAACTCTGCAATGCTCCTTTGGAGAGAAGCGAACAAAAAGGGCGTAAAAACACATTACAAATTGTTTTGCCAAAATAGGGACCCCTTAAAAGAACTTTGGACTGGGAAGCTCACAGGACCAGAACGGGCAACGAAGACTTTTGGTGCTGATGAAGCCCATGATTTCTCCGAACTAAACCAACATATTCAAAGTTTCTATAAAAAGCTCCCAAAAGGTGTTGGCCCCTCTCTCTTTACCAATTCTTTAGAATCAGATGAGATGAAATCTCAGTTTGAACCAATTTTAGAAAGCTTGGATTACAACATCAGGCAGTGGCAACTTCCGTTAGAAAGCATCGTGAACGCGAGCACCCCAACAAGAAAACTTCGTCTTGTTAAAGACAGGGGTGAAATCTCTCTCATGAAAAAGGTTTCAAAGATAAACGTCGCGGCCCATCTAGAGTTGTTAAAAAAAATTAAGGCTGGAATGACCGAGTTTCAAGCTCAAGCTTTAATTGAGTATGAATTCAGAAAAAGAGGCGCCTCGGGTCCAGCCTACGGCTCTATTTGCGCCTCGGGTGCCAATGCTACCTGCCTCCACTACCAACCCTCGATGGACAAGCTGAAAAAGGGTGAGTTGTTTTTGGTCGATGCCGGCTGTGAAATGGATCATTATACCTCTGACATCACGAGAACCTATCCGGTGGATGGAAAGTTCACTAAAGCACAAAAAAGTATCCATCAAATTGTCGGAGAAGCTCATCGCGCAGCTATTGAAGTAGCAACCGTCGGAACAAGATACAGCAAGATTCATGAAACGGCTGTCGAAGCTATCGCCGAAGGTCTTCGACTCATTAAGCTACTTAAAGGCAACAAAAAGGACATCATTGCAAAAGAGAAATATAAACAATTTTTTCCACATAGCACGGGCCATTGGCTCGGTATGGATGTCCATGACCCATGTCCTTATTCGGAAGAAAATGGTGATTCTATCAAGCTAAAGGCTGGCATGATTTTAACCGTTGAACCAGGGATCTATATTCAAGAATACGACAAGACTGTGCCGAAAAACTTTAAGGGAATTGGTGTTCGAATTGAAGACGACATTCTTATTACAGAAAAAGGTCCTGAGATTATTACAGAAGGATTGCCTCGATACGCTGAAGAAACTGAAGCCTTTATGAAATAAGCGACTCGAGGTGTTCTAAGCTTTGGGGATGAAGGCGTGAATTCTTCGGTTTCGAACATATTTCTCAACCCATTTTTTAGAAGGATCACTTAGCTCAACAAACTCTACACCCATTCCTTCTGGTTCGTTGCCCGCTAGAGCCTTTCGAATCCAAACAATTCGTCCAAGACCTTGAATCGTTTGAGACGACAATGAATTACTCACATCATCATCGTCTATTTTTTTGGCCAAGGGATCTTTTCCTTCGGCACTAAAACCTAAAGAAAGCTCTCCTTCGCCTTGAACAAATTCAAAGTTAATTAAATCATCAGCCTTCGCACCCGGTATAATAGACCCCACAAAAAAACCGCCGTGACCGACGTTTAGTGTTTCAGACACAACGGCTTGTTCTATGCTCGAAATACGCAGCAACATAGAATGAGAAGCTGGAGCCCGAGGAGTTCTTCGCGCAAGCTTCAAGCGAAGTTCCAACATATCTGAAAGGGAGTCACTTAATTTTTCTGGATCAAAATCCAAATGAACAACTCCCGTAGCACCTCGATCCAACCACCTCATTAAATCAGCCCCATTAGGCATTTCATCTTTAACCATCAAGATGCAGGCGTTCTGGTCTAACTTACGCACACCGGAGAAAAAATCAGACAAGACTTGAGAGCCAACTAAATCAAAACCCTTTTGGGTAACATCCAGGAAAAGTAAAATTGGGTCACCCACCTCAATGAAGAAATCTTGGGCTTCTTCTATACTTCGAACACCCACAAGATTAGTTGGATTGCTCAAGATCGTTTCAAATTTTGAAGTGAATTTCTCGAAAGGAGCAGTCCCCTGAGGACTGACCAATAAAAGCCGATTTGCCATGCCGTGATTATCTCCACCCCACCCCCTGAAAGCACGGGAGAGAGCAACAAATTCCACTCGAATAACGCGCCGCATTTAGAATTTAAGCTATTGACCTTAAGCGGCTTTCGTAATGAAACATAGCCTATGTCTAAGGCTATACCTATACGCAAGCCCGAGTGGCTTAAGGTTAAGGCTCCCGGCGGCCAAAACTTTCTTGAGATTAAAAAAGTGTTGGCCAAACACAAACTATTTACCGTTTGTGAAGAAGCCCGTTGCCCTAACATTGGTGAATGCTGGGCAGGTGGAACCGCCACATTCATGTTGCTCGGAGACACCTGCACCCGTGGCTGTAAGTTCTGTAATGTTAAAACTGGAAATCCTCGTGGATGGGTTGATGCAGCTGAACCAGGTAAAATTGCAAGCTCAGTAGCAGACATGAATCTCGATTACATTGTTCTTACAAGTGTTGATAGAGATGACCTAGAAGATCAGGGAGCAAAACACTTTTCTGAAACAGTTCGTCTCACCAAAGTCCTCAGCCCCGATTTGATAGTTGAAACACTCACCCCCGACTGGCGAGGCGACGAAGCCTGCATCGACACAATGGCCTCCTCAAAAGCTGATGTGCTCGCCCATAACATTGAAACAGTAGAACGCTTACAACGCCAGGTTCGAGATCCTCGCTGCACCTATAAACAATCCATGGAAGTCTTGGAGAAATACAAGCGATTTGCCACCACTAGACACAGCAGAACGGTTGTTACCAAGAGCTCTCTCATGCTGGGTCTTGGTGAGCGCGATGAAGAGATCATCCACACCATGAAAGATTTGCTAAACATTGGCGTCGAGATACTTACTTTCGGCCAATATTTACAACCAACCCCCCGGCACCTTGCCGTGGTCGACTATGTAACTCCAGAGAAGTTTTCTTACTGGGCAAAAGAAGGTGAGGCTATGGGCTTTAAATACGTCGCCTCAGGCCCACTAGTGAGATCAAGCTACAAAGCTGGAGAATACTTTATTAAGAAAATTTTGAGAGGGGAGAAAAGTGATGGAAGCATCCTTGGGCCAGAACAAAGCAAGCAAAGAGGCCAGAGTGTCGTATCCGGCACAGCCGTTTAAAGATAAAGAGTTTGCCCGTAAGTTTTATGAACTTATGGTGCGAAGTAGGGTTTTAGAGGAAAAACTTATCCGCATGGCCAAATCCGATGACGGATTTTTTTGGATTGGTGGACCAGGTGAAGAAGCCTTTAACATTTCTCTAGGCCTTCAAGTTAAAAAAGGTCATGGCCTGGAACATGACTTTTTGCATTTACACTATCGAAACAACGGAACTCTTTTAGCCATGGGTTCGCCCATGATTGATTTCATCAGACAAATGAAGAACTCAAAGAACGATCCTTTTTCGGGTGGGCGCAACTTTGTTTCCCACGTTTGTAAAAAGGAATGGAATGTTGTTCCCGCCACATCAACGATTGAAACACAATATTCTGTTTCCCCAGGCACGGCTCGCGCTCAATGGCGCGCTAGACAGCAAGGAAAAGATGCAGGGGTAACCATTGTTGTTGGCGGCGACGCCGGTTCAGCCGAAGGTGATTTTGCAACTTGTCTGATCTGGGCCTCTAGACCAGAGCAAGAACTACCTATGCTTATCATCGTCACCAACAATAGCTATGGCATTTCTACTAGTGCCGAAACACAACACGGCGAAAAAAATGTCTCCGACCGCGGCAAGGCCTTTGGCATTGAAACCCTCGTGTGCGATGGAAACAACCCTGAAAGGATTTGGTCTTCCATTGAAAAAGGACTCGACTATGTTCGTGGTTCCGGGCGACCCTTCATTTTGGAAGCCAAGGTCTCTAGATTGAATGGACACAGCTCCTCCTCTGGAGCCAATCGAGTCGATGAACCCGATTGCATCGAAATTTTTGAAAGGAAACTTCTCAAAAATGCTTGGATCACAGAAGAAGAAATTTCCGATATTCGAAAAAGTGCACAGGCCGAAGTCAACAAAGCTCACGAAGAAGTCAGAAAAGAACCCTATCCTGATGCTGGAACATTTCAAGATCACACTTATGCCGACGGAAAGCGCGGCGGAATTCCGGGGAGGGATTTCTAATGGCAAATATGGCTCAAGCTATAAGACTGGCTCTCCACTACGGAGAAAAGAACTTAGGCGTAACGGATATCTTCGGCGAAGACGTTGGGGCCCCTTTGGGTGGAGTTTTCACTTGCACCCAAGGCCTAAAGACAACATGGAACACTCCGCTTGATGAACGAGGCATCGTGGGTCACGCCATTGGATTAGCCCTCGCCGGTCAAAAGCCAGTGGCTGAAATTCAGTTCTGTGATTATATTTTTAACACGATCGATCTTTTGAAACTAGCAGGAAACTCTTGTTGGTCTAGCAACGGTCAATACCCACTAGACATGGTTCTTATGACTCCTCATGGAGCAGGCATCCATGGGAGCATTTATCATTCTCACTCCTTTGATGCATGGGCCACACGATTGCCTGGCTGGAAAATCGTAATCCCTTCCAACCCCCTCGACGCTTATGGACTTATGTTGGCAGCTCTAGAAGATCCTAATCCAGTGATGTATCTTGCCCCCAAGGCACTCTTAAGGAGCAAGGGAAAAGAAAAAATTCCAGGAGAGCCCGATGAAGCCGAATTGAAAAAAGCCATTGACGCTCCCATTGGTGACCGTCAAAACTGGGAACCTCAATGGCCAGCCATTCAAAGACATCTCCAACCTCTCGGAAAAGCAAAACAAGTTCGCCAAGGAAACTCCGCAACCATTGTCACCTATGGACGCCATGTTCAAATGTCTCAGCAAGTCGCTGACGAGCTTTCGAGTAAAGGAATGGGCGAAGTGCGAGTGATTGATCTATGCACCCTCTATCCATATGACTGGGAGGCGATTTCAAAGGCTGTTCTTGAAACTGGTAAAATTCTTTTCGTCAACGAAGACACCGAAATCACAAACTTTGGCGAGCACCTCTTGCGCAGAGTGATTGATGAGCACTACTATCAACTCAAAGCCCGCCCTAGAGTCTTGGCGGCGCAGCACGTGCCAGGAGTTGGACTAGCTCCAACCCTCGAGGAGGCAACCGTGCCGCAGAAGAAAGACATTGAAAAAGCGATAACAGAAATTCTTCAGGAAAGAACATAAAAGTTAAGGAGCAACGACAAGATGGATTTTAAATTACCCGAAATTGGTGAAGGACTACAAGAAGGCGAATTGGTTCAATGGCTAGTAAAAGCCGGAGACACAGTTGAGGCCGATCAACCCTTGGTTGAAGTTATGACTGACAAAGCCACTGTTGAGGTTCCCGCCACAGATCCCGGCGTCATCAAAGAACTTCTAGCTAAGGACGGAGACATGATCAAAGTTGGACAAGTCATCGCCACGATCGATCGAAGAACCGATGAAAACGCTGAAAAATCCACAAGCAAAGAAGCTAAAACTGAAGAAAAAGCTCCCACACAAAGCCCTGCCTCCAATGGCAACGGAAAAGGCTATGGAATTTTTGCAGACGAAGAGGAAACTCCTGCGGCCAAGCAAGAAACTCCCGCTTATCAAGGTGCCCAAGAACAACTTGTTCCAAGCAGTGTGCCCGCAGCGCCCATTGTTCGCTCCATGGCCTCAAAGGCGGGCGTTGATTTAGCAAATGTTTCAGGCACCGGCCCTTCGGTAGGTGGAGTTCCAAGAATCTTGGAAGCTGATTTGCTTAAATTTTTAAACTCCCAAAACGCTACAAGCACTCACGCGCCAGCAGCAGCTTCAAGCGCTGTAACACCTACTCCTGCTCCCACAAAAAGCGTTCCTACTTCAACCACACACATTGGTGATACTAACGAAGAGGTGGAGCGAGTTCCTTTACGTGGATTACGAAGAGTGATCGCCAACGCAATGACAAAGAGTAAGTTCACAGCCCCTCACTACTCGTATGTGGATGAGTTTGAGTGCTCTGACTTGATTCAACTCCGCAAGCAAGCCAAAGAAATTGCCGCCCAATATGGAGTTAGCTTTTCTTACCTACCGTTTATCATCAAAGCCGTTGTTGGGGCTCTTAAGGAATATCCTATTGCAAACTCTTCATTGGAAGAAGAAAAAGATGGCTCCTCCACCTTGGTTTACAAAAAATTCTTCCATATTGGCTTTGCCGTTGCTACCAACGATGGACTCATTGTGCCTGTCATCAAACATGCTGACCAAAAAACAATGTTACAAATTGCTCAAGAAATTAACGAGCTGGCTGAAAAAACTCGCACAGGTAAAGCAACTGCTGACGAGCTAAAAGGCTCCACCTTCACCATCACCTCTATGGGAAATCTTGGTGGACGTTTTGCCACGCCGATCATCAACTATCCTGAGGTTGGAATTTTAGGCGTCTACAAAGCTCAAGAAAAACCCATCGTTAAAAATGGGGAGATTGTCATTGGTAACATGATGCCTCTTTCTCTTTCCCTAGACCACAGAGTTGTAGATGGCGCTGTAGGAAGTAAGTTCTGCACCGCCATTATTGATCGACTTAAGAATCCTGCAAAGATGCTTATGGAGCTTGTCTAATAGTGAACACCTACGACGTTGTTGTCATTGGAGCAGGCCCGGGTGGATATGTAGCGGCCATTCGCGCTGCCCAAGAAGGCCTAAAGACGGCCATCATCGAAGGCCACAAGTTTGGTGGAGAATGTCTCAATTATGGATGCATTCCCTCTAAAGCTTTCATTAGCGCTGGCCATGTTTTTGAGCAAATCAAACATGGCGACAAAATGGGCATTGAATGTTCTGAAGCCAAGATGAACATGAAAACTTTGGTGGGCTGGAAAGCCGGCATTGTGAAAACCCTCACAGGCGGCATTGAACAGTTATTAAAAGCTAATCAAGTCGAAAGGCTAAAGGGGCTAGGAAGTTTTAAAGCCGTTGAAGGCCCCTTAAAAAGAATTTCAATCAACAGGTCCGTTGACCCCTACGACAACTCCGCTACTTCTGAAAAGGGCGAAGAGGAAATCCTTGCTCGCAATGTGATCATTGCAACAGGGTCCACCTCAGTTGAACTTCCTTTTCTAAAATGCGATGGCGAAGCTGTTAAGAACTCTAGACAAGCCCTAGAAACGTCTGAAACTCCAAAACACTTAATAGTGATTGGTGGAGGTTTTATTGGTCTTGAGATTGGAAGCTTCTTTTCTAAAATTGGATCAAAAGTCACTGTAGTTGAAGCGACCTCTAATCTATTAGCTGGAACCGATCGTGATTGTGTAAAAGTCGTAGAGCGCCAACTTAAAAAAGACGGTGTTGATGTATTGCTTGAGCACAAAGCGAAGTCTTTCGAAAAAACCCCCAAGGGCGCGGAACTAACCGTCGTTGATAAAGACAACAAAGAAAAAGTGATTACAGGGGATTGGGTTTTACTCACAGTAGGACGTAAACCAAGAACAACAGGTCTCGCCTTGGAAAACATAGATCTAAAAACAAATGATCGTGGTTTTTTAGAAGTGGATGCTCGCTTAGAAACTTCTATTCAAGGCGTTTATGCTATCGGCGACGTCATAGGCGGCCCCATGCTAGCTCACAAAGCCAGCAAAGAAGGCCTTGTTGCCATAGATGCCATTTTAAACCCTGGAGTTACCATGGACTCTCTTGCACTTCCTTGGGCCATCTTTGTTGACCCAGAAATTGCAAGCGTTGGACACACAGAAGAATCTGCAAAAGCCGCAGGCTGGGACCCTGTCATTGGGAAATGCCCCTTTGCCGCCAATGGACGAGCCCTCACTACAGGTAATGCTGCAGGATTTGTAAAAATCATTGCTGACAAAAAGACCGACCGTATTTTGGGCGCGCACATGGTGGGTCCAGACGTTTCTAACCTCATCGCCGAAGTAGCCCTTGCCATTGAAATGGGCGCGACATCCGAAGATTTAGCGCGAACCGTTCACGCACATCCAACCCTGCCTGAAACCATCATGGAAGCCGCCGAATCTGTTCACGGTAAAGCTATTCATATTTTTGAAAGAAAGAAACCGAGCAGCGCCGCTCAAGTAAGCCCATGAACAACTCTCTTTGTTTTGAAGATTGGGGGCGCATTGAATACACAAAAGCCCTCGCTCTACAAAAACAAAGAGTTGAAGAACTCGTTCGCGCCCCCGACAAAAACTATCTAATTTTCTGCGAACACGACTCTGTCATCACCCTAGGGCGAGGCACTTTGCGAGAGGAAACCTTTGTCTCTGGAGACATTCCAAGTATCAACGTCGAACGTGGAGGCTTGGCTACCTATCATGGCCCAGGGCAGTTAGTTGGATATCCAATTTTGAAGCTTAGCCCTAAATCTGAAAGCATTTGTCCTGGAGGAATCCGAGAGCTTGTTTGCATCATGGAAAAGTCCATCATAGAGCTTCTCTCGGCCTACAACATAAAAGCCGAAAGCATCCCTAAAAAAACAGGGGTTTGGATTGGCGGTCAGAGAAAGATTGCCAGCATTGGCATCGCTGTTAGCCACTGGGTCAGCTATCACGGTTTTGCCTTAAATATTTCAACCAACAAGGAACACTGGAAGTTCATTAATCCTTGCGGATTCTCTTCAGGGATTATGACTAATCTTCAGGATGAAACCAATCTACCCATCGACTTTGTTAGAATAAAAGGTCAACTTAAAGAGATACTTATCTCTAAGCTTGAACCTTCAGGGCTTCGACAAAGCAACCTCGCTAGTGAGTTTGCTCTCTAAGCTCATCAACCAACTGCTCAAATGCATCCCAACGATGTGAAATTTCATTTTTTTCTTTTTCGGCTAATTCCGCAATACCCGTTGTCTTATCGAGCATGAGGAATATCGGATCATAACCGAAACCGAATTCACCCTTACTCTCAAAACCAATAAAACCTTCGCAAGTTCCAATAGAAGAAAATTCTCGTCGGTTTTTTCCAAGAAGAACTGTTAAATATAGAGCGCAAGTGTAATTACACTCTCGATCATTTAAAGAAGTGAACTGCTTCATGTTATTCAAAAGTAATGAAATGTGTTTTTCTGGCGCCACATGATCGCCCGCATATCTTGCAGAGTGAATGCCCGGAGCACCACCTAGAGCCTCAACTTCCAAGCCGGAATCATCGGCTAAAACAAAACAACTACTAATACCTTCTTCTATTAACTCTGCAGCCAGGGCATCTGCTTTGATTTTTGCATTTTCTAAAAACGTGCTTCCAGTTTCTTCTGCATCTTTAGGGGCTCTAAAAATCCATTCTTCAATTTCGGGGAAAAAATGTTCTCCCATAGCTTTTATTTCTTTGGCCTTACCGGCGTTTCCTGTCGCAACATAACACTTCATGTTCGTTAAACCTCCCAGTTAAGTGAGCCAACTATCTTCTTTTGAAGCTCACAAAGTTCCTTTGTTCCAGCAATTCCCAATTTCATTAACTCATAAAACTGTTCTTGATCCATTGGCTCTTTTTCAGCTGTTCCCTGAACCTCAACCAACTTAGCTCCTGCTGTAGCAATCAAATTCATATCGGTATGAGCAGTAGAATCCTCTGAATAATCTAAATCTAAAACACACTGTCCAGAAACAATCCCCACAGAAATCGCTGACATGTAGTCTTTCACAGGAAAAGGTTTTGATTTCAAATCAGGGTATTTTAAAGCTAATTTCTTAAAAGCCATAACGGCACAAATAAACGCACCCGTTATACTAGCGGTTCGAGTTCCTCCATCGGCTTGAATAACATCACAATCAATCATGAGGCTTCGCTCGCCCCACCCTTCTAAGCTAAACACGGAACGCAGTGCTCGACCGATGAGCCTTTGAATTTCTTGAGTGCGTCCACCTACGCTCGTTCTTTCTCGACGTATTCGATCAGAGCTCGACTTAGGAAGCATAGAATACTCTGCCGTCATCCAGGCTTTCCCGGACCCCTTCATAAAAGGAGGAACTGAGTTTTCAAGGGTAGCAGCACACAAAACCTTGGTTCTGCCAAAGCTGATTAAACAAGATCCATCGGCATAATCATAGAAATTAGGCTCAATAAGAACCGGTCGCATTTCTGTGGATTTTCGGGAATAACTTCTCTCAAATTTCATTGGGAAACTATGCCCTTTTTTAGCTTCCGAGCCAAGTTTTCAGCTAGTGGTTTCAAGATTTCTTTACGTCTTGATGAATTCTTCAATAATTCTCTATCTTCCTTTCGATTCAAAAAAGCAAATTCAACAAGAACGGATGGCATAGCCGCGCCATAGAGAACATAAAAAGGCCCCTGCCGAATCGGTCGATTTGAGGAAGAAGGAATTTTTCCCTTAAGGGAGCTTGATATCGTCTTTGCCCAGGATAATGATTCTTCAAAGTTAGCTCTCGCCCTCAACTCAGCAACAGCTTTTTCGACAGCGCCGGTTAAATCTTCAGGAATAGCCATATTCTCAGCAGCAATGCGAGCCAAGGCTTGCTTGTCCTCATCGGACTTCAAGCTAAGCAAATAGAGCTCGAAGCCCCTTAAGTTCTTTTTGATTGAAGTGTTTAGATGCAAAGACAAGAAAAGCTTTGGATTCAATCTATTTGCAAAAGCAGTTCGCTCCGGCAAAGCTAGAAAGACATCGTCCTCCCGAATCAAGGCGACTTTAATCTTTTCTTCTTCCAAAAGACTCTTCAGCTCTTTTGCCAACAATAGAGTTATGTCTTTTTCCAAATAAAGAGAATTTTCTTCACGAACTATTGCGCCATAGTCATTTCCGCCATGACCGGCATCTAAAACTACATCTACGGCAAAGGGCAAGCGCGCAGAGAACAGGGGCTTAGGGGCAACCCCACTAAGCAAGGGCCTTAAAACGCGGTCACCAAAATCAAGAGGAACGTAGGCGGAGCCATTTATCAGTTCAGGCATGCGAGACAAACGCGCCTTCCCCCAAAAGCCCGACACCTCACTGCTCTGAAAATTGAGACTAACGATTCGTCCAGACTTGTGTTTTAAAACAATATTCTTTTTATTAGAGCTAAGCTCATAAAGAATTTGAAATCGCTTCGCCACCTTAGGGAGACTCAATAAAGGTGAACCCCTGTGGGAAGTTACCTGATTAAAGGAGTGAGTTTTATTCTCATAGTGAAAATCCCACCTACCGTCGTAGAAATTTGCCAGAGCACCAAAGGAAACAGTGCCCCAAAAAAGCACCCAAAAAAAGACTCTAAACATTGAAACGAAAGTGCAGAACATCCCCATCTTTAACAACGTATTCTTTACCCTCTGTTCTCATTAGTCCAGCTACTTTCGCCTTTGCTTCTCCGCCACAGCGAACAAAGTCTTCATAAGCAATCGTTTCAGCACAAATGAAGCCTCTCTCGAAATCATTGTGAATAACGCTAGCCGCTTTTGGCGCTTTCCAGCCCTCATGAATTGTCCATGCGCGGACCTCTTGAACTCCGGCAGTAAAGTAGGTTTGAAGACCTAGAATTTTATAGCCAATAGTGAGTAGTTTATTCAAACCAGGCTCTTCGATACCAAGGTCGCTTAAGAATTCGGCCTTTTCTTCGCCGCTCAATTGAATCAACTCTGCTTCAATCTTAGCGCAAATGGGAACCACTTCCGACCCGCGAGACTTAGCATGTTCCAATAACTTCACATAAAGAGGGTTGGAGGACAAATCCTTGCCGGAGGCATACTCTTCACTTAGATTTGCCACATACATTAAAGGCTTAGTTGTGATCAAGTGAAGATCATAAACCAAAAGCTTTTCTTCTTTTGTTAGCTCAAGAGTGGCCCCCATCTTACCATCCTCAAGGGCCGACTTTAATTTTTCCAAAACAACGATACGGGCTTTTGAATCTTTATCACCCGAGCGAGCCAATTTTGCGTTGCGATCAAAAGCCTTATCCACGGTGGCAAGATCGGCTAACATCAATTCAGTTTCAATAATCTCCACGTCACGAATAGGGTCAATATCTCCACTGACATGGATCACATTTGGATCCTCAAAACATCTTACAACATGGGCAATGGCATCACAGTTTTTGATGTTCCCTAAGAACTGATTCCCTAAACCCTCGCCCTTACTTGCACCTTTTACCAAGCCCGCAATATCAACAAAAGTGACCGAGGTAGGAATAATCTTTTTGGGATTTACAATTTTTGCCAACTCTTGAAGCCTTGAATCTGGCAATTCAACCACGCCTACGTTTGGATCAATCGTGCAAAAGGGAAAGTTTTCTGCCGCGGCATTCTCGGCAGAGGTCAGTGCATTAAATAAAGTTGATTTTCCAACGTTCGGTAGTCCAACAATTCCACATTCAAGTGACATCTAGTTCTCCTGCATAGGTTTGAGCTGAAGCTAAACCCTGATTTAAAAGCCTTCTAAACACTTTAGCTCCATTGGCTAATAGATCAATGGCTGTATTTTCTTCTTCTCGAGAAAAGCTTTGCAAAACATAATCAGCAACATCCATGTCACCATGAGCAGGTCGCCCCACACCAAGGCGAAGCCGAATTGATTCGCCGTGACCCATCGCCTCCCTTAAACTCTTCAAGCCATTGTGACCGGCGTCACTACCACCTTGCTTTAGCTTAATGCGACCGAAGCGAACATCCACCTCATCATGCAAAACGATGTGATCAACTTCCCTCAACTCTTTATTTTGTTGGTAAAGCTTAGCCAAAGAACGTCCCGATAAATTCATATAGGTAAGTGGCTTAAGAATAACGAGCTTTTTACCCTCAAAAACTCCCTCAAGGATTTCGGCCTCAAGATTTTTTTTGAAGGTGAAATTCAAAGATTCTTCATGGGCAAGCAAGTCTGCCAGCATAAAGCCGGCATTATGCCTTGTTTTTAAGTAGCGGGAACCAGGATTGCCTAGAGCGATTACAATTGCATCAACTGCCATGCTCTAGAGCATCCCAAATTTAAGACTTAGCGTCTTCCTTCTTAGCCGCAGCAGGGGCAGCAGCACCCGCTGCAGGAGCGGCAGCGCCAGCAGCAAGAGCATCAACCGCTGGTGTAGCAGCTTTCTCTTCTTCAGGCTCAACAACTGATACAAGTGCAAAAGAAGTTTCATACATATATTCGTATTTATCTTCTCCTGTGATTTTAGCTAACTCATCAATCTTCAAAGAGTCGCCAACATCTAATCCAGATACATCAACATCGATGTGACTTGGAATGTTAGCAGGAAGGGCTTTGATCTCAACTTCACGGTTTAGGATAGAAACAATTCCACCATCCACAATTCCCTTCGCTTTTCCAACGAACTTCAACGGAACTGTAATACGAACAGGGCTGTTCATGTCTAACTGGTGAAGATCAACGTGAGTCACTTCATTTCTAACGTGATGTGTTTGAATTTCAGTAAAAAGAACTTTGGAGCCCGCTACGTCAGCCGCAACACCCTCTTTAGCGTCGATCGACAGAATCGCACTCTTTCCTTTTGCCAAATAAACCTTTCGAAAGTTTTTTGGACTCAAATTAATTGGAAGTCCACCTTTCAAAGAAGGTCCGTAGATTACTCCAGGAATAAAACCTTCGCGGCGAGCGCGGTAGGCAGCGCTTTTACCCGTTTTCGTGCGGGGAAAAACTTCTAATTTAATGTCTTGAGTGCTTTCCATAACTAATAACTCCAAGTCTCTAGTGTAATAAGTGCTAAGTTAATATCCTAAAATATAGGGTATGGCTAGTATTCTAGTAGGGCGCTTACAGAATCGTTCACTTGGATACGATGGATGGTCTCAGCCACCAAAGGCCCTACCCCTATAACCTCGATATTATTCATCTTTTTAAAGTCATCGGTCAAGGGAATCGTATCCGTTACAACAAGCCCGTCAAAACCGGCTTGAGAAAGCCTCTCATAGGCAGGTCCCGAAAAGACCGGGTGAGTGGCTGCCGCGACAACTTTAGTCGCACCCTTTTCTCTTAACAATTCAGAAGCCTTACACAAAGTGCCCCCGGTATCGATAATATCATCAAGGATAATTGCGACTCGCCCGTCGACCTCACCAATCAAATTGAGGGCTTTTGCCTCATTGGGGCCCAAGCGACGCTTATCAACAATGGCCAGGGGCGATTTAAGCAACTTTGCTAAAATACGCGCTCGCTCAGTCCCGCCAGCGTCCGGACTGACAACAGTGATCGGCTCGTCGCCAAAGGACTTCTGTAAAAAGGGAAACAGCACAGGCACACCAAACAAGTGATCAACCGGAAAGTTAAAATAACCCTGAATCTGGCCGGCATGTAAATCCACAGAAATAAGTCGAGAGAATCCTGCTGTTGAAATTAAATCCGCCACTAACTTTGCAGAAATCGGTGTTCGAGGAGCAACTTTTCGATCCTGTCTCGCATAACCATAATAGGGAGTAACGGCACAAATACTTCGCACCGATGCTCGCTTTAGAGCATCCCCTAAGACCAAAAGCTCCATCAAATTATCGTTGGTAGGAGCACAGGTACTTTGAATAACATAAACATCTAATCCACGAACATTCTCTTGAATCTCTACTCGAATTTCATTGTCTGAAAATCGTCCCAAAACCCTACAACCAAGATCGACCTTCAGATGCTTAGCCACACTCTCCGCGAGAGACGGATTTGAAGAACCCGCAAATATTTTAAAAGGTCTTTCTGAGAATGGTGGAGTTGTGTTTTGGTTGGCCATGAAGCTCTTGTTTATTTAGCGCGCGGAGCTTAAGCTGTCCACAACGACCATGCTTAAGCCCAAAGAATTGCCGTGGGGCCAAATTATATTCCTCATCCTAACGCTGGTCAGTTGTGCTGATCTAGTTAGCCGTGGCAGCAGTGGCCACTTTGACATCTTCCGTAACTCAGCGCGCATATTGTGGGAGGGACAAAACCCCTATGGAACACTTTACCCTTCTGCCTATTACCTTTATTCACCATTTTGCGGCATGAGCATTTTTTCATTATTTGCATGGCTCCCCTATAAGATAGATTTAGCTCTCTACACACTTTTCTCTTGTCTGACTTTGTTTTGGGCTCTGAAAACTTTCTCTAAGATGTTTCTTTCCGAAAAAGGTCCCTGGGCAGAACTTCTTTTTGTTGTCGTTGCCTTTGAAATGATTGGTAGTGTTCTGAATGCAAAACTAGAAATAGCCATGTCTGGAATCTTGATACTAAGTTGTATTAGAACCTGGAAAAATCCTCGTTCAATATTGGGCCCAATTCTCTTGGCCGTTATATGCAACTGGAAGTTTCAAACTTTGCCCACGGTAGGTTTGCTTTTTCTAGGGCAAATCATTGCCCGAAAACAGTTTAGATCGAGCTTTGTTTTCGCCTTGTCTTTTGTAGCATGTTTTCTACTGCCAGGACTTTTTTTAGGTTTTCCTAAACTTCTCAACTTTCACGCTGCCTGGAAGGAAAGCTTGATGGGCTTCATGCTGGGAGGACAAAACAACTGGCTTGGATTTCAACACATCTATCAAAGCATTAGAACTTTTTTTGGATATAGCCTCAGCTACACGAATGCGACCTACCTCTCGGCTGCGATTGCTGCCGCACTTGCCTTAATCTGGCTCAAAAAATTGTGCTCCAAAACTATAAAACCTAGTGACTTACTTTTCTGGCCATTCGTCTTGGGATCAGCCTATGCCTGCACTCTCTCACCTCTAAGCCAAAGTGCTGGTTTTATACTGGCAACTCCTCTGCTCGGGGTGTCGATCTGCGTACTCTCAAACAAAAAAAGAGGGTGGATGACCTTATGCCTTTTCGCCATTTGCCTTTATGGAGTGGTTGGCATCTACTCAGACCTCACGCCCAAGTCTCTCAGAGTTCTGCTCAAAACAATGTCTTTCAAATCGCTCTCGTTGATAGCCCTAACACTGCTCTGCTTTCACCTCAGCGCATGGACGCTTAATACCTCCAAATCTAGGGCAGCTAACAATCAATAATAAATCCTTGTTTTGATGAAGGTTTTATAAATCAAGAAATCTTCATAGAAAACTAACTAAACTTTGCTCATTTAGAACTCAAAAAGTTCGATAGAATAACTACTATGACAGCAGGTTCAACAAACTGGATACTTTTTCTATCCATACTAACATTGCTGGTCATCAACCTCGTTTCATAGAGGATCGCTCTCTTTACTGTGAAGACATAAACTCAAGAATCTGTGGACATTCGTCTACAAAACGCCCTTCTTGAGACTTAATTTCATAGTCCCTACATTGCGCCAGATAGCGCGAAAAAAGATCTACCTTAGCCAAGGCGTCGTAAGAACTAGTCACAGGAAAATTAAACAAGCGCAGAGCATCTCGCCGATCTAGTCGATGTAACTCATATCCCCCGATGACTTCCACAGGAGTAAAAGCCCTCATCAGCGCTCCCCTAAGACCAGCAAGCCCAGAAAGATCTCTTGCACCGACTAACACCAACTGCTCTTGATTCTCCTCAAAAATAGAAGGCCGAAGTTCGCGCCATTTTAGATGACTAGGAAGTTTCTTCTCGACCCGTTCAGGAAGCCCCTGCTTCCACTCAATATTCGAATCCGAAAAGTCTCTTGTAGGGGAGCTGACCCAAAAGTTAAAGTAACTCAAAAAGCTATGACGATAGAAAGTCAAAGTGTCCGGAATCACAAACAAGAAATAAATCAAGATCAGAGCCTTCAAAGAAGGTGCCTTGTAGGATTTTATAAAATCGCTCAAGACAAAGGCGCTAAACAGATGCATCAACACGATCCCCGGCAAATAGTAACGAAGGCCCGTTTGGACGTTAAGTAGCGACAGATGCACCAACAAAGCTATGGCCGGCAAAAGTGTCAGAACAAAAAGTGCCTTAAAATTTTTAGGTCCTTTAAAGAAAAAGTAGATGAGAGAAGCCAGCCAAAGCAAAAGGTGCCCTGGTGGCATTTTTGCCCAAAGGCTCACCAAATAGAAAGTTTTAAAGCCAGAATTAGAAATTTGTCCCCACAAGAAAGCCGGATGAGTCTCGGCGCGATTGTGCAATCGCTGAGCGTCGATTCCCTTACCAAACCAATGGACTTGATCCACTTGAAACAAGTAGGAAATCAAAAAAGCAGCCGCCACCCCCGCCAACGGTAGTAAAAAATATCTGCGGCTAGGCCAACTCCCCTGCTCTCTATGGGTTGAATTCAAATGCAAATACAGCGCCATCAAGAGGAAGGGCAAGTAAAAGAGACCCGTAAACTTTGAAAGAATCGCTAACGCAAAAAAGAAAAATGCAAAGAACAAATTAGCCGGCCTAAAAACATTCTCCTCACAGAGTCGATAGGCATAGAATGCGCTTAGCAGCACAAACAAAGCCACATCAAAATCATTAATGTGCAAAGAGGCCATCGCCTTGATGTTAGGATCACAAAAATACAGGAGCGCAAACAAAAGAGCCGAAACGACACCGAAAACTCTTCTGAAATGTCCAGTAAACACCAAGCCCCCATAAAAGAACAAAATGACATGAGGCAATCTAAACCAAAACAAATCCTTCAGCGAAAACAACCAAGCTATAAGGGCCCCAAACCATTTCGAAAATGGTGGATGCTCGTTATTGAATTCAAATGAAAGCGTGTTTAAGTAGTCCAATCCGGCTTTCACATAAATGTTTTCATCGATGGTATTGCTTAACTCCATTGAAGATAAAATGGTGGTCACAAAACCAAGACCAATCACAAAACCAATTGCCCTTGCTATCCAGCCAGAACGGCTCTCACTTGCTTGATTCATCGAAGAAACCATAGCACAGACCTTAAAGAGGAGTCTCGATCTGAACTCTATGAAAAGCACTTGGCACAAGAACTAGCCAAAGTCATTTTTTTGGCTAGTTTGTTCCCATTATTCTTCAGATCGAGCGCAGGATTCTCAAAGCAAAGCGTTCCTAGTTTCCCTATGTTTGATAATATATCTATGTGAGAACAATCCTTGTCTTTGCAGCATTAACTCTATTTAGCCAAGCTGGATTCTCTCGTGGTTATTCCATTTTTCTGAACGGAGGCATGGACAACGTTCGAGATGGTGAAGAAAGAAAAGTAGCTAGCTTTGGACAGGTAAAGATATCGACACAGGGGCGACTCTTCAGACTGCACAGTGGTTTCACGGTTTTAAGCGGAACTGAATACGTAGAAGGCGAAGCAGCCCTTGGATTAAGCCTTTATTTGCTAACCCCATTTGTAGATCCAAAAGCAATCGTTTTCCCCTTCCTCTATGGCGAAGGCACGGCCGGCATAGCCTATTATCAAAAAGCTGAAAGACAGGACTTTGGCTATGGATACGGGGCCGGCGTAGATATTAAATTTTTAAAGCACTCTGGCTTGAGCTTCTCAATATCTCAACACAGTGCCACCGAAACAACCATTCGTTACACCTTAGGCTTTTTTTGGATTAGTGAATAAGAACACATTCAAAAATTGAGTTAATCAATAGAGTATTTGCCAAGCCAGAAAGGCAAAGATAAGCTTGCCATCATCCAATGAATTCGCCTGAAAAACTTTCTATAGTCATCCCCGTCTACAACGAAGCCTCCACTGTTTCAGAACTACTTAAGCAGGTTTGGAACGTAACACTTGAATCCAACGTTCAAAAAGAAGTCATCATTGTAGTGAGCCCCTCCACTGACGAGAGCGAAGCACTCGTCAGTGCTTTCCTCGAACAGAATAAAAGCGAAAACCTTAAAGGTATTTTTCAAAGCAAGGCTCAAGGGAAGGGGCAAGCCGTCCGGGATGGTTTCGCTCAAGTCACCGGAACAATTATCTTGATCCAAGACGCTGATCTTGAATATGACGTTAACGACTATAACGAGCTCATTAAACCCATACTAGCCAAGCAGACCGATCTTGTTATCGGAAGCCGACATCTTTCTGCTGGAAACTGGAAGATTCGCAAATTCACTGGGCAGCCTATTAGAGCCATGATCCTCAACCTGGGTGGTTCAATTTTTCATTTTCTTTTCAACAAAATTTATGGGCAAAAATTAAGTGATCCTACGACCATGTATAAGATTTTCAGAGCCGATTATTTAAAAAAGTTTAAACTTTACTCCAATCGCTTTGATTTCGACTATGAATTGCTCGCAAAGCTTATTCGCACAGGAGCAACCCCTTTTGAGCTGCCTGTATCTTATAACTCGAGAGATTTTGAAGAAGGTAAAAAAATACGCCCGTTTCGAGACCCGTTGGGTTGGGTTTGGGCCATCATAAAGTTTCGCTTTTCAAAGCTTGATTAAACCTGACGCAAGGCGCATGGCAAATGGGTGTGTTGAATTGCGCTCTACTCTAGAGAGAGAGTTGACCCTGGCCTGTTTCTATTCTTTAAAAGCCTTAAGAGATGACTAGGTTCAAACCTATGCTGAGTGAGGGGTTTAAATGATAAATTTTCAAAAACTAAAATATACGTTGTTCATGTTGCTTTCCACAACGCTGTTAGCGCTTCCTGTGCAGGCAACCGGGCTTTGGGAAGCTTTCGACTCATGGGTTGGAAACCTTAATGGAGTGATTGCAGGAGTTTTCTTTTTCAATGTTCTTGGCTTTATTGACGGAGCAAATCTTCCTCTTGCCGTTGCATGGCTTGTAGCAGGCGCGGTATTTTTCACCGTTCGCTTTGGCTTCCTACCTTTTAAAATATTCAAACATGCAATCAAAGTAACCGCCGGTCGTTACGATGAAGGTGATGACGAAGGAGAAGTTACACACTTCCAAGCTCTTGCTGCCGCGTTGTCTGCTACTGTCGGACTTGGCAACATTGCCGGAGTGGCTATTGCCGTTTCCATCGGTGGACCCGGTGCAACTTTCTGGATGATTATCGCCGGTCTACTTGGGATGAGTTCAAAAATGGCTGAGTGCACGGCCGCTCAAATGTTTCGCCGCATTCGCCCTGATGGGAAAGTCATGGGTGGAGCGATGGAGTATCTGTGGCGTGGAATTGGAAAAGGAGAAAGCAGTGGAAGTAAGATTGGAAAATTTCTAGCCTTTGCATTTTGCATCCTTTGCGTGTTGGCCTCTCTTGGAGGCGGCAACGCCTTTCAGGTCAACCAAAGCATGCACGCCTTTAACGATAGCTTCCCTTATCTAGTCGATCACCCATGGATTTACGGAATAATTATGGCTGTTTGTGTTGGAGTTGTTATCATTGGTGGAATCAAGAGCATCGCAAAGACCGCTGAAAAAATTGTCCCATTCATGTGTGGACTTTATGTAGCAGCTTGTTTGTTTATTCTTATTCGTCACTTTGGCGCCATTCCCGACGCTTTCGGAATCATTATCAGCAATGCCTTTAATTTCGACGCTGGCTTTGGTGGCTTCATAGGGGTTTTGGTCATGGGCTTTCAAAGAGCGGCCTTCTCAAACGAAGCAGGAATTGGCTCAGCAGCTATTGCTCACTCTGCCGCTAAAACTAGATATCCTGCTCGTGAAGGCGTTGTAGCAACTCTAGAACCCTTTATTGATACAATTGTCGTGTGCACAATGACGGCTCTTGTGATCGTGATTACTAGAGCCTACGAGAACCCTGCTTATGCAGAAATCATCGCCTCCAAACAAGGTTCGGTTCTAACAGCTCAGGCCTTTGCAGAGGAAATCAGCTGGTTCCCGTATGTGCTAAGTGTTGCAATCGTTTTGTTTGCTTACTCCACAATGATCAGCTGGTCTTACTACGGTGAACGATGCTGGACTTTCATCTTCGGTGAAAAATGGTCCATGATTTACAAAATCGGCTTCATTGCAGTCATTATATTAAGCACACTTTCAAGTGCTACAAACGTTCTCGACTTTAGTGACTTGATGCTCTTGGGAATGGCCTTTCCAAACATATTGGGGCTGTATTTCATGCACAATAAGTTAGCTAAAGAATTGGGCGGCTATTACAAGAAGCTCAAAAAAGGCGAGTTCAAGGAAATTAAAAAAGTCTAAAAGAAGTTTCTGCTTCCTTTAGACAGACTAGAAGCGAAAGCCCACCCCAACGAAAGGAAAAATGGTTGGCGCGGTAGGATTTGAACCTACGAATGGCAGAATCAAAATCTGCTGGCTTACCGCTTGCCGACGCGCCACCAATAAAGCAATTAATACCAGCGGTCATAGGCGTTGGCAACAAAAGCAAAGGCCTTCCTCTTGTTAAAGAGAAAGGCCTAATTTTGATATAGTTTTGAGTCTTTTTTCAGCTGCCAGAAGCAGTCGGAAGCTCAGTAACGCCTGCTTGGTGATTATCCATGGCTTCTTTAAAAGCCTCAAGTATGCGTTCTTCTAAGCGCTCTCGCATTTGCTGATTCAAAGGATGGGCAATATCTCTAAAGACCCCATCCTTTCTCTTTTTGGCTGGCATGGCAACAAACAGGCCTGAATGGCCATTAATAACCTTTAGATCTCGAATCAAAAAGCAGTCATCTAGAGTTACTGTTACGTAGGCCTTCAATTTTTCTTCATTAACAACAAAAACCTGTACATCGGTGATCTCAATCATTGCTGAGGCTCCTTATCTGAAGACCATTATATCGCAATGCGTTAAAATGGTCTAGATATTAATTCTTCCTCAAAAACAAGAAATGGATTTAATATCAATATGTTAGTGGCTGTTCAAATAGTGCTCAGCATCTAATGCTGCCGCACAACCACTTCCAGCCGCGGTAATGGCCTGTCTGTAGCGCTTATCTTGCACGTCTCCACAGGCAAAAACCCCTGCTTTAGAGGTGCCCGAAACCTCAGATTTCTGAGCCTTGGTTTGCACATATCCGTGATCATCCAAATCGATCTGTCCTTCAAAAAGCTTCGTATTGGGCGTATGACCAATGGCAACGAACACTCCCTCAACATCTAACTGTCGAGTATCACCTGTTTTAGAATTCTTAATGCTCATACCAACAACGCCGTCATCACCTAGGATATCTTCGACTTCAGTGTTCGTAATGAACTCAATTTTTGAATTCGAACGAGCTCTATCAAGCATAATTTTAGAAGCCCTAAACTCTTCACGGCGATGAACTAGATAAACTTTTGAAGCAAAGCGGGTTAGGAAATTTGCTTCTTCCATAGCGCTGTCTCCGCCACCGATAACGGCAATGGGCTTGTCTTTAAAGAAGAAACCATCGCAAGTCGCGCATGTGCTCACCCCTCGACCCATTAAACGACTTTCATTTTTTAGACCCAATAAACGCGCAGAAGCTCCCGTGGAAACAATTACAGTTTTGGCTTGATACTCAGTATCGCCCACCCAAACTTTTTTAATCTCACCCGAAAGATCTACCTTGGTTGCATCGGCCGTAATGAACTCAGTTCCAAAACGCTCAGCCTGAGAGCGCATTTCCTTCATAAGCTCTGGCCCCATGATTCCTTTACTGAATCCCGGAAAGTTCTCAACTTCAGTTGTGAGCATAAGCTGACCACCTGACTGATACCCCTCAATAACTAGAGGCTTTAACTCTCCACGTGCTGCATAAACAGCCGCTGTCAGACCGGCAGGACCTGATCCCACAATGATGATGTTTCGAATATCCATGACTAGTAACCTCTCTTAAAGAATAAAGTGCTTGTTATCATACACAGCTTTTGCTTCTAATAAAGCGTATGTCTCGTAAAGCTTTAGCCCCTGTTTGGAGAATCATCAAAGCCCCAGGAAGAGGACTTTTAACTGTAAGCACCGGAGCAGAGCAACAGCGAAAACTGATTGATAAATTTATTCCTCCTAGAAGACGCAATTCCTGGCCCAACTACGTTAAGGCCAGACTGGCCAACCCGGACAAAGTTCCAGGACCAAGCCTCATTGGTTTTCCATCAGATTCCGGCGGAGGAATATGCCGCGGCGCGGCTCACGGCCCCCTCGGCCTAAGACCTCTCTTATATTCCAAAGGCTGGGCACCTCATGACCTCGGAGACATTCCCTGCATTCCACAGCTATCTCACGACAAGCTTCTTTCGCCTAAACAAAAGAAAGCATGCGAAAAGCAACTATGGAATTCCAGTTCGCACAAAACTCACCCAGTCTCTCCACTCAATTTATTGCGCGAGTTTTTACAAAACGGCTATCAAAAACAAGCTCGGGCTTTTAAACCTCTCGTTTTAGGTGGAGACCACAGCCTTTCTTTGCCCTGTGTTGAAGCACTTCACAAATCGGGACTTCTAAAGGACTGCGGTATTCTTCACTTCGACGCGCACACAGATTTAATGGAAACTCGATTCGGGGTCGATTATTGCTTTGCCACTTGGGCAAGCCATGCAAGCAAATTGCTAGACAAGCCTGAAAAGCTACTTCAAGTCGGACTTCGACAAAGCTCGGAGTCTAAAAAGCACTGGGAGGGCAAGTTTGGAGTTAAGCAAATCTGGATGAGCGAAGTGAAATCCAAAACCGCCGCTCAGTTAACAAAACAGATTTGCTCCCATTTTGAAAAACTGAACTGCAAGCATTTATATCTCTCGATCGACATCGACTGCCTGGATCAGCGCCAGGCGCCTTCAACGGGAACACCAGAACTCAAAGGCATGAGCACGACCTATCTCACGAAAGTTATTGATCAAGTGACAAAACGATTTTCTGTTTTAGGAGCTGACCTCGTCGAAGTTGCCCCTGTCCTCGGCTCTAAACAAGATGCTCAAAAAACAGTTAAAGCGGCCGTGCAGCTAATCGAAGCAATTCATTGGTAGAGCAGGGAAAAGTTTAAGTTATAGAGAGCCGTGAATTAGGGGCATTTTACCCTTTAGAGACATTATGCCCCTAATAATCCAGCCACCATCGAGGGTGCTGAAATTGGAGAGGTTTTCAACTTCAAGTTACAGTTTTGTCTTTCCTGTTTTTGTTCACAAAAACATCCTTGCCCTCCCTAGCTTGTGAAGCATCCCTCTTGGACTCTTGGGAGGGGGCGCCTTTACCTTCGGTAGATCCTTTTTTACTTAACTCATCTTTGATTTGGGTTTTCTTAACTTCTTTTTTCATTAGTGAACTCCTTTTATAGGTAAAATTAGAAACCAAGCTAAATACAGCACCATAGAATAAAGGAGGTAAAACTCTTTTCTCATTCAGAGTGATACCTCCTTCAAAGAATTAACTTAATTTTGAAAACTCTTTTTCTATTTCATCTTTAGCAATGCCGTATTTTTCTTGAACCTTACCTTTAATGTATTCCAAGTTACCTTTTGCAGATTGAAAATCGTCATCGGTCAATTTTCCCCATTTTTCACGAACTTTTCCCTTAATCTGTTTTAAAGAACCTTTAGCTGTATCTTTGTTCATATGATCTCCTTATAAGCTTTTTTGTTAAAAGCCGTTAAGTAGATGCAAGCCTTGTGCCAACATTAGAAAATAGAAATTCAAAGCGTCTAAAAGAACGCTGTCACAATGAAAAGACTTTGGTATTTATCGTACTGAAAAGATTCCTTTACAGAGGAAATATTCTTGGTGGCGCTAAACTGCAAACGCGTTTCCCAGCTCTGCCCCCAAACCTTAGATAAAGCAGTCGAAGCAGTAAAGTACCAATCGTTTCTATCTGCACTAGAGTCGTTGTAACGACTATTCGAAACTTCGGTGTTGTTCGTCCAATTCAAACCCCAAGTTTGAGGCTTAATCTGCCAATTCCAGACACCCGTTAAACCGTACTTGTAATAAGTATTTTCACTTCCCTTTGCCGGATGATATTCCAACAAAGCTCCTGGCCCAAAACTATGATTTGCAACAGCCGTGTAAAGCCAATCTACATCTAATGAATAGTTCAATGCTTCGGTATCTTGTGTGCTTGAATAACCCTTTATAGATTCTTGCCGAGCTATACCAAAAGTGGAACTCACCTGGGAAGTGTTCCCTCCCTGGCCACTGCCTATATTGCGAACCCAACTCAATTCTGCGCCCAAAGTCGCCGCGTAAGCCTCTAATGCTTTAATCTCTCCCAAGAATACATAACTATACTTAAACCCAAGAGACCAAGTGCTCAAAGAAGACTTATCCCAGTTAAATTTAGTGGCAATTTCGTGTGAATGAAGGTCGGAGGTAAGAGCTATTTTATGGCTCATATAATGAAGGAGAAGAAAGTTATAGGAAATGGTCTGATCAAAGACACTAGAGTAAGGAATTCTATACTCAGCAAAAAGCAGCCCCAAGTTTGAAAAAGAACTTTCGGCATCCAAAGTTTGACTTGAAGGATCTAATCCTTGAGGCAGCAAAGTTGCATTAGTATCGTGTCCGAGGCCAAACGATGCCGCCAGCGTTAATCTTTTCTTGAAGCGCCTATCACGAGCCATCTTAAAGTCTAGAACTGCCAACTTTTTCTTGGCCATTTCCACTAAGGATTTGTCATTAGAAAAGTCAGCAACGTCTTGATAACCGGCCTTAGCCTCATTGTAGTTGATTCTATCCTCTTCAATTATCGACAAGTAAAAGCGGGCAGGATCAGAATACCTTGGGTGCTGAGCATCCATAAGCGATCTAAATCGAACAGTAGCCTCTTCGTATTCTTTATTTTCTACATTACACAAAGCCAAGTAATAGGTTGAATCATCTTTATTCCTAGGAAAACCTTGAGATAAACTAAGATAGCGTTTTGCAGCCTGACACCCCCGCTCGTGAAAGGACGCAATTCCAAAACCCAAATAAGCATCGGAGCGCTGCCCTGGACTCAAATACTTTGACTTTTTAACAAGCTCACCAAAGGCACTCAGTGCAACCCTTGACTTCGATCTACCGAGCGCATCCCAACCAACAGAAAATAGTCGATCAACTCCAGTTTTTCTCTGTAAGCCCTTCGTCTTAGCCAAACTCGTGGTTTGAGAGCCTTGCACAAACTCTTTTGTATTCGCAGTTGCTGAGGGAGAATTTCTGCGTGCCGGAACAGACTTCAAACGACCGCGTTTTAATCCTTTGGATTGATTAAACTCCACTCCCGAGCTTTGAGAAAATGAAATCCATGATGAGACCATTATTAAAAACAAAAAACTTCGCTTCATACTCTGTCTTGAGAATACCCTTTATGCTCCCAATAGTTTAGGGCTAGACAAAAAAAAGGCCTGGTAGCTAATTTTAGCTACCAGGCCTTCTAGCTTCTATTCGTTAGTCCTAATTTAGAACTTGAAAACACCAGCTAGGTTAATGCTATGAGCAACTTGCGATTCGCTGCTTATGCTTGAGTCATAGCTAATGCTTTCCCAAGTATAATCAAGCTTCGCAACAAAACCTTCAGCTAGGTGAAACTGAGGTCCGACAGTAACTTCGATAGTTGCGTCTTTAGGAGCAGCAGCAGACTCTGTACCGTCTTTTAGCCATTCAAAGCGAAGTCCACCGTGAACCGTGTCTGACCATTTCATACCAAGATCAACACCTACACCAAAGTCAGTTTTAGTGCCTTTAGTGTCGCCCTTAGAGGCATAGCCGTAAAGAGCAGCATCCCACATGCCCCAGTTTGAACCGATGTCCATATCAACAATGTAACCAGACTGCTTGTCATTTCCAGTAGCTTCATGGTCACCAGTGTTAACTAGTACGCCTAAGTTGAAGTTGAATGAATCGAACTTGGTGTTAGCTTTTAAGCCGAAATCCAAGTTACCGTTGTTCATATGTCCTTGGTTATAAGGGTTAGCCACTAAACCATGAACAGTGAACATATCACTAAACTCATAAGATCCATGCCAACCAACATGTGTTACAGGCATTTGATCCCACATCACACCGTGCGCAGCATACTTAATAGTATGAGTGTCATTTCCTTCGAATCCAAAAAGGCTGTCAAATTGGCCTAGTCTCCAAGCAAATCCATTATCATAACTCATAGATACATAAGCTTGTGACTTGCTTTCGCCTACAGTCCAGTCTTCAGCGACTGGTGTGCCAGTAAATCCGCTGGTTGCAGACTTAGCAGGACCAGCAAAGTCCAAATCAACAAAAACTTCAGCTCCGCCGACTTTTTTACTCAAATAAACAGCGCCTTCGTTAAAGCGAAAAGTATTTACGCTTGAGTCTGCGTTACTAACTCCGCCTGTGTCTTTAGTGTTATTCCAGTTGTATTGTGCGTCAACATATCCGCCAACACTTACCCCGTCCTGAGCATGCGCTACTAGAGCACCCCCAAGCAACACTGTCGTGAAAATCCCTAGGTTGCGTTTCATCCGTGTCTCCTCCTTGGAGGCTCAAGGCCCCACAAAAATTAAAGATTAAAAAATCTTAACTCTGTATCAATTATGCCGACTCACCAAAATTCCGCAAGTTACGGCCGGTGACTATCTCTAAAAATATCAACGCCTTGTGTTGGTCAAGCTATCCAAACTACCCCCAAAACCCGGCTGAAAGCCCTAATTCTTGATTCTTGACACATATACAGCGCTCGGCCTAGGAAGAGTGGGCCATGGCAAAAAAGACTGATCGCATTGTTGTCACCCTTGAATGTACCGAAGCTCGCGGGCTTGGAAAAACGCCTAGTCGTTATGTAACCCGTAAGAACAAGAAAAACACGACTCAAAAGCTCGAGCTTAAAAAATACAACCGTTACCTTAAGAAGGTAACAGTTCACAAAGAAGTTAAAAGCTAAACGATTCCCCACTTGAGCGATTTTAACGTTCATACACGCCAGAAAACTATTTCAACAGCTACGTCCGATGCATCTATTTACGATGTATGCATCTTAGGCGGTGGAATCACTGGTGCTGGCATTGCAAGAGAGTCTGCACTACGTGGACTTAAAACACTTCTATTAGAAAAGAACGATTTTGCTTTTGGAACGAGTTCTCGCTCATCCAAGCTCATTCATGGTGGCGTAAGATATTTAGAAAACTTTGAATTTGCTTTAGTTTTTGAAAGCACTCAAGAAAGAGCATTGCTCTGGAAGAACGCTCCACAACTCTGCCACCCCATTCCATTTTTATTCCCCACCTTTAAAGAATCCAAGCTCCCGCTTTGGAAGCTCAACCTAGGCCTTTGGCTGTATGACATCTTAGCCACCTTTAAAACTCCCAGCCGTCACAGGAAATACTCTGCAAAAAAAACAATAGCGGTCGAGCCTAAGCTCAGAAGCAAAGACCTTGTGGGCTCTATCTTCTACTGGGATGGTGCCACCAACGACGCCCGATTAACCTTGGCCAATATAATAGAGGCAAAAAACTCTGGGGCGGATGTTTTATCGCGTTTTGAAATCACCTACACTCAATATGAGCCCGAAAAAAAGTTACACAAGATTTCCGCGCTCGATCACCTAAGCGGCAAGACTCACACCTTTTATTCGAAAACGATCGTTTGTGCGGCCGGCCCCTGGAGCGACCAAGCCCTCTCACAACTAGGCATTAAAAGAAAAGCAAAACTCTTAGCAACAACCAGAGGCTCTCACTTTGTTGTGAAACGAGAACATCTACCCCTCAATCATGCTGTCGTTGTTGTGCATCCTAAAGACGAACGAGTGATGTTTGCCATACCCTGGGGTGATCACACTGTAGTTGGCACAACCGACATCTTTGACGAGTGTAGTCCTGATGTTGTTCACATGAACGCAGAGGAAGTTGATTATCTAATCGATGCCATCAAAGATTACTTTCCAGAAGCAGCCTTTAAGCGCTCTGACATTTTAAGTGTGTGGTCTGGCTTAAGACCTTTAATCAGACCTTCCGATGAAGAATCTGCCTCTGAAATATCCAGAGAACATCATTTAGAATGGCTAGACCCTGGGCTTTTAGTGATTGCTGGCGGCAAGCTCACCACCTTTCGAAAAATGTCAGAAGACGCTGTCTTAAAATTATTGGAAAAATCTAAAGAAAGCGGAATCCACTTCGAAACCCTAAAAAAGGCTTCTACAAAGCATCTGCCTATTGCTCCTCTTGCTTTTCCCCAAGAAAAACGTCAAGGAAATATTGGCGAAAGCGAAGCAGGAAGATTATCCCCAAAAGACATTGTTGGTATTTGCCAAGATCAAATGGTGCTCACACTGGAAGACTTCATGGTTAGAAGAACGGATCTTTATTACAAAGAGCCCAACAATGGCCTCGATCTTTTAGAGAAATTAAAAAACGACATGATGGAATCTCTAGACTGGAATGAAGCCAACTGGACAAAACAAGTCAGCTCTTACCGACAATTTGTAGAGATACAAAATAGCTGCTTGAAATGAACTATTCGCGCCGCAAATAAAAAGCGACTTCAAACTTGTGCATTCCCGCTGGCTTTATCTGAGTAAAAAGCAACCTATCGCCTAAAACTTGTTTAGCCTTTTCTTGTTGATCAGGGCCAAACGCACTCAAGCCTAAACTCAGACGGCAACATTCGGTTGCAAAATCTCCAGAGAAATATGTCTCTAACTTTTCGCCATGAGCCGGGTCCCACACATCCTCTAGACTCCCCAGCTCCAACTCCAAAGCCTGCACAAGGGAAAGGTTCTTCATAAGCCAAGCAATCAACCAAACGACCTTTTCTTTGTTTAGTTGGTCCTGATGATCGGGAAGCAACCGCTTATAGGAAAGCACCTCTTCTTCAACCTGCTCTTGCACGTCGGCTAATTCAGAAAAGTCTATCCAAAGTGTTTTTGCGATCTCAGGAAAGTTCACAAGTGAACGTCTAGAACCTCGCTCTAAAACAACTCCAAGAGCATCTAAATTCAGTAAATTTACGTCGTAACCCAAGCTACTAAGCAAACCATCCTGCGCAGGAACAACCACACTGCCAGGGGTAAAATAATCGCTCTTAGCCATTCCCTACGACACAATATCTTTTAAGGCATTCTCAATTTTCGAGTAATGAAAAGTGTATCCAGAATCAGTCGCTTTCTTAGAGCTTACATTCTGGCCGTTGGCTATCACTTCTGCAGCTCCACCAACTCCCACATAAAGCATCACTTTAACAAAGCGGCCAAACGCCTTCTGGAAAAACTCTGGCCCAAGAAGGCCTAGCTGAGGTCGAGACAGCGCCTCTCCCAACTTATGAGAAAAACCAGCATTGCTAACGACTTTAGGTGCAACTGCATTCACGGGTCCTTTTACTGATTCGTTTTCTAAGGCGTGAACAAAAAGGCCAACTACATCATCGACATGAACCCAAGAGAAGGGCTGCTCACCCGTTCCGATCAGAGAACCCTGCATGAGCTTAAACACAGGAAGCAGTTTTTCGAGTGCGCCCCCCCCTTCGCCAAGCACAACACCAATCCTAATGACGACTGTTCGCAAATCTAATTCACGTTGAGCACGAAAGGCCTCGTCTTCCCAAGCTAAACAAACACGAGCTAAAAAATCGGTTGAAGGAGGACTGTCTTCATTGAAGCTTTGATCAAAACCACCCACGCCATAAAAACCTATGGCAGAGGCATTCAGAAAAACCTTCGGCACCTGCCCAGAAACCTTGGCTTCAGACATAGCGTCAACGATCTGACGAGTGCTCGACACTCGACTGTCATGAATAGCGGCCATCACATCCGTGCTCCAGCGCTTTTTAAAGAGAGGAAAGCCTCCCAAGTTGATGACCGCGTCACTTTCTTTGATTTTAGAGCCAAAAGAGGCGTCTCGCCTCACGTCACTGACAGTGACCTCGTGCCCCTTAGAGTTGAGAGACTCAACGAGTTTCTTACCAATAAATCCTGTGCCGCCAAAAATAACTACCTTCATGCAATCAAAACCTCATTTTTATTTCTTAACTTTTGGCTACAATAGAGGAACGGGGGAATCAATGAAAGTCGAAATCTACGGAAATACTGTCGCCAGCGCGTGCGCCGCCTTAAAGGCCCAAAGCCTGGGACACGAAGTAACCTGGTTTACTAAAAATGACTCCCAAATTAAAAACATGAGGCCAACCAGGCTTTCTCAAAGCCATATTTCACAGATTTTGGAATATACACGTCCCTTCTTTCGAGCACTGCCTTCTTTGATAAAGGCTCAAGCCATTTCAAATTATTCAACCTTGAACTCCAAAGCCTTGAGTGACCCCTGGAAATCTATCAATTCGGAGAAAAACTACTGGGTCGATGAAAAGCAACTGATCAAAGAATTAAAAGAGGCCGCCGCCAATTCTTCGATGAGAATCCTTCACTCAGACCTTTTCCCAAGATTTATGGGAAACACTGCAAATATGAGCATCGTTGATGCTTTCGATACAGACCTAGCCCTTTGGAGTCAAAGGCTCTTCAATCAACCTCACCATCAAGAAGATCCTTCTCATTGCCTTCAGCTTCACATCGCCAAAAATCCACGACAACAACTTGGACACGGCAAAATTCTAAAACTTCGAGACTGCCTTGGTTTTATAGAACCCTCCGGACCATCCTCGAGTGTTATCAGCTTTTTCTCAGACAAAAAGCAAAACATCACAGAACTACGTTCCGTATTGGGTCGGCAAATGGGCCAAAATTCTGGAATCCCCATAGAATTGGGAGTTTTAATCACCCTCAACCCGGGAGCCACTCAAAGATCTATTAAAACCTTTGTGGGCCAAGCCCAAGTCATTGCTCCAGGACTGTTCCCAATTGGACACTCAATCGGCACCCTCAACCCCGAGAATAACCAACAAACAATGATGTCTCTTGATCATTTAGTTGAGCTCGAGAGCATCTTGACGAATTTTTCTGCAAAGAATCAGGTGAAGGTTTATCAGCTGAGTGAGCGCTGGATTGAATCCAAGCGCAATGCGTTTCGACGACGCCTGTATTTGACTAAGTTGTGGAAAAAAGCCCTACTTTCGCCACAAAATCAGCGATTAGTTCTATCTACACACAGCATTTTGCCCCCGTTTTTACGGCAAAGCTTGGCGAGCCCTCTATAAAACTGGGCCTGATATCACTGAAATTTTATGCTAGAGTTTCCAAAAAACTTCAGGAGGTTTTATGGAAACATTAGTTGGGAAAAAAGCCCCATATTTCGAGGGCGAAGCCGCCATTGGGCAAGATTTTAAGAAAGTTAACTTGAACGACTACAAAGGCAAATACCTTTGCTTGTTCTTTTACCCGTTGGATTTTACTTTTGTATGTCCTACGGAACTTCATGCGTTCTCTGAACGAATGGAAGACTTCAAAAGTCGCAATTGCGAAGTGTTGGCCGCTTCAATCGACAGCAAATTTAGCCATGCTGCTTGGTTGAGAACCCCTAAGAATCAAGGTGGAATCGAAGGCGTAAACTACCCGATTCTTGCAGACATCCACAAAACAGTTTCTCGTAGCTACGGCACATTGTTTGAAGATGCTGGTGTGGCATTCCGCGGATTGTTTTTGATTGATCCAAATCAAGTTGTTCGCCACGTGACCATCAACGATCTTCCTCTTGGAAGAAACGTGGAAGAAGTTCTTCGCGTTCTTGATGCTGTTCAATACCATGCAGAACACGGTGAAGTTTGCCCAGCAAACTGGAAAAAAGGAAACAAGGCTTTGACTGCTTCAAACCAAGGTTTGAAAGATTTCTTTTCTTAATTTGTTTTAGAAAAAACACTAAAGCCCCGGGAAAGACCGCTTTCCTGGGGCTTTTTTTATTTCCAAATCAAGAAGAGGACCTCTCTACTTTTCTAGATTAAACTTTGTTCATGCTAAGAGACTATGAAAGCCATCATAAAAACACTTACAACCTTGTTTGCCACGTGCTTGGCATACCACTTATCTTAGTCTCGTTATTTCTATTTTATTTAGCCCCAAAGCTTGGACTCATCTTCTTTGTATTAGGTTGGATGTTTCAAATCATTGGTCACATCTTTGAAGGAGAAAGACCTGCCTTCTTGACCCAAAGTAAGCATTTAATCACGGGTGTTGTTTGGTATTCAGCTCAACTAATCAAACCTCAGAGATGGTTTTTAGGCGTTCTAGCTTGGCTAACTTTAGTCACAAGCCTAATGACTGTTCGCCTAGCTTTAATGGGGCGCCAAAGCGCAAACATTAAAATAGAAAACTCAGACCAATCTAATCAACTTAGAGCCTGTCCCGACACTCCCAACTGTGCGCTGGTGAGACTCGACAAAAAAGAATATCCCAACGCGAGCCTTAGCTCTGTTAATAAAGTCCTCCAAGACATGGGAGGCAATGTGCTTAACCCAGACAGCAACACAAACTATTTACACGCTGAATTCAAAACAACTATTTTTGCCTTTACTGACGATTTTGAAGTCTTGCTCGACGAATCGGGCCTTCAAGTTAGGTCAGCCTCTAGAGTTGGACACTCGGACCTGGGAGCCAATCAAAAGAGAATAGAGCGCTTCAAACAACTGATATCTACTTCCCCGTAAACACCTCGACTATTAAGAATACCTATCACAGGCATGTTTATTATCTATTTCACTTAAGGCTTCCTCTTACCTAGAAACAGCTTTGGAGGAACTATAAATGAAAACAATATTCACCGCCCTATCAAGTATTTTCATCTTCACGGCTTTCGCCCAAGAAGGGTCTAATCAGCGATACGAAAACAAGGTTAGACAAGTGAAAGAGTATACCAGTAGCCATCAGATTCAGTTAAACGAAGAAAGCGTTCGCTGCTCACGTGTTGGATACAGCGTCGAAGAGTTGAAGGTGAGTGTGCCAAGTTTGAAGTTAGTGGCTATCTTTGACCATGCCAATTTTGGAGAAGCCCTTCCCTGTGTCACAGCCGGTCGCTGTCAAGAAGGAAACATGCCCAAAGACATTCTTAACAATGGTGTTACTTTCGTTAACACTGACATTGAGGTCAAACTCAAAGAGACCTACATGCTCGATCACCAAGAAAAAACTTGCCTACGATACCTAACTGAAAATGTGAAAACAGATATTTTAGGAAAGGACTTCACTCACGAAAAAATAAATGACATCGGCAGTTTCCCATACGAGCTTTGTCAGCAAATCTAGTCCACCAAGCGCATCGAGGTTTTGAAAAATCAACTCAAGACTTCGGTGCACTCAAGTTACCTCTTTCACGAAACTTCACCCGCCCCCTTTAGGCGCAGCGAGTTACCACCTCACTAAAAGCTTCAAAGGCATCTTAGTGGTTAGCAAGCAATTTGCATTGATCTGAGCTAACTTTGCGCTCCAATTTGACGAAAGCAAAAAGACATAAAATCAAAACGAATTCAGGTGTATAGCACCCTTCCTTGCACAAATTTTCAAAGAGGATTATCTCATAGCTAGTGAAAGTTTGAGGCTATAGGGGCTTTAAGCTTTTTGAGTTAACTACGGAGGGAATTATCGTGAAATTTATCTATACAGTCCTGTTTGCTTTAACCGTTACTAATCCAGTTTTTGCAGAAGAAACGCCAGTGGCTTCCTATGATGTGGTCGGTCAGCTTTATGACCAAGCAACTCTTCCACAAGAAAGTGAGTTTGTTGGGGTCGACCGCTTCTTTGCTGGTCGCTGCACCAATGTTGATGGCCAGATTATGGATAGTGCATTTGTCTTAGTTGTGAAGACTTTAACCGAGCAAGAAGTAGGCACCGAAGGGCCGAGAACAATTGTCTTTGTTCTTGAAGACAAAGAATCTTCCTCGTCTCGTTTTGACGAAGGTTTTAGCGAAGGAGAACGCATCGCCTATCAGAGAGCGGTTATTAGAGAATCTCTTTTTGTTGAGACTGTAAGGATTGAAGACGGCGCACTACTAACGACAATGCCTGCAATCAATGACGTGGCTCTTTACACAAGAGTGCTTCAAGGTGAGAAAGGTCAAATTTGGGTTACTCGATTCAACGGTTATCAATACCCAAGCTTAGACACTCATCGCTGTGTGTTTGATCGCCAAATCTAAAAATCAATTAGAAACGCATGAATAAGTTAAAGCTTAGAGCCATATCAAATGGTTCTAAGCTTTTTTCTTAGCTATCCCACCACTGTTGATTTGATTTATACCAATCCACCATATGAGCCAGACCTTCGTCCAACTTCCACATGGGCTTCCAAGCTAATTCGCGCTGGGCTTTATTAGAATCCATACTATAACGCCAATCATGACCCTTTCGATCTTCGACAAACTCAATAGAACTCTCATCTTTCCCAAGAGCTTTGATTAACTTTTTAGCCATATCAATGTTTGCAACTTCGCCGAATCCACCTAAATTATAAACGTCAGCACTCCACGGACTTTTAGCCAGCGCAAGATAGATTCCCCAACAATGGTCTTCCACATGAAGCCAGTCGCGCACATTTTGACCGGTTCCGTAAACCGGGATCTTTTTTCCACGGATTAAGTTGGTAATAGTGAGTGGTAAAAACTTTTCAGGGAACTGATAAGGCCCATAGTTATTTGAACAACGAGTGATCAAACAAGGCAACTTGTGAGTCTCAAAATAAGAACGAACAAAACAATCGGCCGCAGCCTTGGACGCCGAATAAGGAGAATTGGGTTCAAGCGGCATGGTTTCCACAAATGAGCCAGAATCTCCAAGGGTCCCATAAACCTCATCGGTTGAAACCTGAGCAAAACGGCAGTGTCTCTTCAAAGCGACATCCAAAAGACTACAGGTTCCTAAAACGTTGCTTCGAGCAAATTCGTGACTAGAAATAATACTGCGATCAACATGAGATTCTGCAGCAAAGTTTACGATCGTATCGACCTTATACTGGTCCACAAGGGAGCCAACTAGCTCAGCATCGCAGATGTCTCCTTTTACAAAGACATGCCGAGCATCGCCTTCAACAGGGGCTAGATTATCCGTAGAGGCGGCATAGCTTAAAATATCAAGGCTAACGACCTTATCGACTGTTTCTGAAATCTCGTATTGAGAGGCCTTCTGAGGAGAGCTTTTCCCTAAAAGCATTCTCACAAAAGCACTCCCTATAAAACCTGCACTTCCTGTTACCAATAGTCTCATATCTTCTACAAGACTACTCAGCCTTGTCAGAGCCTGTCTAGTCCTATAGATTAACGGCCATTATGAAGGGCATTATACTGGCCGGCGGTAGCGGCACGAGACTCCATCCCTTAACTCTGGCTGTGAGCAAACAACTGCTCCCCGTTTACGACAAGCCCATGGTTTATTATCCGCTAACAATGCTCATGCTAGCGGGCATCAAAGAGATTATGCTGATTTCCACCCCTCGAGACCTTCCTGCCTTCAAAGAGCTGCTAAATGATGGCTCACAATGGGGCCTTGAAATTAGCTACGCGGAACAGCCCTCACCAGACGGACTAGCTCAAGCCTTTGTAATTGCTGAAGAATTCTTAGAAGGAAAGCCTAGTTGCCTGGTTTTAGGCGACAACATCTTCTACGGACACGGACTCCCTAAATCCCTTAAAACAGCCGCCGAAGTTGAACGCGGAGCCGTCGTGTTTGGCTATCCTGTTCGCGACCCTGAGCGCTACGGTGTTGTCGACTTTGATAAGGATGGAAAAGTGCTTAGCCTTGAAGAAAAACCCACTAAGCCAAAATCCAATTTTGCGGTGCCCGGCATTTATTTCTACGACGGTAGAGCTTCTGAATTCGCAAAAAACCTAAAGCCTTCTCCGCGCGGAGAGTATGAAATCACCGACTTAAACAAATGTTACCTAGAAGAGAAATCTCTTAGAGTCGAACTACTAGGGCGCGGCGTTGCTTGGCTGGATGCAGGCACACATCAAAGCTTACTCGAAGCTGGACAATTCATTGAGGTGATTGAGAATCGCCAAGGACAAAAAATCAGCTGCCCAGAGGAAATTGCCTTCAGGCAGGGCTTCATTTCAAAAGAGAAACTCCTTGAGCACGCTAAAGCTCTATCAAAAACTCAATATGGAGAATACCTAGAGAGGATTGCTAATGAAGATCACAGAAACCTTTCTTAAAGGTCTTTTTGTAATTGAGCCTAAGGTCTTTGGTGATTCACGTGGTTTCTTTATGGAAACCTTCAACGCCAATGAATTTGAAAAGCACGGGCTTTGCACTCATTGGGTGCAAGACAACCACTCCCTTTCTCAAAAAGGAGTTGTGAGAGGACTTCACTTTCAGAATCCTAACCCACAAATTAAACTTGTTAGAGTCACTCGCGGAGCGGTGCTTGATGTTGCGGTCGACATCAGGCCTGAATCACCTACCTTCGGCAAACACTTTTCCATTGAGCTCAATGAAGAGAACAAAACCTGGCTGTATGTCCCAGGCGGATTTGCCCACGGCTTTTCTGTCCTAGAAGACAACACAGATTTTCTGTATAAATGTTCTGAATTTTACTCGCCCAAGGATGAGGGGGGAATCTTGTGGAACGACCCTGCCCTTGAAATCGACTGGAAAGTAGAATCAGCTGTTATTTCCGATAAAGACAAAAAGCATCCCACTTTAGCTGAATACAAAAAAAGTTTATGATAGTTTCGCTGATCATTTCCGTCTACAAACGGGCCGATTTTCTTGAAAAAGTATTAGCCTCCGTATTGCACCAAAGTCGCATGCCCGAAGAAGTCATCATTTGTGAAGATGGTCAAAGCTCAGAAATCCGGCAGATCGTTCAACACTGGGGGCCTCGCCTATCTACTTCGGTTTTGCACATCACCCAAGAAGATATAGGCAATCGAAAAACCTTATGCGTGAACAAAGGAATTGCAAAAGCCAGCGGTGATTACATCGTCACCATCGACGGGGACTGTGTTTTACATAAAGATTTTATTGTCCAACACATTTTACATTCGGATGTAAATCATTTTTTAACCGGGCGAAGAGTAGAGCTCTCTGAAAAAGCTTCTGAGCTTTTAACGAGTGACCAAATTGAGCGCGGCTACTTAAACGGAACTCCCGTGGCGCTTTTTTTAGATGCTATCACAGGCGACACTCATCACCTGGGCCGCTTTTTTATGACCCCAAAGTTTTTACGTAGAATACTCACTCAAAATGAAATCCACGATATTCGCGGCTGTAATTTCTCAGTTCACAAAGAACACCTGGTGGCCGTAAATGGCTACAACAATGAATTCTCTGGAGCCTATGGCGAAGACTCTGATCTTGAATATCGCCTGCGCAATTTAGGCCTAAAAATGAAAAGTGTTAAAGGGGCTGCCATTCAGTATCATCTCTGGCACAAAGAGCAAATGCATGACCCTGAAAACCAAGAAAAACTGAAAGAAACTCTTCAAAAGAAAATAATTGAAGCTCCCAATGGCCTAAAAGAAGCCACGTTAAAAAACTAAAGTAACTGAGCGCCCTTCACTTTATATTTTGATGGCATTGCCTCTTTAAAGAAGCCCGCCTTGTTGGCCACAACGTTAAAATGAACAATGTGCCAAAGAGCCGCCACACCATCACGCCAAGTAATTTTCTTTCCCTCCATATAACTACGAGGAAAGTAACTGATAGGAATCTCAAAAACTTTTACTTTTAAACGAGCAAGCTTGGCCGTGATTTCAGGCTCAAATCCAAAGCGATCTGATTGAAGATGAATATTTTGAATGATCTCTGCGCGAAACAGCTTATAGCAAGTTTCCATATCGGTTAAATACAAACCGCTTAACGCATTGCTCACGATGGTTAAAAAACGATTGATTAAATAATGAAAGGTGCGATGAACCTGATGACCTGATTTCTTAAAACGACTTCCGTAAACAACCTCAGCCTTGCCTGCCAATAAGGGCTCTAAGAGCATCGGAATCTCTGAAATGTCGTATTCAAAATCAGCGTCTTGCACGACGATGTATTCCCCTTGAGCTATTTCAAAACCACGCCTTACAGCAGCGCCCTTACCCTGATTCTTTTCTTGGCTGACAATTTCTACTCTTGGATTCTTGAAGGAAAAACTCTTCAACTGAGTCAGAGAGTCATCGCTGGAACAATCATCCACAAAGACAAACTCTGTTTCAATCGGAAACTGTGCTCCGTCAAGGTGCCTTAGAAACTCGTCCAGATGACCAGACTCATTGTAAATAGGAATCACCAAACTCAACATTGTAGCCTAAGCCTATCCTCTTAATCGGAATCCGACAACATTTCTAAGGGTCGACAAGAAATGCTTCTTTGTTCTTTTGGGAGGCTCTTTCCAAAAGAAGCCAAACCAAGGGCATCAGTTGCCATAGCGCACGACCCGATCCAGTCAGCACCACCTCCTTATGCCCATAGGGGAAACTAAAATACGCGAAGGGAATTGCCAGGAGAACCAACACTGGAAGCCAAATCAAGAGACCTAACTGCTTACGAGATTTGTAAAGCAAGAAAAACACCCATGGCCAGAGCAATCCCCACAATGCTGGTCTAAACAAAACATCTAAATAATAGGGAACAATTCTTCTAAAGAATAAGCCAATCGAGGCAGGATCGGCCAAGCGATCCGAAAGAGGAATATAATAGTCCGACTTAAAAGTCGAATAGAAGAAAAAACTAAACAAGAATGCAAAAAGCGAAATCGTTAAACTTAACATCTCACCCTTTTGGGGCCGACTCCCTGCCAAGGAGCTGTATAGAGCAAACAACAACAATGATCCCTGCATGACTGCTTCTTGTTTTGTAAGAGCCATAGCGACTGAAGCGCCGACAACAAGCCACAATTTTTTACGCTGAAAGGCAAAAATTATTAAAAGTGCCCAGAAAACCATCCAAGAATCTGCATACAAGCGAGTCATAAAGATTGCGGCTGTAGGGACAAAAGCAAACATTAGAAGCAAATACCGAGGTGCGCTCCTCCATGTAGACCAAAACAAAAACACAGTAAAAACCCAGAGTAAGAAATGAAGTACTTGAAGAATATAAGGATTCGCCGAATCCACAATTTTCATTACTGAAAAGTAGACGACCGAAATCAGCCATGGGTAGTGATGATGTTCACTATTAGAAAAGGTCGTGATCAATCGTCGATCCAAAAGCGCATAGGTTAAGCCCGGCCAGTCATCGGCCTTGGATCGCTGAAACAACACAGCCGCCCGGCCCCACCAAATAGAATAGGCATCCCAGCCTATGTCGCTTATTTTCTGAGGGGTTCCCCAATAAACAGGCGCTCCACAATCATTTTCTTGCTTACGCTCATAGAGCTCTTTGCCGCGTTCCGTTTTTAACTGATGGCATTGCAAGGGTTGAGCGTAATCTAAAGCAGGTTGGGCAAAAATCCAGTTCTTTGTTTTGTAATATCGACAATCTAAATCGACGATTTCAAGACTCTCTTTAAAGTTACAAGTTTGTTTTTCCCAAAGACTTGTATCGGTCTGCACTTTAGGTGCCACTAAAAAATAGAAAAAATGGACTAAAGCCAATAAGGCAAGCACTAGCTTAACCGCGCGTGCGTGCTTATGAAGAAAACTCAAGCCGACTCCTCTTCAAGCGCCTGTCTCCTAGATCGACCACTCTCACATCACAGCTGCCTAAATCTTCTAAAGCTAATTGAAAATGCTTGTTACAAGCATAGGAGACTCCAAACACTTTTTCATTCCATAAGCTTTTACATTGGCTGAGAACATCTAGGGAATAGCCATCAGGATTAACGGCAAAGCCAAAGGGATCGTGAAACCAAAAGTCAGCCCTTAGCTTGGAACCCCTCGCCTCTTCAATAGACTCAAAGATTACTGGTTGAAATTTTTCACTCAACAAATCGCTCAAATCACCAGGCTCTAGCCCCCGCTCTGTTAAAAAATTAGAAACTTGATCAAGGCACTCTCGCCATTTATCTAAACCCATTTCAAAACTACGCTTATCGCGTTCAATGGCGAAATACTCTAACTCAACACCTAGGCTTTTAAGAGCGGCAGAAATCAACAGCCAATTGGTTCCAGGCCCAAGTCCAAATTCCCCAAAACAGACTTTTTTTCGTCCTGCCTCGGAGATGCTTTTTAAACAAGGCTCAACAAAAACAGCCCAAGATTCGGTGAACGCCCCCTTAAAAGAGCGAAATGGCTCGCCCAGCGCATTATTCCAAAGTGTGGGACTACTATCGCGTGTCTGGATCCAGACAAAATCTTCAAGCATATTCTAAGGTTATGCCTCTGAATTTTGTGCCTTTCAATGACAATATTTGAGTGCTATCAGAGGAGCCTATGCCCGCTCGAAGTCGTTGGAATTACTTTAAAGATCGTCTCATTGAACGCTTTGGTGCACGCGTTTACAAAGTGGGAGTCGACGCTGGATTTGATTGCCCCAATCGAGACGGCAACAAAGCCTTTGGTGGATGTGCTTATTGCTCTCAAGAGGGCTCTCTTTCCCCCCATCAAGATCCAAAAAAAGGAATCATCGACCAAATCGAAAGTGGAATGGCCTTTTGCAAACGCCGCTACAAGGCTGAAAAGTTTATTGTCTATTTTCAGGCTTTCACCAACACCTACGACAAAGTGGAGGTGCTTCGAGAAAGATACGATTCTGCTCTGGGTCACCCCGATGTTGTAGGCCTAAGCATTGCTTCAAGACCGGACTGCATCAACGAAGAAAACGTCGCACTTTTGAAAGAATACGCCGAGAAGCTTCCGTTTTTTACAGTAGAGTTGGGCTTGCAAAGTGCGTTTCAAAATCGACTAGAATGGGTAAACCGCCAAGAAGGTGTTGAAGACTTTGTTCGAGCCATGAAGCTACTCAATGATGCAAAGATTCCGGTGATTACTCACATCATCCTTGGATTTCCCGGCGAGACCTATGAGGACATGCGAGAAACTGTCGAACTTGCGCAACAATGCGGAAGCCACGGTTTAAAACTACAAATGCTCCACGTAATCAAAGGAACGAAATTAGCTCACATCTATAAAACTCAACCCTTCGAACTAATGAGCATGGATGATTACGGAGAGTTGGTTTTGAACTTAGTTCAACACATCAACCCAAAGATTGAGCTTCACCGTATTACCGGAGAAACCGACTCTGAATCCTTAGTAGCTCCTGATTGGGTTCAGCATAAAACAAAGTTTTTTAGCTGGTTTGACGAGCAACTCGAAAAACGCGATATTTGGCAGGGAAAGCTTTTTAGCACCCATGACAAAACAACAGATTTACCAAATTATTCACAACCCCAAATGGATTAAACTTTTAACCTTTGCTTTCACGGCGCTCTTAGGTTTTCGTCTTTTCTATTTTGTTCACACTCACACGGCCAATGTCTTATACATGGATCAATGGGATATTTACCGAGGACTCTTTCAGGACTTTAACCTTTGGGAAGCTTTTCGACTTCAACATGGCTCTCACCGACAAGGAATTGGAGCGCTACTAAGCTACGGACTGGCTCACCTAACTGGACTAAGCTCTTTCTGGGAAGCTCACACAATGGTGAGCATTTCTATTCTAAACTCCGCGTTAGCTGTCTGGCTTCTAAGAAAACTCATAGGTCACTGGCACGTTGCGTTTGCACTGATCCCCTTTCTTTTTATAAACATATCCTCCTATGAAGTTTACCTAGGTGCTCCGAACCCTGCCCACGGCTTACTCCCTCAAACCCTTGCGCTACTGATAGCAGCTTGTCATTTTTTGAAGAATAACTATCTAAAAACCGCACTCTTAAGCGTTCTTTTATTTTTGATCATGCACACAGGCTATGGCTATTTCATGGTCTTTTTCTATGCCCTCTTTGCTTTTGCAGAGCTCCTTTCAAACATTAAACAAAAAAAGCATCTTTTCCTTAGCTCTACTTTTTTTGTAATCATTGCCGCCATTCTAGGATGCTTCTTTATTAACTACGCAACCCCAATGAGCACAGAAGAAAAACAAAGCATTGGCCTGCACTACCTATGGAAGCTACCGGCCTTTGCCACCGGCCTATTCTCAAGAACATTGGGCGCAAGTCGCGTTAACTTTGTTATGCTTCCCGCTGCGCTCGTCTTGGGAAGTTTGATTTTTTTCAGTGTTCGAGATTATTTTTCTCTGCTCTTAAACAAGAAGCTAATCACCAAAGAACGAAAGATCCTTTTAATTCTAGCTGGATTCAGTCTTTTATTCACTTTTGCAGCCTCTTTCGGCAGAGCGCCAGGTGGTATTGGAGCCTCTATTAGCTCTCGATACATTCCCTTCATCACACTTGGGTTACTAGCCTTTATGGCCTACTGGATACAATCCAAGCATAAATGGAGCTTAAAGGTTCTATTTGCTTTCTCAATTTTCTTTAGTATTCAAGAACTCCGCCCAAGAGGTCGAGATGCAAAATCAGCCCAAGAATTCTACCAAGGAAAGTTAGACTTTAAGAATTGCTATCTTCAAAGCGAAGACTTCGATAAGTGCAACAATCAAGTCGACTTCTACATTTACCCGCCAAAAATATCAGGACGCATCCCACCAAGATTGGATTTCCTAAAAGAGCGTGACTGGAGCCTCTTTAAGTGACGGCCTCACTTACCGTGGCACTGTTTGTATTTTTTACCGGAGCCACAATGGCACGGTTCGTTTCTGCCAGGCTTCTTTTCAGCCACGGCTGGTGTCGGAGCTTCTTGCTCACCCCCATTTGAGGCACCTGTGCGAGTGCGGTTAAGCTGCTGCATACGCTGCTCTTGATACTGTTTCATGAAATTCGCTGCGGCGGCAGCTGAAGCTGTCGGGTCGGGCGAACCATCCAATTGTCGTGGGGCTTCCGCTTCCAAAGAAGCGCCGTGCTCTAAAGAAGGTTGTTCTTGATTTCCATTATCCAAACTTGGAGCAGTAAAGTTTAAACCTTCTTGTTCAGCAAGACGCGCTTGCCTTTCGGCTTCAATCTGAGCTTCGCGCTCTTCTTTGCTCATTAATCGAACTGTATAAAGTCTCGAAAGCGCAGTTTGCCTAATGGCGCGGTCCAAGTTCTTAAACATTTCAAAACCTTCGCGACGATATTCAACCAAAGGATCTTTTTGCGCATATCCACGCAAGTGAATCCCTTCTTTCAAATGATCCAACGAAAGTAAGTGATCTTTCCAATGATGATCGATGCTCTGAATAAAGAAATAACGCTCCAAATCTCGAAGCGCCTCAGAGCCAAATTCTTTTTCTCTTTGATCGTAAGCTCGATCGGCTCTTTCAAATATCCAATCTCTAAGATCTTCAGGCTTTAAGTTTGAATCCTGGTCTTTCTTTTTAAGCTCATCAATTTGAGAATTTAAAAGCTCTAATCCAAAAGACGCCTTCAGGGCTTCAGACAAGCCTTCAAAGTCCCAGCCATCCCGCTCTCTACTTGGGTCAGCAGAAAACTGATGCGCCAAATCTAGAGCAAACTCTTGAGAGAGGTCTTTCACCAAGTCGCGAGTCTCTTTGCCTTCGAGCACCAAACGGCGCATGGAATAAATAACCTCACGCTGTTTATTGAGAACATCATCATACTTAAGCAAATGCTCACGTTGATCAAAGTGATGCATCTCAACTCGTTTTTGAGCATTGGCAATGGATTTACTCACAAGCCCCGCACTAATAGGCTCATCTTCTTCCATTCCAACTTTATCCATAATATTAATGACACGATCGCCTGCAAAAATACGCATAAGATCGTCTTCTAAAGAAAGATAAAATTGTGAACTACCCGGGTCACCTTGACGACCCGCTCGACCACGAAGCTGATTATCAATACGGCGCGATTCATGTCGTTCGGTTGCAATAACGTGCAAACCACCCGCTTCTTTTACACCTGGCCCAAGGGTAATATCTGTTCCACGCCCAGCCATGTTGGTAGCAATGGTCACAGAACCCTTATGACCGGCAGTCGCAATAACCTCGGCTTCAGCGCCGTGGTTTTTAGCGTTCAACGTATTGTGAGGAATTCCATCACGTCGCAAAAGCTTTGAAACTCGTTCACTTTTTGCAACACTCACGGTTCCGACCAAACAAGGCCGACCTGCTTCGTGCTTTTCTTTTATGTCGCGAATAACCGCACGATATTTACCGGCTTCATTTCGATAAACCAAATCGTTCTTATCTTGCCGAACCATAGGCTTGTTTGTTGGAACAACCAACACATCGAGGTTATAGATTTTCTTAAACTCGGCAGCCTCAGTATCGGCCGTTCCCGTCATTCCAGCCAATTTCTTATAAAGTCGGAAATAGTTTTGTAGAGTAATGGTGGCCATTGTCTGGTTTTCACCCTCAATGTTCACGCTCTCTTTGGCTTCAATCGCTTGGTGCAGCCCATCCGACCAACGCCTGCCTGGCATCAAGCGACCTGTAAACTCATCCACAATGATAATCTCGCCTTCGCGCACAACATAATCTGTATCCAACTTAAAGAGCGAGTGAGCCCTCAAGGCGGCATGCACGTGATGCACAAAAGCAAAGTTTTCAGGCGCGTATAAGTTCTCAATACTAAGAGCTTTTTCAGCCCTGTGAACACCTTCTTCGGTCAAAGTCACCGAACGGTGCTTCTCATCCAAAGTATAATCAATGTCTTTTTTCAGCTGACGAATCGCCCTATCGGCGATGCGATACATTTCAGGATTATCATCGGCAGGGCCAGATATGATAAGCGGAGTTCGCGCCTCATCGATAAGAATTGAATCCACTTCATCGACAATGGCAAAATTATGCTCGCGCTGAACATACAACTCCAAGGTAGGTTTCATGTTATCGCGCAGGTAATCAAAACCAAATTCGTTGTTGGTTCCGTAGGTTATGTCGGCAGCATAAACAGCTTTACGGTCGCGATCTCGAACGTCGTTGGTAATGCAAGAAACCTCAAGCCCCATGAAGCGGTGAACTCTTCCCATCCACTCAGCATCACGTTTGGCTAAATAATCGTTCGTCGTAACAACATGCACACCCTTGCCACTTAAGCCGTTCAAATAACAAGGAAGGGTTGAAACCAAAGTTTTACCCTCTCCGGTTTTCATCTCAGCAATGGTTCCCCGGTGAAGAGTCATCCCACCAACTAGTTGAACATCAAAGTGCCTCATACCAAGAACACGCGAAGAGGCTTCGCGACAAGCTGCAAATGCTTCCACCAAAAGTGAATCCAGCGAAGCCCCATTTTCAATCTTAGTTTTAAACTCTCCAGTTTTGGCCTGAAGCTGAGCATCGCTTAATTTTCGATACTTAGACTCCAAAGCATTAATCTGCTGAATTGTCGGCAGCATTTTCTTAACTTCACGATCATGTTTTGTGCCAAAGACTTTGGCGAGCACCGCCTTGAAAACCATCCCCTCACGCTACCATGGCCCCCAAGATCTCTCTAGCGGCACCGAAATAGTAGAGAGCCGGAACTTAGCTCATAACGCTACGCAATAAACCATCTCGACTGTTGAGATCTTCCCCCCATCACGTGTAGAAGCAATGGGTGTTTAACAATTTATGCATTATCGCCCCCAATCAAGAAAAATGGGTTCAAGACAGAAAATCTCTCCTTATAAAATCGCTCTTAAAGGCGGGATTTGAGATTAGCGAGAAACCCAGCTCCAAAACAGATTTGAATCTTTGCGTCGGAGGAGACGGATCCCTACTTGCTGGAATTCGCTCTCTTGGCGATTTCAGGACCCAGAAACCCATCTCTGGCATTCACTGCAGCAATGGACTTGGCTTCTTGCATCCAATGGTTCTCCCCTCAACGGAAGAAGCTATAGACCAGTGGGTCTCTAAATTTAAAAATACTTTAAAGAAGGACGATTACGAACTTCAAAAACGTTGGGGCTTAGAAGGAAAAATTCACGCCCAAAACGGTCAACACGAAGCTCTTTGGGCAATGAACGATCTTGTTTTTTCAAAAGGACGTCTTTCAAGAATGGTTAAACTAAGAGTCAGCATCGACAAGACTGTTTTGTTCGATGGATTGCGGGGCGATGGCTTGATTGCAGCTTCCGCAACTGGATCCACCGCGTATTCTTTCTCCGCCGGAGGCCCTGTCATCGCCCCCGAGTTGAGCACGATTCTGCTGACGCCGATTTGCTCCCACGACATCGCTCAAAGACCCGTCGTATTAGGACCCGATGTCGAAGTAGAGATTGAAGTGCTCGAAGGCAAAGGTCCCTGTTTTCTCACTGAAGACGGACAGTCAGGTTACGACTTAGGCCTTGGGGATAAAATTTCAGTCACTCGTTCAAAACAACCACTCACCTGGTGGATTCCTAAATCTGCTGAAATGAAAACAAAAAATCATTACGAGCAGCTACGACACAAACTTGGTATTGGGGGAAAAATATAAATGCTCGTTGAACTACATGTAAAAAACTTTGCCCTAGTTGAAAACAAATGCATTCAATTCTCCAAAGGAATGACGGCCTTCACAGGAGAAACTGGGGCAGGTAAAAGTCTACTTTTAAATGCAGTCACCCTCCTGCTTGGCTCCAAAGCTCAAAAAGACATGGTTCGAGATGGCCAAACAAGCGCTCTGGTCGAGGGAGTCTTTAACCTTGCCTCCGACCCTAGCCGCGCAAAGTGGTTGGATGAAAATGGATTTAATTTTGAAGGAGATGACGGAAATCTACTAGTCGTCAAAAGAGAGCTTTCCGTTACTTCAAAAAGCAAGAATAGAATTTGGATTCAAGGCATGGCAGCCACTCGCCATCAACTTCAAGAACTACTAGGAGATTGGATTGAAATCTCTGGACAACACGAATTCCTGCGACTCAATAAGGATAGCTACCTTCTAGATGTCCTTGACCAATACTCCCGCAACCATTCTCTACTAAAGGACTATCAAGCCTTTTACACCCAGCACAAAGATTTAGAAAACCGGCTTAAAACACTTCAATCAAACAATCAGGACAAAAGCAGTCTTCTCGACTTGAAACGCTTCCAACTAGAGGAACTCTGCAAAGCAAAAGTAACGGGCTCATTAGAACTTGAGCTGGAAAATTTAATTTCTTCACAAGAAAAACTTAAATCAAAAGAAAGCATACTCGAAGCGGCTCAGGTTGCGCTTTCTACTTTAGATCCTCAAATCTCTGACCTGGAGGATGGAGCGGGAGCCATGGAGCTTTTAAAGAAAGCCGCAAACTCCTTAAGAGAGTTCACCCAGCTGGACGGCCCCCTAAGCAAGGCCTTTGAACTTATTGAATCGGCACGATCAAGCCTACTGGACGCAAAAGCGCATCTAGAAGAGTCAGGGTCCGGACTCGACAATGATCCGAAATCCCTCGAAAAGATTGAATCGAGAATTTCAACCATCAATCGCCTAAAGAGAAAATTTCGTTGCGATGTAAATGAGCTTTTTGAAATTCGCCTTTCTCTCGAGCGCGACTTGGAAGACTTAGAAAACTATGACGCCAAGATTGTTGAGCTGCAAAAGCAACTAAAGCTTTCTCTAAAGAATTTAAACACAAGTGCGGACAATCTATTTATTTCACGCAAAAGCCATGCCGCAAAATTGGAAACCCTTTGGCAAAAGGGAGTTCGAGAACTGGGAATTCCCAAAGCTTCTTTTGAATTTGCCTTAAGTAAAGGAGAAGATTTCGGCCCTAGAGGAAACACCCAACTAGAACTGCTTTTTTCTGCCAATCACGGCTCTAAAGCCCGCCCGATAAAGCAAGTGGCCTCTGGCGGTGAGCTCTCTCGGATTTTGCTTGCACTTAAGCACATCGTTTCTAACAAAAGCGAAGTTTGCGCCTACCTATTTGATGAAATCGACACAGGCATTGGTGGAGAGACAGCGCAAACAGTTGGCTTGAGATTGCGCGAGATAGCCGAAGACAGCCAAGTCATTGTCGTCACCCACTTACCTCAAGTAGCTGCTATGGCTAGCGATCATTTTCTTATCGAGAAACAAACCAAAGGTTCACAAACATCAACGGAAATCTGTGAGCTAAAGGGGAAAGATAGAGAAAAGGAAATCGCTCGAATGCTTGGATCCTCAAAATCCAAGGCTGCAACCACTCTAGCTAAAGAGATGCTCAAAGGGAAAAGCTCCAAGTAAATGTCATCTCCCACTCCTTCGCATATAGTAGAACACTTGAGAGTTTTGATAAGCAGTCTGCCTTCTCTAGATTTCGCAGAAGCCTCCGCTCAAAAAATTGATTACAAGCTACTTCGCTCTACCAATGCAAGCATCCAATACGAAAAGCAAGGAACCGAATATAGAGTTCTTATTAAACTATTAAAAAAAGGTCGACTTTCTTCGGTCATTGGAAAAAGTTCTGAAAAAAGCTCTTTAGCTGACCTTGTTCACCAGTGTTACGATGGACTGAAGTTTTCACCTCAGATAAGTGATTTTAGCCAAGCCCCTTTTAAAATAAAGAATGAACTTTCTAACATTGACTGGAGTGACTCCTCACTGGACGTCGTAGAGGACGAGGAAAAAGCTCAACGCTTAAGAAACATTGAACGCAAGATTTTAAGCCACGACAAGCGAATCACACAAACCAACGCCTACTATGACGAGAAAATTGAAGATTCTGTTTTTTGGACAACTGGCGCTGCCCACCCCCTTCGGAAAAAAATTTCCAAGATTGATATCGGAGCTGAATCCTCTGCCGAGAATGAATCGGGCCCCGTGCACGCACGATCCAATGATACTCAAACGCATTACTACAACCTCGATTGGAAACTCGTAGCCACCCGCTGCGCGAAGAGATGTATTTCTAGAATAGGTGCACAACCTGTAAGCTCTGGTGTTTATAGAGTGCTTTTATCCTCGAGAATCACTCAAAAGTTGGTTTGCTCTATCTTCGAAGCCCTAAGAGCGGACATGGTGAAAGAAGACCGCTCTTTTTTAGCCGGTGTTTTTGGGCAAAGAATTTTTTCCGATGCTGTAACTATTACCGACGACCCTTTTCTAAGAGCTCGCACGGGTAACGCACTTTGGGATGACCAAGGAACGCCAACACAGCGTTGCGTGTTGATTGAAAAAGGGAAGGTCATTTCCTTTGCTCACAACTTGCAAACGGCTAAGACTTTTCGAGTCAGAAGCACAGGCCATGCGAAGCGAAGTTTTGAAACAGGGCGCAACTATGTTGGTGCCCACAATCTTTACATGGAGCCCTCGCGGCTTGATCAAGTTGACCTAATCAGCCAGGTTACTGGCGGACTTTATCTCGTAGAGACGCAGTCTCCGTTAACTTTCTCAGCAAAAACTGGTGATTTTAAATTGAAGGCTCGTGGGTATAAAGTATTAGGCAATGAAAAATACGAACCGATCGAGGGTGCTGTGATCAAAAGCAATTTCCGAGAAATTCTGAGCAACATATTGTTTGTTGGCAGAGACCTAAAATGGGGTGAACATTATGGAGCTCCTTCTTTTGTGGTAGAGTCATTAAGAGTAGAGGGTGAGTGATTGAAAAGTAAATTCAAAGTTAAAGCCTGCGGCATGACTGACATCGGTCGAAAACGTTCGAGTAATCAAGACGCATTTTTAGTCTCCCCTGAACTTCGTCTATTTGCCGTGGCCGATGGCATGGGGGGTCATAGTGGAGGCGAAGTGGCCTCGGCTCTAGCCATTAAAACTCTAGAGAAGTTTTTCTCTGATCTAAGCTCCGAAGAAGAAAAGCCAACTGTTTTACTCCAAAACTGTTTTGAGCTTTGCAATAAAGCTATTTACGACGAATCTAGTAGAAACCCCGAACTAAGCGGAATGGGAACCACCATGTCCGCCTGTGTTATGGACAGCGAATGGGTTCACATTGCACAAGTTGGTGATTCCAGATGCTACCTTTATAACAACAACGAACTATTTCAGATCACCGAAGACCACTCGCAAGTCTATGAAATGCTCAAAGCTGGTTTAATCAACGAAGCAAGCATGCACACCTTTCACAAGAACGTCATTACTCGCTCTGTGGGATACGAAGAAACTGTTCAAGTAGATCTTTTTTCTCGACTAGCGCAAAAGGGTGACAAGTATTTGCTCTGCAGTGACGGCCTTACGGGAATGGTCTCAAACGAACAGATTGCTCAAGTTCTTCAGAATTTTGGCATAGAAGAAGCTACGAAAAATTTAATAGATCTGGCCAACCTCCAAGGCGGCGAAGACAACGTTTCTGTCATAATTTTTGAGATTAAATGATTCCACTCTCTCCCAGCACGGGGATGAACTACTTCCCTAAAAATGCGCTTAAATTTATATTCCTCCTCATTCTTTTAGATTTAGCAACCCGATTTTGGAATGCACCACGCGAGCAAATCTTGGAGACTTTCGCCTTTGGCCCTCAAACAACTCATCCCTGGCTTAAACTGATAAGCTCGAGCCTCCTCTTCCCTCACATCTTTTCGCTGCTCATCCATTCCCTCTTTTTTTGGGCGTTTGCCCCTCTTTGCATTCATCGACTTGGGCGATGGCGATTTTTTTTAGGAGTTATCCTCACCTCGGCCTTTTCACTCTTTAGTTTTTATTGGGTTCATTCAAACTACAAAACTCCGATCATTGCACCAGAGGCGCTTTTTGCAGGCATTTTAGGAATGGCCATGCGATTTGAACTATGGGGTGCGACCAGAACACTTGTTCTGGGTTTTGGCTGGCTGCGGGTCTTTGACGTCCCCAGCTACGTGCTTATCTTCTTTTATTTTTTCTATCTCTTATTGGGAAATTTCTTTCTTCCAAACTTTTACACGGATGCTCCAATGCTTTACTGGATTCCATTCGTGAGTTTTTTGATTGGCTTCGCCTTTGCTTGGTTGAAAATTGGCCATGTTGAACAAGACGAAACTGTCTCTGAGTCATAATACTGACTAAACTCTAGAAGAAAAACCATAGGCTAAAGCTTAGACTATAGTCTGTGGATCTCGAAGCACAAGAAATGAAGTCACTAAGAAAAAAACAGCTAGCTGTTGGGACACTTTTTGTCTTAACTCTTTGCTTAACTCTGCTCTTCGCTTATTGGATGGGAGCTGTAGGATTCAACCCTACAAAGAAAATTCATGTCGAATATGATTTTGCTGGCGGGTTACAGCAAGGCTCTCCCGTTAGGCTCGGTGGCATTAAAGTCGGTAGGGTTACTGATCTACAATTCTCCAAAGCGGGTAATGGACATATCCTGGCAACATTGAAGATTGATAAAAGTGCTTTTGGCCAGATTACAGAAGATTCAAAATTTTTCATCAACCTGGCAGGCTTAATTGGTGAACGCTATGTAGAAATAGTGCCAGGCCAAGGCGGAAAAATCGAAAGTGATGTAACCCTTGTCGGAGTAAACCCTCCACGAATTGATCAGTTATTTTCTCAGGGCTATGGAATATTCGGAGACTTAAGAGAATTTTATTCTGAGAACAAAGTCGACATTAAAGAAACATTTCAAGCCATCAATGAACTTTCCTCTAATTTAAACAAATTATTGGGGAAAAGCTCACCACAACAGCGTAAACAAATCGGGACCTTAGTAAAAAACTTCTCATCCATGAGCTCTGATTTAAAGAAAACGGTTGAATCACTCAGCAGGGCTGTAGCATATATGGAAACACATAAGGCCGCCGAAACTTGGGACGGATTCGCTGAATCAATGGCCAAGATTCGCAAGGTTGAGAAAAATGACATCCGCAGGCTTATGCTTGAGGATGGAATGAAGGTGAACTTTGGCTCTACAAAAGTAGTCGATGAACCTAAGGAGAAGAAGAAGTGAAGATTAAGTCGATTGTAATTTTTAGCTTGTTTCTGGGTGCCCATTCGAACGCGATCGCACCAGAAGCTCAACGCATTTTAAACCGACAAAACAGAAGAATCGACTCGCCTCCACAGGGACTAAAAGCCAACAATGCAGCTCTTGACTACCGATATGCGGCTGGCGTTGAACGCACACAATCCGCCGTCAATGAAAGCTCTGCTCCTATTGAGACTGTTCCTGTTCAATCGGTTTACGATGGACAAACCATTCCTCAAAGTAAAATGGCTCCGCGCGACGAACGCGGCTTGGGACAATATTTAGGAGACCGAAACCTTGGCATCGGTTTTATTTCAGCAGGTGCCTATGGAGTCTTTGGGACAGAAGTTGATTTAGCCATAGACAGACACTGGAGCGCTGGATTGGGTATCGGAACAGGAATGACCTACCGAACCTGGGGCTTTCATTCTCGCTACCTCTTTAGACCCTCAAGCCTGACTGGATTTGTCGAAGCAGGTTATACAAATTGGTATCTTCACAAAGCCTCCATCACCGGAGAAGCTGTTTATCCCCAGCACATGGCTCAACGATTCTTATCTGACTCCAGCGGCAAATATGTATCCGGAGCTAGAGCTCATTTAGTTTATCCTGGCTTTGGAATTCTCTATAAACATAGAAGTGGGATGGGAGCGATTGCACAGATTCAATACTTCATCAACACTTCAGGCGGCCTTCAAGGTGCCTTGGGTGGATCAGCCGGCCTCTATCTGTATTTCTAATAACGGACTCCGCCTACCAACCACCCTGTTCCAAAGGATCCAAGCGCCTACGCCTTCAAAAAGGTTTTGCTTTCACGAAAGAGCTTCAAGGATATCACTGCAAGAGCGACAACCAGTGGCCCTAAAAATAAGCCAATAAAGCCGAAGACCGCCAAACCACCAAGCGCCCCCAACAATGAAAGCAACGGATGAATCTCCATACTACCCTTTAGCACCCAAGGCTTGACGACATTGTCACTAGTGGCAGCTATAGCTGTGATAATCAACATAATCATGGCCGCCCCTAACCTATCATTTGCAATCAGGTAAATAATTGCGCCCAAACCGGTAGGACCCGTTCCCAAAAAAGGAATAAAAGCAAGAAAGGCTGTCACAGAACCAAACAACAACGGCTTGGGAACGCCAAGAGCCCAATAGCCCACGCCAATGATTACTCCTTGAACAAGACCCGAAATAAGCGTCCCTAAAATCACACCCTTAAAAACACCCACTGTAGCTTCTGAAAATTCAGAAAACTCCTGTTGGTTTAAAGGAAGCATATCAGCAAACAATTCTCGAAGAGTTTCTTTGTTCGCCAATGAATAAAACAAACAAATTACAAAAATACATAAATCCAAAACAAGCTGAGGAAGGGAGCTGGCAATTTTCCCAACAAAGGTCGCCGCCCCTTGGGCAATGTTACTAACTATGCCACCTATTTTCTCTTGAAAGTCGAAGCCCGCTCCAGCAACCGTACTCTTGATGGCTTCTACAAACTCGAAACTAAGCCAATCGCGAGAAGTTAAAAACTCTTCCACATCGCGCCCAACCCCAATGAGTTCGCGCCCCACAAAAATGACCAAAATAATCAGAGGTAAAATAATTCCCAGAGAAAAGGCTAAGCTCACCAAAAAAGCCGACAAATCCCTGCGAAGCTTACATTTGTGCTGAAACCACTCGACGGCCTCAGCGAGAACCGTGCTCATCAATAAAGCCAGGCAGATAGACTGAATAAAGGGCCACAGAACCATCATAAAAACGGCAAATATCCCAAATATGAGGATTTTTCGATCAGTCCCAACCATAGGCCCTCCTAGCCGATGACTGTAATCGAAAGCATTGTGATTATCTAGGCTTTCGTGTAGAAGAGACTGGCATATGTCGAAAGAGGATCTAGCAAAATTTGAAGGTGTTATTGTTTCTACCCCCGGTGGAGGCCATTACAACGTTCAGCTGGAAAACGGCAAAAACGTCGTCGCAAAGCTTTCAGGCAAAATGAAGCAAAATAAAATTCGCTGTATTGTTGGAGATGAAGTCACCGTGGGAATTTCAGTTTACGACATAGCCCACGGCATTATTATGTTCCGTAAAAACAAGCGCCGAAGCCCCCCTCCCTACAAAAAATAGTTCAAGAACAGCTCAGAGCCTTTAATTGACGAGCATGTTATTTCTTAACTCAAATTGCTTGATTTCGACATCAAACAACTGGCCACCAATGGCCTGCATTCTATAAGAGCCACTCATTTTCCCAGAAGGTGTTTTTAGGGGGCAAAGGCTAGAATATATAAACGACTCTCCAGAGCGAATCTCGGGAGTCATCCCAACCACCCCTTCGCCATTAACCTCTTGAATGTTCTCAAAAGCGTCTTCGATCACCCATCGACGTGAAAGAAGCTTTACCGAATGTATGTTCAAATTTTTAATCTTAATTGTGTAGCTATAGGTAAACATACACACGTCTAGATTGCTCGAGGTCTCATCATAGCGAGGCCAAACAGAAATCTCTATCCCGTTTTCGAAAGACACGTAGGGTGTTGGTTGAGACGGCTCTTCGATTAACATTTTCAATTTCCTTTAAACCGCTGACTCACTCTTGTCAGAGCGAAGCGAAAACTTCTCTAGCAAATTACGACCACGTTCGGTGATGTGATCAATATCTAAAAGAATCAACAAATCGTGGCAACCAAAGACTGGATCATATGCGGGACGCCCCAAAATACGAGCTCCAAAATCTAGATAAGCTGCAACTAAAGGGGGAATTTTAGCAACCCCCCTAGAGGCAGTGCCTTGAAACGTATTCTTTGAATGAGGCCCAACTCCTCGAGGAAAGTCGACCACTCCCATCGAGCAAAGCTGCTGATAAGTTGCCTCTGCATCATCATGAGTCATCTTAGCAAGTGACCCACAACCAAAAAGATATTGAGCTCTCTTAAGAGTCAAGTATGTTCTCAACCCCCAAAAAAGCACCATCAAGGTGACTCTTTTTCTGGCATCAGGTCGAATACAAACTCGACCTATTTCAGCGGCTTTCTCAAAGTTTAAGTGGAAGTCACCAAGCTCAAATTCCGTTTGAGTATAAAATCCCTCAGCAGGCTTACTCATTCCAGACAAAAGCCGGTAGGTGCCGACCAAATCATCGTCTTTATAAATCAAAAGGTGGTCACAAATCGAATCAAAGTCGTCCACATCAAGGCCGCTCGCGGAATTCTCTGCAATGCCTTCACCGAGTTCTTCATTAAAAACCAAATAGCGCAAACGCTGAGAAGCCTTTCTTTCAACGTCATTAGAGGCAATTTTGATTAGATATTTGCCATGCCGAATCCCTTGGTCTGCCAATCCGGCTGCAAAATCAATATCAGTAAACACAGTCACTGCCTTCTTCTTAAGATAATCCTAAGCCCACATCAAACTTATTTTTGTTAGAGAAGCCTCACAGAAACAGAGCAAGTGTTTAAATTTATTGAAAGAGCTTGCCTAGCTAAGGGCACCTTCCAGTGTTCCAACATCCCAAAAGTGATTACACTTTATACACTAGCAAAAAATATAGCCGTAATTAACACCTTCTTAATAAAGGTAAGACTTTGTAATTAAAGAAATAACCTCATTTTGGCCGTCGGCACGAACCCTGCATGTAGATAGGTGGGAAGAGGGAATACAGTGAAAACTACAGGAAAACTCATATTGGCAGTAGCTCTAAGCACCCTGCTAAACAACTGTGGAAAAAGCATCAACGCTGATGCCATCAAAAACAACAGTTCCTCTAATCCTAACCTAACCGTAGACTCCACTAGAGGTGGGGCTGTTTCTGGAAACACTCCTCAAAGGCAATGTCCCAATGTTCTTAACAATGCGGACTCTAACGGTCTTGAAGAATTTCTGAACACTTCTGTTGATAACATCGAGGGTCCTGTCACTTACTGTCTCGAAATAGACGGTAGCGGAGCTTCTGCAAAAGTTAAATTCAGAATTGAATGGGAAGACGACATCGGCCTTCGCCGCTACCCAGACTACTACGCGAATTCGAGCACGAACAATGACCGCATGCAATTGCTCTATATCAATGATGATTCTGCAAACACAGAGATTATCCTTATGGACATTGAAGGCTTCATTCTAATCAAAGGCGCTCTAAACGGAGGCACGAACAAATTTGAAGGAAATCTGAGCTTTGTTGACATCGTTCCTTACCAAAGGGATTCTAACGGAGTTCTTCTTACAGACTCAAACGGCCAACTTATTTTTGACCCAAGCCCTGCGGGACCTTGGTCACAATGTCGCGACTCTTATTACACCGACGGTGGTGGAGCTCACCTTGCTGGACACTACAACAACGGTGGAAGCATCGAGCCATGTGTAACGGCCTTTAACGTTCCACACTCAATTTTTGGCTATAACTTTAACTACACGCCAAGCGGAGAATTTACTCCGACAGCCATCACTGCGGCGGGCAATGGCTACACCAATACTCAAAGAGCAAACTTGGTTGGCATGGCTCAGCAGATGCTAAACGTCGGGAACAAAGCAGCACTTGAAGCCCTAAATGTATACCAAGCTTACATGGGCGAGCTACTAAACGATCCGTTATAAATCTCATCAAATGGAAAAAGGCGCCTTGGAAAAAGGCGCCTAGCGATTTTTTCCAATTCCACCATTTCTTTACCATGTCGGAAGCTGGGACAAGTCACCAGGCGACTTTTCAACCAGCTCAAACTGACTAAACTTTAAACAGGCGCTTAATATTTCGTTAACATAATTTTAACAAATCCTTAATGAGAACTTTTAAAGCATTGTAACTAAGGATGTTTTCAATTCAATCAAAATCGGCACGCTTCCTGCAACCACTTAGATGAAGGGACCTGTAAACAAAATGCGATCTTATAAAAACATAGCGCTGATCTTCTTTTTGATGGCACTCACTCTTGTGGTGAGCTCATCGTGTGGGAAGAAAAAGACAAAGAGCGCAAATTCAGATCCCATTGAAGAGCCCGTTGCCAACAACAACAGGAACAATCAGCTACCTAACAACGACTTCAACCAAGCAGCAGATGTTCGTATCTGCCCAACTCAAATCGTCAACAACCTCTCTGTAAACGCCCTTGAAGCCTACATGTTCACAGTCGTTGAGGAGATGGAAGGTGGCGCTTCTTGGTGTATGAAGCTATATGGAACAGGCAAGTATTTTGATGCAGCCTTACGAATTGAATACGAAGACAACTTTGGCGTTCGCTCCTACAATCTTTTAAGTCAACACATCGTCTTCAGCGAAATTAAAGATGGAAAGCTTCACTTACTCTGGCTTGATGAGGCTGGTTTTATCGAAGTAAAAGGTTACAGACAACCAAACTCTTCGTGGAGAGCCAGAATTCGCTTTGCAAACTTACCGGAACAAAGTGAAATTGCGGCTCAAAACGTTGATGACATTTATAGCGATGTCTTCAACAAATGCAAAAGCGGGCAATATACCTTTTCTCAATGCTGGGGAACAAACGTTGTTTATTACCCCGAATGGCCTCAAAACAATGGCAACTTAAGCGAAGCAGATCTACTTAAATACGCAGACGAATATCTTAATGGTCAACATGGAGCCGACGCCCATACTTTGGGTTACATAAACTTCAATATGAGTGATGTGGTGGTGCAATGATGAAATTTTTTACAAAATCAACAACTAAACTAGGCGTCCTTTTTCTTGCTGTTGCTTTATTGGGCAGCGCTTGCTCTAAGAAAAAGAAAAATAACGATCCTTATGCCAATAATAATAACTACTATGGCCCCAACACCAGTTGTGGTAATCCCACGAACACGGCAGGTGCTGCCTACAGGGGATTTGCAACGGCCAATCTTGGTCGTGGCGGTGGAGTCATCGACCTGGACATGTTTACCATGGCTAACGGACAAATCTATGCAGTAGGAGAAATCTACATTGCTGACTTAAGTCTACTAGACCCAGCCTACCAACCAGGTTCGTCCTTAGTTGAATGCGTCGAGGGATCTGGAACTTTTACCTACAAGTCGGGCAATATAGGAGACGAGATAAGCATGAGCCTTGTAGGGCGACAAGGGTCTACCATTCTTTTCGGTGGACAAAACCCAAGCAACGGGATGGAAGCTATCACCGTATGGGTAAACGACAATATCACTGGACAAATTCACATGAGGCTTGGTGGCCAAGGCCAATACATTGACCAAGAGATGTTCACATACACACTCTCCCCTTGACCTAAAATAATTTAAAGGGGAAACCATAGAAACTGTGTATCTTGGTTTATCTATCGCATCGACGAAAGGCCTTTGGGTTTTATTAGACGCTCAACTGAAGCTAGTAGATTACCGCGAGTGGGAAGACTCCGAACGAGGCGACCTTTGGAAAGAACTCGAAAATCAACTTTCAAGCCTTCTTGAATCGAATACTCAAACATTAGAAAACATCAGAACCCTCTTTTGCGTTAGCGGACCCGGCGCCTACACGGGCCTACGTATTGCGAGCGCTTATTGCAAAGGGTTGAGCCTCTCACTTGGCATTGCCATGATTGGAGTGCCAAGCATTGACCTAAACAATGGTGAAGCGTTTTTTATTCCTGTTAGACAGCAGCTCATCCGAGACCTAACTCAAGTGGAAGCCCTCTCGGATAGTCGAAATTTTGAATTTTTAAAAATTACGTGTA
>Ga0100403_1000047_pt1 | contig 104952 bp, 131 predicted proteins | sample CryGeymet201501t_FD_83663 | JGI IMG/M metagenome (GOLD analysis project Ga0100403, IMG submission 83663) | Groundwater microbial communities from Crystal Geyser aquifers in Utah, USA - Crystal Geyser metaG 2015-01t | ecosystem: Environmental > Aquatic > Deep subsurface > Groundwater | place...
GCGCCATGCGCTTGAGCGCGCGGCGGGCGTTCACAAAGTTGCGATCAAGCTCGCCATGGCCCTCAACTAAGGTCGCAAGCTCATCCCAACGGATGAGAGCGCTAGCGCGGTGGCCGTTTTGACACTCGGTCAAGATGTCATAGAAGCCCAGGTACATTTTGCGCTCAAGCGAGCCGTCTGGCGCACCGTGGCCGAGCTGGACTAAACGGACTCCCGACATTTGAAGCTCAATCTTAGTGAAGCTGCTCTTGGACAAGACGCAGTGGACACTGTGAAGGCTCTTAGAGATTGCAAGCGTGTTCATCTTAAACTCACGGGATGGCCGAGCTTCATTTGCTCGGGATGGTTTGGCGTTGAAGCGATCGCCGCTTCGACACAAACAACCTCTCATAAACTAAGGGTAGCGCAAGCGTTTTTCTGACGCCGATGGTGCTTTTTAAACTGCAATCGATTGCTGCAATCGATTGCAGCTACCAAAGGCGATCGGAGGTAGCGCCGTCCTCAGTCCACTCGCTCGCTTGAACGCGCTGCATCCTCAGCGCCTCAGAGCGCTCAGCGTATGACCCCTTGACCTTCGGCTTAGACTTCTTCGCTGATGAGCGGCGGCCCGTGCTTTCCTTCCAAGACAGCCACGCCCCTCGGCACAGGACATTGATCACGCCGTGGTCCACCCAGCCGAACTCAGCCTCAAGCCATGCCCCATCGCTTTCGCGCTGCTTCTCCACGACATACGCCACATAGGAGAGCACGTCGGGAAGCCCCTCCATCTCAATGACCTTCTCAATCTTCTTAATAGACTGCTCTTTCGGCACCTTCTGCGCGCTCTGGCTCAAAAGGGCATATACCTGAAGCAGCTTGCTCACCTCGGCGCTTACTGGTGCCTGGGCTTTAGAGCGCAGTCGATCTCGACCTCGCTGCTTCACACCCTGAGAACTAGACGTGTCATCAGGGGGCTCAATGGAGCCGAGCGGCCCTTGACCTGATCGATAGTCACCTGGGCAGTGACCGTCATCAGGCATTGACTGATCGGCGCCACAGGGATCGGCACCATCACCCTCTAAGCGCTCTGGAGTTGGGCACGAGTCGCCGCAGCTTTTCCCATCACAATGACGCCTGATGCGAGAGCTGCGCTTGACGTTGGCGTTGAACTTAAGGTGCGACACATACTCCCAGCGCATCCACATCCCGAGCTGCTTATCCTTGTCCGCGAAGCACACATTGAACGTCAGGCCTGTCGCGCGGCGCCGTTCAAGATAAAGATCAAAGTGCTCCTGCTGGATCGGAAGGCGAACGATCAGGTTGGTCATCCGGCCATGCTCGCTTGTCGAGCGAGCTTCGCAGGAGATGACCCCCAATTCCTCCAGCTTCTTAATCGCGCTCTGGCGCTGAAACTTGCTAAGGTGAAGCAACTGCTCGATCTTGAGCGACGACAAGGTGCAATAACCTCGGCGCCAGCACATCTGGTTGATCAAAGAGAGCAGAGCCACCGCAGGGTAGTATTGGTGAAGATCAGCGATGACGCAGACATCAAAGTCGGATAACGAGAACAGCATAAGAAGACCCTATTTGGATTTTCTAGCCGCTCTACCATTGACGAATCAAAGCGTATCATGAATGATGCTTTTACTGTTTCTTGGTAGGACAGCCAGTACGTTAAGTGCATTAAGAGAGCCTGGGCTAGCGACCCAGGCTCTCTCTTTTCTTGGTGAGTTGACACTACTCCCGTTTGGCACATCTTGGCAAGGCGTTACTCCCCCTGTTTAGCTCCCCCCTGGTTCCAGGCAGCGAGAGCGAAGCGAGCGCGCCGCAGTAGTAGTCCTTAACTTTCGAGACAAGGAGCGCAGCGACGCAGGCTCGAAAGTTTAAGGCTCTTGCCCCCTGTATGCTTTAAGGGCGAGTTTACTCGCAGGGGGTAGGCGAGTTTACTCGCAGGGGGGTGATCCCCCGCTCAAGCGCTTGACTAGAGGCCCATAGACGCAAAAAGACCCCTGATCGGATTTTATCGCCCAGGGGTCTTTTGTTCAGCGCTACTTGTCGTCGTTTTCGCCGTCATCTGATGCCTCACTGATCTCTAAGAGTTGGTTCAGCGGCAGCCCTGGATGAGAGCGCGTCAGCTCTCTTGAAGCAGCCCTTTTCCTCACTGTCGCCGCGTCCTCTCCATTGATCATGAGCGTCATTGAAAGATTCAGGTAGTAGTCGCGCTCACCCCTCACTCGCTCCAGCTCGCGTTGGAGGTCTTCAAACCTAAGCGTCCTTTCATTGAGCGTCTGCTGGAACTGCTCACGCATATCAGCCATACGCTGCTCAGCGTACTTGTCTACAAGCTCCTGAAGCTCTTGTTCGCGCGTCAGAAGGCGGGAGGCTTTCTTCTCCTCGATCGAGTCGATGTGCTTCCATCGATCCTTGAGGCGTCGCCCTTGCTCAAGGAGCAGATCCTTGCCCAACATAGCCAGCGTGGCCAGCACCAGTCCTAGCGCTACTCGCCAGTCCATCAAGTCTGCTGCTGTAATCATATTGCTTACTTCTGGTGAAGGCACGTTCGACGGCAGCTTTAGCGGCTGCGTCGGCATCGAAGGCGGTATCGTCATCAAGAACTGGAGCATTTGCACCTCCTTCGGCATAAACTGCGCGTAAGCCGCACATTGTCCCAACAAGCCATACTCCTGTTGCAAAGCCCTGTCCTGCATCGGAGAACGAAATGGTGATAAGCAAGCAACACATCGAGCCGATGACATAGGCTATCTTTCTGAACCATACCCAATGACTCGTCCAAGCAAGGATCATCACGCACGAGATGATGATCCTGACCAGCCCACCTTCGGGGCCTGAGATGCGAGTCCATCTGATCAACGTCGAGTAAGCGTCCATCCCCGAGGGCGGCCACTGATACATCCCGATGGTGCCGCTCCAATACAGGATGAGCATTGTGAAGCGCGCTTCATCAGGATCAGCCCTCATAAACTCCTTTGTGCGCTCCCATGCGTGTAAGCCCTGGAGCTTAGCAAGCAGTTTATCTATTGATTGAGCGGCTTTTGTCTTCATCAGAGCGCGCCAGAGCCTAAAGCGATTCAAGGGCATTTTAAAACTCCTTTGAGAGTAGGGCTGCCCCCGTCAGCCGGAACAACACCTGAAGTATAGTGTGAGCTTGATGGTGCAAAAAAGAACCATAGCCAAGAAACGACAAAGCGAGGCACCATGCCTCGCTTTGTCGCCTTACCGAACGTGTCTGTTTAGTAGGTGGTCAGCGGCAGACACCTCTATCTGCCTAAGACTGCTTCCAGCTTATTGAAGCAAACCCAAAGCGTCAAGCCGTCAAGCCACCTATCAGAGCAAAGTCTTGGCCAGACCTTCTCCCACGCCAAGGATGCTCCTCATCGCGGCAGCTCCGCCAAGTGATGCCTGGAGGCTTGAGAGCTGAGCATCAATGCTCGACTGAAGCGCAAGCTGTTCCGGCTCAGTCAGCACAGGCTCAGCCGCCAAAGCAGCATCGATCAAGTCGGAGTCGGAAAAGTCTGCCCGCTGAACGTAGCCAAGCGCATTCAAGCAGTCCTGCGCAGTAGGGTAGTAGAGCGTGGTTCCTGCCTTCCACACACGCCAAAAGCCAATTGTGTTGTCCAAAGCGTCAAGATAAAGCCCTCCCACGAGCGTCGAGCCATCCATGATCGGCGTCACCGTCGAAGGGCTGAGCGTGCCCTTGGCCGTCGCGCTTAACACGGGCATGAACGATTCACGCGCAGCAACGTTAAGCCACCAGCCGCTCAAAGGAGCGGCTAAGTCGGGCGCAAAGGCGGCCTCGAAGATCCCTGCGTTGGGGCGGACACCATAGGAGAGCCCGAAGTTGGCCTTGTTTTGGTTGCCGAGTGAGACGCCAGCAACTAAGTCGTGTGTGAATGCACTGCTCATGGTGAAACCTCTAATAAAAAGAAGGTAAAGGCAGCTCTTAGAACCCTGTGTTCTCAATGAGCCAAGTTTGCACCTGTTGGACCTGTTCGTCGGTCAGAGCGCCGTTGAACACCCAGAGCGAAGTCATGAGGCCCTGATACGGCGCGATCGTTCCAGCAAGTCTTGATCCGATATAGAAGTTGGCAACCAACTCGCCTGATGGTGCTCCAGATGTCGAGCGCGCTGTTCTGGCGTCAACACCGTCCACAAAGAAAGTATGGGGATCTGCATCTCCAGGCGTAAATCGCTGGACGGCGTAGTGCTCGTCACCTTCAACCCACGCCGCGCGCCAATCATCGTTACCTGCAACGTTATCACCAACCGTTGCGCGCTTGAACCTGATAGCAAACTCAACGCGCGTCGTCTCGACTGCAAGCATCCATGAGCCGGGCGTCGTGCCTGCGTTAGAGCCATGCTCATAAATGAAGCCGAGTTTATTTGCGCTCCTGCCAGCGTAAAAGACGGTGAGGCCATCAGCGCCAAGAGGCACGCTCGCAACCATGTAGGCATCGTCGGCACCATCGAACTTATATGATGGTGCTATACCAAAGAGCCCGTTGATCGCGTCAGTGATTCTGGCTCTCTTGTTCTCAACGTCCTGGGTTGCGTGGGCGTTGAGGCTGCCCCAATTGGTTAAGATCGCCAAAGGGTCATCATTGACAGGCCCTTGGCTGTTCTGCCACTTCGCGGCCACTTCGGCGGGAGCTGAGCCGTCAAAGTCCCAAGGCGCATGGAACGCCAGCACAGGGGAGAAATCCAGCGGGGTAAACACCTCACCGGGAAGCGGCGGTCCGCTTGGGTCAAGCCTGAGCCCGCTAAAGATCCCTTTTTCAAGAAGATTGAGGGTGAAAAACCCTTTTTCAACTCCACCTTGCTCGTTCATCATGCCGCCTTATAGCAAGACCACGCAAACAGTCACGGTTTGAGGCGCGGCTGCCCAGAGGTATCGCATCCCACCACTACGATTCCAAGGCCCGCTTGGGTACTCGTCTGCTACGAGCTTTGTCGCGCTGATCTTCCTCGATTTATCAGGTCGAGTCGCTGAGTTCGCTTCTGATGAGGTGAGAAAGACATCCTGAGTTACAGCGGCGTCTTGCTCGAAGATGAAGACAAGATCCTGCCCTGGCGCCAAGTCGAACGAGTTGCCGTTAGTGTCCATGTACTTAGACGGCAGCTCAATCTTTGCGGGGTTCTGGTCGGCTGTGAGCGTCTGCACGCTCAGGACTGTATAAGCCATCATGTCACCAAGTGTAATGCACCCAAGGCTTTGTCTGTGAAGCGACCTTGAGGCGTCGATTTTTATGACCTGCGCTCAAGATGTTGAGGCAGGTGATGAGATCAGCATCATCACCATACTTCCGTTTGGCCCTGGCAAGATAGCCCTCAGCGCCTTTTCGGGAGTTGCCCGGTCCAAATTGGACGCACATATCAAACAGCACAGCGATCTCAGTCTGGCTTGACCAGCCGTACTGGCGCGCGAGTGCGAGCGCTGGGACAAGGTAAAACTCGTTGGCCACGATCCTTTGAGCTTGCTTGAAGCACTCGTGCTCAGCCAGCTCATCATAGCGCTCATTCCAGGGGCCGCGCCATAGATCGTGACCGTCCACGGGCATGACCCTGTTATTTCGCAGGCCCGGCCCAAGCCCTTTGACTGCCCTGGTCTTGCCTTCGGCTGAGGTCGTCACATCGATCAGCTCTTTAAACTTTGGCCCCATGATCTGAACAAAGAGGTCTGGATTTTGCTCAAACGCCTCTTTGTTGTAGAGCCCAAGGCTGCCTGGGCTCTGAGCGAATTGAATCATGCCCTCAGAGCGCCCGATGTGCGTTCCAGCGCGCTCATTCCCATCAGCGTCCCACCTGGACGCCCAGAACGACTTGTAGACGCCCTTGTTTGCCCGTCTCACCTCAGCTCGCTCGGATGGCTTAAGGAAGGCGCCCGTTTCAGGGTGGCGCTTGGGCTCATCGAACCAGCCCTCATATTCGGCATCAAGGTTCGATGCGGCGTAGGGGTTGGCGTGTCCCGCTGACTCGACGATGATCGTCGGCTCCATCAGCTCTTTAAAGCGCAAGGGCTCGATGGCCCGCGTTTCTTTGGTCGGCACTGGAGCGGCGGCGGCGATCGCTGCAAAAGTCTTAGGACCGACCTTGCCGTCAGCCAAGAGTCCGCGTTCGCGCTGCCAGTCGATCACCTTGCCGATCGTCTCTTTACCCCACAGTCCATCCACCGTCGCGCCCACAGCGCTCTGGATGATTCTGGTGCTCTCTTTGTCGTGGCGCTCGCGGTTGTAGTTGATCAGCTTTCTCAATTCATCCATGACGCTCTCCTAAGTTGCATGAGGGGTTCTGGAGGTGTCACGAGTATAAGGCAAGAGGCTGCCAAAACAAAAAGGAGCGCTGCAATCGATTGCAGCGCTCCTACATGAACAATAGGGAGGATTGAAGTCTTAGTCGTCGTTAAGCAGGCCCATCGCCGCCGCGACACCATCCTCGATCTGGACAAGGAGCAGATCAAGCGATGAGTCCTTGTGGAGCTTGGCGAAGCTGGTCAGATCGACTTTGCCCTTACCAATGCTCTTGGCCATGTCTCCAAGGTCGCGCGAGGCGGTCACGATCGACGACTTCACGATCTTGTTCTTGGTCACGATCAAGTTCTTGGCGCCCGACTTGGTGGAGGTCATCGCCACCGTCTTCATGCTCGTGCTCGTGTCGCTGCTTGGCGTGGCCTTAAGCGCGGGCGGGGTGGAGGTCTGGTTGTAGTCGGTAAGGAAGTTGCGCATCAGCGCAACGGCCCCATGATCGACGATTGCCTGCGCGGGCTCGTAAACCGTCATCCTTAACGTCACCTCAGCGATGTCGCCAGCATTCTCATGAGCGTTCGTCGAGACAAAGCTGGTCGCCCTCGGGAACAGCGCGTTAAGCCTGAGCTTAAAGTCGTTCTTGAACTTGTAGTTGTTATTGTCGCTGTGAACTGAGAGCCGACCTGTCAACTCAATCAGACCATCGCTTGTCACATAGGTGGTGAGCGTGTTGACATAGCCGTGGGGCGAAAGAGCTGCGTCAAGATCCTTGCGCACATTCTGCTCGATCGCAGCGGCGTACTCATTCTTCGACATCGATGGCGTGACTGGTGCGATCGACGTGTCCCCAGCCTCGTCTGGGTTATAGGTGACTTGCATCATCACGTCACGGCGCATGATCCTGAAGTAGTCCTTCGCGTGGGGGATGCCTTTCTCACTAAGAAAGACGTTCTCAGCACCTGTTCCAACGTCCATCACAACGTGGAACATGATGCTCAACGACTTATAGGTGCCGTCTGCGTTGAGCACCTTGTCAGGCACCATGCTGTCCACGCCAACAGTAATGACGAGGCGCTGAGTGAAAGCCTCGATGGCATCCTTCAACTTGCGCTCGTCAAACTTGGCCGAAGCAAGGCGAACTGAGTCGTTAAACTCATCGTACTCACGATCGAGCTGGAGGTCTTCGCCCAGCTCAAAGACCAAGCGGTAAGACATCTCAGCCTTGGGGCCTTGCCACGCCTTGCCAGAGACGACAGTCTCGATGCGTGTCACAACATCGCTGCTTGCCCCTTCGCCAACGCTCCTGAGCGCCCGCTCAAAGCCCTCGATGTCCTCGTCGGTGACAAAGAGCACATCTTCCTCCCCATCCTCCTCCTCGTCCTCCCAGGGGTCGTCATAGCCGACTGGAGGCGTGCCACCATAGCCAGGGTACGGCTTGGCTGGATCAAAGTCGCCGTCGTCATCACGACGATTACTGCTATTGCTCCAGCGGTCCTCGTTGTCGCTTGGGTCTTCCATCGTGAAGGGCACGGGAGAGCCCGTGATCTTATCGAAGTTCTCGGGGTTCACGATGACGTTGAGATAGCCCTTCTCATCCACATAGATGTCAACATCGTTGGCTTGAGCGCTCAAGCCAATCTCAGCGAGGCTCCTTGCGGCTTTGTAGTAGAGAGGATCGGCAAAGTCCTCATTCCACGCATCCTCATCCCAGCCGTCGCCGTCGTTACCATAGTGATCAAGGCGCTCTCGGTTATCCGGGTCGATCTCGACGTAGATGTTGCCCTTTCCATCGATCTCGTCAGTCCTCACATCGCCAAGCCAGCGCACAGCCTTTTTGACGGTGTAGATGAGATCGTCAAGATCGTACTGACCAGCGCTTGAAGCAGACTGAGGTGTCGGTGCATTGGTGCCACGAGCAAACATCGCCGCCAGTTGATCGTAGGCCATAGAGTTGATTGAGATGGAGATGCGCCCATCGTCAGAGATGTCAGCCTCATATCGATAGGCATCGATGTTGAGCGTTTTCTCGATGTAGTTCTCCACCTTTGCCTGAAGCGGCAAGGCATAGTCTTCGTTCCAGCTATCCCAATCATCATCGCCGTCCCAAGACGCCACGCGGTTTGGCGGCTTGATCTCAAAGTAGATATAGCCCCCATCTTGCGGGACGCCGCCGCTCTTAACCTTGGCGTCAACGATCTTAGTCTCCGAGACCGAGCCCAGAGCGCTAAGGTGACTGGCTAAGGCAGATTGGAGCGCCTTCACATCAACATCGGCACTATATGGCGCGCTACTTCCAGTCCTGACTGATGGTGAGGGAGTCACCTGAGAGGCACTTGAAGGCTCAGGAGTTGCAAACACAGGGCGCGAAGCTGTGGCGGGGGAGTCGAACACTTGGCCCTTCACGTCAATGATGTTGAGCGGGATGCTCGGGTCTGTGCTGAACTGAGCAAACGCCTTCTGCGTCTTCTCAGCGGCGCCATCCTTGGGGTTGAAGTCTTCAAGGTCAGACTGGCGCTGGAAGGTGATCTCCACGCGATAGGACATGCCGTTGAGGCCAAGGCCCATATCATCAGCCATAACACGGATGCCATTCATATCCATGTTGGGGTCCGTGCTGATGTAAGCCATGATCAACTGAGCGGCGAAGCTACGCCAATCCTGCATACGGCGGTCCATCCCATCCGCGAAGTCCCACTCATCGTCTTGGTCGATGTCTTGCCAGTTCTCGGGCTCGATGCGCAGCTCACCATCGACTGTGATCTCAAAGAGGCCGTTCTCTTTGTTGAGATCAAAGCGGGGCTTGCCGTTGGCGTTCAGGATCTTGTTCAAGAAGCCAAACTTCGTCTCAGCAAGACGCTCGTTTGTGACACCTGTTGACATCGTAGTTGCTCCATTGGAAGGGGCTCTAGGTGGTTGGGGTGGGGCTGCGTCAGCAGCGGGCTCAGGTGCAGACGCAGGCTTATTGGTGGACGGCAGCGGGTTGAACTTGCTGTCGGTCACAATCCCAAGGCTGCGCGAGATGCTCGCGGTTTCGCCGGGCGTCAAGATCAACATCGAGATGCCATCGTCCTCGATATCAAGGTCGAGGCTGTCGGCAGTGTGCGTGATTCCAAACTTCGCGAACATATTGATCACGTCGTTCTTCACGCGACGAACAAAGCTGCTCTCATACCAGTCTTCGTCGCTGTCAAAGTCTCGACGCGTCATGATGTCGCGAGGCTCAAAGGTGATGTAAGACTCGGCCCCAGCAAGCTCAGCCTTAAGCATCCTGCCGATCGGCTTGAAGGCGTCAATCATGTGCCAGGAGAACGTGTCCTCATCGACTTCCTCTCCTCCTGTGAAGCCGCCTCGATCGACCGTAGACACAGCCTTCATTCCAGCGGGGATGACCTCGGGGGCAGATGGTGCAGACGCCGCAGACGACATCTCAGGCGCGACCTTGACGGGCTCAGTCGATGCAAGCGGCATCACGGGGGCGATCGGCGCCGAAGGGGGCGGCACGAGCGACCTGCCCTTGAATGGCTTGGTCGGATCGACGGTGTAGAGCGAAAGCTCCCTTGCGAGGGCCGATGGGTTGGGGTGGATCTCGACGCCCTCGAACAAACCCTGAGTGAGCTGGCAGATGACCGTGTAGTCCCCACCGCTATTGTCCGCGCCGTTGAACGTCACGCGCACCTTCATGTGCATGGGGAACAAATCCACGAAGGATGCTCGGATCACAGACGAAAGATCCTCCCAGCGCATATCAAGCTCAGCTAGCTGCTGACCTGCATTGAACCTGTTGTAAGCGTTGGGCGGCTCGGTTGGCCACCTCACGTTGACCTTAAGCTCGTCGTAAGCTCCATCGTCTTTACGACGAGACATGCTGACCCTAAGCGCCTTGGTGAGAAGCGCTTTGACAGCAGCTTCAACTCGCCCCGGCACAACCTCGATAACGCCACCTGATTGATTCTCGGCCATCGATTTCACCCTCGTGATAATGTCGATCGTATTTTTGATAAGTTCTTGAGATTTCTTCTGTTTTAAGCCCCTGAGCAGCGCCGCGCTGTCAACGCTCTTGGTGTCACGCGCCACAGCGTCAGCGAGCGCTTGAGCTGCTGAGGCGATCTGAGCAGGGTTGCCGCCTTCGATGGCATTCCTAAAGGCCCGGTTCGCTGACTGCACAAAGGTCGTATTTGTCCAGCCCACGATAAACTTATGAACGCTGTTCGCATCAGCGATCAGGTCAGGCACGTTGGTGCGCCCTTCCAGCTTACGCGTCATCTTAAAGAAGCCGTCAGCTCCAGCAAGAAGATCCTGCCCCACATCGACGCTGCGCTCACCGCCCCCAACCCTGTTGATCGGAGCGGCTGGGCGACCCCAGCATGGGAGCGCGGGATCAGACGTAAACTCCTGAAGCGTGCTCAGCATCCTGTTCATGTTGTAGCTGACAAACTGGAGCTGATTGAGCTTGTTCTTGACCTGCTCAGCGACGTAGGTGATCTCAATGCGATACCTCATGCCGCTCTTGTTAAAGCCCAAGGCTTTGCACGAGGCTTTGATCGGCGTCTGCGTGAGCGTGTTGGACACACCCGTTTGGATCAGCGACTCAATGGTGATGGGCGCGGCGTTGAAGCGATCAAGGATCTCATCGCGCCAGCGCACATAAGTCTCCTGATCCGCCCCAAGCTCGTTCAAGTGCACCTCAAGCTCGTTAGGATTGCCGCTGAGGTTGAACTTTGATCTGGACACACCAATGAGCGTCAAGACGCTCTCTTTCCCTGTGACGATGTGGTTGCGTGCTTGAAGGTCAACGTTAAGGAAGGGGCTGAACATCTGAACAAAGATGTGAGAGGACGGCAGGTCATTCCCAAGGAAGGGCACAGGCTGGGCGTCGGTGACTGCACCAAAGGTCTGCGCCAGCTTCTCAGCGCCATCACCCTTCATGGTGATGAGCACATAACCCAGGCGGACCACTTCAAGCGCGTAGTCAATCTTCTCGACCAGCTCAAAGCGCCCGAAGATGCGCCTGATCTCGCTGAGCGCAGGTTCAAAGCGCGCGTACCATTCAAGGGTCGGCTGCTCTTTCTCAAGGCGATCAGCGATGAAGCCGTCAAGCGTCTCGCGCTCACCGCCAAGCAGCGAGAATGAGAGCGTGTTGCGCACATCATATTCGATCTCGCTTGCCAGCTCCTTCAAGAGCGGGGGGCTGGTCGGCTGCTGAGTGAAGATCGCCTTAAGTGACTCAACGATCTTATCAAGATCGTAGTCTAAGCCTTGGATGACAGCTTCGTTCAAACCAAGGAACGCATCCATCCTCTCGCTCAAAGTACCTTTGCTCATCTCCAACATTCTCCTTGGCGCCCGGCTGGTCCGGGCTACGTCCATGTCATGCGCGCTGCTGTTGGGCCGCCCGTCAGATCCGCTTTAGAAGCATCGATGCGACTTTATCCTGGGCGACCGTGGCCATCGCAGCTTGCAGCGCTCGGATCGGGTTGGTGATGTTGACCGAGGCATACTCATCCAAAGATAGTCCGCCGATCTTGAGGTCAGCTTCAGTCAAAGGCTGGTCCTTCTCGGCAGCTTGGGCGATCTTGGCGTATTTGGTCTTAAACTCTTTGAGGTGCTTGGGGAGGTCGTCAAGCTGACCCTGAAGCTTCACGCCAACAGCGCGTTGCAGCATGTGAGCAAGATAAGCCTCAGCCGTCTTCTCGATCTCAGGCTGCGAGGACGACGACGGGGAGAAGTAGAACCACACTTGGATGGTGATCCACTCATCCTTGCCTGCTGACGCGGGCAGCGAGTCCTGATCGACCAAGGCGCCGATGTAGAGGAAGTCAGTTGCCTTGTCATCGTAGGTGTCCTGCTCCTTGGCCTTAGCTGGGACAGACTCCGCCATCTGCTCGTAAGCGGCGCCAAGCTGCACCTTCATCTTGCGCAAGGCGTTGTTGATCACCACTGCGACTGCCTTGGTGTCATAGGGGTCTTTGCTGGTGGCGTTGGCGTAGGCCGCTGGGCTGAACTCGAAGTTGAGCACGTCACAGAACTGAGCCTTGGGCCAGGGCGTGTTGCCCGTGATAAGACCAACGCGCTTGGCGTACTCGGCACGGCTCACCTTGGGGCGGATCATGCGCGTCGTGGGCGCTCGGAAGTATTCGCTGAGCTTGCGCTGACGGCTGATGAGCTTGGTGATGTCTCTGAAGGCGACAGGCTGCGCGAGGTGGTTGAGGTTCTGATATGCAGCGGCGATCGCCATCCACACACCATAGCTCACTTGGACGCCGCGCGCCTTGGCGCCCTGCTTGCCCTTGCCATCAGTGCTCTCAAGATCCGTGAGCTTCGCCTTCTGGTAGTATTCGACCAGTTGCGCAGCCGGAGCGGCTTGCCCAGCGTCAACGCCTTCGCTGAGGAAGTCCCTGAGCCGTTTTTCGATGAGTTTCATTCTTTTCCCTCAAGTAACGTCTGGTGGTGATTCAAGCACGCACGACTACGCGTCTTCTAATGGCGGTCACGAGTCTTATCGATTATGACCTCAAGCCTTGTTACAGCGTAAGACTAAGTGAAGCCACTTATAAAAAAAACACCCGGCTGCAATCGATTGCAGCCGGGTGTTTGGTGTCGCTACTCGTGGAGCTTAGCCGACAGCCTCTCGACGGGCCGCGCAGGCCCTACTCCAAACCTGCACCTAAGACGAGCAAGCCACTCGGGCGAAAGCTCAGCCTTCTCCTCCTCAACGCGCTCGGCCTTCATCCAAGACAGGAAGGCGTCGATGCCCTTCCTGTTTACATAGACCACGCGACCCCGTCCAGGGTAGTCCAGCTCAGAAACAAAGCCCCTCGTCTTCGCGCCGAGCAGCGCCCTCCCGATCGACTTGGGAAGCCGGGCGACAGGGCACCCCTCGGCTGAGCGCCTAAAGTGACCCATCCACATCAGCCAACAGACAAGCTCCCACCATTTCATGACAACCCCTTGGCGCAGCCTCCTCGGATGAGCGCCTGTACGATGTATTTGGTCCTGACGATCTCAACGTCCTCATTCGTCGGATCATCAGGGTTCTCAGCCCGGTACTTCTGAACCTTGCCGATGGCGTAGTAGGGCTCTATCCCCTTTGCCAAAATGGCAAGCTCAACGCGCGACGCGTAGAAGATCGGCAGATCGATCAGCGCCTTGCTTGCCCTAGAGCGCTTGGCAAGTGAGGCGATCTCGACGACCTTCATGTCGATCTCTGACTCGGTTGGATCATGGTGCAGCTTCAAGATCGAAGCCAACCTTGTCCGATCCACGGCTGACAGCTCGTAAACCCCTAAGCGCTTCAGCGCGCGAGGCAGCCCGTTCACTCCAAGGTAGATGATCGACTTGCTATAAAACATCGCGCGCGGTCCTTAGCGTTGGGCACGTCAAAAGGGCAGCTTCACCTGCCCACGATCCAGCGTCATCATCTCGGCCCTGACCTTCAGTCTACTCTGTGGAGCGAGGGGCATGTGGTTCAAGCACTTCACGGCTGCCCTTAAATCGGGGAGCCGATGCTCACAATGCACCTCAACCTTTACTGACCAGCCGGGTCTTACCTCAAACCTTACATCTGTTGCGCGCTCGATGTCTAGACCATCTAAGCAAACCCAGATGTCCACACCATCATCAAAAAGGCGCCTGAATGTCATTCTGTAATTGAGGTCGTGATCGACCACAAGCAAAGTCGTGAAGTCTGTCTCCGAGGCATGAGACAAATTCCACCTCTCAAGCACTATCTCCCACATAGCGGCTCCAGCATGACGCACAAAGGGCGCCCTTTTGGAGCGCCCTTTGTACTGAGATTTGACATCGGATACGACGAGACGACGTTGGCTAACCTTCACATAGCGCAAGACTTACCAGAGCTTTGCGCCATGTGAAGATTAGCCAACATGGCGGGCTGACGCAAGCTCAAAGCTGCCTCAGCCCAGCCCCGCAGATTAGACCTCAAGCTCGGCTTGGAGCTTGTTACCTGCGCTGTCATCGTTAAGGGTGCTGGAGTAGGGGCCAAAGTTAGCCGTGACGTTGTTATACACATAGTCAAGGAGGATGGCCCCCTCGGCTGCGATCGTCGCCACGGTGATGTCGTTAGCCACCGTCCAGGCACCAGTGATGTAGTTGATGGTGCCCGTGCCCGCACCACCGTCTTGCTCAAGCACACCTAGACCATCATCAACCATCGTGATGTAGCCGCCACCGTCCTCGGGGATCTGCACGCGGAACGTGCCCGCCTTAAGGCCAGCCTGAGCGGTGCCGGAGTAGACGGCAGCGCCAGCCGCCTCAGAGCCACTGTCAGCGCCGATCACAGTGATCGGGCTCTCCAGCAGCGCAGCAAGGGCAACCTCCTCATCGCTCTTGGAGTCAAGGGCGACATGCTTGAGCCTGTACTTGTTGAGCACCAGAGTCTTGCTAGCAGCAGGGGCGATCGTCCAGCCACCAAGAACGGGCTCAAGAACGATAGAGTCAGGCGAGTTGTTGGTGAGCGTCACTTCGATAAGCTGTGCCATGATTGGATCTCCTTTAAAGGATGTTCGCGCATTATTAAGAGCCCTTGCTTAAGGGGCTCGGTCTTCGACCTTGCAAGTCACTAACAAATTAACGCCCAGCTCGTTTCAAAACAACGCAAAGCAGCATCGTTTAAACGACTGGGCGCCAAAGCCGCTTAAGCGTCGAGGCGCTTGATCTTCTTGAGCGCTCTAAGCGCTAACTGGCGGTGGTAGTCGTCAATGGTCATGTTGGGGCGCTCTGGGGCGGCGACGGGCGCCTGCGCTCTAAGCGCGCGCTCACGCATTTCAGCGAGCGTAAGGGCTGATGTCATCCTGTGACGGCCAAGCCACTTGTGCATCTGCTGATGTTGCTTGGCGAGCGGCCCGCCGTTTTTCCCTGCCTCGTCGCGTATAGAGTGCGTCTCAGGCAGGCCGAGCAAAACTCTGATCCTGTTGTTCAAGGCGTGGAACTCGTGCGTGTGTCCCATGCCCCCTGACAGCTTAGCGCGATGTTGATACGCGTGGACAAGCTCATGGGCGAGCGTGCCGTCAAGCAGATGCAGCTTAAGCTCACTGAACTCCTCTCCAGCTCCGGGGAAGCCTGGAGAGAAGAACTCCAAGTAGTGAGCCTGATATTCGATCTGGCCATGATCCGGCCCCTTCCCAATCAGCCACTTGTAAGTGCCGATCGCGCGCCTAAGACGAGGATTGACGACAAGCGGGATCTTCGCGGTGAGGCTCCAGCATTTAGGCGTGTTCACAAGTCGTCCATTGACCTTCACGACTTCATCAAGATGCTTGTCGGCAAGCTCGCCAATCTGGCGAAGCCGCTCCTGCGCGTAGGACAGCGTTTGGGGATGTGGGTTGTATGCCATCGAGATAACCTGCTCGGTTGGCGCCGGGCCTCATTTGCCCGGCATCGTTTAGTGAGTCTTGACTTTCGCTCAACTAGCCAGGAGCGCAAGCATTATTGTTGAAGCCTGATGGGCATCACAACGCACGCCACGTCGCGCTCCAGGCTCCAGAAGACCAAGGGCTCAAGGCTTGTCCCAAACTCAAGAGACAGCTCCTCGGCGTCCTTAAAGACGTTGCGCGCGATCTCAAGGTACTTGACGTTGGCTTGGAAGGCTCCGAAGTTGGCATCCTTGCCCAAGAGCTTGTCATATTCTTCAGGCATCAGATCAGCGAGCGTTCCATCCTCAATCAGCAGCTCAACTTCAATCTTCCTGCTTCCATTGACGCCGCTCATGTCAATGCGAGCCGGACTGCAATTGAAGCGCACCGGGAACTGCTGCTGACCTGAGCCGATCACCTTGAACAGATCAAGCGCCATGTCAAAGCGCGCTGTGCAGAAGAATGCACTGTGGCGCCGACCTCCATCAACCCCGCCGTTGGGGATCACCTGAGTGAAGTCGGGATAAAGCCCATCGACAAGGCGCCCTGACACGGTGACGGTATAGTCGTCGCATGACTGAGTGAAGCTCACTGCCTTCTTGGAGTCAAAGCCCTCGCAGGAGCCTGTCCTCATGAGCGTCACGGCCCCGTTAAGGCTCATGCGATCATACAGGTCACACAACGCGATCGGCACAATCGCATCACCGCGCGAGCGGTCAGCATATTCAAAGACCACATCATCCATACCACTAAGGCGCCTCGTATAAAGCGCGTGGCCGTTAGTGGCCGTAATGACAAGCATGTCCCCAGATTTTGAGAAGTGAACGCCAGATATATTCTTGCGGGCCTCGTCTCGGCTCGCGAAGGGGTTGGCTTCCTTCATGACTTGCGTGAAGTCGGCTGGCAGCTCAAAAACTGCCGAGTCAGGCTTCATGGCGAACATATAGGAGTAGACCTCGTGATCATTGTCACTGACATACTTGGCATCTACCCCTGGCAGCGCGCTCAAGACGACCTCGCGCTGCGCTTCATCAAGAGCGCTCACGGTGAGCTTGACACAATCCTGTTTTGCCTTCTTGGCCGCAGCAGCGATCGCTGCTGCGTCTTTGATGTTGAAGAAGGCGGGCTCAAAAGCGTCCTCACAAGAGGACACAACGAACTCGATGGCGAGATCGAAGTTTCTAGCGCTCAATACAATTGCCCCATCGCGGTGCTCAAGCATCGCGATCTCGGCATAGTTAGAGGCTCCTTCCTTGGAGACGGTCTTAAGGCGCTTACACGCCTCGATGAGTGATGCGGTTTTTATCCCAAAGTTAACAGGCATGGCTTGCTCCAGGGTTTATGGCGAGTAGTCGCGGTTACTTTTGACAACTTCGATACTCGATGCCAAGCCTCAGTTAGCAAGCCTGAAATGTACGCTGATGGTGCTTTTTTAGCGACCGAGCGACAGCCCTCTCCACGAGTAGGAAAGCTCAGCCGATACACGCACCTCGTCTGGGTTTTCTGCGAGCTGCCTTGCCATATCAAGGGCCGCCTTGCGCTGGTTGTCGCTGGCGTTTTCAATGAATGGGCGCTTCACCACACGATCCCAAGCTGTGCCGCAAGCGAGATCGTAAACGAGCCGCCTAAACTCCCAGGTGTGAAGCAGCACCCATGTCGGCTGAGTCTTTGCCTGTTGGTGCAGAACATCTAGGGCCTCGGCCAACTCTCTCTTATAAGATTCAGATGCGGGCATGTTGGTTTCCTTCAACAAAAATGAGGTAGCTGCAATCGATTGCAGCTACCTCATTTAATGCCAATGCTCGCGTTTCAAGCAAGCGACAGTTCGCTTAACACCTGTTCGACAAGATCCTCGGTGGAGCATGTCGCATCAAGCTCAATGGCAAACCTTGACCAGTCTTTGCAAAGGCTCCGATAGTGCTCCTGCCGACCTTTGATGACTTCAACGGAATCATCGTCAAAGACGTTGAGCTTGCCTCGCTGCGCCAGTCGAGCACAAAGCGTCTCGACTGGCGCCGTCAAAAGGAAGGTAAATGAAGGTCTGGCCGCGCCCCTGTTGAGCGCGGGGACGTAATCCTGAACCATGAACTGATAGACGTAGCTCGACCATACATCTCGGTCGGTGATGACGATCAGCCCCTCATCAAGCGCCGCTTCGATGACAGGCTTGAGCAGGAGCCTATCTAACGCAAAGAGCAGCGCGAGCTTCATATGAACGTCAAAGGAGTCATCACAGCTCTCGCTGATGATCCCCCTGATCTCCCTGCCGTAAGGGGAGTCACTTGGCTGCCTTATGATCAGGCAGCGCTCAGCTAGACGGCTTTCTAACTCGTTGACGAGACTGGTCTTGCCAGCCCCGTCAACTCCCTCGATGGCGATATAGGTCATCCGACCTCCATTTGCTGCAAGTGGCAGCCGTTTTCACTGAGACAAAGCGCTTGACGACGCACCTTGCCATTCTTCAGGTCAGTCAGGACGCGGATGCGCGCTTTGCCCGGAGGCATCTTGCACTTGCAGTCCTGACAGATAAAGGATTTGGAGAAGTTAACAACTTGGTAGGATTGAGTAAGCATGACAAGCTCCGAGTGATAGGCCGCCTTCATTTGGCGGTTGACGTTGAGTTGGGCGGCTTCGTTGCCGCCGATACATAGAACTTGACAGCGACTAGACTTGGCGCAAGTTAAAAATCGTCGTCCTCCTTATTTTCCGAGGGTTTGTTGTCGAAGCTGATGTTGACCGCCGCACTAAGAGCAACAATCAACATCACTGCGAGCAGCAGCACATCCATGACATCATTAGACATATACACCTCCTGGCAGGCTGGCCCGTCCAGCCTATGACTTGAGATAATCATGTCACGACTAAACCCGAGCATCCAGTCATTTTCTAGCTGAATCGAGCCCGTAGACGATTAGGATGGTGGTCGCCACGCCAAGGGCAAACCCCATCTCTCCCCTGTATCGGTTGAACCAGCCCGACTGCGCTTCGCGCTCAGCTTTAAGCTGCTCGTCAGACCACTTCAGATACTTATCGGCCACCTGATTGCTTACCTCACCAGACCGCCAGTTGAACAAGGCGATCGAATACGCCTCGTCCATGTAGATGCGCTGCTTTGCCACGGAAAGCGCCTGCCCTTGAGTAAGGCAGACGCCTCCTTGTGGTAGCCCAAGCGTCAACATCGCCTCGCGCTCCTGGGCAGTGTAGGGCTCAGCGGGAAGGCCCACAGCGCCGCCTTGACCATCACTGACGGGCGGAGGCTTCGGCTTCATGAAGCTGACGACCACAGGAGGCTGTGAGGGCTTTGGTGTGGGTGTGCTGCAACCCCACATAAGGGCGAAGATGAGCGTAATCGACTGAAGTTTCATGAGAGCGCCTACTATGGGGCTTGCGAGCGCACAAGCGCGATCGTTTGAGAGCTGGGGTGTCGGATCAGCCTACACAGATCGGACGGCCATGTGATCTGATTATAGCGGTCCTGATCGTCAACCCCAAGTAAGCGCAGCTCGCTCAGCTTCTTTTCCAGTACAAGCCATCGCTGACCTTGCGTGATGACCACGCTTCCTTCCTTCATGACACGAGCTGCAATCGATTGCAGACGCTTAGCCCTGCGCCAGTCGCCCCGCGCTGAGACGCGAACGGAAAACGGCTCAACAATCCACAGCCCACGACAAAGCTCAATGGCTCCATCGGGCAGGCCCGCAGAACCATCATCAGCCAAGATCCAGCGCTTTCGGTGCTCGCCACAGTAGAGGTAGGTGTTGCCTGACGACTTGAGGATGCAACCCACGGCAAGATCCATCCTGTCAGCGCGCGGCATGTCAGCGATGATCAGACCGAGCCCAGCAGCTTGCACGTCGTCGTAAAGCTCAAGGTGCTCAGCCCAGAAGTCGCCATCGGATGACCAAGAGATGCGGCTCAGCTCTTTCACAAAGAGCGGCTTGATTCTATTGCGGCGCCCAAAAACAGCCGCATGGTGAGAGATGAAAGCGGGCAGCTCATCGTCACCACTCATCTTCACGCCAACATAGACCCACGATCCATCTTCACCAGCAAGCTCGGCCCTCGCCCCAAAGTAAGGCACGGAACCAAAGCGCTCGTAGTAGCGCATCAAAAACATGACAGCCTCAAACTTGAAGGGCTGGCAACGTTGCCAGCACTTCAAGTTAAGCTCAGTGCGAGGCGCCTGACAAGAGGTCACTCAAGCTCGTTGAACATTAAGCCCTGCTGATGAAACACGTTAGAGACGCGCTGCATCACGGCGCTCAAGGTGCTCTTGTTGTCAAGGTCGATCACTCGGCAGCTCACCATCGAGCTTGGACCCTCGGGGTAGACCAGCGTGAACACCATGCCATAAGAGCGCCCGTAAGGCAGGAGGTCGATGCTTAAGGTGCCCTGGTTCGTACTCAGCTCAACGCTGGTTGTATTGCCAGAGCGTCGCACGCTGCCACTCGACAAGACATGCGCCATCGGCAGCGTGTACTGAGGCAGCATTTCGACGATCGCGTCCACATAAGACTGGAGCACGGCGCCAAGGTCGTTCACGTCAACGTCCTTCATCCAGTTGGCGACGAACGAGTCGTCAGGCGGATCGCCGCCCTTATTCTCGAACATCATCCCCTGGTCCATGCACATCTTGCGCAGGTCGTTCACCTTGGACACGCTCAAGCCGACCTTGCTTGCGATGGTGCTCGGGGATGCGCCGCCCTTAAGCATGTTCAGCGCGCTGTTGGCGTTCTCGGCGGAGATCCCAAGCATCTTGGCCAGCTTGGGAACGCTTGGCGTCGGGTTGGGGTTGGCCTTGTCAGGCTCAGGCCCAAGGAACTTCATCACCTCCCTCGCCTCACCGATGACCATGATGGTCCGCCCATTCTTCTCGGCAAAAGAGAAGGTTTCGGCCCCCTTGGTCATCTCAACGACGTTGCGAGCCGTGGACCCTAAAGACGAGTAGCCTGCGTGCTTGAGACGACCAGTCACCTCGGCCAAGCCCTTCCTGAAGATGATCGCCTCGCCGCGTCCAAGATGGTGCTTGACGCGCGCATCGAGCCCATACAGGCCGACGCTTTCGACGATACCGTCCATCTTGGAGTGCTTCTTGTCCTTGTCTTTGCCCTTACCCTCGTCGCCACCCTCAAGCTCTGCTTCGATCTGCTCTAACAAACCCATTTGATTCACCTTGGTTCTTGCGCGACCAGCTCGGTCACAGGTTATTATCGATCCACCTTGCTATCATCTTTGCGCGCTCTCGTGTGTCAGGCTCGGATTGAATGATCTCAACCTCGATCTTTTGACGCTCAGTGACAGCTTCGCGGCGAGCTTGGTTGATCTTAATGTCAACCTGAGCCGCCGCTGCTTCTTCCTTCGCCCGATCGCGCAAGTTGGTTGGCTTAGGGTGCGTCGGCGTGGAGGGCTCAGGCCGCTTCCTTACCAGGAACATTAAGCCCGTCAAGAGGCCCGCTACAAGCAGCCACCAGTATTTCTTCACCCTAAGCCAAATCGCCTTCATACTCTAGCCCTTTAAGATTCCAACTGCTGTTGCTTCGCCTCATCTGGCAGCTCAGGCAAGGCAATCATAGGCGTGACTCGCTTGGTGAACAACTTTGCTTCCAAGCGCTGAGCTAGAATCTCAGATTTGGCCTGAACAAGATAGTCAAGCTCAAGCTCTTTGCCGCGCTGCCTCAAGTAGTCCACACCTATCTCGACCTTAGATGCCCCCATCGCATCCTTGAAGCTCATGTTGTCCTTGAGCGCTTTCCTGGCTTGCTCCTCGACGTAGGCCACAGCGTCGAGCACGACTTTATCGATCTGAGCCCGCTGTTCCTGCGTCCACTTCAGATCAAGCCAGTCCTCTAGCGCAAGCACAAGGCGGCGCGCGAGGACCAAGATGAACGGGCTCAAGAACAAGACCAAGAGCGGCACGACAAGATCCGCCAGCAGCACCTTCACGATTTCGTTATCCACAGCATCCTCCTATGGCTTAGGTTGGTGAGCGCATCAAGCGCCACTTTAACCCAAAGCCATAAACGGACAAACGCACCAACTGCAATCGATTGCAGCGTTAAGACTTGCGCTTGTGGAGGTCATAGCCGACCAAACGCCCGGAGGTAATGTCGACAGCGATCTGGATCGCCCTAGCCTGCGCAGCAGCTCCTCGCCACGGCGCCATCATAAAGAAGTAGCCTCCCGAGGTCATGATCTTGGCGATCCTATTGATCTGCTCGTCGCTGATCTCACCATAACGCTCAAAGTCCACCATCATCGTCTGCGTGTATCCGCGCCACTCCCACTCAGCCCTCATGGTGTAGAGCGTGGGAAAGAACAGCACATAGCTCAGCGGGAACCAGACGGGGTGTGCCTCGCGGTCAAGCATGTGAGCCATCTCATGACGCAAGATGCCATAGAGCACGCCCTCGAAGTTGGGGTCTTCGACGTAGCGCCTTGAGGGCAACCACACCTCGTTACCAAACACAGTGACATAGTGCTTATCGAAGTCGCGGTGAAAGCGTCCTCGGCTCAGAAAGCCCATCACAGCATAGAGCGCCTTAACAAAGCACACTGCCACGCGGTAGTGAATGGCGAGCCCGGCATAACCATCGGATTTGAAGCGCAGACTAAAGCCACTAAAGCGCTTCTCCATGAGCCTTTGGAGGCCCGCTGCATCTTTTGGCAACCCTGAATAGGACATAAAAAAACCCCGCGTAGTCATAGCGACTACACGAGGTTAGCTCAGAGGTCGGCCAAAACAAACGGTTCTAGATCGTAAACTCTAGCACCGTGCCCTCGATCAAGTGACGCTCGATCCAAGAGGCGAGCGCGTAATTGATCGCGTCAGAGTAAAGTGTGAGGGGCGCCGATCCAAGATCGACATCCTCATCACTCGCCATGTCCTCAAGCTCAGCTTCAGGGTTGTTGCCGCTCAAGATTGAGCGAAGGATGCTAAATAGCACCATGCCGGGCTCGGCCTTAATCTGGTAGATGCCCCCATCATAGCAGACGTGACAGCTCTCGCCATCGCCACCCGCGACAACGTCGTCAACCTCAAGAAGATCGAAGTCAACGCCGATGAAATCTGGCATCTTCAGGCGCTTGGCGAGCATCTGTTGGAACTGCGCGTTAAGGCCGCACGCCAAGCCCACACAGTAGAGGTGGTTCTGAGCGACCTCAGTAAAGGTCGACTTGTGCGCCTCAACCTTGCTGGCGCCGATCGTAGCACCGCCGAGGGTGTATGACGCTAAGCCCCTAACGCTAATGCGATCGGGATCGTCAAGCGCTTGGCACAGGATCAAGATCCTGTTGATCATATCCAGGCGCGACCCTGGCATAAACGGCTGGTTGGGGCGAGAGATCACAATGTTAGGCTTAAAGCCATCTCGCGGCACAGGACCAGCAAGATTAAGCGTGACGACTGTGTTGCCTGTGCAAGTGTGCCAAACCACGCGCGTCTGCGCGCGCGCCTCAAAGCCGTGCCCGGCGTGGACATAGTTTGTGCCCTCCTCGATCGAGGGCACAAACGGCACATGATAACCATTATCACGCGCCGCCCACTGCTGGTACGCCTGCGACAAGCACTGGAGCATGTCATTGACCACATGCTTAGGGCTCGGGTGAGGCCCCTGGGGGATGATGCCAAGGGCCGTGACCTCGTGGCGAAAGAGCTTCCTCATAAGCTCAAAGCAGATTGCGGCAGCACTAGCGGTGTGAAACTGGAACAATTGATCAGACATGGCTTAGCTCCGTGTTGGGTTGGGTTGCATCGCTGACAGGTGGATACTCACGGCAACAACCATCAAGCGCAAGGGTTTTTAGGCGCTGATGGTGCTTTTTCAATGAGAAGGGCTTGGTCGTTTACCAAGCCCTTACATAGAGGATAGCCATCGGCGCGCAGTGACGCTTATCGTCACTTAATGCCGTATTTCTCTAGAATTTTGAGCTTTGCGTCGTCACTAAGCTGCTTGGGCCGCGCGCCCTTCTTCAAGATCATCTCCTTCTCGTTGGAGTAGCGCGCGTTGTTCATCTCATTCTCGGGCGTGGCATAGTAGGTGAGCACATCAGACGACTTCACCTCGTAGGCGGTGAGGTTGTCAGCGCGCAGCGACGCGTAAACGCTCACAGGCACCTCGGCGTGCAGCGACTGCCCTCCAAGGTCAGTTGGTGCAGATTGACCTCGGGCGCTCCAACGCCAACCTATGATCGTCGAGCTGCCGATCGCCTTCCTGTTCTCCTTATCGAGCGCCGCCACGAGATCCGGGTGGAACTTGTCGTAGACGGCGAACAACTCTTTCTTGCCGCTGCTCGGGCTCTCCTGCCAAATCGCGAGGGGTCGCTTTAGAAGTCGGATCGCCCAGGTGTAAGCGGGGATGCCCATCAGCTCCCACATCTTGACCTCAGCCGCCTCGTTTATTGGTGCAGGATCGCTTAGCCAGCGATTCATTCTCTCCAAAAGATCAGACATAGCGCTCTCCTTGACGCGTGGTAAATCGACATTTCCATATCACAGCACAATGCGTCTTCAATCAAGGTCGGGAGAGGGTCTAGCTGCCTTTCTGACGCAATCAAGCCAACGGACTGTGGGTCAGCCCCCAATATCTTGAACCATCACGGCGCGCATCAGCTTGACCATTAGACTCAAGATCAATCAGCGCGAACAGCTCAGCGTCAGACACAAAGCGGGAGGACACCTGCGTGTCCGTCCTCACCTCGTGAATGACCTGCGCCCAAGCCACAACTTCAGCGTGGCTCGGCGGCAAATCATCAAACATCATCAGACCTGACTTCAGGGGCAACGGCACGGGCCGCTGTCATTCATCCTCATCAAAGAGGTGGAAGGTTGCTTCAGCATAAGCCGCGCAGAACGACTCAAAGTCAAAGCACGAGAAGCGAGCCTGCTGCTCGGGTGTGAGGCTATTAGGCTCTCCAAAGGTGAGGCTCTTAAACACAACCCAGAGCGCTGTGAGGTCTTCGTCCTCCTGATCACCCACATGCTCAGACCAAGCCTCCTCAAAGGCGGTCGCGCTGCTTTGCCCACCTGCCAGCTCGACCAAGCGGGCTGAGTAATGACCTACCGTGGTAAAGTAAAGCTCGTCACCAGAAGACATGACCACCTTGAGCCATGCCATTTCGCAGGGCTCGCGCTTGACCGACTCAATCAGGCTTGGCCTGATCATGGTGCCGGGGATCACCTCAACCAAGCCTGCGACCTGCTTCGCGCGATCGACAGTGCTAAGGGTTTCTTGCATCTTCCTGACGCTTTCTTTGATGATCTCATCAAAGTGAGGGTCGTTTGCCATCTCTTTGCTCCTGTTGGTGAACTGCAATCGATTGCAGCTCTAGCGCGGGTTGTCGGAAAGGCTGCCCACCATAACAGAGAAGTGAGCAGGCGAGAAGTTTGTGTGAGAGTCTTCCAAGCTCTCGCACAAGGGCGGGTGTTTGCCATCAGCATAGAGCGCATCAAGCAGCATAACCTTCATCACCTCGGCCCTCAAGTTGACTTCATTACAGGTCGCCTGCTCGACAAGAACGTCGATGATGGCTTTTCTCTCGCGGCCATCAAAACTATGTGGATCGCGCAGGCTGTTCATGGCTTGCTTTAGGTCGGCCTTCAGCTCGTCAGTATTCATCAAGAACGCAGCACTTGAGAACTCTAGCTTGTTTGGCGCGATCACGATGTAGTCTCGGTTGGCCAGCGACAGCCTCAAGCCAAAGCGCTTATGGTGGTTATTTGTTTCCCAACGCCCAGCCATCCGATCATTCCTCATTGACGATGACCTGCGATTGATCGTCTCGATCGAGACGATCTGATTAGGCATGACCAGCACGTCGCCCAAGAGCGCGGGCTGGGTGATCGACCTCTTATCGTGATGATCAAGGTAGGGGTAAAGCAGCTTCGGGCTGCCTGAGTTGAAGACGCGCACGACGGCATTGAAGACCTCGCCATAAGACTCGATCTCCTCCATTGGCCTATACTTTGTCATCGGAAGCCTTCTCAAAAGGGGGCTGCGTGCTTTTGGATCATCTTAATGAGAAAAACCCTGGGCAGGGTGCGCAGCTTGTCATAGTGAATGGCGGCGGACGCCACCTCGCGGATGACTTTCCAGTCGTTGTCCCAGAGCGCATCAGCCTTGTTGGGCTCAGCGGTGGCGAAGTCATGCACAAGGCGCCAAACCTCAGAAGCGATCTCATCGTCAGGAAAGGCCCAGCGCTCACCACGCGACTCTTTCTCGACCTCAGTGATTAAGCGCGCCTTATTGGACGGTCTAGCAGGAAGATCAAAGACAGACTCACCCGGCTCTAGCAGCTCCTCCTCAAGCTCAAGCGTCTCAACTGGACGATGCGCCATCAGGATGTCGTCGTCTTCGAGCATGATCACGACCTCCTGGCGGCGCGCCCTCGGCGCTCGTCGCGCAGCTCGCTCAAGATCGCCTGATCGTTCAAGCGGCGTCGGCGCTCACTTGGCATAGGTTGCGCGGGCCTTGGCACTGGCGCCGCCTTAATGTCTACCTGGGGCTTGGGGGTGCTCGCTTGTTGGATCTGCGAGCTGTCCATCGAAAGCGCAAAAAGCAGCGCGGTGATCCCGTACATCTCTAACCTCACTGGTTTGTTGTCATGGAAGTCGATCGGAGCATAGCAATCATGCGTCAGCTTGACGAGCCGAACTCCTCCTCATGGCATTTAAGCCAGCGCCTCAGCGTGCTCTCAGCCACACCATGCAGCTTCGCGATGTGGCGCTTGGAGTAACCCTCACTGAGCAGCCTGCGCGCGGTGCGGCAGATGTAGACGACATCGCGGCGGCGCCTCACTGCGCGCTTAGGAGCGGGGCTCGGCGCCTCTTTCTTGACAAGTCGAGCTGCCTTGACTGCGACAAGATCCAGGTAGATCCCAAGCCCGCTCTCATCAGAAAGCTCGACCTTGAGCTGTCGCGTTACTTCAACGACCTGAAAGCGGTGCGGGCCGCCTGCTCCTGGCACCATAATCATGTCACCAACGCGAGGCGTGGCAGACGAAAACGTCTGGCGCGCATGATCCGGCAATCCATGTCCTACCAATGTCCAAGACATAACACTCCTTCGGGCTTCGCCCTATTCGATACCTAGTTTGTGTTTCACATAGCTTGCCAAAGGCATGTTGTGCGCCATCGCACCTTCAACAAGCAGATCATATTGCTCAGGACTCACAGCAAAGTTGACCTGCACAGCCTTTTCAACGCCGTAAGCCGGAGACGGCCCAGGAGTCCTCAGCTTCACACCAACTCGACTCAGCGCTGACCAGATCGTGCTGATCGACGTGTTAAATGACTCCGCAAGATCGAAAAGCGTAGCCCCCGCCTCGTAGCGCACCATAACTTCCACCAAGTCTTCGCCCTGGATCTTGTGGCGCGAGGGGGGAAGTGCGGCGACGATCTCACGTTCAAGACTGACATCGACTTTGATATGTGCAAGCGCATGATCTGCAACGATGGTGCTTTTCTGGGGCTCGTGGCTTGACTCGACGATCTCAATCTTCTCATCAAGCAAGTGCTCAGCTCGCGCAAGCGCTTCATCTGACACATCCCTTATCATCATCATGACCGAGGGCTCCAATCCCACTACGGGGTGCGCCCGACTTCCACGTCGAGCGACCTTGGGCTCGATGAGGATACAGTCTGGATGGGCTTTGATGTCGCCATCACGCCCCTCGCGCAAAAGCAGCACACGACCAAAGGCGATCATGCGCTTGTCATAGTCGCAAAGCCTCGTCAGTTGAAAGAAGCTAAGCCTGATGGTGTGACTGCGGCGCGGCTCTCCCTCCACACAACAGTCTCCAAACAGCTCAATCAGCGAGCGCTTTAGGGAGGTGAGCGTGTCGTGACCTTCAGCCACAAAGCGACTGAAATGCCACAGCTTCTTCTGAGCTGACCACTTCCCTCCATTTTGGTGTGCGAGCGTAAGCAGGTTGGCGTGATAAGGCGCCGTCAGTGAAATGATCTCACCATCGACGCTCAGGCGCACCTCCGGGCCGCTCTTAATCTTGGTCATCGGTCAATCATCCTTATGGTGGGCATCCACCCAAGCGTCTAAGCTCGGGTAGAGGTTGGATCTATCAATGCTCACCGGCCACGTCTCTCCCGCCTTTTGAGTCCTGGCGATGATCATCAGCACGATGTTGCTTCGGTGTTTGCCATCGTTGACCAGCGTGCCTGCCGCCCCTGCGCAGAATGACGAGTGAGCTGGACCATTACCAAGGGTCTTGTGACAGGTGAAGTCGCCGTTGTCTTCAAGGTTGCTCCTGACCTGCTCAGCCTCGTGAGGCTCAAAGTACGGCTGGCGATCTGACCTAAATGGGCATTCTGAGCACGGTCTTTTGAGGCGCACATCATTCATATCTCAGTCCTCCTCATAGTGAGCCTCAACCCACTCCTCAAGGCTGGGATAAAGCTCAGAGCTGTCTATGTTCTCGGGCCATAACTTTGCCGGATCTTCGCGCGCGATGAGGCGGATCAGCACGTTACTGAAGTGCTCACCCTCGTTTACCATCGTCCCCACGGCGCCAGCGCAGAACGCGGCCCGCGCCGTGGACGCCTCACCATCGACGCCATAGTCGCAGGTCTTATGACAAGAGAAGGAACCATCTGATTGAAGCGTGAGTGCAATCTGTTCAGCGCTTTCAGCTCTTAACGCTACTGGCCTATTCGTCCTGAATGGGCAGTCCTCGCACGGCTTCATCATTCTCGTCATCTTCACGAGCGCTTCCTTTATTCAAGAGCGACTGGAAAAGAAACAGGTCGCTCGGATTGACAACGTTCGGCGTGGTGTCGCAGATGAACGCCTCGCGGTAGAGCGCCTTAACCTCATCAGGAACTTTGAAAAGCTCTTTGCGCTCGTTCCAGGCATCACGCGCGCAGCTCACAAGCGCCTCATAAACCTCGTAAGGCATACTTTCCTGGTGATAGCGCAGGCGCTTAATGTTCCAAAGCACTTCGGCCCATGCAAGCTCTTGCGCTTCTTCGGCGGTCTGGCCGTGAGTCATGCTAAACATGAACTCGCAATCACCTCGACGCCCGACCTCGATACTTACCTTGGCCGCCCATAAGCTGCCGTCGCGCTTGATCTCAGTCGCCAGCCTGATCGAGCCCTTGAAGTCCTGATAGTTAATGAGGCGGATCGAGATCGCGCGCCAGAGCGGGTCCATCAGGGCATATTGATCCATCATAACAAGCCTCTCATTGAGTCAGCGCTAACCGCCAAGGTTAAGCCAGAACGCCGCTTCCTTTTCTGCTGCGCGCTTCGCCATCTCAACATTCTTCGCCGTGCCTTTCACTTGGCCCTTGGGGGGAACGCCGATCGACCACTGCGCAGAGCTTCCATCGTCGCGCACCATAAGGTCAGCTCGTGTAGCGCCCATCTTGGCAGTGTAGATCCCAAGCCCGATGTCCTTCCAGTCGAGCTTGGACTCGGAGAGCGTGTCAAGGCGCTCGTCGTAGTCCCCTGCGACAATGGCAAGCTCTACAACGACACTCACGGTCGCGCGCTGACGAACGATCCTCAGCGGGTAGCCGTCTGGGTCCATCTTCTTCGAGAAGATGCCGAGATCGTCTGCTACAACTTTGACTAGCTCGATCTTGCTATTTGTCTCATTGAGAGCTTCAAGCAGCGCTTCGCGGCGCGTGACCAAGAACTGATGCGTCGCCTCCACGAGTCGGAACTTGTCCATAGGTTTTGTGAGCCCGTAGACTAAGACATGGCCCTCGTCGCAGAACACTTCAGCTTTATTGATCTCAAGGCCGCTGCCGTTCATGAACTCCTGATAGCCGACCCTGAAGTCTTCATCTCGGAATGTGAGGCGGGCTTGATCTTGTTGGTTCTTATCATGCTCAGACTGCATCACAGGCTCCATTTTCAGAACTGCAATCGATTGCAGTTCGTTGACGTGATAGAGCCCGGCACAATGCCGGGCTCTATGCTGACTAGAGCTGACTAGATGTCCTCACCGCTGATCCCGTAGACCTCGGTGCGCGTGTATGGATCAAGCCCATAGGCGACGAAAGCAGGAGCCGGGGTGAAGCGCTCCTTCAAGCGCTCGCGCTCTGCCTGCCAAGCGTCATCGTCGTGAGCGATCGTCAGGTTGAAGTCGCCCTCAGCGAAGCACGCCACGAGCCTCTTTTCCTCGTGAAGCCAGATGCCAAAGTACGATGCGTCTTCTGTCACATCGTACTGCTCCCATCCTTGCTCTTGCGTGCAGATGTCATTGTCAAAGGTATATCGCGCGCCGCCAACGTGGCAGCGCTTGATCGTCAGGCCTTTGCTCGCTCGTTCCTCGACTTCAACGCGCACACCATGAAGCGGGAGGTTGTCGAGCATCCTAAAGACATTAAAAGGGTTTGTACTGCGCTTCATGGTCCTGTCCTCGTTGGAAAGGTCGCCCCCTTCATTTGGGGGCGCGTGGTAGTGTGGGCGCCTATCGCCCTTGACGACTTCATACTCTATGAATTGCGCCGCTTGTCCAGTGAAAAGCGACGCTGGGCGATGTTTTTTAGAGCGCTTTGATCTGAGCTTCAAGGCGATCAATCTCATCATACATCGCGTTCAGCTCAGCCTGTTGAGCAGCGGGGATGTCATCCCCCATTCCATCAACTCGCGCTTTTGCTTTTGCTTGCTCATTTGCTGCTCCTGGCGTTCGTTCGTTTGCGTCATCGCTTCCGACAACTTCATACTCGCAGCGACTTGCCAGCAGGCAAGAGCTTTAACATCGCCAATGGTGCTTTTCGACTGAATGAAAAGCCGAAACACGGTTTTTCAAGAGGGGGCCTTTCCTGACTAGCTGGAGGGCCTTTATCGAGAGCACCCCTGATGGTGATCTCAGCCGCATTCTACAAGCATTTTCTGACATATTGCTCTCGGAGGGCCTAAAACACGAAAAGGCCCTCCTTCTCCACCCATCTCAACAACCACGCTTGCCTGCAATCGCCTGGGCGAGCCCTGAGCCCTTTCAAGCCCCTCGCTGCATTTACCCTGATGGTGCCCTGTAAAAAATAATCGGAGACGTTCAGGAGCGTTCTGAGAGGTTCTGAGAGGTTCTGGAGCGCTCTGGCCGGACTATTAGCTCTAGGGGAGCATCTGTTTTCAGTCGATCAAGATTACTGCAATCAATTGCAGTCACCCCTCCAATGGTGCTCATTCACCCTATCCCTTCTGCTCGTCCATCCACTTTACGAGTCTGCCACGGTTGTTGAGCCCGTGGTGCAGCATCAGCGTGAACGCTTCCTGCGGCTTCAGGTTCAGGCTTTCTGCCATCTTCTCGATCTCGTTCCAGACCTCGCCCGGTATAATCACGATGCGATCGGCGCCGGGCTCGAACGTGACCTCATCTTCACTCATCAACTTTGGCATGGTGCTTCTCCAGTCCTCTCCGGGCCATTCCCCGCCCCTTTTCAAGCGTTACCTGATTAAACCTGACTAACTAGCCCTGTAAAAAAAGGCGGTAACAAAGCGGTTAGAAAAAATGCGGGGGGGTAGGGGTGCGGAGCATATTTAGAAAAATTGTGGTTGTGCGATGGTGCGCCAGCTCAAAAGAGCGAGCGTTGACCATCAAGGAGTTCAGCGCGCAAGGCGCGTCGTCGAGCAGCCTGAGCGGGGCTCTTGTCATAGGTGATGTGACAGCGCTGGCATAGGGCTCTGAGGTTGTCGTCTGAGCAGTCGCGCGGGTCGTGGTTAAGGTGAGCGACAGTAAGGACGATCACCACGTCCTTATCGTGCCGTTGAACGGTGGAGCCGTTAGGCGCGCCACACCATTGACACTGCTGGTTAGCCTGGGCTCGAATCCTCAAGCTGATGTCTTTCCAGTCGTCGGGATAGAGAGCGGCCCACCTGGGGTCAATCGGCATGGTGCATCCTGCCATTGGCGAGCTTGACAGTCCTGACGCATTCGAGCTTGGCCATGACAAAGTAGCCCTGACTGATGACAATCCCAGCAAAGTCATCGCGCTGAGCTGGGGATGATGAAAGCCAAGTGCGCCTGAAGCTCTTGCGTGTGTCTGTAAGGTGCTTGGGAGCCTGAGCACAGACATCACTCCAATTGTCGAGCGTGGGGAAGCCTATGGCGTCGGCTGCCTCTAAGAAGGCGTGATGATGCCAGCGTAGTCCGTCCAAGAATGCTGTCTCTTGCGAAAGGTCTTTAGCGATAGCGCTCATGATTTGTGCCTTGATGGTGCGAGTCTGAGGGTCGCGCGAAGCGGCGCCGGATCAAAGCCGGGCTGCAATCGATTGCAGCCCGGCAAACTTCAAGATCCAGAAGACAGCTTGAAGCGAGTCGGCCCGCCATCATTTAAGCTCACTGAGCGCGTTGACGAGATGTTGATCGGGCCAGGGTTACTGGCGCACTCGATAGTGGCGAACTTGACGATGTTGAGCCTCTTGCAGAGGCGCCCGAAGATCGTAGCCAGCTCACAAGTCGAGATTGAAGCCCCACTGCTTAAGGCTCCACGAGGCTCAGGCTTGGAGAGGTAGAAGAAACTCAACTCCTCCACTTTACCATTAAGAGTCTCGCCGCTGACCTCAACCTCGTAAAGCGCTATCGGATAACTGGCCCTCTTAGGAATGTTGCGAAGCTGCTCATGCACGACCTCAAAGAGCGCATAAGGGTCGAGCCAATCACTGCACCTGTACCTGAAGTGCGTTTCCCAGAGCATCGTATGGACGTTATTTTTGATCTCGACGACCTCGATGCCTATCGTCGTTTTGATCTCTAGGGAGCCGCCTTTACCAAAGGACGACTCACTGCGCTCTTGAGTGATCTTGACGTGGAAGGGAGAGTCTTCGCGATAGTCGCGATACACCTCGTAGGTCGCTGACTTTGAAGACTTGCGTTCATGGCTGAGCTGAGCCTGTGTTCATCTCGTGATACTCAAGAAGGTTGAGCTTGGATATGACGGCCATCTTAAACCTGGGGGTTGGGAGTTGACGATTTGAGAACTCGTGAGCGCTTGTTTCAGCGCCCTCGGGGGATGGGCATGGGATAGCGCGAGCGCTCTGGGGTAGTTGACTGTCTATGGGCTGCCAAGACCTTGTTGACTTGCTTGAGCATCACCTCGTATGTGATGCCGTAGCCCATGTGGGCCATCTTTCGCGAAAGCACATCTGCGATGCGATCTCGCGAAAGGCCGTTCAAAAAGTGGCAGTCGATGATGTCTTGAGCCATTCTGGGATGCTCAAGGATTTGACGATGCTGATGGCTCACTGGCTTGCTTTCGTCTGGTCGAAACTTCATGGCTTGCTCCAAGGATTGAAGGGGGTGTCGTTTGGGTTGCTGACCCTTTAACTAATAGCACCTCAGCAACTTGCGTCCATTGAAAAACAGACGCTGATGGTGCTTTTATATCTGGAGATTCTGGCGCATGAAGTGCGATGGTGAGCTGTGATGATTGACTGAGCGAGCGCTAGGCCCCCTAGCCCTGGATGTGGCATTTAGCTGCTCTAAGCGCGCGCTCTAAGCCCTGTCTAGGGCGGCAGCTTGAAACTTGAGGTATAGGTCGCCTCGTTGAGCTGACTCGTCTTAAGCGATTCTAGGGCCTTGGCACTAGCCCTGTCTAGGGCGTGAGCTGAAGACTTGAGGTATAGGGTTGGATGTCTAAGATGAATCGTCTTGGGCGATTCTATGGGCTTTAAAACTGGCCCTGTATAGGTTTGAGGCCCCTGACTCGGTGTGAAGTAGGCGCAAAAAAAGCCCCCCTCGCAAGGGGGGCTCTAAGGGGGGCTCTAGAGGTAAGGGTTACACTAAGAGGCTTTTAGCGCGCTTGAGTAGCGAAGCGGCGATTTTGGCGTTAAGCGCCTCGTCGCTGCGCTTCTGCGCTGCTTTGATGTCCTCGGTTGGGTTAGCGCGCTGTTGGATGATTCTATGGGCACCTTCTAGGTATAGGATCGACTCGTGTAATGAGGTAGTGATGCACGCCCTGCTTAGCGTGTAGAAGTCTCTATGGCGATCTAAGAAGATCGCGAGAGGATCTTGATCTGCGTTGCCTGTAATGGCGAGCTTAAGTTTAAGCGCGTCTAACTCCCTACTCAGCGCGCTGACGCTCATTTTGCGAGCTAAGCAGTCTTCTTGAGCTTGAAGCGCAACTGAGATGAGCTGCTTAAGCTCCTCGTGGGCGTTCCTGTCCTCGTGAGTGAGATGCCCTTCGACTAGGCGCTTACTATTGAAAAGGCTGGGGTCGTCCCATTTGGCCTCGAAGACTTCGCGGCGCTGCTCGAAGATCGCTCTATGGAGCGATAGGTTGCTAAACTCGTAGCACTTGATGAGCTGGTCGCCTAAAGGAAGGTAGGCGTTGAGCGCCTTACTAGATGGCGTGTTGTTAAACTTAAGATGCCCGTAGGCCCTCTTGATGTTTGGCGTCTTATGCTCGTCCCAGAAGAATGGGATGTCCCCTTCTGCGAACCTCTGCTTGAGGTAGTGCAAAACTGGCTGAGCGAGTTCTGGCCTCTGGAGCTTGAGCGCGTTGATAAGGTCTTCGTTGCTGCTCTTGGGGTTGTGGCATGTGCTTCTAAGCTCTGAAAATGACATTTTGCCGCTCGTGTTTGAAGGTTGGGTTAAAGGGCGTTGCAGCGGGTTGGGCTGCTGTTGATTTAAGTCTGGATTGAACTAGCCTGAGCGCAAGTGTTTTTTGATATTGGATGCGTTTTTTATTAGCGTTTAACTAGCTTTAACTGAGCTTTGCGTGAGCTGTTTGATAGTTGAGTGGCGATGATTGAGCTGGAAGCCTGACTAGCGTTTTACTAGAGCTTTGCATGTTGTGTTGTGGGCGGCAGCGCACCTTACTTTATACTTTATAACTTAAGATGCGCTGCGAGAAGCCTACTTGGTGGAGTAGCGCTTGCCTGTCGTGACGATGTAGCGATCGTGGTTGTCCTCATCTGACTCGGCGCGCTTCATCTTCTCGACCTCAATGTGGCTCAGGTCAACGTGTCCCCAGGTGCAAAGCACGTTCCCCATGTGCTCGCCCAGGGTGTTGATAAGGTGCCTGATATGGGAGGCGAGCCCTTCGACATCCACGCGGTCGCCGTAGAACAGCCTGGAGGTGTGGTTGTAGCCAAGCTCGATGAGCAGCTTGTCGATCCCGGCCCGCGTGGCCTCATCTAGCTCAAGCTCACCGACTAGGGCGCTGTCCCTTTTCATCAGCTTCACGGCATGAAGTGCGTCGTCAACTGCCGCCTTGATGCTCGCGTTCGCATCGAGCATGTTAGGTGCCAATGCACCAGCGCGACGATAGTGGTTGCTCTCTCCCACGATCGTAAAAGGCAGCTCATGAGAGCTGATGCCATTAAGCGCATCGACGACATGCTCGATCAGGCATCGCGCCAGGATGAAGTCTTGAGGCACAGCGATTCCAAGGTAGTCATCCCCTGGATCAAGCAGCTTATATTGAAGCGCGAGCGCTTCTAGCGCTTCCAGCGTGCTCGCATCCTCGAACGATTCGTCCCAATACTCGTCAAGGTTGCTGAAGCCCTGATCTTGCTCGCGCAAGATCGCTCGGACCTTCTCGATGGCTCGGGGTAGACCGTCATCGGGGTAGAGGTCATCTACCTCGGCGGACCGTGCATTGTAGTACAACTCGCGCCAGTGCTTGACCAGCCTTGCGTCGCGTTTGTCCTTGGGATCTTCGGGCTCCTCGGCGGCGCTGATCATCTCTTTGAAGCGCTCAAGCAAGTCCTTGATCCAACGATCATAAAGGTCTTGCTGCGCTAGCTTTAAGTCCTGCTTAGGAGGGCGGCGTGTGGCTCTGATGAGGTTATCGATAAAGGTCACATCGTCCTGCTGCCTAAGCGCCTTGATCTGGCGAATGAAGGTGCTGTCACCCCTTGGGGAGAACTCATAGCTGCGCTTAATGGGCTCAGGCAGCTTGATCACTAAGGGTTGCTCCATGCCGATGATGTAGACGCGCTCACCGTCCTGATGCGGATTCAGGCTCTTGATCAGTCGGATCGTGTGAGGGTTTCTATGGTCGGTGAAGGCGATCTTGATCTCATACTCATCAAAGTGGATCGCGCAGTTGTATCGACCAATGGTCTTGTGGGGCTCTTTGTTGAAGTGAAACTGCATCTCGGGCTCTCCTGCGGGTTGAATAGGTGACTTGGATGAATGACTGCAATCGATTGCAGTCATTGTCTCGACTTGAAGATCAGCCGTGCTTGATAGGCTTGTCCGGGTTCGTGTAGGAGGTGATCTGCACCAGCGCCTTGAAGTAGGGCTGCGATGTCGGCATAAACACCGCCAAATTAGCGATGCTCAGCATGTTAGTCGCCCAAGCGAGCATCACATCACGCCCTGGGGTATCGCCAATCTTGACGTAGGGCGGCGAGAGGTAAAAACCAGTCGCCTCGCAGTTGGCAGGCTTGGGTACTTTAAGGTAGGCGGCGTAAACCAACTGACCTTCCAAATGGCCGCGATAGATGCCGACCAAGCATCCATCAAAGTCATGGGTTTCCAAATGATCAAAGCCTTCAAAGTGTTCAGTATGGGACATAAGGGCTCCATTGAATTGAGCGCAAGGCGACCTGACACAACGGGCATCCATTGTGTCGGGTAGGTCTGCGGGTTATGACGTGCTGCGAGGGTTAGCTCGCCTTACAAAAACAACTTAGGGCATACATCCTGGCGGCGCCAATGGTTTTTGCGCTCCGTTGGTGCGCCTTTCAAGAAGGGTTCTCAAGCGCGTCCAGCTCATCAAAGGTGGCCAACAAGCTGCGCGCGATGTGCCAGCCCATGTAGTAGCTACCCTCGGTGGCGGCGTAGTCCATGCCGTCGAGATTCTTACCTGCCCCTGCCACAACGATCACGCCGATCATGTAGCCCCACATATAGGGATCGGAGATGTCTGGAAGCCAACCCCTGAGCTTCGATTTGTCTTCAACGTCTTCATTGAGATATGCCTGGACAGGGCCTTGCTTGAAGCTGAAGCCGCTTCGCATCACCAATGGACGTGACACCATGTTACAATGCTTGCGCACGAAGATCATGCCTTCCTTGGCCTCAAAGCGTGGATGCTCCATGAGCAGCTTGGCGATCTCAGCATTCTGGTCGTGGTCATAGAAAGTGGACATAAAGGCTCCAGTGAGACTGGCGCGATTCTTCGCGCCATAGAGTGAGAGGGGAAGGCCCGGCTTAAGCCAACATGCCTTGGGGTGGATCTAGGCTTTTCTGCTCCAGGCGTGCGAGGTGTTTCTGCGTGGCAATGGCCCTGACTTCTGGTTCTGCGTTCTCAGCGCCGTAGAGCCGATGCACGCATTCTTCTACATTCCTGAAGTCTTCCATGATGATTTTTCCACGATACAGCACCTCGCGAGGGTGCCCGTTTTCTTGGCGGTTCAGGTTGGTCCTGAAGTACGTCGGGTCATTAATGCACTGGTAGAGATCGTCAAGACAATCAAAGCAGTGGTCCATGCTCGTCTTATAGGTGAGCAGCGGCAGCAGCGGCCAGCCTTTCGCCACAAGCGGGAGCCGGACAAAGTAAGGCGTCATCATCACGTCATACGAGCGCTTGGAGCGGCTCATCGATTGCGTGAACGTATAATAGGTAGGACGGGGAGGCGCCTTGCTCTCGACGAGCGCCCTATTCATCATGATCAGATCCTGAATCAAAGGCTCAGGATGGCGACGATCGCGAATCATCCACGCGAGGCAGCCATCGCCCCGACCTGGGAGCCCGCTGGCAAACATCTGGCCAAAGAGCGCCTTGTGCTCGTAGACCATGCTAAAGCTCATGGTGGAGTTGGGCATGTCGATGTAAGTGACTTTGCGATTGACCTTGGCCTTGATCACAAGGCCAAAGGTCGGCTTAAGGATCATCTGAAAGAGGTAGACTTTAGGCACCTTGGGCAGCATGAGCCCGCTCTTTTTGTCGAGCCATTCAGAGATCCTGGGGATGTAGGGCTTGACGTAGGCCCGCGCTGACTCAAAGTCAACGCCAAGCGCCTCCTGATCGTGGAGGTCGATCCCATAGAGTTCTAGGCTTGGTTTGTTACAGAAGGCGCGCAGATCACCGAACGTAAAGCGGCGACCTTCAACGGGCAGTTGAGGGATGGGCATGACTTGCTCCTGCGGGAAAGTCGGGTTTGGGATGACGAGAAGTTCGGGCTTAGCTGCAATCTATTGCAGCTAAGTCGACTAGAAGGTTAAAGAGCGCCCAGCTCACGCTCGATCTCAGCCAAGGTCGAAGCTTTCCATGCTTACAAGACAACTATGAAGCGCACTAACCAAGCGTCAAACCTTAAGTGCTGCTCGATGGTGCTTTATCAAAATAAGAGGCGATCAGCTCTTTGACCTCAAGGATATACCGCTCAAGATCGGCCTCATCACTCGAAGGCTTTAAGAGCCGGGGGAGGCATTCACCTGTCACCACGTCGATCACCCAGACATACTCGGGGTGATAGGAGTCGAAGAACAGGCGGTCGCAGACCAGCCATCCGTTGCGCCCATGATAGTCATAGGGATCGTTGCTGAGCATGACCACAGGCAGCGCACTATCATGGGGCCGCGCCAAGTTGACAGCGCTCGCGATCGTCATCCTGTTTGGCTTCTTCAGCTTCGGATGGACAGGCATCTTCGAGTAGTCAAAGCCATGATCCATCTTCTTGATGTAGCAAGGCAGGGGCTCTAAGACCCCTTTAGCTCTGCGCACGTCAAGCACGAACCAGCCGTTATTATGCAAGATCAAGCGCGTCGCAGCGTAGAACAGGCGCTTCTGCCCTTCTGCGCTCATGATGAGCCACTGCTTCTTTGCCTCGGTGAGCCCGCCAAGCACCTTGAGCTTGCGCGTGCGCGGCGTCACTGGCGCATAGGTGTCAACTCCCAGCACATAGTCAAAGAAGTCCCTATGCGCCTCGGTGTTAGGTACGACGCCTGAACAGAAGACATCCACGAAGCGCTCGGTCAGCGGCAGCACGTCACCTGGGCGACCGTATCGAAGGAACACTCCCATGCTCGAATCTCTAGCGGGCAGCTCGACCCTGAACTCAGTCAGCTTGAGCAGATCCGCTTCGATGCGATCTCCCTGGCGCTCAATCGGCTCAGGAGGCTCGCTTGGGTTCATCCCCATTGAGACTAGGTAATGCGAGAGCAGCTTGTCTGAGCGCCCTTCTAAGATGTAGCTGAGCGCAGTTGTGATCCGCTGCGCGTTGTAGATGTTCTTATCCTTCTTCAAGGGAATCCCTCTCTAGTTGGGCTTTGATGACCTTGCTGTCGGAGAGACGCGACGTATAAACCATCATCGTCTCAAGACCCTTGGATGCGTGGCGCGCAGCAGCGCGCTCCTCGACATCCAGGCTGCGTTCCACGCTGATCTCCGACTGGTGGTTAGACAACTCGCAAAGGTAGCGGCTGAGCGCATTGAGCCGTTCGATCGAGATGTCCATTACATTGAGGCGGCCCCTGAAGATGTCAACAAGATCCTGCGCCTCTTTTGTGCGGTCCACGCCGTCGAGGACGAACAGCTCGGGGCACTGCTCTAACAGCTCCTCGATCTCCATCTCAATGAACGACTCGGCGTGCTCGCTTTTTGACCCTAGCATCTTAAGCCTCTTTGCGTGGGATGATCGTCAGATTCATGCGCTCCATCTGCCAGTATTCTTCAGCCTCGTTGTATGTATAAGGCGCGAGCAGCGTATGTCCGCCGTCAGGCTCAAACCTGAGCACAAGCTCGCGATCGTTGACGAACGTAACGTCAAGGAAGGCGTCGCCATGCGGCGTGTCGATCAAGCGGCCCGAGATACCGTCCTCGCGCTCTGCGCCGATGACAAGCTCAGCATCTTCGCTTGTGTTCTGAGCCATTTCGATCAGGACCATGATTTTCATTGAGCTTGTCATCGCATCTCCGTCGTTTCCGTTCGCTTTCAACAACTTAAGACTCTCACTCACTGACAAAAGCGCAAGATAAAAACAACGACTAGCGCATTTTTTCAAGCCTCGATAAGTTACGCGAGGCTGAAGACACCATGGCTAGAACGTGGTTGAGCTGATGACCAAGAAACTCGGTCCCATCAAGGCTATGGATTGACCAGCGATCGCCATCGAACAACAGGTCAAAGTCTGGATAATCCACATCGGAGAGCCTTAAGTAAGTGTAGACCATCCACCTTAAGCGCACGGTACTTTGACTTTCTGACTTCACGACGTTGCGGCAATAGAGCCGCGCAGCTCTGGAGCCATTAGGCAGGGTGGTTACGTCCAACTCAAAGAGAAGAAACACCCTAGAGGCGTGAAACTGGAGGCCGTCGTCGCTCAAGTCGGAAGGCGTTTGGTTCGTCCCAAACGCCGCAAGCTCGTTAAGGCGTTCCTTCATAAGCTCGTTCATCACACCACCAAGTTAAAGGTCACGCCACTAGAGCGACCATGCTGCCCAGGCGCGTCACTGCGCACCTTGGCGATCACTCGATCGAGATCGCCGTTGCTCATGGCGCCGAAGACTACTGAGTCAAACTGCGCAGTCTCCATCGCTTCGACCGCCTGCGCGTCGTCATTTGACGACCTGATGATCTTGGCGATGTGACGCACTGCCAAGCCAAGCTGATCGATGTGATGCTCTATCTGCGCGATCAGCTCAACATCTTCAGCGTCTGCGCGCGCGCCCTCAAGGTAGTCGCTCAAGTCCTCACAGCGCTCTCTAAGAGCGATCAACGTTTTCATGCTCATAATGTCTCTCCTGGGTTGCGCTCCCTTCATTTGGAAGCGACTTGTTTGGTTTGGCAGCGGGCTAGCTGCTCATGTTTAGACTTTAACGCTCCTCCAACTGATGAAAAGCAAAAAAGCACGCTGATGGTGCTTTTTTCAAAAGAGCGAGGCGGGCTCTTAGGCCCGCCTCGCTCGATCAAAGCTCTACCTCCTCGACGCTGAGGTCGGGGGGGATCATCGGCTGCCCTGTCTCTTTGTCGAGGTAGGGCCGCGCGCCTGCGTGAAAGCACATCGCCAAGTAGGCTTGAAGCTCATCCTTGCCCTTATACAAGGGCGGCGGCGTCGTCTCATCGAGAGAGTTGGCGAGGCGCCGATCTCTCTTACTCACGAACCTGAAGTATCGTTGCATGACCTGTCTCTTATGGTGCGTGTTGACAAAGAAGCGCGCTCAGCGAGCGCTCCCCCATAGTCAGCATATTAAGCACCTGAGCCCTTACAATAAACCCTTCAAGCCGAGCTGCGCCTGAATAAGCACCATCGCCCACGAGGTCAGGAGGTGCCAGGAGTTGTCCACGATGAAGATCGACCACGGCCCGAGGCCCTGTTTAAAGCCCTTCTGGCCAGCAAGATCCATATAGGGCACCGCCAGCCTGAAATGATCAATGAGGAAGTGCGTGACAAAGCAAAGCAAGAGCATCCAAGGGCTCAGCTTACCAAGCGTGAGGGCGCCGCAGGCCGCAGTATAGATCGCGCAGTGTACTAGGCAGATCAAAGCCGCCTTGGCCTGTTCTGACGCTGTGGGCTCGTACCAGTGACCCCTTAGCTTGCTCTCGGGGTCGATCGGATGATCAAGATAACAATCACTCTCCTTGGGCAGCTCGATGAAGGTGCGCTTGCGCCTCGTCTTACCGTTGGCCAAGTAGTCGTTTTGGAGCAGGTAGTCGCCAACAAAGTGAGCGACAAGCAGTGACGCGAGCATATCCATGACATGATCCTGATGGTGCGCGCAGGCATCGCCTACGACGTGACAAAGCGCTCAAGATTAGCTTGAGCGCAGGGGTTGGCAGTCATGTTATAGCGCAGCAAGCATCGCTGCTGCAAGGCGATCGGAGTATTCCTGATGCGCTGCGCGAAGTTTACGCGCGTCCTTCTCGCCGCTTGTTTCGGGGTGCAGGGCTTGCGCATAGCGAGAGCACGCTGTGCTCAAGTCCATATCCAAGACGAAGATGATCACCGCGTGGAATGGCCACAGTTGAGGCTCCTCAAACGCTCTGGCAGGATCAAACCCAAGATCGTAAAGCCGCTCGAACACCTCGTTGAGAGAAGCATTCTTAGCCTCAACGCTCTCCAGCGAGCCCGTGCCGCTCACAAATGCTTCCTGGGCATCAAGCGCCGCACTGACCGCTTGAATCGTCTCAGCGCGCAGTTGAGCGCCGATTTCGCCATCTTGCCAGTGATGGAGCCAGGACGACGATTTACTGATCTTGGCGGCGACGACCTCGCGCTTCATTTTGACCACCTCGGCGCTCATCAAAGCAACAGCGTTGGGCACATCAAAAAGGTCGAACAAATTACCACCAATGTTGAGCGCGCCTTTGATGCTGGGCATATTACAGGCCGGAGCGAGAGGGTAGCCGCTGATGGCGTGCAGCAACCTTTGGTCACTGCATTTGCCAACCCACTTGAATGGCAGATCGGTCAATCCAAGGCTCTTAAAACTCGTGACGTAATCACGAGCAATCTCTCCAGGGCCGTTAAAGCACTGGAGCGCGTGCCGCAGGCTTTCCATGCAGCCAACTTGACACGAGGATCGGATGTCTCCAAAGCCTTCCATCTTAACTCCTTTATAGCAGCCGCTTTCGTTTAGCGGGGTTGGTTAAAGTGGAGTCGCGCGGACCCCATAAGTGAAGACTGAGGTAAACTATGGAGGGCGCAAGAAAAAAACGACGCTCGGTGTTCCGAGCGTCGTTTTTTTACCTCGCCGCTTTCCTGGCTTTCCTGGCGGCTTTGGCCTTGGCTCTCGCCTTCTTCTGTCTCTTGCTCAAGGCTTGGCGAGCGTAGCCGGGATCAGGCGCTACTTGAGGCAGCAGCAGCCCATCAAGGCGCTCTAAAGCCTTTCTTCTTTCCTCGTCGTTTGCGGGAGGCGCTTGCGGACTGTCGTACACGTTCTTCACCTGTGGTTGAGGGGTCTTCTGACCGTCGCCCAAGGTGGCGAGAGGCGACGAACGCCCACTCCTCACCGTTGAGGTGACTGGAGGTGGTGAGACACATATCACCAACCTTGACTGAGGCAGCATTGGTGAGCCGCCTTATCTTGTGAGCGCTGACCTTGTTGGCTATTTTCCATGCTGAGTAGGCAAGGTCAAGCGTGGTGTGCCTGCTGGTCACGCGCCATCCGCGATCAACAACGACGTAGAGGTAAGTCATGGCAGTGTCCAGCAGGCGGCCCGGCTCTAAGCTCGGTGCGAGTTGAGCCTTGAGGCGATCATGTCGAGTTCGGCGGTGCTTTTCCAGCCGCAGACGCACACCACCCTGAAGGGCGTGTTCATCACGCCCCTTAAGCTACCAAAGAAGTCTGCGCCCGAAAACTCTTTAAAGACCATGCCGTTGAGGTCGGGAAGCTGCTCAAGGCCAGTGAGCCTCAAAGACTCGCCAGGGTACTGCTTGTCGCGCCCGAGGAAGTTGACCAGTGTGAGCAGCACTTGCTTCCCATCGACAGGGAAGTAGTAGCTGTCACCTGAGCCCGCATCGACTTTGGCGAGCACGATTTGGGGCAGGGGCAGCCCCAGAAGCATCGACTCGATCAGAAGGCTTTGGGCTGGGTCTTCCCAAGTCCTCGTGTTGAGGTTGACTTTGATTTTGCCCTTGGTGAGCTGCGATAAGATCGTCTGGACGGTCCAGTCCAGAGTCTCAAGGTAGATGTGGTTTGAGGCGGCCATTGTCCTGCCAAGTGATAGGGGTTGGGTTGGTGATGATCTGGCTCAGGTTAGAGCACGTCGTCATCTGGCGTGTACTCGAAGCGCGCCAGGGCTTCTTCGCGCTCTTGAGCCTCATCGTCGCTGGAGGTTGAGCACTCCAGGGCCGCGATGGCGAGCGCAGCCAGCTTGACTAGCGCGCTGGTTTGCGTGCCGTTGAGGCTGTGGATGTGGCGGGGGCTGGCTTCCTCGAAGCGCTCTAGCTGCTTACTAAGGAAGTAAGCCCATTCAAATGTGGTGTGTTCGGAGTCGTGCCTGTGACCTCCCCATTGAGCGACCTGTTTTGCTCGCTCAGACTTGATCGCGTCGAGCACGCGTGTTGAAAGCTCTGACATGGAAACCTCCTGAAAGGTAGAGCTGCAATCGATTGCAGCTCTACTGAGTAAAGCCCCCTAGAGAGGGGGCACTAGGTGGATTGACTAGATGGACTAGGCGGCGCCCCACTTCTCAAGGGTGGTCTGGATGGAGTCGCGATGGAACTTGGGGCGCGTCTCAAATCGGTTGTTCTCACGCGTCGAGCATCGCATCACTGTACGATAGGACGCCACCTTGGGGGGGATTAAGTGAATCTCGAACACAACCCAATCCCAGCTCTGACTGATCGCAGAGCCCAAGATTTCGTACTCGAAGCCCGATAAGCTCTGCTCAAGCAGTCGGCGCGCTTCTGCGATGAGCAGATCGCGAGCATTGAGCCCGCTGATGAGGTCGTTCCAGACCTCCTCCCATTTCTTCGGGGCGAGCTTGATGTTTTGCTCCATGTACTCCAACTGATTCAGCTCAAACTCGTTCTTGGGGATTGCCATTGTGTGCTCCGTTATGTTGTGTGGGCGACGTTGCCCCGTTTCGATAACTGAAGACTAAAACGCACTAGACTCGGCGCAAGTGCTAAATGTCGTTTTTTGATTATTTTACTGACACTTAGCACCTAATTGGACGATCACTCATCATCAGCGTCGAGCCAACCTTCACCGCATGGTGATTGAACGAGGCCGGGCATGACCTTCAGCAGCTCGGGAGGGACAGGGCCGCGCTCATGGGCGAAGGCGCCTGCCTCGTTGATCATGATGTGGAGCTGCCATTGACAGACGACCTCACCGAGCTTGAGCGCGCCTTTGTCCGTGCGCCTCACTCGCATCAAGCACATCGTCACCTCGGCGTCTACCTCCTCGGCAAACGCGCTGTCCAGCTTATCAGCAGCGTGATCCGCGCTCGCGTGCCAGCTCACGGCAGGGTCTTCATCAATAAAGATCGCATCATCGCCAAGCTGCGCGAAGCCCCAAAGCTCCTCAGAGCGCAGCTCGCTTAAGTATCCCATGAACATGATGTTGTCCTTAGATCATTTGCCCGAGCAGCTTGTTTAGCGCTGCAACTAGGGCGGGGTCTTTGGGGGTTAGGTGGGCGTTTCCATTGGAGAACACTTTGATGCGCCAATGAGCGCTCTCGGACTGCCCGTCTCGCATCGCTTCTACCAGCGTCCCATCATCCCTAGTGCCAGGGATGGGCTGGCCTAAAGCCTGAGCCGTGATGGCGTCGATGTCGTGGAACAGAGCGACAATGTGCTCGCTCATGTAGCTCTCGCGGGCAACGCCAGGCAAGATCCACTTGTTTGGGAAGCTGGAGCCTCGGACGGCATCCTCTTTGGTCATGAGCCAGTACGCTCGCTTCAGCCTGTCTGCCAGCACATCGTCGAGTTGAGACTCGAAGTGCCTGAGCTGTTTGGCGATCGACTCAGCGCTGATTGCTTCAGGGTTCCTCGTGAAGCGCTGCTCGAAGGAGCGCAGACGCTCTCGATCAAGGAGGTCATCAAGCCCGCTCTCATTCATGACGCGCTGCCACAGTTGACGATCGACCATCGCGACGATGTGGGGCGTCACATGGTCTGCGCTGCTATATGTCCAGCGCAAGATGTTGTAGTCGAACACGATGCCATTTCGCCTAAGCTGAGCATCAAGATGATTGATCGCTTCTAACTGCTTGACGATAGCTGAGATCGCCGCGTTTCTATCATTGACGATCGTTGTGATCGCCGCTTGGCTCATTAAGCTCTGTTCCACCATATCGCCGCTCCTTAATTGAGGTTTTGGGGTGAAGCTCGTTTGCACACAAAGACTTTGATGAACAAGACCTCGTGTCAAACGTTTTTCTATTAAAAACAACGACATGGGTGTTTTTTACCTCAAATCCCAAAACCTCATAGAGCGCGCCGCTATCTTAACTTTATCGTCAAGATGGTGAAGTATCGAAGGCGACAACTCGAAAAAACACTTGAGCACAGTGCGCAACAATTTCTCCTGCTCAGGATATATCGCGTGCCCAGGCCAACAGTTCAAATGAAGGTCGATGGTGTTAAAGACGGGAGAGCTGAGCCCGCCGCTTCGATCAGCGACAACGTAGTCCACATAAAGCGACGACACCTCGATGTTAGGCTCCAGCCTCAAGTTATGGTCCCAGACCTCGGAGCACCCCAGCAGGCCCCATGAGTCTACGTCGGGCCAGCCTACTATATCGCGAACGAGCTTGTCGGCTGAAGCTGACCTGAGCTTGTGATAACGAGACGCCATGTAAGCCCTGATTGACTGGATGGGGCAGAGCGAACAAAGCGCCAGGATCGAGTACAGGTAGGCCCGCTCGTCGGAGCCTGCTCGCTCGTTTGTTCGGATGGCGTCCACGACGTTTTCTTGAGCGGTCTGACAGCCTTCAACGCGATCCTGAGCCTCATCGTTCACAACACAGAAAGAGCCGTTGGGGTTGATCGCCCACTCAACGGGATCGTCGCAGTCTACTGGTACGGGATCAGTAGGGGCGCCGTCGCGCTGGATGGTGGGGCCAGCACTGTTGCCACCAAAGCCATGATTGAGACACAGGGTGAGCATTAAGTGCGACTGGATGTCTCGCACGGTGAGCTGTTCAACGTAATGCCTGTTGGCGGTCTGATTCGGTTTATCATCGCCACGCCAGATGCTTTGTATCGCACGGCTCCTGATCTCACCAAAAGAGTAAGCCGAAGTCTGACCGTAAAAGTGCTGACTAAAGCCATGAATGTCTGCATGAGCGTTCACGCTGCCGAAGGGGAACACCGACGAGTTGAGCGCGGCAGCGACCATTAACCAAAGGCGCGCCGCCTCGGTGTCGGTGAACTCCTTGTAGATGACCTTGTGGCGGCCCCTGTTACGGTAGCCTACCAGCCTGATGCGTCGCCTTGTCGCGGCATAGATGGTGCCGTCGAAGATGTCAGGCACCTCAAGGAAGACCTCGTTGTGCTCCGGCATGATGTATTCTGCGGCGGCTTGGTTGAGGTGCCAGCCATCAGGAAGCGGCTTCCTGTTTTCGATGGCTGACCTGATCTCTCCAAAGGTAGGGCTCATCGCTTTACCTTCTCTTGCCGCACCAGCTCAGGGTGGCTCATCCTGAGCGCCACAATAAACTGAGGCACAGAGGTACGATCGGGGAGGCGCTTGACCTGACCGACCACCCAAGAGCGGTCCACGACGTAATCTTCGTCATTCCACCTTGGACCCATCCTCATGGTGCTTTCGTACCAGTAGTAGAGCCGGACGATGGCCTCGTCTTCAGCTCCGCCATCGACCACCTCTGCGCAGCACATCTCGCAGCCTGGAGAGCCAAGCACAAGGTTCAGCTCGAAGTCTATGTCTTCATTAGATCGCATGTCTAAGTCCTTATTGCAGGAAACTGTGAAGATATGGAAGCTCACGGCGGCGCTCCTTTGAAGCAGTGCTGCAATCGATTGCAGTCACGACGACAGCAGCTCAGGTGAGCTGCTGCCTGAATGTGCGCCACTGCGCGATGACTCCAAAAAGGCTAGCAAGAACAAAGCGGCACGCAAGCATTATGTGTCGCCTAATGGTGATTTGTCAGACGCCGCAAACGCCATCGCAGTCGTTATCGAGCCCGCCATCCCATTCAAACAGATCCGTCTGGGCAAGAGGGTTGTAGTCGCGCAGCGGCGTTCTGTTCCTCAAGACATAGGCGTGCGTCTCAAGGCCCGCGATCGGTTTGTCACCAGCTCGCAGCGCTTCGTCGAGAGCGACCGCCTTCGCCCAATCCTCGGGCACCTTGGCAACTTCTCGCCATTCGCCCTTGCTGTGGTAGGGGCAGTAAACGCAGCTCGACCTGATCGCTTGTATTGGTGAGCCGTCCAAGTACGTCAGCGACTCGATATAATTGGCGCAGTCGTGACGAGCCCAGCCCATATCTACAAGGGGGTAGGAGAAGCGGCGCCAGCTCTCATTAGACTCTCTAAGGCGCTGAAGCTCGTCGGTGCTCATCCCGTACCATTGGACGCAGCGCAGCTCCCACTTCTCCCCTTTAGGCGGACGACCATGTTTGAAGCGCTCCCTCGCCCAACGATCAAGAGGTTGGACCTTCCAGCGCTTTGTGCAGCCCCGATTGACGGGCACCGCGATCTGATTCTTGTCCTCGACAAAGACAGGCGGGAGATCGATCCCTGTTGTCTCCTGGGCGACTTGCTCAGCTAAGGTGCGCCAGTCCTTCCTGACGATGTAGAGCTTGAGGCCCGCGCTCGCCATCAGATCCGCCATCTTCCAGATGTGCTCGTAAGTCGCCAAGCGCTCGTCTCCAGTGTCCGCGAACACAAAGGCTTCGGGGAGCTGCCCGTTGGTGACAGACAGCAAGCGCTCGTCTTGGTTGGCGCATAGAAGCGCGATCGCTGTGCTCTGGACGCCGCCGCCCCAGCTCATATAAATCGGAACCCTATCCATGACCTACTCCTGTGGTGAACGAACAAAAGCCCTAGACCGCCAAGTCTAGGGCTGCGTCGCTTGAGCTTCAATGGGAGTTAGCTTTGATCAGCCAAATCGCCGCCGAGCTTTGTGAAGATGAAAGTGGCCAGCTCCTTAAGGTCCACGACTTCGCCGTTCATGTTGTCGAGCTTGTCGATCAGGCTCTTGGTCGCCTCAAGCACTTCCTTGATGTTCGCGTCGTCGGTGTTGAGCGTGACGTTTGGGCGGTATTTGACAGTGGGGTGTTGAGCGCTGGCATCCATGCGATCAAAGACCACCGCAAGGTTCTCGTTGGCGTGGCGCTCTACTTCTTGAAGGGCTTGTTCAACGGTCGGGTAAATCCCGACGCAGATGTCGAGATCGCAGCGCACCTCGTAGCCAGAAAGGGCGCCCGGCTTGCCTGTGTCAAGTTTGTAGCTGCGGGAGGCTTCTAAGCTCACCAGCTTCCCTGTTTTGTAGTCGTACTGCCACTGTGGCTTGAACCGTGGTCGATCGCTCATGGGGTTGTCCTTGGGGGCTTGGGGTGTAGGTGGATCTTGAGGTTTGGGTTTTGGGGCGACTTGATCTGTCAAGATGACGGGCCAGCGCATGACTTCATCGACGCTTGCTCCAAGCACTATCCAGCCAAGCGCCTGAGTGAGCTGTTCAAGCTCATGATCGTTCTCGACCCCATCAAACTCAGGTGAATCCATATCTGGACCGTAGCAGCCCGCTGCGCGTGAGGCCCAAATGTAGGCGAAGCTCATAAGGGCGTCGCCTGGGTTGGATTGACAGCAGCCTCTAAGAAACACGTCGTCAAGGCTGCATCCTGAGATCATACTAAAGAAGGGCACGGCGTCTAACATGCAGCCGTGATCGACCCATGTGCTCCAGCTTTTGTTGATCTCAAGAGCCCGGCGCCGGGCCTGCTTACTCAAGCCTGTGAGGTGTTGGGTTAAGTATTCGCGCATCTTGTTCAGCGCCTTGACTACTTGGATCAAGGGACGCTCGATGTTGTCGTGCGCGAGGTAGTGGACTCGACCTATGCAGACCTCTGGCACCAAGGTTATCATCTGGCCGTAGTCAGAGAGCGCGCGCAGCGGGAAGTTGGCGCTTGTGGAATCGCTGTTGCGAAGTCGATACCACCCAAGCTCAACGCTCCAGCGCGAGGCTGGGCAGTAGCCGATCGACTTACGGATAAAGTCGATTGCGGCAACGGCTTCAGTGTCATCCACACTCATGTCGCGAAGAACTGCAAGGATCTTACCTTGGTCGCGCGATGCGAGCGCGTTGGTTAAGTCGAACTGAGCATAAGGCATCTTGACTCCCTATGAGTTAAAAGCGCCGCGCTCCAAAGCGCGCGGCGTTGAGTTGTGGCGAACGCCATGACAGAAAAACATTTACCAGCTACTATCAGAGTCGTCATCCTACTCGCAGATGCACGCGTCGGATTGGCGCTTTAGCTCTGCGTCAAGCGCGTCAACGCGCGCGGTGAGTTGGCGGATCTCATCGTCCTTCGCCTCAAGCTGCTCAATCAGTCCGTTTACAGCCTGGGCGGTGTAATAAGACTTGGGGAGCTTGAGCATGTTTTCAAGGTAAGGCTTGAACGCTTCAAGGGCCTTGGGCGGGGTCGCTTTGACAGCTTGTCGCATCGCCGCGTTGATGCTGAGCAAAAACGACTCATCGATCCTGGCCAGGGAGTCTTGGATGTAGCCCCAGGCGCGAGGATATACCTCGAACGTATCACCAATCGCGCACTGGCCGATCATGCTGCCCGTCTCATCGTTGACGACTGTGATCCCAAAGGTCGCCCCCACGTTTAAATCGGAGGTCTTGAAAGTGACATCGAGAGCGTTATCGCGGGCTGCCTCTTGGAACATCTCAAACAGCTTGGGAATGGGCATGACTGACTCCTGCGGGTAAAATGGGGGGTGAAGTGAGCTGCAATCGATTGCAGCTCACCTTGGGGAGACTAGGCGCACTCGCGGTCCTCGACATCCTCGCGAGAGAAGCCCGCTTGGCCGTCCACGAAAGTGAACACCGTTGTTTCGCCCGAGCTGAAGTTGTTATAGCCAAGCGACACTTGGCCCTCGCCATCACGACGCGTCACTGTTGACTCGGGCTCGTCGCACCATTCCCAAGCTGCGGTTTCTTGGGACTCAAGATCGCCGCGCCCTCCATAGTAGCGGCAGGGCTGCCAAGTGAACGCGGGGAGGTGGAGGAGGAGTGAAACAAGCTCAAGCGTCGTCATCTTCGTGTACTGCATCATCGTCTCCATTTAGGGCGGCGTGTTGGCCGCCGTTGATGTTTAGACTTTGGATCGACTACCAAGTAGGTCAACCCTAAAAACGACGCTGAGCGTATTTTTTCCCTAAACCTGTTCCAACAGCATCAAGAGCGAGTCAATGACTGTCTTGACGTGTTGGCGGGCCGCTTTCTGAGCGTGCCTTAGCGCGTCGTGGACACTTTCTTCGTCGCTTGTTATCTCGTAAGAGGTCGTCAGCGTCCTGCCAACAAAGTCCACTAAGACGCCATAGCACTTGAGATTCCTCGACGCGGGCCAGACACGGATCGAGAGCATCGCGAAGGGCACCACCTTGTTAAAGTGGTAGGCTGCCCTCATCACGTCGTCATCCCAATGCTGCTCAGTCACCTGCCAGTCACTCAGGTCTTCTGGTAGCGCTCTCTTGGCGTCGTCCGCCACACTCTTTAGCTCAGGCATCTTTACTTCTCCAGTTGAAGCTGTATCGCCAGAAGCGGCGACTTTTGTGAGGATGATTGCTCACAACAAAGCGGCGCCAGCCGTCTTTGTCGATGGGCACCGTTACCATATCCACAAAGAAGCCATCATCATAGTTTTGAAGCGCGATGCTATCCACATAGCCGCGCTCGGCCCTAAGCCAAGCCCAAGCGAAAGAGGATGCGTCGGCATAGGGACATCCTTGTTTGGTGGCCGCTTTGATGATCGTGACCAGACCCTCAAACCGGGGGAAGGCCCGGTAAACCCTGTGCGGGACAGGCAGGTAAGAGCGCTTGTACCAGTGCAGGAGCGCCCCGCCCATGTCGCAGTCTTCTATCGCCCTGTCCCAGCCCGCGTCGTATTCAAGATCCCATTTCTGCTGCTGCGTCAGCTCATCCATCAGATCCCCCCTTTTTCAAACCATTCTATTAGAAACGCTTCGCGCTCGATCCACATAGCTAAGTGGTAATCGTGAGCGCTTACCATCTCTCCAGTAGGACCAAACGGCACCTCAAGACCCAACTCACGCCCGCGCAATACAAAATCGCGAGAAAGATTGCGCGACCAAATCATGAGATCGATCAACTCATCAACGGATATTTGCTTTTGCTCGGTCACACCACACCTCAAAGCGGCAGTTTGACTGATAGGTGCTTGACCTCGGAGTTGAACGAGATCACCGAGCTGAACTGGTCGATCGGTCGCTCAAAGGCGCAGGTCAAAGAATCCCTCACAAGGCGCGCCATTTTGTCTGTGTGGGGCGCGGGCATCGCAAGGATACCATCGTCGAAGAACATCGCCTCAACGCAATCTGAGAGCATCTGGAGGCGATTCTGAGCTTGGTCAGGGGTGAGCCCGATCAGCTCAAGCTCTCCACGCATCTTGTAGTCGCCCGTGTCCGCCTGATATTCAATGCGGCGCCACAGCGCTCGAAGGTTGAAGCGCACCCCTGCACCATGCTCACTAGGCATCTCGAACTGATACAACTTACCCACGTCACACCTCATCGTTAAAGGTCATCTTGTCGATCTCTCTCATGCGCCTGTACTCCTCAAGCGCTTTCTTTCGGGCTGAGTAAGACACTCGGTCAAAGATCAGAATCCCCTGAAGGTGGTCGAACTCGTGCTGAGCGATGACCGCCTCAACGCCAGAAAGCCTGTGCTTGATCGGCTCCCCCTCGGGGGTAAACCCCTCCAAGGTGATCGACTTGTGGCGCCGGATGCTCAGCTCAACGCCAGGGATGCTCAGGCACCCCTCGGTCCCAACCCGCACACCATAGCGCGAGGTGATCGATGGATTGACCACCATCAACTCGCCGCCGCTGCCAGTGATGATGCGCATGACGAACATCGCCACGTTATGCCCCACCTGCGGAGCAGCGAGGCCCAGGCCGCCATTGTTGTGCATCAGCCCAACCATCTCAGAAGCGATCTGAGGCAGATCCAGCTCACCCGAGAAGTTCGCCTTGGCCACCTTGGTCTTCAAGATGTCGTTCGGGAACATGACAAGATCCATCACTTTCTCCTAAGCGCAAGAGATCAGCGCGCAAGCCATAGTAGCGCAGCTTGATCAGTTCATTGGTTTGACAGGGCAGTGACCAGCACAGCCATGACTTAGACTTCCACGCCAACGACAAGAAGTCCAATGTCCCGCTCTTTTTTATTTTGCCATCCCAGAGCGCGACAAACGCGTCCACATGCTTGATCATCGCCCTATTTCGGACTGGTCCGGCTGACAGGTCAAGGTTGCCTTCCTCGTCTCTCCACTTGGCAGGGTGATCGATGGTGAGGATGCCCATCAGCTCGCCCCAGCGCTTTCCAAGAAGATCGGTCCCCTCGCAGGCCCCGTGGTGGAGGGTGCGCCAAAACCAAGGCGCCTCGCTCAGCGCACCATGCACCTCCTTATAGTCGGTCAGCGACCTTGAGCCGCTGATCGCTCCGTTCAATGGTGCGTGCCCATAAAGGCGACGCTCCACGAGCTGCGCGATGAGAAGGTTGAGCCACATCTTTGCTTGGACAGGCCCCGCCTCACTTGCCACAGACGCAAGCTCAGCGAGTACATGGCCATGACACGCCTTGGGCTCGCAGAAGCAGCCCAAGCGCTTATCAGCCAGCTCACCAACTTCTTGCCAGAGCTTCTCGCGCTGAAGGTGCCCCATGTAGAGCAAGATGCACAGCTCGCGATCCCCATCGCAGTCCTCAAGCCTGAAGGGGTTGGCCCATTTGTTAGGAGGCTCACCAGCTCGCGAGCGCCCTATGTACTGATCAAAGGGTTGCTTATGGTGAAGGTTCACAACAAAAGCGTGGGCAGCTTCCAACTGCCCACGCTTAAGCCCGTGATGACTCAGAAGATCATCCAGAAGGCTCATGCCAAGTCACCTCAGTTCGCTTCAGGGCTGTCAAGGGCCGGAGAGAGAACACCACAGCCATCATGGATCTCAAAAGGCTCCCAAGCGTAGCCGTCCTCGTCTTCGGTGTCGCTCGGCTGGTAGCGATAGCGCGCCACACACTTCACGAGGTAGGGGATCATGTCATCGTCATGCCATTCCGTCTCGCCATAGTACAGGTACTTGGAGGGCGCGGCGAAGCGATGCAGACGCCAGGGGATCTTGACCGTCTCAAAGACATGAAGATCGACAGGCTCGACATCGTGCTCGAAGTCGTAAAGATACTGCTCAAAATCCCGCACCGCTTCCCTGATCGTCGTGCCACGAGCGCAATCATCGAGGTCTTCAACACCAAGGTTTGCGACGAGCGGCCCAGGCTCGACCTTTACCCTATCCAAGATGTCATCGACCAAGGGGTTTCCGGCCAAAGCAGTCAGCGCCTTACCAAGCCCTGTCGAGAGCAGGTCTTGTTGCTTGAGGTGCCTGTGCATGAGCAGCAGCATGTCATTAAAGACGCTGAAGACATCCTCATCGACGCCGTTACTGCCCCCTTTAAGCGGCTCGCTGTGCTGCACAAGCAAAGAGCCGTGCTTGTCCACAAAGTCATAGGTGAAGCGGCATCCACCTCGAAGGAGCTGCCACTGAAGGAACAGGCCACGACCTTCCATCGAGAAGTCGTCCAGCTCGTTCGCAGGGGTAGTGACGGGCGCCCCAATGAGCGCGGCGAAGTTTCTCACAAGTTCAGCACTAGACATCGGGTGTTCTCCTGCTGCAATCGATTGCAGTTGGGTTGGGGAGGTCGATCCATCACTCGGCAACAACCTCGGGCTCGATCATCAAGTGAGCCATGCGGCTCATGTAGTAGGACACTTTGTCTTCGTCGGTCTTCTCGTGGCGGCGCTGGAGCTGGCGCTGAAACTCCAGACCGTCTTCGCTCCTGACTTGAAACCACCTGATGTCAGCCAAGCCAGCGAAGATGAACACGTCGTCATCCTGCGAGAGCAGCCGAGCATTTTCAGCGGCCAAATCCTCAGCGGTGGGGGCGTCGTAGAACAGGTGAACCAGATCGCCCTGGACGCCGATAGCGGCCCCAGAACAGTACCCATGCACAGCGACCTGCTCGAAGTATTGAGCGAGGCCGAGCTTGATCTCATCACGCGTCTTGTCCATGCAGACCATGATCTCAAGGCGTCGGCCCTCGTCAGCATTGACCAGCTCGCGACTAAGCTGCTCGACGCCCATCAGGCACTCAAGCGCGCTCAATCCACGATCCACCTCGACTATGACCACAACGGGCTCGGGCTGGACGATCTCATCGTCGGCTCCCTCGGCATAGGGGGCAGGGTTAAAACAAGCGCTCAGCAGCGCAGCAGCTAGAACGGTGAGCATCTTGACGGTCTTCATGGCGTTTTCTCCAGGTCCAAGTTGTTGATTTTCAATGACGTTTACGATTGCCGCCTTGCAATCGTTCGATACAATCAACCTAACGGATAGACCAAAGAAAGAAAGCCTCATCGACTTATTAACTAACGCTGATGGTGCTTTTTCCACACCGAGCTAAAACAGCGACACTTGCCCGCGCTCATCTATCTGGTAAGACACTGGAGGCTTGTCATAGGCGCTTGGCGGTGCGGGGGCGGCTCCCCAAGGCACATAGAGCATGAAGTTGGCCTTAGCACAGACCAGCACAGTGTGATCAATGTCCTGGCCGGTCAGGTGTAGAGCATGGTTGCCCGCCACCATAAGCGTTCGCCCTGTGCCGACGCACGGGTCGCAGACCTTGACATGCACGCCAACGTCGAACATGCCCATTTTAGCCATGCACTTCACGACCTCCATCGGAGTCGGAAAAAACGCCGTGGACGACTTGCCGTGGCCGCTCTCACTCAAGAGCGCTCCAAAGTAGTCGTAGGGCGCTCCGATCATGAGGTCCAGGCAGAACGTCTGATATAGCTCCTCGTGAAGCCCCTGCGTGACATCAGCGGGCGGATGAGGCGTTCTGGAGTCAAGGCTCCAACTGATCCACTCGGCCAAGATGGGGACGGTTCGCGAGGCGCTGTAACCATACCTACTGCCGATTGCATCGAGACAACTCCTCAGCATCCCAATCGTCACATCGCAGGGCGACGACAAGAAGTCAATCTGCGGGATCTCTTTGATGCTGGCGACCGTGTTATCACCAAGGTGCATGAGCCACCACATCCATCGACCCCATAGAACGTCGTCGAGCTGGAGCAAGAACTCAAAAGCCCAACCTGCACCATTCTCGATGCGCGGCGCGCTCGGGCATGGCAGGACCACCTTGTTAGGCTTCCACGACCGTCTGAACATCTCAAAGGATGCTTTCATGATGACACCTGCTTCAAAAATGGCGTCCTGCATCGTCGATACAGGACGCCATTGAGACTAAACGCGGTTGGAAGCGTAGGGCAGCGGCGGCATGATTGTTGCTGTGCGCCTCCAGCGAGGCAGCGGCCCGCCTCCACGAGCTTGACCTTGCGGCAGCAGCTCAGGTCGGGTGAAGCGCCGGACGATCTCATCGTCAAAGCTGCGCGCGAGCATGAGGTGATGCTTTTCGCTCATGGGCTGACCATCGACCACGACGCGATAACCAAGGTGGTAAGCCTTCATGATCTCGGCATCGGTGTAGTCGAAGTGCGCCATGATGGCGACAAGATCGAAGGGCTCAACGCCCACAACACGGCCACTAAGCGCTCCCCCAGCGGTGAAGTAGTCGTAGAGCGCCACGGTGAGCGCATCCCGAACACTGACGTAGAGTCCATCAAGATAAGTCGAAGCCATCAGATTCTCCCTTGAGAAAGGACCGAAGGTAAAAGCAAGGCGACCTGCCCACACCATCCTCGGGTCGTTTACGGTCTTTGATCAGGAAGTCGCGCTCCTCGGGAGTGAGCGATGCCACCCAAGAGAAGCCACGACTTGTCATCCAGACATCGGCTCGGATCAACACTGGACCAACATCAGGATCAACGTAGAGCACACCGCTTAATCGGGCGCCATGATGCAGCATGACAAACCCTTTGGGCTGGACATGCAGGAGCTTTTCACTAAAGGCCCGCGTCGGGTCCGCCCCTGGAAGGCTTCCAGATAGCACAGTGCGCGCCTTGTGAAGCGGCGCGCTGTGAAAGCCACCTGTGGCGCCTCGTTGAATGAGGTAGATCCCCTCACGCGGGGCGCCAAAAGACTTGCGAAGGACAAAGTATACCTTCTTGCCAACGCGAAAGTCCTTCAAATCAGCCTGCTTGACTCGCTGCTTCTTATTAACTACTGGCGGCACGCGCTCATCGAGCTTGATCAAGTGCTGGCCGCCGACCTTGAGACAAAGCCCAAGGCTCGTCGTATCCTCTAACTGAGCACCTGCTCGCAGCTCCCATTGAGAGCCTGCGGCAACTGCCTCGTAAATCTTCATATCACCACTCAATTCGGGGCTCCTCAAGGGAGTACCCGAAGAACTCGTAGGGGTCGTCCAGCATGAGCGCGTCCTCATCGTCCATGTGCTCATCCATGACACAAGAGTGACAGGTGAGGCCGAGCTTGCCCTTATAAGCGCGCGTCAAGCGCTTCATCGGAAAGCCGCAAGAGGCGCAGATCGTCTCCTTCCTCAACTTCACCGTCTTAAGCTCGTGCTGCTCAGTCATTTTCTACTCCTTCGCTGCCGCCTTTATTTGGCGGGTGTCGTTTGAGTCGCTTCGATGTGAAGCGATAAGATGACTTTGAGCGACACTAGCCTTGTGGCAAGGGGAAAATGTCGTTTTTTTGATTTAAAGGACTGTCACGTCAAAGCCCGAGTACCTGACGGCCCGAGCCTCGTCATGACAGATCACTGTCTCAATGCAAGAGACGCCTTGAGCGCTCTCTCTTACGTCGTCGAGCGCTCGCTTGATGGATGAAGTGTTCAGCTCACCTAGCAGTCTCGTAGCGGCGCTGAGCGCGCGTTCACGACTGATCTCACGGCCTTCCACCTGACTCTCAAAGAGCGTGGTCAGCGCTGTGATCATCAGCAGACCCAAGCTAAAGCTCCCGGCCAACTTAATCACTGCGTTAATGAGCTGCGCGATCTGATCGCTCGGGATCTGGTAGGTGTTCCATCGATCTTCATGGTCAACGGAGGGCATGACAAGAAAGAGCGCGTCATCGTCCATGTAAAGGAACGGCCTGCGCTCCAATTCAGGCGTGGTCATCTCAGACAACATATAAGCACCTTCAGCGGATTATGTGCGTGACAGCATTACCCTATCCCAAAGCTCACTGCGTGAACAAGCAAACAGAAGCGGCCTAAGATGCTCTCCAGTAAGCTCTTTGTGAAAGTAGCGCAGATGTGCGCAGCGACGATCGCTGCTCTCAAGGAAGGCGAAGGTTGACTCACCATGCGATTCATGGAGGACGACCGATTCCTCAAAGAACTTGCCGTCTGATGACTTCGCAACGTTGATGCGCGCGGCCACAAACTTTGTGATGTCGAACGCGACACCCTCAAGAGGATACCTTGAGGCGAAGCTGGGGAAGTCGGCCCGGCTCTTGACAAGCTCTTGGCCTTTGCGCCAGCGCTCGCGGAAATCTTCGGCGTCGAACAGCAGCGCGTTGGGCTGGTCAACCAGCGCTGACCCAAACACTGCGATCATCGTTTTGTCATAGGGCGGGTCAGTCAGCTCGATGACTTCAGGGTGGATCGTTCCCACCTCGCTTGAGGTGGTCGGCGGATTCAGAAAGAGCGTCGGGGTCTTCATCGGGTTGAACCTTTACTATGGGTTGAATATAGACTCGATATTTAACGCGGGACGTGCCGGGCTCTGGGAACTCCCCATGAACCCTAACAACGTGGAAAGGGCCGCGTCCTCCTAGACTTACGAAAGACCCCACGGGAGGCAAGAGGCCAAGACCTGCCGTGGTAAAAAAAATGCTGTGAACGATGGTGCTTGTCTTCGCGTCCACAAACTCAAGAACCAGATAGGCTCCCGCCTTTACCGTTTCTAACTCGTCCACCCTTTACTCCTTTGGTTCATAGTCGCGCTAACAACTCAAACCATAGTGCAAGTGCGGCCAGAAAACAGCTCAGACAAGCATCGGGATGGTGGTTCGGGCAGGGGGAGGACTCAGCCTCTAGCGCGCCAGACCATGACGAACCAGCTTCGCTCGATAGGTGTTGAACATGCGCTCCTCATCAATCTGGGCGTCGCCGGGGATGGGGCGGTCGAACGACTGACCAAACTTGTCGATCAGCTTGAAGCGAGTCGCGCCAGCAGCTCGACACGTCTCCATCAGCTTCATGTCAAAGATGACATCTCCAAGGTCTTTGTTCTCGGGCTCCAAGTACAGGGCAAGCTCCATGTTCAACTCGTAGAAGATAGTCGTGCCATCAAGCCTGCCGCTGAGGCGCCCGTCTGTCCTCTCGCTCACCTTGTTCAACTGGCGAGCTGCTTCAGCTCTAAAGACTTCTCTAAGGGAAGCCTTATCCACGTCGTTACAGGTCTTGATCACGCCGTATAGGCGCTTTTTATAGTCATCCTTGCTCGGCCACGAGTAGAGCTTGGCGTTGATCTTGTAGAGGTCGGCAGCGGCCCCCATTTCATCAGCCTCAAACCAACACGTTGCCGCTGTGGCATCGTTTCGGATCATAAGGTAAGCCTCGGCCTTGCGCAGCGTTGACTCAGTTTGAGCGTCTGGGCTCGGTTTGGGGTCGTAGAAGCTGATCAAGAGGACCGCCAAAGCGAGCGCTCCCAAGATGAGGGCGATCATCGCCGCACGTCTACTTTCAGCTCTGGCAAGACGCCTCTCAATGAAGGACAGACGGTCTACTGAGTCCTGAATCTCTCGATCTGAATCTGACATCATCGTTCATCTCCTCCGAGGGCATCATCGCCCCAGGCTCGGGTTGGGGTTAGTGTTTGATGATCAAGCCATTCATGGCGCGCGAGTAGGCGACGTACAGCAGCCTCGCCCTCATGTTGAGGTCGTAGCGCGTGGTGCCCATGATGTCGCTGTAATCCACAGCGCAATATTTAAAGCTGGAGCCTTGGCTCTTGTGGACCGTGCAGGCGAAGGGCGGCTTGAGCCACGCGAACTGCTCCTTGAGCGCGTAAAAGTCCTTCCAGTTGCGCTTCTTGATCGCCTTAGCTTTGAGTTGCGCGAGGGCCTTGTTGTAGGCGCCCATGTCCTCGGGCGCGACGGTCAAGACTTGGCAGGTGCTTCCATCATCAGCTTTGAGGCTCAGCTTCCAGACCGAGGCTGTGAAGTCAGGGCTGTGGAAGGGGCTGCGCTCAGCTTCCATGACCTCGACCTGCTGCTCGTTATACAGGACGATCGAGTCATTAACGACATACGACTCATTGGCCACAAGGCGCTCACCGACCAAGTAGTCTTCCACGTCGCCGCCGTATAGCTCACGGCGCACGACCCTGTTGAGCGCGTCAACTGTCCTGTTCGTGTATGCGATGATCTTCACGTCCTCACCAGCTCGCACAAGCTCCATGACGCGATCTTTAAAGGGTGCGCCTTTGTGCAGCTCGACGAAGGACTCAGGCGTCCCTCCAGCTCCAGGCAGCATATTCCTGTCCAAGACGTTATCAATGAGCGCGTTGCGGGGCATGGCCACGGCGTCGCTGATGATGCCGTCATAGCGCATGATCTGACTTAGGGTTTTGCTCTCCACGTCGAATGACTCGGAAAGCTCCATGCTGTCACTTACCGGGGGGAGCTGAAGCGGATCGCCCATGCAAATGACCTTGGTGCCATAAGCGGCGGCTGCGTCGGTGATGTGTGTCCACAGCTTAGTGTCAAGCATCGAGCACTCATCCACGACAAGCACCCTGAAGTTATGGACCTTGACGGCCCGGTGATTGACCTCAAAGGTCATCTCACCAGAGGTCTTGTTCTTGGCGGGGCGAAGCCCTAGCAGGCTGTGGACGGTGTTATATTCTGGCGTCCACGACGTACTGGCTAGCTTCTTTCCATCGATGAGCGAGGTGGAGCCGAGCGCTTCTGCCTTACTGCCCATGCCAGCGAGCACGCCCACCGCTTTATGCGTCGGAGCGGTCATCGCCATAGAGACAGTAGGGAACTCTCTAAGGACCGCTGCCACGGTGGCGCTTTTGCCTGTGCCAGCGTAACCGAAGACGCCGACGAACTTCTGGGCCGGATCTAGCATAAACTCCTGAAGGCGGAGCGCCGCCCCAAGCTGATCTGGGTTGAGCTTCATTTAAACTCCATGAGCTGCAATCGATTGCAGTCGAGTCAATCCCTGCGTGACATTTAAGATGCCAAGCAGGTTGTGTTGAGGGGCCGCAAGAGCGCGGCAGATGACATGAGTAGACTGGCAGGTAACTGACCAGAGGCAAGTGTGTTTTTCAAAAAAACACGCCCCTATGGTGAAAAAACAAGAGGCGGACAAGCCGCCTTTCCATCATCTAAGCTAACAGGGGCGATGAACGCTCACTTGGAGGCGCGAGGTCTAAAGCTCCAAGCATATACCTGTCAATGAGATAGCCGTACTTCCAGAACTTCTTGAGCGTGGCCACCATGAACGCTCGGGCGGGCAGCGGGGATAGGTGACTGATAGCAACCATCTGCATCACAGCAGACAGCAACGCTTGACTCGACGAGCCCGTCTCAAACTGGCTGCGTGGGCGAAAGCCAGCCTCGGGCGGCACGATCATGTTGTTCTCGGCCACCTCTTTCTCGAAGATCATTGCCACGATCTCAGCGGCGAACCAGCCCACCGCGTTGCCTTCAAGGTGGTCGATGTTCTCCATCAGGAACCAATGGCCTTCCAACTTATCTGGAAGCGCTCCTGATGGTGTAGGGATGAGCTGGATCAGATCGCCTCCAGTGAGATACTGGCGCTCAATATGCTCCGAGCTGTTGAACATGCGCGAGGTGCGATCGTCGCCTTCTTGGCTGATGTAGAAGACGGGATTCTCAGTCACCTGCACAGCCTCAACCTTAAGGCGGACGGTCGGAAAGGCGCTATGACCGGGCTTGTGTGGGGGCCAGTTGATCAGCTCACACCATTCAAAGCGTGCCTCGCCAAAGATCACGCCGATCGGCACGCCAAGCGCGACAGGACAGTGAAAGTCGCCAAGCGACTCGGTGAGCTTGATGCGCTCGCGACCGAGATTCAACACCTCTCCAGGCTTCAGGCTGTTATGGCGAGTTCTCCACCACACGCCTGAGTGCCTGTCGTCACCAGTGAAGGGCGGGGCCGTCTCCAAGAACGCTTGCTTACCTTTCGCAAGCTCCTCAAAGCAAGCAAGCTCCTCGGCTGTTGGTGGTGTGGGGTAGAGCTTCTTGGTTGAGTGGTTGACGATCTCAAGCTCGTCAACAACCCCTCGCGCGAGCAAGTAAGAGGCGATCGGGCTGAGGCGCAAGCCTTGCTTGGGAAACGTGGCCAAAGGCGGGTTAGAAGCGCTCATGTCTTTGTCCTTAGAGGTGATAAGGGCGTTAAGTGGGAACGACACCGCGCTCCCAATTGACAATGAAAAAGGTGGTGCTGACAGCGTTGCGAACGTAAAGCCACGATTGATCTATTGGATCAATGAGAAGATCAAGCGGGTTCTTACCGGGGAAGCTGGGGGAGGCGCCTTGTGGCGCAGTCTTAAACCAAATGCTTGGTCCGAGATCAAGATCAATACTGCTGTTAATGTTGGCAGCCGACATCATGATACCACGCGTGGGACGCAAAGTGCCATCCACACTTGTAGACATTCCAGTAGAAGGGAACGAAGCAAACGCCTGATACCATTGGGCGACACCACCCTCATCAAGACCCCTGATTCGACTCCCGTTGGTTTGAGTGGTCGTGTTGAACCAACAATTGGTGCCGCTGCTTGCGGGCGCGCCAACAAGAACAGCGTGACCATCTATACCCCTAAGCTCGTCGCCATCCTCCATTGGATTGAACAACTTGCCAACCATGATGCCGCTCGGAAGTAACGATTTGCCTGGGTCTTGAAAGAGGACTGCGATGGCGCTGTCATACTCGCAGACAAAGAACCTCGTTGAGATCGACGGGAAAGAGCCGCCAGACCTGCACTCGGGCGACATGTTGGCAGATCCTGTCGGCTCGGTTGAAGCATCACCTGCGCTGTCAATCGAGCTATCTGGATCGAGCACAGCTCCAAGCTGAGTCGTGCCAACCCTCCTTATGGCGATGTGACTGATAGAGTCTGCTTTTGCTCGGATCGCAAGCGACTCACCAGCGACAGGTGGTGCGCCTGGGACAAGCTCCCATCTCCCTGGAGCAGTCGTAAAGTGAGCGATGAGCGCGGCCATCACATCTGACAGCGCAGTCGTGGCCGCATCAAGCGTGTAAGTCTTTGTGTCACTGTATCCCATACCTCTCGCCTCTCATTGGTGAGCGTTTCAACTAAAGTCCAGCGAGGACTCAGGCAGCTTGGTCGTCGTGGGTTCGCCAGAAGCGAGCACGGCGCTTGCTCCTGCGTTGACAACAGATGACTCAAAGCCTCGGGCGATCCTATCGGGATAGACCGCGATCACCACAACCCCTTCAAGCTCACCAAAGGGAACAGGCCCGGCATAATCGTCCCCATCAGGGTCAAACCCGCGCGACTGCCAGTTGTAGTAGGTGTTGCTTATTGCGTGATAGCCCCTGTTCGTCGCTGCCATATTCACCTCTCGCTGCAATCGATTGCAGTTGGAGCATAAGGCATCCCTAAGAACTGAGAAAGCCCTAGTGGCATACTAGGGCTCTCACTGGTCAATCTAGGTCAGTTGGGCGAGGGTGCGATCGGCATGTCGTCAAAGAACTTGTCCTCACCCTCATCGTAGGCGAAGACGATCTTAGCGCACTCGACGTTTGATCCTAAGACCTTGAGCTGGTCGATGATGGCAGCTCGTTCCTCGTCACTAGGGCGCCTGGAGACTTCGACTGTGAGCGTGAGCGAGAGAATAGGGTTATCGGTCATGTTTGAACCTGCGATGCAAGAGAAGGGGCACTAGGCCCCTTCTAGCTGAAGTTATGGATGATGTATTAGATCGACTGGCGCTCGGCCAGCTCGGCTGCGCCCTTGGGGCCGATGCCGCGCATGACACTATCGTAGGAGGTCAGGGGGCGCCCCGTCACGGGGCAGAAGAACTTGACCTTGACCTCGATGCCAGCAGCGCGAGCAGCGGGGATGGCGTTGATCAACTTGGCATATTTGCGCAGCTTGCCGCCCTCGGGCAAGCGCTTGAATGGATGGATGCGCCCGTCGCTGCCGCAGACAGCGAAGGGGTGCATCTTGCCATTAGTGACCTTCCACAAGAAGGGCACGTCTGCGCCGTCTGCGTGGAAGATCCTGAACTCGCGCAGCTCACCCGTCTTGGGGTTGAACAAGACGATCTGGGCGTCGTGCTTGGCGGGATCAAGCAGCTCAGGGAATGCGCTAAAGTTGGCGGTGTCGATCGAGGAAGAAATCATGGCGTCGATGATGGTTTTCATGGGGTGTTCTCTTTTGTGTGTCCGCCGTCATTTGGCGGGGTGCGTTGAGATGTGAGCGGCTTCGTTGCCGCCCGTCATGTTTTAAACATCGCATCGACTAGACTGAGCGCAAGGGGTTTTTGTCGATTTTCCTTAAAAAAAGACAACTTGCGCTCATTTTGATGCCCTATAAAGGCTGCGGCTCCTCGGGCTCGTCAGGATGATGCCTATCCCATTCAAGCGCTAAGCGGCTGAGCGGGATCATGACCTTGTGAGGCATATCTGAGCGAACGCCTACAACATAGAGCGTGCCCGCTTTACCTTCGCGCTTAATGTCGGAGGCCCTAAAGGTTACGTCGCCCCTAGACCACACTGAGCGCGCTAAGCGCTCCTCCTCTTTTTTACGCGACTTCATGCGCTCCATGCCGACTCGGCTGGAGAGCATAAGCGCTCCAAGCATCCCCATGTCAAAGGGTGGCGAATCTTGACCTCTCATCGTTCACCTCAAAAGAAAGGCGGTAGCCCTTGGGGGCTACCGCCTTGTTCATATTCAAGCCTGGGGGCCTGACCTCCCAGACGCCATTAAAGATGCGACGTATCCTGCTTTTGTGCGCCACGTCGCCAAGCACACCTCACACTTCACTGACGAGTAGTCTGATGGTGTGCGGTGGTATCCGTTAAAGGCGGATCGGTTATGCTTAAAGCGAACCACGATCCAACGGCGCTGCTCTAAGGGTTTGGCTCGCTCATCGCAGCGACAGTAGACGCCGCCGCTCATTCTTCTTCTTCTTCTTCTTCTGCTTCTTCTCTAAGCTCAGCCTCGATCTCAAACAAGCGCTCAGCCACCTCTTGGCCACACGTCTCATAACTCTCGCCTGGATCGAGCGACATCTGAGGCGTGAACTTGTACTCGCGGTGGGCGAAGACAATATCACCATCATCATTGAGCTTAGCCCAGACCTCGGTTCCGCACGGCACTGGACCATCGACTTTGAAAGGCTTGAAGCCCTTCTCCATTAAACGACTTTCTTCTAGTGATGAGATCATCTCAACGTCCTCACTTGGGGTAGGCGCCCGAACAAGGTCAGGCAGGGTTGGGGGGGGACTATGCAAGGCCAACGTCAAGCATGATCTGCTTGACGACGCCTTTGAGCCATTCATCTGCCAGCTCACAGGCTTTGTCGATCGGCCCGTCATCATCCATGATCACTGTGCTCTGGATGGTGCCGCTCACCGTCTTCCAGTGAGCGCGCAGATGATACTGGTTTGAGTAGGGCTTTGTGACCCTTATGATTGAGAGCCATTGACCAGCGTTGATCAAGCGACGTTCGGCGGGCTCTCTCAAGTCGCCTGTTTTGGTCCATCCAGCGGGCAGCTTATCAGCCATGACATTCTCGCTCTGGGGGCGCAGGGCGCTTTGTGCGCCCTGCTTTGTGGGATTAGGCGTCGAGCACGACTAGGGCGGTGTTGACCTTGGTGCCGCTCTCTTTGAATGAGTCGGGAGGCAGCATGAGCGCGTCTCCATTCTCATTGATCAGGGCGCTAAGCTCAGCGTAAGCGCCTGTGGTCCTGAACAAGACCCCTGCGCTGGCCACTGAGATCAATCGCCCCCCTTCCTTCAGGAAGCGGCGGGCGTGCAAAATGTGCTTGGCGTCATGGCTTTTCGAGAAGGGCGGGTTCATGAAGATCAAATCGAAGCCAGAGAACTCGTCGGGCTCGACTTCAAGGAAGTCAGCCTTGATCTGGAGGTCAGTGAGCGCGCTGCTGAGGTTGCACCTACCCTCGTCAACCTCGATGCCGACGATCGTGGCGTCTGGGCAAGCTGCGCGCAGAGCTTTGACCAAGGCTCCATCACCCGAGCTTGGCTCAAGCACATGGATACAACCTGCGCGCAGGCCATCGGGGATGGCGTTGATCATCTGGGCCTGGACCGCAGCGGGCGTCGGGAAGTAGCCCATATCCTGCCGGGTCGTGACTTCGCCCGTGTTGAAGACCGACTCCAGGGCGTCTGCGAGCGCTTCTGCGCTGTCAAACAGGTGCGCTTTGCGCGTCCTGTTCCATTTGCCGCCCATCGCTTCGATGACCTTGTTGAGCGCGAGGTAATCCTTGCGCTCAAGCTGCTCAGTGATCCTGAGCTGTGGGCCGATGACATTTCCGTTATTGAGCTGAGCGAGCTGTGCTTCTGTGACTTTCATGCGGGTGTTCCTATCGGGTTGAGCCCTCCTTTATTTGGAGGGGTAAGGGGAGGTTTGGGCGGGGGCTGTGGTTTCTGGCGAAAGCAACCACAGCCCCCTGGCCGTTCATTTGCAACCAAGCAGCAAACCAAGTGGACCAACTTCGATGCTCACCGCCTGAACGGCGTACAAACGGAGCGCGGCGCATCTTGCAGCGGTTACAACGCCAACGCTGCTGGGCTTGTTTGATTCGGTTCGCGGGGTGCCGCTGACAAGAACAAGACTCGCAGCTACATCGCCAATGGCAAGAGAAAAACAACTCACGTCGTCGTTTTTTTGCGAGACGTAAGACCTGTCATCTTAATCGGATGACTTCGCCCATTGGTCAATGCCTGTGTGGCCCATGAAATAGTTTCTGTACTCGTCCAGAAAGCATTGGTGGAACATCGGCTCGATCTCATCACAGATCGTCATCAACTCAGTAACATTGTCAGCGTTCGCAAAGCTGGCCAGGATTCGATCCTTGAACGTGATCGCACCCAAGATCATGTGGATCACTAGACAGTTCAAGAGGTCAGGGAAAGAGGGGGAGCGACTGCTGTTCAAATTCCTTAACAGGTTCGTCGCCTCGATCGAACGAGTGATCGAGAGGTCATCAGAAAAGAACAGATGGTGCTCCTTTGATTCAGGGAACGAGACTGAGTATGTCTGGAACAAGGCGAGCCTGTGGACACTTTCGTGTGAATTAAAGTCTGATGGAGGGTCAGGCAGCATCATGGTGAAGGTCGTATGGAGATCGCTATGTGTGGTCTGCCTCCAAATGGCTCGACTTGTAGCAGCAGCGCCCTTCTCATTGAACAGCAAGTTATTCAGCAGATTCAAAGCCTCTGGGTTGTCCTTTGCTCGCTCGCAAATGCGAACACTAAGCCTAAACAGCGCTGAGATCACCACATGAAGGAACGGCGCAAACTCAAAAGGACGCCGTACCTCGTGGATACGATTTACCACAGCCACCTTGGTGTCCATCGTTGTCGTAGAGTAGTTGCGCCTTTCGATCAGAAAGCCTTTCAAGGATTCGAGAAGACCCTCGCGGGCCGCCCTGCTCCAGAACAGCTCGACAATCTCCACATTGGGAGCTTCTTGAAAGTCTCGCTGGTGACGATGCCACGCCAAGAAGTCATTGTTTCGGCGCCTGATGTGGTCAAAGTCACAAGGGCCACATTCATTGTTGCACACGAAGATGCCGTCAAAGCGCTGCTTTGCCAAAGCGCTTGAGCCGAAGATATAGTCGCGAAGCTCAGCTCCATACCCTGAGCTTTTGTCCATCGCATTGTCGATCAGGCGCGAAAGATCCCTCACGCCTTTATCCAAGACAAGCGGGTCGCTCTTACCCTTGAGGTTGGCGAGGATTGAGCGTGCTTCACCATAAAAGTCAGACATGAGCTGGCCTTAAGTTGAAAAGGGGAGTCACTGCAATCGATTGCAGCCTCCAGTTAATGACAAGACAAACCATACCCTTGACAAGCCAACGGTCAACGCATTTGAGCGCGTCGTGCCTTAATAACACCTGCCGCAGTTGAAGACGTTGACCCTTTTGGGAACTGGGCGAACGAAACCCCTTAGTCGAGCATAAAACTCCTCTAAGAAGTGGTGGTGAAAGACGATGGGCGTCAACAAGCTGATCGCATTGAGAGTGAGCATGTTGGCATTTCCAATGTCAGTGACAATATCGGGATCGTAATGCCCTGGGACTTTTGCCAGCTCCCCTTTCAGGATAGAAGGCAGATCAACGGCTCTCTGGAGCACTTTTGACAATCCTGTAAACGGCAGGTTGCTCGGGTCAGCTTCTCCGTCAACATCCTGAACCTCTGGACGGTCCAAGTCATACAGAAGCTCAGATGGTGGCCGCTTATGCGAATCAGCACGTTGAAACATCTCGGGGCGCGCCATGTAGTAGCTCAAAGCCCCATACACAAAGTACAGCCGTAGAGGCCAACGGTCGCGCCAGTCAGGAGGTAGATCGGCCTCGCGCCCTTTGAATATCTGCTCACTATAAGCATAGGCGTCATTGGCGATCTTGCGATCGATGCTTGAGCTGAGCTGATACATGGTCGCTTCAAGCACCTCGTGGAATGAGAGGTCGGCTGTCACGTTTCCAAGGAAGTCTGTAAGCGTCGCGCGCGTCTGCCTGTCCTCAACCATGTAGTAAAGACTAGAGCGCTCTCGCACATTAACTATCGAGTGTAGCATCCCTGGCCCCTGCAACAGCATCGAGCGGTGGCCTGGGCGATGAAGGTTGATCTGGCTGAGTAGGTCTTGCTTAAGCTGCCTGTGACTCGCCAAGAACGAGTAGATGGCTTCGACATCTGCCCCGCCTTTACTTTCAAGCATTCTGAGCTGAGCGTTAAGGTGCTCATAGAGCATGGACAGGTTGCTCAAGTTCCGGCCTGCCGACACGATTTCATGTACGGTGGAGCGCACGTCACCGAACGTCACGACTGACATAAACATCTCCCTTGGTGATGCCATGAATGAAACAGGCTACTGCAATCGATTGCAGTAGCCTGTGTATGACAACTTGTTGTCTGCCCCACCAAGAGCCAGTGTCAAGGCAATTGATGGTTAATTGATGGTGCCCTAGTCCTTCTTGGCGATAGGGCTCTTGATCGCACCATCCCAGCAGCGCACGTCGCCGCCCTTGTCACGGGCATCACGCCCGCAATCTTTGGGCGCGCCGGTCAGGCTCGGCTTGCGCTTGCCTGTCTTGCGGTCCAGCTTAGAGCCTTTGTATTTGTAGCGCTCACCCTTCTTATAGATGAGGCTCCAAGTGCCCTTCTTCAGCTCAGGCCCCCCAAACTTACCAGTATCAGGGTCGTGATACGGGTTGGCCTCGTCCAAGTGATCTGGATCATACGTCTCGTCTTTCATGCTGCCCTCTTTGAGAGGCACCCATTTACCTGATGCCTCGTCCTTCTTGTAGTGGTTGTTGATCACACCCCACGCCTTAGCGTAGTGCGCTCCTTCCTCTGCGTCTGGCTCCTTATTGTAAGACGAGTTGAAGACAGCAAGCCACTGTTTTTGAGCTTTTGTGGGGAGCGCGGCTTGGACTGCTTTGGGGAGGTCTTTTAGGGAGTCGAAAGGCATATCACTGTCTCCTTGTGGATCGCTTGCCGACGCGGCTGCTCAGCAAGTATTGGTGGCGGTTGATCGTGTTGCATATTTTGGCCGTGGTGTCGCGCAGACCCTCACTCACGTCATGACGCTCTCGCTTCATATCACCGATCAGCCCCTCCGCCACGATCTCAAGGTCGATGGTGAGGTCCAACATGATCTCGGCAAGCTCCGTTGCTCCGACATCGTGATTCATCTTGCGAGCCTTAATCTCACAAAGCTCGGCCAAGCCAAAGTACATCGACTTGGGGTGAAGCGCATCTCGTCCAAATTGGCCGATGATGATCTCGGCGTACTCGTCCACAAACGGATCAAGCTCCTCATACATCTGCTTATAGAGCAGGTGGTCTTGATAGAAGGTCGGTCCCTCGACCTGCCAGTGCATCGTCTGAAGGTCCAGCCGATGCGAGATGAGCTGACTGAGAAACCTCACAAAGCGCTTAGACAGGTCGTGATCTGCGTGATAGGTGCCAACGACACCAATAGACTCGTGGAGCTTACTTCTCAATGACATCGCGCACCTCGCTGATGGGGTTGTTCATTACCACTCCAATAAACTACTCAATGCGGGCGCAAGAACAAAAAACAAAAGAGGGTTGGAGCCTGCCCAGCTCCAACCCTCTTGCTTCCCATTCCCCATCGAACATCGAGTTAAGACCACACTAGGGGATTAGGATCGCGCTGTCAACACTACCCGCAACCAGTTGTGCTCCCGCACTGCGTGCAGACTTGGCAGGCCCCTGACTGGACAAGCTGACCGCCACAGCTCAGGCAGAGCGCACCAAGGTACTCATCAGTGCGCTTGGCCTCAGTCAAGTAGATCGGCTTTGGTGCTGGCGTGGGCTCGTTTTGGTCAACAGCTCCCGTAGATTCTGCGAGTTGACCAAATCGAAGGTCCATCCAGCGCACAACATAGTCCATGAGCGACGATGCAAACCTCACATCCGGGTTGGACGTGTAGCCGCTCGGCTCATATTTGGTGTGCTTGAACTTGTCCACGATGACCTGAAGCGGCACCCCATACTGAAGGCAGATCGAGATGAGCGTGGCCGCTGCGTCCAGAAGGCCGTTGATGGTGCTCCCCTGCTTGCTTGAGGTGATGAACACCTCGCCGGGCGAACCATCAGGGTAGAGGCCAACCGTGATGTAGCCCTCATGCCCACCGATCGAGAACTTGTGCGTCTTTGAGTCGCGCTCGTCAGAGAGGCGGCGGCGCACGCCATTAGACACTGCTGCAATCGATTGCAGCTGGTCGATAGAGGCTTGGGCTTGGGCTTGGGCGTCATCTTCGCTCGTGCCATTTGAAGCTGTGAGCGGCTGGCTTCCTTTGGAGTTGTCGCGGTAGATCGCGACCGCCTTGAGCCCTTTACGCCAAGCGTCGATGTAAATATCAAATATCTCCTCGGGCGTAATGTCCTCGGGAGCGTTGACTGTCTTAGAGATCGCACCACTGATCGCGGGTTGAGCAGCGGCCATCGCGTTGACGTGTGCCTGCCAGGGGAGCGCGTCGGCGCCAAAGGACACGTCAAAGACGGGAAGGTCGGCAGACCTGATCCCTGTGCCCTTCACATCGTCGCCGTAAATGCCATCGTAGACAAAGCTCTTAAGGTTGCCATGCTCTAGGATGTGCTCCACCGCGTGATCGATCACGAACTGGTCATACCCTAGAGCCTTAAGAGCGCGCGGCACCGCTTGGTTGATGATGCTTATCTTGCCACCACCCACAAGCGTCTTGCTCTTGATGAGTGACAGCTCAGGCTCGATCCCTGTGGTGTCGCAGTCCATGATGAACGAGATTGTGTTGTGAGACACAAACCCGTCCGCGACATAGGTGTTTCGGGTCGGCACAGAGAGGTCATAGGTCGGACGCAATCCGATGCAGTCGTTACTCTGCACCTCAACAAACTCAAGGTTGCCTAGCTCAAGAAGCTGCCCGATCTTGCTCGACTTGAGTTGAGGGTGTTGACCAATAACGTCTCGCAACCAACCCACGTTGACGCTGCCTTGCGTCTTGCGCGCGGCGATGTTTTGACGAACATCATTCGGAAGGCCCACAGAAGACTCATACAGGTCGTCAATGAGCGCTTGTGACCGCAGCGTATGGCCACGCCATTCACAAGCCATATCAGCGCCCAAGCCTTGACTCAGGACGGCCCGCTTGCGCGTGGAGAGGAAGCCGACCTTTGACGCAAACACTTTCACATCTCCAAACGAAGCGCACGACACCCTGTACTTTGGCCGATCGCCAAAGCTATCAACCCTGGGGGGCGTCACACCGATCGTCGTCCTGATGCCTAGAGCCATGAGCGCTGCACTTACTTGCTTGGCAAGTTGGCTGCTGGTCGTGCTCAAGGACACCGTAGGCGAGTTGTTGCGCTGGAGATGGACCGTTCCATCTGCCTCGAACAAACCTGCCAAGAACGCTCCAAGGACGCGACTGTTGGAGCGAAGAACCTGCGTGGGGATGCGCGCCGAAGCTGCGCCCTCACCGTGATTGCCGACACTCTTGTCTAGGTCGTTAGCCTTCATCCATCGGTACAGCCTTCGGCTGTTATAGTGGGCGATGACGCAACCTTGGCGCTCCTCGATCGCTGCGCCTCGATCTAACGTGCTGCCAAAGAGCCCAACCAAGTCGGTGTCCTGCTCATTGATCACCATGTGAAGGCCACCCTTCTCTTTGAGGTAGCCATCACCAACATAGTAGCCGAGCAACGCAGCAAAGCGCTCATCAAGGTGATCAGGGATGTAGATGTCCTTCTCGTTACTGTGCGCAGGATCATCCACGCGGACAAACTTAACGAGCGGGGCGGACCCCAAGACATCCTCGTGGCCACCGATGTTGCGAACAACGATGTCACCGGGGCAGATGTCTTCCATTCGACGCCAGACATATTCCCCAGCCTCATTGATCACTCGGAGCTGGTGCTTCCAAGTCGCCTGAATCTCATGACCACGAGTCGTCACGAGCTGGAAGGTACGATCCTCACCGTTGACATAGAACTTGGTTGCAGGCTGCGTGCCAGACTCTTGCGACACTTGAACGTCAAGATGCTGCCACTGCTCACCATCAACGTCCCCAAGCTCATCAATCGGAAGCAAGCCCGCTGAGGTTAACAGCATGGTTTCAGCGACCACACAACCTGTTGGCGCCAAGACCGTCGCCTGAGCGTTGCGCAGCCCATAGTCGCTGACGCCATCTAAGGCGCGCTGCCAGTCTGCTTCGATGGAGGAAATGCAAGTGTCGATAAACGACCTCACGCGATCTGGCAGCGCATCTGGAGCATCATCTTTAAGCTGCCAGTATTTGATGTGCTCGGTGTCCATGTCGGGTTGACGGGCATAGCACATGCCATGCCTGAACAGGTCATAGTGGCGCTTGATCAGATCCGTCATCCCAACCTTATTAGAATGATCAAAGGCGGGGAACGGCCCAAGCACCTCAGCAAGATCCGCACTGGCGGCGTAAGCGGCTGCCGTCATGGTGTGGCTCAGGAGGTTGATCATTACCTCAGCCGCGTGGCTGTAATAGGGAATGCCCATGCACATCAGCATAGCGCCAAGGTTCGTGAAGCCAAGGCCGACTGTGCGATATTCTTTGGTCTTCTTGGCAATATCCTCGGTCGGGTATTCGCTGAAGTCCAGCAGGTAGTCTTGCGTCAAGAAGATGAGGATGCAGTCGCGCCTGAACAGCTTGTGGTCAAACACACCATCTTCGCTCAGGTATTTGAGCAGGTTGGTCGAGGCCAGATTGCAGGCCGTGTTGTTCAGGAAAAGATACTCAGAGCAGTTGTGGATCGTCAGGCCGTTGCCTACGAAGTGATGCGTGTCGGGCTCGGTCAGATCGTAGACCGTCTGCACACCAAGGGGCTCAATGCCCTTTACCGTGTCAACCATCAACTCAGGATAAGCTGAGACGTTTGCATTGAGTTGGGTGAGCGCTTCATTCTTGATGTTGCCGCTAACAAAGCCGATCTCACGCTCAAAAACGAGGCGCGAAGATCGTGAGATCCGCAGGCTGTGCATTTGGTGCACAGGATATTCCTTGGTGCCGCCTTGGCCATCTGGAAGCATCGCCGTGGTTTGACCGAGTGGGCGACGGTCCTTGTAGAGCTTGGATTTGATCCCGAAGCTCAAGAGCATAAGTTGCACCTGCTGTAAGAGAGGCAGGGCCGTGGAGTCTAGGGCAACATATTGTGACTTGGAGCCATAGTTGGCCACTGTGCCGTCAGCGGTGAACAGACCTCGCAGGAGCGCGGCTGTCGTCTCTTTGTTTGCTGAGAGCGCCTTGGCTGTGAACAGCTTTCCTAGGCTTTTTTCGTCAAGCACTGCCCATTCATTACAGGCGTTGACGATCTCTTTAGACGACGTGCGCACCTGAATGCCTGTGGCCACATCGATCGGCACCACCTCGCGCGCGCTACGCCCATCATTGATGGTGCGCTCGAACTCATTGATGCTGTTTGCCCACTTGAGCGCCAGGGCTTTTTCTTCTGTTGACATGCTGATTGATAGCGTGCCGTCTTGACCTACACAGCCGTCACCTATTGCAAAGCCGATCAGCTCAGCAAAGTCTTGGCTCTCGATGGCAAACTCACCGAAGCCAGCGCCTTGAAGTAAGAGCTGATCATCTTTAGTCAACTCAACCAACGGAACATCGCCCCTATTGAGGGTGAAGACCTTGTGGTCGCCCGTCGCATTCAGCGAGTAGCCGCATTTCGTCGTGAGCGCGTAGACAGGCTTCTCACCTGTCACAAAAGCTGGGGCGATCGCGTGAAACTTGCCGTCCAAGCCAGCGACCATAGAAGGGCGACCCACAAGGCTCTCAATGGCAACCAAGCCATCAGACGTGGCCACTAGAGTGTCACCCGTCACACAAGGATTAGACGCCGTGATTCGACCATCAGCGCAGCAGCCGTGCATCCTTTGGATCTCGCCGTCGTATTGGAGGCCCGGATCGCCGCACTCCCAAGTCGTCTTAGAGATCGTATCAAGCAGGTCGCGCGCGTCAATCTGGTCCGTCACCTTGCCATCTAAGCGCGAGATCAGGTCATAAGGTGCGCCGTTGACCACAGCCTCCATGAACTTGTCGTCAACCCTCACAGAGTGATTGGCGTTCTGAAAGAAGACAGACGCGTAGGCGCCATTCTCATCGGTGAAGTCGCTGCTGTACCCTGCGTCGATCAGAGCACGCGCTTTCTTGTCCTCGACGCTCTTGCACAAGGTGAACTCGTAGATGTCCGGGTGATCGGCGTCGAGAACGATCATCTTTGCAGCGCGGCGCTTCTTACCACCGCTCTTGACGACTCCAGCAAAAGCATCAAAGCCACGCATGAAGCTCACAGGCCCCGATGCCGTGCCACCGCCTGCGAGCTTGGCGTTGCGCTCCCTCACAGCGCTCATACTCACACCTGCACCTGAGCCCCATTTGAAGATTTGCGCTTCCTCGGTCTGAAGCTGGCAGAGTGACTTGATGTTGTCGTTCACTTCATTGATGAAGCAAGCGCTTGAGCGCTGCTCACCTGGGGTTCCGATGTTGAACCAGACAGGGCTGTTCCACGCGAAGCGCTGATCGCAGAGCATGAACAGAAGCTCATCGCGCAGCACGTCATAGGAGCCGCCAAGCATATAGCTCTTGTCGTAGGAGAGGATCTTGTCCACGACTCGACAGCAAAGCTGCCAGAAGCTCGTCTCGCGCTCAGGCGTGTCGCGCTGACCGTAAAAATACTTCTCCGAGATGACGTTGACAGCTCGATCGGAGAACGTCGTGGGGAACTCGACCCCCTTCTGCTCAAAAGCCAAGCCGCCCGTCATGTGGTTGACGATCTTAGCGTCGCGCAGCGACCACTCGAACATCTCTTTGACGCGACCCTCGTAACCGACCGTGTAGTGACGATCAAGCACACCATTAAAGACCTGCATCGTGTTCCTTTTGTTGGGCAGGAGATAAAAAAATAGGGCGTAGTTGCCCATCGACTGCAATCGATTGCAGCAAGACCTATGCCCTATGTTGTGGGGATGCGCCAACAAACCCACAACCTATTGTGCATTATGAGTCTGTTGGCTTGAAGATAGTAAGAGCCTTGCGCTAAGGCGCGCAAGTCAAAAACAAGCGATTTAATCACCAAGCGGCGGGAGCGAGGCCGCATTGTCCAGAAGGTTGTAAACCCTTGCGATCTCAAGGTTACGCGCTCGCGTCTGCGGGATGATGAGGTCGCCTAACTGGATCGTCTCGATGAAGCTCAGGCTCACCCTGGCAATCCTGGGCAAACCAGACGGAAAGCTCTGAACATAGGTCGTATTGAGCGACGACAACACGCCGTAGAAGTCTTGCGTCGTCTGACTTAACGTCAACCCCCTGGACCTTGAGTTGGGAGCGCTCACCGACACAGCTCGATCCAGGCTCTCTAGGGCATTCACTGTCGAGTTGAGCACACCACCCAGCGCGGGAGCGATCTCAGTCGCATAACTCGCATCGAGCCCATCAGGGGGCAGGTATTCTGCGACGATCTGAATCACAGGCGGCGGCTTGACCTGCCTCACGCCGTTGATCACGGCGATGTCAGGGTTGGTGCAAGCTGTAAGCCACGCAAGGCCCGCGTTAATGTCAACGTTCCTGTCATCTGGATAGGCGATCTTATCGTCCACCAAGAGATAGGCAGGGTCCGTGTCTGCCGTAAGCTCAAGCTCAAACGATAACGTTGGCAGACCGTTGGACGACCACGACAAAAGAGCGCCCATCCCAGGCACCTCTTTCGTCTGCCAGCCGACCGTGCCCCGATCTAGGGTGATCGTCTCAGGCCAGTATTGAAGCCTCATCGGCTCAAACCCAGGGATCGGCTGAGCTGTGGCGGCGTCAAGTGGGATAAGCCACATGCGCGCCACCTTGTCTTCTGTGCCATCAGGCACGTCAAGAAGTTTACTCAAGCTCATCGCGCTCCTCCTTAGACCTTCTTGATCGCGCCACCAATCTCAAGCGACGCGGAGCTATCTGTGTAGCCTGTGCCACCTCCGTTTTGGATGATCAGGTTGTTGATCAGTCCGTTGCCCGCCGCCGCCTCAAAGACGATCGCTTGATCGTTACTGCCACCGTTGACGCTGAGGTTAGCCACCAGCGCTCGCGCGCCCGTTGCCGTCAAGAGGCGGGCAGACACCGTGTCAGCCGTCACGAGCCGCCCACCGTTGACCACGCAGTCTGCGCCTGCAACAACAACGTTGCTCCCGCCAGCCGTGAGGGCCGCCGTGTAAACCTGCACGTTGTTTAAGCAGACGTTATCGCTCTCGATGAGCACACCTGCCGCGCAGTCCGCAGAGTCCACGAACACTTGCAGGTTACTGACGTTGAGCCCGCTACCTAATGGTGAGTTATTATTGAGCTTCACTGGCGTGACGCTTGAGACAGTCGCGATGGCGCCGGGGTAGCGCGCCTCGACGTTGACGATAGAGCCGCCCAAGCCAGACGCGTTAAGCAGCGTCTCGTAGTGCGTGCCGTTCGCTGCCAAGAACACAAGGTTGCTCAGTTGGCCACCAAGCGAAGGCGCATCTGCCTCAAGCGGGCAGTCGAGAAAGCGACACCCATCGACCAAGAGGCGCGCGGCGTTAAGGAACACGCCGTTGTTTCCACCAAGCGCGGTGACGTTGCGGCAATCAAAGGTGCATCCCCTAAAGAGGATGGACCCTGTGTTGCTCCCCCCAAGCGCTAAGAATGCCGTGCCCGGCCCGCTCCCGGTCCCGACCTCAAAGTGACAGTCCTCGAAGATCACCTCTTGGTTGGCATCCAAGGTCGATGAGTCCACGATCTTGTCCCCATAGAGACGACACCTTCTCAGCGTAAGGGGAAGCCCTGATGCGTTGGAGGGGATGCGCAAGGCTTCATCCCAGACCGCTGTACTTGGCGTGCCCGAGTAGTAGAGGTCCACGTCTTCGATCAGGATGTTGGCGCCATCTGCGTTAATCAGCTCGCCCGCTCCAAAGATGCCAGACCCGGAGTACCTGAAGCTCAGGTTGCGCAGAACTGAGTTGTCATTGAGCTTGATCTTGGTGCCAGAGAAGCCGTCCACAAGCACAGTCACCAAGCTGCCATCTCCCTCGATGATCACGTTGCGCGTCAACGTACCTGATGCCACGTCGGAGGCGGCGAGCGTAAAGCCCTGCATGATCTTGATCGTGGCGCGCGGCTGCACCAGAGATGGGTTAGAGCTTGTCGTGAGCGCCACATAAAGCAACGCCTGAGACAGCGACGTGAAGTGAGGCTGTTGGTTCGGGTGGTTGGGCGTCAGTGATGGACCAACAAGGATCTCGGGTGCAATCGATTGCAGCGGCGTCCCGAAGGTTCGCAAGTCAACAATCGAGATGATGGTGCCCACAGACACCTCGACATAAAACAGCGGGATGCGATCAGCGGTGGTGGTGTACGCCCCAAACGTTGAGAACGACTTAACCCCTGCCGTCGTCACATAGACCACATAGAAGTCATCGACCGCTGGAAGCACCACAGAGCCCGCAGTCACTACAACGTTGTCGTCGTACTCGGTGGCGCCCGATTCACGCCTCAGAAGCCCCTGAGTGAGCGAGAGCGTCCTCGGAGCGACAAATGTGGGCTCAAGGCCGCTCAAGAGCTGACGGCCAAGCAGCGGGCTCGTGGCGCCGTAGAGCGCAGAGCCCCTCACGGCATCCCTGATGAGCGAGTCCTCAATCGTCTTGCCGTAACCTGCCTCGGTCAGCGTCGCCAGCAAGGAGCCTGCATAGCTGCGCGGATCACCAAAGCCGGGAAGCTCCACGAAGGTGTTGTGATCCATGAAGCCTAAGCGCCCGTCGTTTGTCCCCACAAGCGAGATGCGCGCGTCAGTGTAGCTCAACTCAGTATCACCAGCGATCAGCTCAACAGCCCTAAGCGGCGCTTGGGCCGCAAGCCCTGAGAAGGCCGTCCCGTCTGGTCTGGTGATGTAGACCTCGCAGTTGTCGATCACATACTGGCCCGAACCACCGGGCGGGTTGAAGGCGAAGACCGACAGGGTGAAAAGCTCAGCATCGGTGCTCACAGCGGGCACCTCGATCATAAAGCCGTAGCTCTCGAAGCCCGCGACCGAGCCCCCCTCAAGGTACGTCTGCGAGAACAAGATCCCCTCAGAGCCCGCTGCCCATTCCGAGAGCCTGACGTTGAGGTTAGTCGTCGCGCTCAGCACGCCTTGAGTCTTAATCCTAAAGCGCACGAACAAGAGATCGTTCTCCCTGACATCGAAGATGCTCACCCTCAGCGCGCTGGTTGTCGGAGGGCCGACTGCCACAGAAGACCCAAGGATGGCGCTATAATCATCACCATCGCCAGCAGTCGTGTCGAGCTGGTAGACGCCGCCTTGTTGGATGTCCCAGCCCGCAAAGCCAGCGCGGAAGCTGCTGTTAGGGGCAAGCGACTGCCAGCCCTGAAGGCCGTTCCTGAAGACCCCTGCCCATTGTGCTGTGGCGTGGTCACAGTGCTCGTTTGTGATGGCGCCCACAGAAGGCACTCGGACGCTTCCGAGCGAGATCGCGGAGTTGATCCAGAGCGCGCCAAGCTCGGCTGCGTCCACAACCCTATATTCTGCGCTGGTGGCCCCAGCCGTCGTATAGTTCACATAGATGAAGAAATAGACGCGCGTGCCTGCGAAGGCGGCCAAGTCAAACGAGGGCTCAGCAGTCTCAAGAATCGTCAGCGCAAGTCGGTTCACCTCGTCAGGCACGAAGGCGAGCGAGTCATTGAAGACCGCAGACCTCGCCAACTTCACCACTGCGCCAGCGACAGGCACAAGCCTAAACCCTCGGGCCAAGCCCATGCGACCGCTGACGAACAAGCCTCTATTTAGCGACTCGGAGGTGTACGTCTCCTCGAAGCGAGTCCTGATCTTAGACGGCGTGATCACTGCCGTGGGCGCTAGAATGGTCATGATTCACCTCTTGAGTCGATTCCAGATATTAGGTGGAGGCCGGGATGTGGGCGCGCGCTTCAAGACCCCTGGTCACATCTTTGGTCGTCGGGTCGAACGTGCCATACAAGATCATCGTATCGTCTACGCGGCCCGTTGCAGCTTGGACTAAGGCTACCGCTGAGGCGTTGTCAAAAACACCCCACTCAGCAAACCGATAGTTGGGCGCGTTGTTTTCTTCGGCCTTCTCTAGTCGCGCGAGCACGGTCGTGAAGTTGGCGCCAGGAGCACCAACGACCGAGGCATTAAACTGCACCTCTGTCGCGAGATCCAACGGATAAAGAGCGCTGGCATGACTATACCCAGGGTAAAGCCCTGGGTTGGTGATGATCTCAAGGTCGGTGTTAGTCACGAACAGATCAGGATCACGCGCCACATCAACGCCAGATACCGTCTCCCAACCACCCTCACCATACTTGATCCCATAGAACAAGCGGTAGCCAGCGGGATACCAAGTGTCGTAGTTCGCCAGGAAGCGCGCGATCATCTCACGCCCAAAATCCGTTATCACTGCTCGCGTTGTCATCTCAAACTCCTCAGAAGATCGTTAGGCTTGCGCTCACGACGTGCAAGTTGGTGTCAACTGGTTGAACGTCTGCCGGGATCTGGTCAAACCTGTCACCAAGGAGGTGTCCAGGCAAAAGACCGTCCAGCTCGATGAACAGCTCTCCAGTCAGCGCTTGCGCCAATAGTCCTGTTACTACCGCTGAGACGGTCACATCCTTTGACACAAGGCGGATATGCAGCGGGATATATCGATCGAGCTTGTCTGATATTCTCTGCACCAACAAGCTCAGATCAGCGGCCCCGTCAACTAACACGTCTGTGGGCGTGATCTCAAAGAAGTAGACCGCCGCTCTCTTATAGTTTGGCAGGCAAGCAAACTGCGGCTTAGCGATCAGCGAGGCCGCACCTACTGCCGGGGGAGCGGGGGCCGTCCCGCCAGCAGGACCGAGCACGCACACCCCAACCCCGTCCGCCGTCACGACCACATCTGAGCCCACCTGAACGCCAGGGATCGTCACCGCTGAGAATACCCCCGTTAGATAGTCGATGGTGCCTGCTGCGGGCACGCCATTAAGCGGGCTCACAAGCTGACCTTGGCCGTTGTCCAACCAAGTGATCGTATCGCCCGTCACATCATAGACCACCTCGACAACAACGCTGCCGGGCCTGATGCGAGTCATTGCTCCAAGTAGGCCGTTGAGCACGACCATTGAGGCTGCCGCAACAATAACCTCACGCTCAGGGTAAGAGATGCGCTCGATGTAGTAGGTGGCGCCAAGACTGTCTTGAATCTGCCAGTTTGTTGAGGCAAGGATGTTCTTCCAGTCTGCTTCAGGAAGGCGCAGGCAGTAGAGCCCGTCTACCTCATCAATTGAAGAAAGCGTCGTCGGCAGCACAACGTCTGTCCGGCGATCCACGGGGATCAAGTCGGCAGGAAGCTGATCGAAGAAATGAAACAGCGGCGGCGCCGAGGTGAAGTACCTCATCACACCATCAATCTCGACCTTGAAGGCGGCGTTGGCGTCGATCGCGATCATGTTCAGGTAGCGCGACTGATCGATGCAGTAAGCTGTCGTGAGCTGCACCTGAAAGCCGTATATCTTGCCCAGGAGCGTGAAAAGGCGCTCGCACACCTTCAAGTCTCGGATCAGCGGCTCACGGTAAAGCAGGCGCCTTGTGTATTTTGGAGGATCAACCCTGTCAGCGTAGAGCCCAAGGTTATCGCCAAGCCTCACAAGGAGGTCTGGAGGTCGAACCCCTATCGTCGCCCCGATCGTCTCCCGCGTGTAGATGTCGATCGTTCGCTCATAAGCATCCACAGCTCTCACTGGCGCCAAGCTCTGACCCACGACGGCGATCCAGCCGTCTTGCTGATAGACGCCATCGCTCAAGCTCTGAGGCCACATCGCGAACAAAGCGGCGTCATCGGAGGACGACAATCTGACACGCCAGAGGTTCGGCTCCAGCTCAACCGCGCTCGTCACCGTCAACGTCCTCTCCAACTCCTGCCCAGAAGGCGCAAGCGTCGGATCTCTCAGCTCGACGAACGCCCACGCTTTGACCAACGACTCCATCAGGATGTCCGCCACAACATAGAGATACGTCTTGAGGTCGCCGCCAAAGTTGGCGTCATCCTCCTGCTGCTGTAACGGGATCGTCCTGTCGTAGATCGCAGCGTGGGTCGTTTCTTCTATCCCAAAGTAGCCAGACCCAAAAGGTCGTCCGCCAAAGCCAAAGCTCATGCCCTTTCCCCTATCACGTTGCTCTCGACAAAGCCGACCGCCTCAGCGACGACTGCCGTGGTGTTGCCGACTGTCCTCAGCACGAGTGCGTCGCCAGGAAGTAAGACCAGATCAAGATCAAGCCTCACCAAGTTAGAGCCCTCGGTCGCTGAGTCGGTCAGTGCTGTCTCTTTGACAAGCTGGTCTTTAAGTACGTCGTGGTAAACCCCAAGCGTCCAGCTCACTGCGTCGCCCGCTGAGATCAACATTCGGCGCACGTTCACCGCTCGCGTGATAGAGAACCTAAAGTAGCCGTTTTCGGTCCTACCTTCATAGGTGGCGATGGCATTGTTGACTGAGCGGGCTGGGGCCGCCGCTGGAGGCGCGCCATTGAATGCAACACCAGCTCCACCTATGAAGCGAATAGCGATCGGATCGTAAGCCTGCGGCCTAGAGTAACTTGACATGATTGAACCTCGTGTGGTCAGAACGTTGTCACGATGTGAAGGGCGGCATTCCAGATGACCACGCTCTCACCAAGCCCATAGGGCGCGCCCAACGGATCGAGCCCAGCTTGAAGCTCGTAAGCCCGCTCACCTGCCGCCTGGAGCGTAAAGGCCGATGAGAACTTGGCAGGCTGATCACTGTTGAAGTCAAACGATGCCAGCTCGACCGGGGCGCCTGTGGTGTCGTAGAGCTTGACGAAGGCGGTCTGGCCGTCAACAAGGACGTTTGCTTCGATGTGGATCTCGTAGGTCTGCCCTTGAGCTTCGGCAAAGGTGTAGTTGGTTGCAGGATCAAGGCGAACGCGGCCAAGCACAGCAAGACCTTCCCCCTGATAGCCTGCCGTCACGAGCGGGATAACTTGGCGAAGCACATCCCCTTCAGTCACGCCACCGCTAGCGCCGCCCGCTGAGGTCTGGCCCGTCAAGACAAGCTGGCCGCCCATGATCCACAGCCGTTCGCCGTTGCGATAAAAGAGAAGCTGCGCGCTGTCTGAGTTCGGCACGTTGCCCGCAAGGATCTGTGGCACCAGGGAGTAGTTCTTGCTCGGAGGGTGCGGGATGTTCACATAGAGCCCGGCCCCGTCTGCAAGCAACAAAGACCCTGCTGCGATGGTGCCGATGAAACCCTTGGCGCCGTGAAAGAGCTTCATCTCGGGCCACGTCACAACGTAATCGACCCCAAACTCAATGTCATCCTGATGCACAAGCGCGAGGTTGCGGTGAGAGCGAGCTGAAAAGAGCATCTGATCGATAGAGTCGATCATCGACTTAAACTTGCCCCACCAGTTCACCTCGCCTTCTGATGGATAGGTGATGAGGGTTCTATTCGTCTGGGCCATTAGATCGCCTCCCTAGAGCCGTTAGGCAGTCTTCTGAAAAAATTGAAGGTTGGGCGATGAACGATCTCTCGCTCATCCACAGACAAGTTGCCCTCGCTGTCGATGAACGACTTAAGAAAGGCGGCACCTGTAAAGCCTGTGATCGTGATATTAACGCGCTCAAGCTCAAGAGACTCCAGCTCTTTATAAAGCTCGTCTAGATCGAGGTCACTGCCAAATGTCTTGCCCTTGATCAGCGCCTCAATCCTCGACTGGATGTCTGATTTGATCTTGAGCGGCTTGTCTCCTGGGATCTCCTGAAAGACCACGGTGAGCGTGGGAGCGACGAAGTAACCATCTCCAGATAGGACGCGAAACACCACGGAAGGCTCCTTGCGCGCATCAAGATACGCCTCAAGCGACTTCACAAGACCGTTGGGGGCCGCAGCATAGTAACCATCACTGTCGCGCGTCAAAATGGGCACCGTGATCAGGTTGGGGCCACACACGTCAGCGAAGACTCCATCAAGATGCTGCTCAAGCTCGGTGAGCTTATCAAGAGCGCCATTGTACGGGTTCACGAGGCGCTGCTGAAGGTCGTCAACCTCGTCATTGAAGCCGGACACCAACGGACCAACAAGCGCAAGAGCCGCGATCTCGTCCACAAGATCCGCCTGGGCGGTGGTTCGGCTCTGCGTCGCCGCATCAATCTGCGTCTCTTGCGATGACACCAGCGATCGTATCGTGGCCGTGCTCGCGATCACGCTACCCAACGAGTTGCTAACTGCCCCCGATGGTGATGTGACCTTTGAGACTTGCTCAGTGGCGCTGTCAGCCTGATCCAACAAGGCGATCAGTGAGCTGTACGTCGCTGGCGCGATCGTGCCGCCTGAGCCCACACCTACGATGGCCGACCTGATGCTGCTGAGCTGTGACTGAATCTGCGAGACGCTGTTGTCTGCTGTCGATACGCTTGTCTGGACAAAAGATGCCTCAGTAGAGAGGCCGTTTGACGCATCCCTAAGATCCACCACGTCGGAGTCGATCTGAGTGAGCGCTACATCTAGGGGAGAGCCCGCGTCAAGATCATCTGCAATCGATTGCAGCGCTGCTCCAGTCGCAGTCAGCCGGGCTTGAATGTCAGTAGCAAGCGCAGCGATGGCCGTGTCGCTCAAAGCAATCTCAGCGAGCGCATCCACGATGAGGCCGCGAAGTTGCGTGATGATGCTCAAGCTCACCATGTCGTTATCGATCGAGGTCGCCAAAACAGCGCGCGCTGCCTCGACCGCCCCAAAGACAGGATCTCGATAGACGCCAACCAAGCCGTCAAAGTCACTCTTGACCACAACTGCGCCGTCGCTGTGCTTGGCGAGTGGGAGGCGCGCTTTTGTGATCACTGCCGTTTCTGGCGCCTTGCCGCCCCTCATGTCCGACGATTCTACCGTAAGAGGCAGCGGCGTCCCTAGCACGAGCAGATCGTCTGCCGCCCCTGTGATCTCACCTGCCGGAATGATGCCTTGCTCAGCTCGGGTAACTGCAAACTTCACAGCGATCGAAGCCCCATCAGGAGGGATGAGCCCAACGGCCCCGTCTCCAAACTCGATGTAGGGCGTGCTCGGCGTATAGGCGACTCGATAGACCGTCGTGTCTGTGTCAAGGAACGCGTCGCGCTCGGTCCACGTCACACCATCGATCACAACCTCAAGCGATCGATATGCCAGGAACTCACCTACCGCCAAGCTGCCAAGGTTGAAGACCTGAAAAGGGGAGCCATCCGATCCAAAGGTCAGGTTCCTCGTCTCGCGCTGAGAGACATCGATCACCTGGGAAGCCGTTGAGCCCAGGGGGAACGTATAAGACTGCACAGCCTCATAGCGAAGGCCTTGCGGCCCAAGGAAGCCAAAGCCATTCGGCATGATCGCCGTTGAGACGGGGGCGGCCTGGGGTGTCACCACGAGCTGACCAGACGAAGGCACTGCACCTGCTGGGTTATAGGCGCGGGCCGCCGCATAGCGATCTAGCGCCTCTCGGCTTTGGATCGTGGGCAGGTAGACATCGTTGGCCTGCAAGTCCTGAAAGAAGTTGACCAGCTCGGCCACATAGGACGCCTGATCCAAGAGCAGCGAGGTCAGATCATTGGTGAAGTCAAACGTCACACCCTTGGGCTCGTAGACCGCGCGCAGCTTGGATTTAACCTGCTGCACCAGGGTGTCAAAATCCTTACCCGCATAGAGTCGTTTAGTGGCCATCAGACACCTCTTTAAATCTGGTTCACGCGCTGGCGCGTTGCATAAGTCTTGCCCCTAAACGACCAGACAACTTCGATATCAAGGTAGCGCACATCGCCCGATTGAATATACCCCGCCAACACCGCCTCGACAGTTAACCGGGGCTCGTTGCGTGTCAGCCCAAGCGTGATCTCTCGACGCACGCTGGCTTTGACCAGCTCAGATTCATTCTCAAAGAGATAGGCATCAAGGCGTTGACCGTTGCTATCACTATAAACTCGCTCCCCGAAGCGCTGGCTCAGAAACTGCGACACAGCTGAAGCGACAAGATCCTCATCAGCGGCAGCAACGGGAGCGCCCGCGTTTATCCTGAACGGGTAGGCAATTCCAAGCATATCGCGCTCCTTCAAGCTGCAATCGATTGCAGCTAGCTGGTGAAAGTCTTTTTGGAGATCATCCCTGCGTTGGGCGAAGGCGGAGGAACAATCGGTGGGGTCGTGGGCGAGCCTGGAGCGGGAGTCACGATATTATGAACGTGAGTGGCCTTCCAGATAAAGTCCTGCAAGAGATACGACAACAGCAGCTCACCATAAACAAGCGGGTGAGATGCTGAGGCGTCACCAAGCCTTACCAGGGCAGCGCTCATGACTGCCAAGCGCGATTTAAGCTCAATCTCGCGCGCTGCTTCCAAGAGCGCTTTGCCCGATGCGAGTTTTATACTGTCGCCGCTTGAGTCTTTCACCTCAACATCTTTGTCGAGCGCGACCTGAGCGCCCTGCCTATGCAGCACGGTCAGCTTACCATCAGGATCGATCTTCACTGAGTCGCCGTTGGCCGTCTTTAAAGTGAGCAGGCCCGTTGGCGAGATCACAACCTCAGTCCCGGTCTTGTGCTTGATCTGGATCTGCTCATCACCATCAGCGTCTCGCACCTTGAAGGTGTGGCCCCCACGCGTGACGAAGCCCCTATCCTCCACATCAGTAAACCCTGGCGGTTTGCTGGCGCCAGGGGCGAAGCTGAGGTGGAAGTACATCAGGTCTTTGACCTCCCCCTGTCTGAACCAAGCCCACACCTTCTCGCCAACCCGAGGCACGTTGTAGCTGCCGTAACCATCCCCAAAGGGCACCGGCCCAACCACAGGGTTAGCCCACGCAGGATGGGCCGCGTTGTTCTCAAGGTTAAGCGATGGGATCTTGAGCTTCACCCTACCCCGCTGGTCGGGATCTTCATTGTTCACAACCTCAGCAGGGTAGAGCGAGTAATAGCGCTGAAAATGCTCCAGCCCAAAGCGCTTCACTGACGAGATAAACCTCTCAATCGTCATCGGATCACCCCGTCAATTGACTTCACAGCAAGCTCACCTGGGTTTGTGACAGCGTTCGTCGTCGCGTCAAGAGTAGCGCGCGTGTTCGGCTCAGAAGGCACACTGGAGGAAACTAGGCGCTGTGGGATGTCGGTCAGGATGTCAGTCTGCGCGGGCGCCTGCCCAGGAGAGTAAGCTGAGATCGAAAGATCAAGACCCTGGCCACCATAGCTGTAAGTCAGCTCGCTGATCTGATAGCGCCCATCGTAGAGGAAGGACAAGCCACTGACATGCGCGATATGCCCAGGCAAGATCGTAGGGAGCGGCAGCGTTTGCCACGTCATACTCGACCCGCTCACATCCTCGGCGCGCGCTTTGAGGTAGGCCAGCTTCGCATCATAAGAAGGATCACTTTTAGAGAGCGTCGGTTGCACTGAGGTGGTGCCCGAGCGATCACCAAAGACCTGACTTGAGCCGCCAAGCGAGTCGTCCCTTACCCCAGGTCTGAGGTGGACAACGTTGACGCGCGGATCGTTCCTCGTGATCACGTCTTCAGCCGTCTCAGCGCCGCTCTCAAGATCAATGTCCTTCGCACCGAGCGCTCCAGTCCCCTTCGCGAAGGCAAGCCCTGAGTTCTTCACTGAGGGGCCGATGATCGGCATGATGCCACTGTCGATGTCGATCCGAGCTTTACGGTACTCGAAGCGCCATTCACTCCTGTTGTTGACTCGCTGCTCAGTCGGATCAAAAACCACGATGCGATTGCCGTTGATATAAAAGCCAAGCTGGGCGCGCACCGAGATGAGATCCTTGATCAGCATGAACTCGTTGTCTTTAAAGACTTCATTGAGCCGGACGCCCATCCTAGACGCAAACCTCACGTTCCCATCGTTGAGTGGGCGCTCGTCCCCTGTCGAAGCGTCAACGTAATAAACGACTGTCCCATAGGCCGCGCAGATGTCCACGATCAGCTCGTAGATGGTGCGACCATTAGCATTGAGCGAGCGTTCGTTGCGTGAGCTGAACCAAAGCGAGCCCTTCCCCTCGACCGACAACACCACTGAGTCTGGTTGAAACGTCGCGCTTGGAAGGCCAATGACTGTCGCGGAGAACTCGCGCGTCAAGAAGTTGCCGCTTGAGAAGCCAAACTGCACCTTAAGCGTCTGGCCCGGCGTGAACAGATCGAACCACGCCCCCATGAACGCTTCAAAGTTCAGCGCAGGAACCTCAAGACCAAGGCTAATGTCATTTGACGTGCCCAGGCGCGTCGTGACTGTCAACGTCTTCATGTAAGGCAGTGAGACGCTACCTTGCGTGCGCCCCACATCGTAAGATGCCCTGTTTGGTGAGAAGTCAATAAAGCGACCTGGGTTGTTTCTATCCTCCAGGCGGCAGAGCGCGATCGGATCGATAAAGTTTGTCACCTGTTCCTCGACGGGCTTTCAGTGCCGCTCGTGAGCGTCGCCACATAGTCGGCAGCGGGGATGCGCAGTTGCGTCCCTGGTGCAAACTGACTGAAGGGCAAGCGCATGTCATTAGCCAAGGCAATCACCCACCACAGCCTAGAATCGCCGTAGACGGCCTGCGCCACATTCTGAGGGTAAAGGGGGCGGGTGACGTCAAAGGTCGTGTCTCCGTTGCGAGGGGATAGGTCAGGCTGCTTAAAATAGCCCCAGGTCTGTGTCCCGTCCTCCAGCTTGAGCGCGCTCGACTGGTTAAGCCAAGATCCGGCCTTAACCACAAAAGGAGAGCTGCCGCTCACTGTCTGCTTTCTCGTCGCCATCTAATCACCTCCTAGAATAAGCCGCCATCCTCGCTATCTTCTTTCCTTTTCCCGAGCCTGTTGATCGCATCGACGATCGCCTTGCCACTCTCGGTCGTCGCTGAGGCGATCGTAGCAAAGCCCTTGCGATTCATCTCGACGACTGGCGTGTCGTCGGCTGCGGGCACACCCAGCGCCGCTTGAGGTGCCACGGCCCTCGTCTGCTTCACAGATGCCACTGGCGTGACTGATGCCGGGTTGCTTCTGGCGAGGTAGTTGGCATTGAACTCGCGCTCGCTGGCACCAACACCACTCAGATAAGCTGAGCCAATACCCTGCACGTTCGCACCCGTGTTGCGCTCAAGATCCGCCCTTCTCGACTCAAGGTTGCGCTTGTTGTAGTAGGCCACGCCTCTGAGCTGGCCCTGCATGATAGACAGGTTCTCAGCCATCTTAGACGCCATCGTGACACCCTGCGCTGAGTTATTCGCGCTCACCGCCGCCTCATAGTCGCCAACAATGCGCGCTCGCTCCTCAGCAAGCTGCTCGCTCGACTTCTTACGGGCGTCCTCGATCAGCTTCGCGTCGAACATGGTCCCCTTGGTGAAGCCAAACTCAGACGCGTTCATCCCGAGGAACGCTTCTGCTGAGGCAGGCAGCAGACCTCTTGGAATCTTGCGAGCGATCTTCTGGATGGTGATGATCTGCGACACCACGAACTGCTCGATCGCCTGGACGATCGGCGCCAGCACGTCAAACACGACCGTCTGCTTAAAGCCAGTGAATGAGGCCGTCAGGTTGAGCAGCATCATCTTGCCACCCATCTTAAAGCCTTCAAAGAAATTCTTGCTGCTCTTGTGAAGCTCGTTAAAGACGCCCTGGGCGATCTCAAGACCCTTTACAAAGCGCTCGATCACACCGAGCAGCGCACCACCGCCTACCTCAGCGATCGTCCAGAACACCTCCATTGAGGTGATCTTAAAGCGCTCAAACGCATACTTGCCACCCTCAATCGCGAGGTCAAAGATCATGATCGCCTTGAGCATCCAGCCCTCGGCCTGCATCACAAGAGAGTCGTAGAAGTTCTGAAAGTCCTTCTTACCGATCCCTAGCGACTTAGAGATCATGCCGGGGATGCCCAAGAACATCGCGTTCAAGATGGAGGTGAAGCTCGATGCGATGTTAAACCCTGTGTCATTCATCTCCTTGAGCGACATCTCGCCATATTTGTTGATCAGCTTGGCGCTGTTCTTCGCGATCGATGGTGCTTGCTCATAGATCGCGACGGCGCCCATCACGCCGCCTGCGACCTTGGCGATACGACCCGCACCCTTGAGCTTGGAGCCGCCCCCCGCTTTCGCAGCGAGCTTACCTGCCCCACCAAGAATGCCTCGGCCCGCTTTGCCCGCCAGCTTCCCTCCAGGCAGTTTGCCCATCGCAGCGAGGCCCACGCCTGCCACGAGCGCACCTCCCACAAACTTACCCGCACCTTCTGCTTTCTTGCTCGCGGGCATGTTGGGGTCCGCGACGTACTGAAACGCCTTAGAGAGCATCCCTGAGATTGACCCTCCCAGCGCTCGAAGCGTTGAGGTGCCCAGCTTGGCAAACGCATCAGTCAGCCTAGATGTGGTTTTTTCGGCAAGGCTCTTGGTGGGGTCGGCCAGGGCGGCATCCCCAGAAGGCCCTGAGATCATCTTCTCTAAGATGTCAGTCGCGAAGTCGAAGGCCCCGATGAACGCATCGCCCATGAAGCCGCCAACCTTCTCTCCAAGGCTCTCCCAATCCACTTTATCAAGAAGCCCACTGAGCCCGTTGAGGATCTTCGTTCCCATGTAGCTCAGGCCAGAGATGATCTTAGGCGCGATCTCAACGGCCTGCGTCCAAGCAGCTCCGAGCGCTTTCTCGATCTTGGGCCAGTTTTTCTTGATCGTCTTCTCAGCGTTATCAACAAAGCCCTTGATCCCGCCTTTGAAGTTCTTTTCAAGGTGGATGAGGCCATAGATGAGCGCAGCTCCCCCGCCGATAAGACCCAACGGACCCATCAGGAACTTGGTGAAGTTGAAGCCCATGAACTTCATCGCCGCTGCGACCGCCAAGAGCTGAGGCGCGAAGCTCGCAAGAGCACCCACCGCGCCAAGCACCTTGCTCTCGTTCTCGTCAAAGAAGGCATTGAGGAATTTAAACTGCCTCATTGAGTCGATGATTGAGATCGCGACGCCTTGGATACCAGCCACACGGAAGGCAAGGAAAGCTCGCGTCGCCGCGCCGACTGGTCCCGTGTCCTTGCTCCACTTCTCTAGCTGATCACCTATCGCCTTATAAGCCTTGTTGTTGAGTTTAAGGAACTTCGACTGCACACCTGAAGCCGCTGCCATGTGGCTGAGGCGTGTGTTGAACTTCTCCTGCATCCTGCTGAACATATCAGCGGCGGTGAAGCCTGTTCGATACGCTTTGGCGAGGTTGTTGGCGCTGCCCGCTGCGTTGGTGAGCGACTTCTGAACGCGATCGATCTCCCCCGCCACTTTGGAGAAGTTGCCCTTGATCAACCAGTCAGGCGAGGCGTTCATCGACTGCAAGAGATTCTTGTCTACAAACTTCTTCTGCGCGTCGGTCAGGTTGGTGTAGTTGGCAGCGAGCGCCTTCACAAAGTCAAGCGGGTTGGCTCTCATTAGCTCAGTAGCCGACCCAAAGTCGCCCATGCTCAGGTTAAGGCGCTGAAGCATGTCAGGCAGATCGGCGCCCACGCCCTGCGCAAGCGACTCGAAGTCGTTACGCGTATCGGCAAGCATCGAGAACAGATCCGTCGCCTTGCTGATGGCTTCAGACGGCTTGTCCCCCGTCTTAATCATCGCGCCTGCCAACAGCAGCACTTGGTCGTTAAGCTCGGTCATCTCCTTGGCAGTGACGTTGGGGTTGATCTTCCTGAGCTTGTCGTCAAACGTGCTCAGCGTACTCCCCATTGACTGCATCACCGTGTCGGCAAAACCAAGCTCTTGACCGATCTTCACGCTGCGATCCAAGAACTTCTTGGCCTCAGTCTCGCTGAAGCCATAAGACTTGGTGAGGAGTCTGATGTTTGTCACCAGATCCTTGCCGCTGACGCCCGCCACCTCTGCAAACTTCGTGAACTCTTGGAGGTTTTTAAAGCCGAGGTTTTGGAGTGACAGGCCAGAGCGCTCAAGCTCAACCCACGTCTCCTGCACCGCCTTAGAGTCAACGTTCAAATCGTAGAAGAACGCCGTCTCTTTCTTCATCTGCCGGAGCTGCTTAGAGGTCAGGCCAGCATTAGCGCCAAGAGCGGCGGCTGATTTCCCTGCACTGGCGAAGGTTGAATCAAGGCTTGTGCTGAGGTTGATATTGGAGGAGGCGGCGTCACCTACTGAGTCTAGCTTCTTCACAAGCTGGTCGAGCTTGGCGAGGCTCACCGCGTCAATCAAGCTGTTGAGCGAGTTGACCTTGCCGATCTTGGTCAGGACAGACTCGATCGACTCTAGCTTCTTATAGAGCAGAGCGATCTCTTTCTTTGCGCTATCTGCCTTCGCAAAGAAAGAGACGCCGAGGCCACCATAATTTCTGTCACCCATCGTTCACCACCGCAGTACAAGAAAGACCCTCTTGTGCTTGATCATCAAGTCTTGCGGTAAAGTGTCGTTCAACTCAGGGTCGGGAACAAGGACCACATGATCGCGCTCTGCGTCGTCCTCGTCTTCTTTGAGGTAGAGCAGGTAATAATAAGAGCGGCCCTCAAACACCATCATGATGTCGCGCTCAAAGCCATGCTCCTCAAGCGCGTCCCAGGCAGCGGCGAAGATCGGACTATCTGCGATCGCCAAGCTCAAGACGCCTGAGTCCCCAAAGGGCTCAACCTTGACGTTCGGGATGATAATGAACGGGCAGGTCGTATCCTGATCGAACTCAAGCCTGAACATGGGAACCTCTCTCTCTTGTCACTTGCCGCCGAAGATCCTGCCAAGCAGCTTGCTGAGTCCTTTGAACTTGAGGCTTTCTTGCTCTGCTTCGTTTTGGCGGCGCTTATTGATCCAGTGCAGCATCAACGACCTCTCAGCGACGCTCATGTCAAGCACGTCATCAAGACGCACACCAAGCTCAAGCGCAATCTCGCCTGAAGTCTCGATCACATCTGAGACGTGATCTGCGCTGCCATGAGGCATGAAGAATGAGGCGCCTGCGTAGTAGAATGCCTCGATCGCTGTGTGTGGACGCTTTTTTAAGTCTGGACCGACTCGGCTCACACTTCCAAGTCGGTAGGGTAAAAAAAAGCGGGGTCTTGCGGGTGAAGCAAGAACTCAAGGTTGGCGCCACACGAGTTGCACGACAGGTAAACGTTGTGATCGAAGTAGGGCTCATAGGAGGTGAACTCCTTGAAGATGAGAAGCCTCACCGCCTCGGGGAGCGTCAGCAGCTTGTCGATACTGTCGAGCTTAGACAAGACCAGCGCTCCGTCGTCTGTTTGCCCTCCCGTGTGGCGGCGGCCCAGATAGACCGTCTCGACCTCATCGTCTTTGTTGAGCTTAGGGAAGGTGATATTATCGATCCTGGCGACGCACGCTGATGTCACAATATCAAGGCTGCGCTCGTTTGGATCTGCGACATCTTGGCGGTTGGCCACTTCTTTCCTTCGGTGACGCTTGCGGTCCACAGCGGCGGCCTTCGTGCGACTTTCCTCCCTCAACTGCTTGTCCACGTCAAAGAGGTACTTGGCGTCGTGCTGAGTCATCATGTGCCAAGTGACTTCCCAGACATAGCCGTGAACGTTGATGCTGGAGGTGATCGGCTCAAAGTGGTCCACGTCTAGCCCCTCGACGCCCATCTCCTCCATGTTCGCCGTGTAGCGCGCGTCGTGGCCACACTTCTCACATTCAATCCTGAACGTGTATTTGCTGCCCAAGCTCATCTGACGCAGCTTAAACAGCAGATAGGTGTAGTCCGCCAAGAGGATGCGCCCTTTAAGGATCTCTAGGATCTCGTGCCTGCTCGTATAGTTTCCAAAGGCGGCGATCGACTCTAGCAGGAGCCGATCGAGCGCCACGTCGCCAGCGATCTTGCCCGATGTAGCATCTGACAGGACCATATCACCCTTACCTGTGATGCCTTTAAGGAGCACAGTCGGCAGGCGCTCGCCCTTATAGAGCGGCCCACCAAAAGGAAGCTCCACCGTTGCAAGGAAGTCTTTGCCGTCAAACTTAATCTCAGGCAGCTCACCGAGCGTCTTGGTGGCGTGCATCTCCAGCTTTTCGAGAACGTCTTTTTTATCACTCATGGGAAACCTCGGGAAAGCGACTGCAATCGATTGCAGTCCAACGTGGGGAGCTTTCAAGCTCGTAAATGGTGACTTCACCTTGGGCGGCCCGCTCACACACCTTGAGCCAAAGCTCGATCGCGGCGTCGCGCGTGCCTGCCTTGTGGTGAATAAAGCAACGACCACCCTCCTGCCAGAACACCTGGAAGCCTAAAGGCGTCTCACCTGTGGCGATCATTCTTCTCATGAGTCCCATCCAACACAGCTAACCTTGACTTGGCAACACTAATGGCCTCAGCCGATATATCATTAACAATGAAGCGACGGCCATGTCGAGCTGCACATACTGCTGTGGTGCCGCTGCCGACGAACGGGTCAATGACCATATCGCCTGCGTTGGTGCTGTTGAGCAAAAGCGTGCTCACAAGCTCCTCCGGCTTCTGTGTGGGATAGCCCTTGTGAATCGGAGGCACCAAGAGCACGTCAGGCACAGACAAATCATTGAGGCGCCGCTTGTCCCTCTTTCCAGGCTTAGGGCCGCGCCCGAACATCAGGATGTTCTCGCTGGTGCGGCGGTAGTGATAGCCCATACCCATCTTGAGCTTGCCCGGCTCTTTCGCTGCCTTCACCCATGTCAGGCTGTTCCAGAACCAGAAGCCCGCTGCCACAGCCATCGGATGTGCGACAAAGGCTGTCTCATCATCACAGAAAAAATAGAAGTGCGTGTTCGGCTTCATGACGCGGTAAATCTCGCTCATGAGCGAGGGGATGTTTTCGTTTTTAAAGACCTGAAACCAGTCGTTACTACTTGCGTCGCTATGACTAAGGCGCGTGGTCGTCCCAACGCTTCGGTGCTTCTCTAGTGACTCGTAAGCAATATCTGTGATCACGCAGTCAGCGACCCCTGACTCAAGGCCCGACAAAAACTCAATGGCGTCCTTCGTCGCAAAGGTGCGATCCATTAGACCCTCGTTCGCTGAGGTTTGATATGACAAGAACCGAGACAGGCCGTGATGTGAAATCACGGCCTGTCCCTGCAACCCATAAGGAAAGACACCCGCAGCCATTTCCTTATATGTTGAAGATGACGACGCGCCCTTGTTCGCGCCGCCGTCCTCACCATTAAGCTACCCAACAGGAAAGAGGGGCACAACCCATATTTTACCAAGGGCCGTTTTATTTTGGTCTTTCACCTTCTCCAAGTCCTCACTGTTCCAGACCGTGCTCAGCCCTGGACTTGCAACCAACAACGGGGTGTTGGCCGTCGTCGTGGTGACACTCTCCTCTTGCTCTTGCTTGTGTTCATCTGAGCGCATTCCTCACCTCTCTAAGTCTAAGCGGCGTCCCCAGCACAAACTCGCTAAAGCTGGAGATGCTGATGTCCAGCTCCGCCACGCTGATCTCCTCGCCACTTCCATCGAAGTCCTGAGCTGCTTTATAGCGCGTCGGCACGCAGCCCTTCAAGAGCCAGACACGAGCCGACCAGTCCAGCGCTGAGGCAGCGAGGCCCGTCGCCGCTGAGATCACTGGACGGTCGCGCTGGTTGCTCGCAAGCGCTGACACAAGAAGGCTTGAGACGATGCCTATCTTCTCGATGTCGCTTTTCCTACTGTCGATCTGACCGTGGATCTGGATGAGCGCCAAGTCGCGACGATAGATGCCTCGACCATGCTGAGCTTTTCTGATCCACTGGTAGAACTCATCGTCGCCTGTGAGCACCCCTCGTTGAAGCGTCAGCGCATCGACCTTGCCACGCTTAATCACATCGATCGAGTAAGGCAAGTTGCCCGGCCTAACCTCCTGCGTCTCAAGCGAGATCGATGGTGCTGTGATCGACTTGAAGCCGATCTGCGGCGTCAGCGCCAGAAAAGGCACGTTGAGGTTGCTAAAGCCGCCTGTGCGCGTCACGTCAAGCAAGTGGAAGTTGAAGCTGTTGAAGTAGTCTTCTGATGTCGTGCGCGCCATAGTCTCACCTTCAAATGATAAGGGCTGCAATCGCTTGCAGCCCTTAAGATCAGGTGGGGAGGCGGGAGTCGTCAACCGTGAACTGCTCAAACTTCAGATCGACCTCTTGCATAGAGGCGTCCTCGCTCGTGGCGTCAAGGTCAGACCCAGGCTTGGCCCTCACCACAAACGCTTCGTTCACGCTGATGATTCGAGCCGCCTGTGGGTTGTAGGCGGGCTGGCGTTGACGAAGGTTGGGCGCCGTGTCTTGAGTGAACTGATAGATCGTAAGATCCATCCTGTATTCAAGCCTTTCGAGGTAGCGCTCGATCATCCTTAAGAACGTGGTGTCAAGCCTGACTACGCCGCGCGTCATGCTGATCTCGTTCGTGCTTAAGAGGCCGGGCTGGTGGATGGGGAAGGGGCTTAAGCCGTGGCGATACTCAATCTGCCCAACCGTATATTCAGGATAGGTGACTGACTGAAAGCCCGCCTCGGCCCCGTCTGGACCCTTGTTGAAGCCCACGGGATTTGAGGTGTTAGGGTCCGCGCTCACCGAGGTGACGTGGAACCTGAAGTTTTGCATGAAGTCGTCTGTGCTCGCGCGTGGCATTCAAGCCTCCTTTTGATCAGCTCTAAGATTTAAGGCATCCAGCCTGACGTGCCCATATAGGGAGCGGCCAAGCGATTTAACACATCACCAAAGGTCAACGTCTCTCGGTCTTCTCCCGTGAGCGCACCTCTCAAGCCATTAAAGACCTGATACCACTCATAGGTCGTCAGGGCGTCTCTAGGCAGAAGACCCAAGCCGTAGGGGTGCGCGGCGGCGGCGTCGATAGCCTGGACATACTGGACCACCGAGTTATAAGAGTTGCGCCCCACTAGGCTCTTGAAAATCGCGTTGTAACGACCACCTTGCAGAAGCTCTCGGAGGTCGGTCGTGGTGTAGACCTGAACCTCCTGCGCCGGAGGATAAGCCCAACTCCGATTCTGAACCGCCTGGAAAAGCCGGACGAGCTGAGGCGCGTAGATGGGCAAGCCATCATAAGGCAGCAGCGAGTCAAGCTCTAGGGCGACTGGTCCCTTCATCGGAGTCGAAGGGCGATCGACTATCCTAAAGCGCACATTACAACCATCCTTAACGCGGCGCTTTAAGGATGTGAGCGCATCCACGATCTCTGCCCAGCCTTCCCCATTAGGATCGTCGGGTTGAGCATAGCTTTGCCGGGCGTCTGTCGTCCTATTGATCAAGGACTCGGATAAAAGTTTGGACAGGCTCATGGATGCGCTCCTTTAGGTGTTCGCGAGGATTTGGCGATGACGGGTCACGATAAACTCGCCAGGGGTGTTCAACGCGACGCCATAATCCAAGAAGACAAAGCCACTGGCAATCGTATCTGGCGTGTTATTGGTCTGATCGCAGATCACAAAGAACGCCTCATCTGGAGTCGCACCCGCAAGCACACCCTGCTTGAAGTAGCTGTTCAAGATGCCTCGGGTCGTGCGCTCAATCTCAGAAAAGAGCTGAGGCCCGCTGCTCTCAAAGACAGCCCACCACATCGAGCGATTCACTTGGATAGAGATCGCATCCATCGAGCGGCGCTTGTTAATGTAGACGTACTCGCCGCCCGTACTATCAAGCGTGCGCGCTCCCCAGACGCAGTTGGTTTGGCGTGGCGGCGCCCAAAGCGCGTTGACCGACGCAGCAAACAACGTCGTCAGCCCTTCTGGCTTGAGCTGGAAGGTCAGCCCCCTAAGCCCCTGAAGCGCGCCGTCGCGAACACCTGCCGGAGCCTTGCCCACGTTGCGCTGGCGATCGACCGTCGAGATCACGCCGCCAACATGCCCATCAGGCGGGATGCGAACCGTAAGGCCCGTGAGCGGATCTTCGACAAAGATCCAAGGCCAATAGACCGCGCCACGCTCGTTGTTCGACTGGAGCGCAAAGCGCTTCCACGAGGCGGCAGTGGTGGGCGTCAAGCCATCAGGCGTACTGAAGATGAACTGGCCGTCCTCGCGGTTGCCTAAGTAGCCAAGAGCTGCGCGCGCGGCGTCCACGTCTCCAGCGAGGTCTGGGATGCTAAAGTGCAGGAGGTCATCGAAGCCATTGAGCGCGAAGATGCCCTTCTCGTCCAGCTCAAGCAGCGGGCCAGTCACGTCAGCTCGCGTGAGCGCGGCGCCATCTGCTCCACCTGTGAACGCAGCCGTAACCGACGCCTCGGGGCTCGTCAGCGTGTAAGCTGCGAGCACATCGGGCACAGCGCGGGGCACGTCACTCAATGCGAGGTTGACAAGCCCCGTCTGGTAGTTGACCGAGGACGAGACAGACGTGGACAAGCCCGTGCCTGTCACGGCATCTTGAAGGAAGCCACCCTGAGCATCGTCTACGAGCGTGTAGGCTTGGCCCGTCGTATCTGTGTAGGTCACTTGAAGCGTGCCTGGGACAATCTCGCCGCCGCTCAAAGGAAGCTGGCAGACCACGGGCGGGTTGGTCAGCCCGTCAGTCGTCAAGAGCTTCACGTTAGACTTCAGCGAGCCCTCAAGACCCGTTGGCGTGGCAGCGGTGAAGTCAGGCACGAACTTCACCGTAGCCGAGCCGCTGAACTCATCGTTCACTTGCTGCGCCAGGAAGCGAGCATTCGAGATGTCGCCCAGGGAGATGCGCGAGAAGTTGCCGACCACGTTGGTGACGTTGCCAGACTGCTCAAGCAGCTCAAAGATGAAGAAGTCGTACAAGCCAGTTACTGAGTTGATCGAGTTGGCATCTCGCGTCAGGCGCATGGTGAAGTTGTCACCAGCTTCGCCTTCCCAGCGCACCTCGGCAGGGTGGATCACCATGTCAAAGGAGGCGTAGAAGGTCTGCGCGTCTGCGACGGTGGCCGCCAGGATCACGTCGATCTCCCCTGTCTCATAATCGACCGTGCCGGGAGCTGTCAGGATCGAGCCCGTCACTGCACCGTCTCCATCATCGACCGCTTCGCTCATCGACAGCGCGAAGTAATCGCAGAGCACGTCGGTGCCAGTGTCAGGAACGTTTGCACCAAAGTCGATGTCAAACTCACCTGTCACAAGGTTGATCGTGCCATCAGCGTCGCCGCTGATCACAGACCCAGCGACGGTAGCCGTCTGCGCGACCGAGCCGGATGTCCACTTGAAGGTGATCGACTGATCATGGGCGTGCCTGTTGTTGAGCTGCCCATAATAGATGACGGCGCCTGGGATCTCGTCCAAGACCTTCTCATTTGGATAGGCCGTACCGAGGCGGTAACTGTAATCGACAGTCACGTTGCCTGCCGCTGGGTTGATCAGCGCGTTGAGCGTGATCACTCCAGTGAAGTAGTCGATCGTGGCCACCTCGGTCGTGTCAACCAAGTTACCAGCACCATCGTCGGTCAAGCTCACAGTGCCAGGTGTGGCGTCGGGATACGTCAACACCATAGAGCCAGGGATGACATAGCGCCCTGGCGCCACCCTGAAGGTATAGGGGCCGGTCGAAACAGTGATCGCCCCAACAGCCTCGGCCACTTGGCCAAGCTGGTCGTTCAAGAAGATGCTGACGCTGCCTGGGCGTAAGGGGTAGAGGCCGCCTAGCGTGGTGCTGAAAGGCGTCGGGATCGCGTTAGAGGTCACAGACTGAGCCTCGTCGCGACGCTCAATGCTGAACCCAGCTTGAGATGGGATGGCGCCAGCGCCAACGACTCGGACAACGACCAAATTTTGGCCGCCGTTCTCAAAGTAAGCCTTGGTGATCAAGGGGCTGATGCTCTTGGGCGTAAACTCGCCAAAGATGCGGTAGTGCTCAGCCGAGCCCCTCACCAACACTGCTTGGTTAGTTGGCCCCTTCGGAAAGAAGCCGACCACGCCAAAGTTGCCCACGGACACCTGCGCGGCGATGGGACGCTGTTGGCGCAATTCCTGCCGAATCACACTTGGATAACCAAAATCCATGCTCGCTTCTCCTTTCCTAAGTTGGCCTGAGTCTCATGATTTGTCGCTGAGGAAGTCCATGATCGCGGTGAGCGTCTTGGAGCCGATGCCGTCAAGGTCTTTGAGCATGTTGGCGTCGGCGTAGTCGCGCAGCTCCCTCAGTGTCTTCACGTTGTTATTAGCAAGCGTGTTCACGATGCGCTCAGAGAGTGCTGTGTCTGCGAGCGCGATCTCATCGTCCTCATCATCTTGGGGCTGACCTTGCTCATCAATCAAGACAACTTCATCCTCAGCCTCAACTAATGGCTCAAAGGTCGGCTCGGGGACAGCTGCTGATGCCTCAAACTTCTCCTCAGACGGCGCTGGAGGTGCAGGGGTGGCTTGTGGGGCGTCTTTGGCGATGACGCCCCTGAACGGCTGCACTAGGCCCCTCTTGCGATACCCTGTGAACACTCGGTCGATCACAGGCACAAAGGGAGGATGCTTATGACTCACCGATGTCTGAACCTGCTGACCATTATCGTCAATCAAGGTGATCAAGATCGGGGTGCGGCCTACGACGATCCATTTCTGCTGACTCATCTACTACTCCTTGGTGATTATGCGTCCTTGCGCATTGATTTGACGGGCGGCGACTTCGACAACCTCATCATGATCGTCGAGTTGACCCTGAACCTTATAACTAATGACATAACTACTAAAGCGCTGAAGCACATCAGCAAGCTCACTAGTATTCGTCATTCCTGTCCTGAAAAGCGCAAATCGACCGCGCTCGCCTTGCGAGTCCAGCACCAAGAGGTCTGACTGATGCACAAGCCTCGACCTGACGAATCGAGCCATGATTTGTGCATCACGATGAAAGCGCGCTCTGACCTCAATCTCATAAAAGATGTTGGTGGGCTCAGCGTGGCGGCGCGTCACATAGTGCGAGGCTCCATGACGACCATCAACCTCAACGTCATCAGACTCGGGCGCCTTGTATCTGTACTTTCGACCGCTGATGTAGCCAAATCGCCTTGTCGGATCATCCTCGTCGGAGGTGTTGCGTATGTTGATGAAAGGAAGCGGCAGCGCTCCAAGCTCCTCTGGAGGCGTATTAACAGTCACCACAACGCGCTCATCAAGGCCGCTCCCGCACACGCCAGGAACTCCAACTTGGTTGATTGGTTGGCTTAGAGCTGGGTTGTTCTGCGGGTTGGGGTAGGGCAAGAAGTCGGCCCCAAGGTTCGTCACCATCGCGTCGTCAAAGTGCGCCAACCAGTAGTACCCCTTCACCTCATCACTCATCACAGCCTCCATTTGCTGCAATCGATTGCAGTCGTCATCATAACAAAAACCCTCGGTCGATAAACCGAGGGTTTTTGTTTTAGGGAGCGCTGAGCTTAAGCCGCCTGAGCGGGGAACTTCTTGAACAGCTCGCGCTTGACCAGTGCCGCGAAGTTGATCGAGTAAGCGGCAGACACAAACTCGGAGTAGTGCGAGAGCACGTTAGAGTCATCCGGGGGCTCTGGCAGCATGTTCTTGGCCGCGCACTCATCTGCCACCTGATAGATCATGTCGATGATCTCGTCCTCGTTGGCCGTCAGCTCGCTGTCAGTCAAGAAGCCGTTGGTGAGCTGGTTCATGAACTCCTCGTAGTTGGCCACCTCGATCGAATCGGGGGAGCCGTCATCGATCAGCGAGGCGTCCATCATCAGCTTGGAGTTGATGTGCCTCAGCGCGTCCTGCGCTTTGAGCACATCAAGGCGCTTTGTCTCAGGAAGCCTTGAGTAGTCGATCCCACGATCAAGCTCACCTAGGCCCTTGTCCTTGCTGTCCTTGAGCGCTTGGCCCTCATCCTGAGCGAGAACGCCCACTAAGCCCTCAGCTCGGAGCGCTGCGCTGAGCTGGCTTGGGAGCATGTTGGTGTCCCCCATCGCCTTCATGCAGTAGAACTTCCCGCTCGTCTTCGGCATCATCTCCTGCGAGTCGATGCCCAGCTTATCGAGCGCCTTGCGCAGCTTCCCTTCGTCGCCTGATTTCAGGAAGTAGATCATGTAATTGTTCATCGTCTCATCACCTTGTTGTTTTTCACGCTGTTGTTAAGACAAGCACAAAGGGCTCGTGACGCTCTAACCATTCATCGTCACGATCTTCAAACTCTACGCTCAAGAGAGGCACCTTTGCTGCGATCATCGCCTCAATCGCCTCGTCCATTATTTTCGGGACGCGCTCTTTAATCAACTGACGCAACGCTGGCTTCCAGACCGGCCCCTGTGTTGAACCTGAGCTGAGCTTCGCGCCAAGGTCAAAGCCAAACTCAGCGCGCGCCTGATTGTACTGCTCATCCTCAACACACCAAACCGAAAGCGACGCGGTTGTCGTCGGTTGATAGAAGCCACGATTCTTATCAAGGTACTCTTGGTTATAAGCGCTGATGGCGTCTAGCTCGCTCTGCGACACATCACGCAGGAACCAGAAGCCCTCGTCCTTGTTAATGCCAAGACCTCGTGGCGCTTTAGAGGCGATCCAGGGGTTGCCGCGCTCTGCCCACTTCCCCAGCTTGGAGGTCGAGCCTTTGCTGTCGGTCAAGACGTAAATGAGCGCCTTGTCTTCGATCTGCTTAAAGCTGCGGCGCTCCAACGGGGGCTCCAGGCTGATGCCATAGTAGTCATCGGCGCCCCTCGTGACTTTGACGTAGTGAAGGTGCTCGGGATTATTGAGCAGATCGGCCAACTCCTCACATAAGCGCTGGAGCGTATATCGGCGGACCTCGCCAAGATTCTCCTCCAGCCACTTAAGGCGGCCCATCACGTTGTCCTTATCTTCGAGCTTGGCCTCGATCTTCATCCGAGCCTCGACATAACTCGCGCCAGGGCGCTGTCAAGGTCGTAGCAGCTTGAGAACTGGCGCCAGTCTCCAAGCTCCTCCAGCAGCGCTGCTCGCTTTGATGGATGCACACCTTTAAGGGCAGCATCTATTCGCTCAAGGCAGTAGCTTCGGTGAAGACGCTCCACATTCGACCTACTGGTGAGCGCTTCTGACAGATGTTCACTCAACCCCTTCACTCAACACCTCACTCAAGACCTTGCGGCCCTTCAGCTCAACAACTTGATTCATCACAGCTGGCGTGGCAGCCCACACCACAAGCAGATCCCTTGACGCGGCTGTTTTATGGAAGTTACTCAGTAAGCTCAAGCCAATGCGGCGACCGTTCAAGCTCACCTGATAGTCGGCAGGAGCACCAGTGATCGCGCAATGAGAGGCTAACACGTCATCGGAGGTCAGTGAATCGCGCTCTGGCCACGCAAGGCCCGGCAACAAGCCTCGATACAAGTTCGCAATAGGATCGTTGCATGGCTTGCCGCAGAGCGCGTCGAGGCTAGACTGCGCCTTCACTGCCGACTGCTTGTGCTTGCAGCTCGCACAAGCAAAGCAAACTCCATGCTTCACAAGCTCAGCCGCCAGTTGACCAGACATCAAATACCTCCAGGTGGGCAGCCAAGCAAGCGCTGCTCAGGCGGGTAGTCGCTGCGGCGCGACAGCTCAAGCACCCACTGAACAAAGAAGTTGGAGTCGTTAATAAACCCGTCGCGAGACACCTTCACCACGTCAAAGAAGATCCCCAACGTCTCCCAGCTATCAGCCCAGAACTCGACGAGATCACCGATCTTCGGCGGCTTAAGCTCATAGTAGAGAAAGTGAAGGTAAGGGATCGTCATGCGCGCCGTCGAGACTGCGAGCAGGCCCGTTTGTTCTGACGTGACTGAACGGTCTGACTTCTCGTCATACTCAACATAGCCCAGAATCACGTTGGGGGGATCTGGAAAAGTAGAGCCGCGCGCCAGCGGCTCACCATAGATCGGGTCCACGGCGGCAGGTCCACTAACCCAATGCCTCACACCGAGGCTAGCCAGGGGGTCGATGGGCTGGAGTGAAGATGGGCGCGTTCTGTTCAGGCCATAGGTGATGTCATTCTCCTGATAGCCGTCTGAAAGCGTGTTTGGCGGGTAGGGAGGGCGCGGGCCAAGATCGTCATCAAGACCACCTTTGGGGCTTATGCCGACGTGGTAGATGTACTCATAGGCAAGCGTCCACTGATAGACCACCTCGCTCGGGTGCGCTCTCATCAGCTTGTCGATCTTGCCATGCTTGAAAACGTCTGGGATCTTCGCGCGCATTACGACTCCCCGCCAATAGGCAGCGTCATCAAGATCGCATCGTTCCTTACGAGCGCCAAGTGCTCAGGCTCCCAAGGAGGTAGGTCGAGGCGCTGAAGCCAGCTCGACAGCTTGGTGCTCATGTTCGGCTTGTAGCTCAGCGTGATGTGCGGGACGAACCCATATTCTTTAGGACGGCTCAAGATCGTCTGGTCGATCAAATCCTCCAAAGAAGCTCTCATCCTTGGCAGGTCCGGGCCGTTGACTAGCAATACCGACACAGGCGACTTGCCCGCATTAAAGATCGCCTGACCTGACAAGGTGAGCCGCTGCTCAGGAAAGCGCATCTTCGCCAACGCTTGCTTTAAGTGCGGCACGAGGTATTCGTTGACCTGACCAATGTATAGGACCGTCAAGTGAGTGAAGTCTGCGAGGTCTTCATCCATAAGGGGTTTAAGCGCGTCTCGCCACGACTTCGGCGGGTAGAGCGCCAGCATCATGCTCTCGCTCGTGACCCCTGGCGCCTGCTCTTGGATGATCTTCATTCTTCTTCGTCTCCAGCGTCTTCATCTTCTTCGTCATCGTCGCCATAGTCTTTCGACGTAGCGCTCGGGATGTTCTTTTTAGGGCGGGGCTCAGGACCATCATCTCTGCCGTCGTCCTTGTCGTCATCGATCGGAGGCGGCATCTCATCTGCAATCTCATCGGAGCTTAGCTTAAGGTAGCTGCGCATCAAAGGTCGCTTAGGGAAGGTCGGGAAGTCTTTAGAGACGCGGGAGAAGACGCCAGACTGCACAAAGACTGAGCGGCTGGCTTTGGCTGATGGTGAATTAGCGACCTTGGACAGCTTGCCCCTCGCCTCCTTATAGGCGTTGGGGAAGTCGCCTGCATCCTTGATCACGCCCTTATCTCGAAGGTCGGCAAACTCTTGCCACGTCAGCACAACCTGCGCTTCGTTGTGTTCTCCACCTCGCACCAGAAAGGCCATCTCGGAGTTGGCGAGCGTGTCCCTATATTCGAGCTGAGCGCCCACATCAAGATCGACCGTCCCAGGGTCAAACGCGCTGGACATCTTCCTGAATGCCGCGCGCTTGAGCACGTTGAGACGCTGGCCTCGATCCGGGGACGGGCCGCCATAAACCATGTCATCAAACACCACATTAAGCACGGCGGGCTCGTGCTCAGTCTCAATGATCACAGAAGGGCGATGGCGCTCATTGAGCCCCATCCTGATCGTCTTGACCTCAATCCCGAGCGCTTCAAAGCAGCTCCTCACCTCGTCGAGATTCCACAGATCCAAGTCTGGCAGCTCGCGCGTCACATTAGCCATCGTCTCTCACCTCTTTTGGTTAACCTGTGATGATCCAGCCAGCGCCTGCCATTTGCTTGATCTCCTCGTCGAGCTGGCGCTTCATCTCAACGGCCTCAGCCGTCAAAGAATCGCCGTCTAGGCTCCTCTCACCCTGCGCAGTGGCGTAGCCCGAGAACTTGCGACGGATCACACCGAGCGCCTGCTTGCACTCCGCCAGGGTATACTCCATCAGGTAGTATTCTTCTGTCGGATTCATGTTGTCGGTGTTGACCCTTGACGAGCTGTAATCCACGAACACTTTGAGCGAGCGATCGGGTACTGGAAAGATCCACAGCTCACGATCGTCTTCTCTCCACTCCCAGCTTGGGTCGCCATTGAGCACGCGGCGGCCCATGTCGGCATACTGGAGCGACTGCACAAGGCTTGAGTATGTGCCCTGGGCGCCACCTTTACCATAGAGATCAGCAGCGGGGATGTTGGAGAGGCCAAGCTGAGTAAAGCCCCAGATCCCAAAGGCCCCAAGCGCTTCGGTCGTTTGCGTGCGTTGCCCTTCAAAGTAGACATTGGTGACGTAGAAGCAGTCATCAGGCATCACATAGATGCCCTGGCTTGGCAAAAGGTTAAAAGACGTGCGGCGCTTCTGGCCCTTGCGCATCGCATACCACGTCTTTGCTTTCCTCAGCGCAATATCAAAGGTATGCGCGGGCAGGCC